>Ga0123342_1001812_pt1 | contig 36026 bp, 31 predicted proteins | sample Turbeawhitnodule_FD_89960 | JGI IMG/M metagenome (GOLD analysis project Ga0123342, IMG submission 89960) | Root nodule microbial communities of legume samples collected from Mexico - Turtle bean Mexico white nodule | ecosystem: Host-associated > Plants > Roots > Nodule | place: Mexico: Nepantla... | reverse complement strand
GTGCCCTTTGAAAGCCTTGAACAAGCTTTCCTGATCTTTCGGCGATGTCCTCCTCTCGGCGATCTCTGATCACTTGGTCGCCTGGGTTCGCATCCGGCGACTACGACACAAACCTGGTGACCGTCGGTTTAGATATGCTGGAGATCGGATCACGCCAACTTAACGATTGGTGACTACACGAGCTCCCGGACTTCCTTCCCTTCTGCCAGACAGGTGTTCCGTTCAACACGCCTATATTATTGCTTGCTGCCACGTCATTACTTCCGACTACCTGGGCGGTACAGCGAGTGTACTCGTATACTCGCATGATCCTACGATTTTTTAGCAGAAAACGTCTTGACTCGCATAGAGGATTTTTGGTTGAGCGAATCAGAGCAATCCTGCGAGTACGTAGTCGAATCGAAGGATCGATGATTGTCTTCGATCCGTGACTTGGGCCAATTTAAAAAAAAAAGCCCTTACATGGTGGTTTGAAAGCCCAAGGACGAAACCCAAACGTGCAACTGTGAGAACTCAATCGCTGAAATCGTGATTGTTGCTCGCGTTGTCAACCTCTTTGCTTTTGTTCAAGATCGTCGTCATTCTAGGTCGTGCTCGACGCCATCGCGCCTCCTGCCGTTGCGACCCCATTGTCGTCACGCCTCCCTCCTTCTTGGTCTAATGGTCCCACCACAACTCCGCTCTCTATTATTTCATTTTGTGATGTCACGAGAGGGAGAAGAATTTATTATATTTAGATTTCACCACTGTGCTGCATTGTTCATCTATTTTATTTCTTTTACTTTTATTTTCTTTTTGTTGATCATTATTATAATGGCAAGTGGTCGTACTGGTCCTGCGTGGAAGCATTGTGTTTCTATATATTGTGATGGAAAAGCAAGGAACGTAAAATGTATATATTTTGAGAAAGTAGTAATAAGAGGGATTTACAGATTAAAGCACCATTTAGCAAGGACTTCAAAGGATGTGTGAGCATATATACTAGTGCTATAAGAGGTTAAAAAATTAATGTTGGATACTATTGCTACACTGCAGCAAAAATCTGATAAAGAAATCAATGTTTGTAGAAGACAATAGTGTGTGTGATTCAAATAATTGTAGAAAAAGACCAAGTGAAGAGGTTGGGGACTCATCAAATATTTTCAAGAGAAGGGGAACTCAAACTACTATTAACTCCATTTTCAAGAAGAATGAGAGGGAGGAGACATGCCAAGAAATTGCTCTGTTTTTCTACAATAATGTTATTCCTTTTTATGTAGCAAACAGTGAAGAACTTAAGAGGATGCCTGAATTAGTTATAAGGCTGATAGGGAATTGTTAATCCAAAAGAGGAAAAAGTTGTATTGGACACCTTATGCAGTCCATTGCATTGATCTAATGTTGGAAGATTTTGAGAAGAAAATATCACTCCATCATGAGACAATAGTCAATGGTAAGAAAACTACAACCTACATTTACTCAAGAATTGGTCTTATCTCCTTGTTGCACAAATATAGTAAAGGAATAGATTTGATAAGACCAGCCAATACTCGTTTTGCCACCTCTTATTTGACTTTGGGATGCTTGAATGAAAATTAAAGATCACTTATTAGGATGTTCACATCCTCAAAGTGGCAATCGAGTCAATTTGTAAAAACAAGAGATGAAGGGTTGGTGGAAAATTTATATTGGCAAAGGGATTTTGGAAAAACATTTTAAATTTGCTTGAGGGGTGCCTTCCCCTAATTAAAATGTCGCGCATGTTGGATTTAGATGAGAAATCAGTCATGGGATTTATTTATGAAGAGATAGATATTGCAAAAGAGAAGATACAAAGTCTTTTCAATGCAGTTAGTAAAAGGTAAGACTAATTACCTTTCACTTATATTTAATTTCTAATTTTATTGTTTAGAAATATAGACTTGTTTTAGAGATTAATTTATTTATTTATATCTTATTTAGCTACACTTCCCTTTGGGAAATCATTGATCAAAGATGGGACAACCAATTGCATAAGCCATTGCATGCTGCAAGCTATTACCTTAATCCCATGTTGCATTATCATCCCGATTTTAAAGTTGATTATGAGGTGAAACGTGGAATGTATGACTCTGTGGAGAGGTTGGTGGGAGACATTGATAAGATGAGAAAGATTGATGTTCAAATTGAGAGTTTCAAGAGTTTTTGGTAGTCAGATAGCTCAACATGCACTCAAGACCAAAACTCCATCACAATGGTGGGAATCATATGGTGATGAACATCCAAAACTACAAAGATTTGCAATTAGAGTATTGAGTTTGACTTTTAGTTCATCCGGTTGTGAGCGTAATTGGAGTGCTTTTGAAAGGGTAAGAATTTAAATTATTGAAATTGATTTTACAATTATTTTTTAGATGATAATATGATGTGTTAATTAATTTTATAATTATTTAGATTCACACCAAAGGACCATGAATGATGTGGTGTTTGTGATGACAAATTCAAGATTGATGAAGAAAGATGTTAGGAAACAAAAGATGATCTTGCTTCTGATGATGAATGGACTGTAGAAGAAAATGAAACAAATAGATGGTTTAGAGACGAAGACATATTAGTTGAAGTTGGAGAAGATGATCCTAGAAGAGATGGTTTTGTTGAATTCATGAATGATTTGGAGGTTCCTCCAATTGTTGATAATGATGAAGGACATGGTGGAGATAATATTAATGAAAATGAAGATCATTTGGAAGAGGAAGATGATTATCCTATGATTAATATACCTGACTTTCTTGGATAGTTTATTTGTATTAAACGTTTATGAATTTATTGGTTGTTTTGTGCATGACTATTTTATGAATTAAGAATTTATTTTTAATTATGTTATGTATTAAAGAAAATTCTTTTATATAATAATAACTTTTCTGAGTCAAGTTACGATCCTCGAGTTACGAGTTTTAATTCCTTTCTGATCCTCTTCCAAGTAACGAGTTTCACAACATTAGCTACAACAGTCATGCTTTTAACAGTTAATCACGAAAGCTTTCCATACTCAAAACAAAACTAAGATTGTATAAAAGCCTTGAATGATTAAGTGCAAAGTGCAATTGATATAAAATGTTTCTACTTCACAATGATCAAGTAGAAAACCTAAGAATTATTTTATTGATACCAATCATATAAATTACATTCTCATCATTTGTATTTGTAATGACTAGAACCTTTAAAAAAAGAAATAAAAATATGTTGAAATAAATAGGAAGATTTTGAAGATATTTTTTCCTAATTCCTATGGAGATATTGAGAATATTTTTTATCCTAATAATTTGCTATTTACAACACTCCCCCTAAAGTTGTTAATGAATATCCCCAACTTGCCTACAAGATCCTAGAATCTACCTTGAGGAAGCCCTTTAGTGAAGATTCTTGTTATCTGAAATCTTGTAGGAACATGAGCTATAACCACTAGGCCTCAGTCAAGATTTCTATGATCTCAAGTGTCTGTCAATTTCAATATGTTTGGTCCTATCATGTTGGATTGGATTAGATTATGAGCAATACTCATAGCTGACTTGTTATTACAATATTATTGTCAAGGTATTAAGGTCATCTCAAGTATGATTGTTAGAGAAAAAGTTCAACACCCTATGATTTTGATTAAATGCTGAAAATATATAAACATAGTCATGTTTCACCTATAAGACGATAGCTTAGTTTAACAAGAAATCATGTAAGACACAAGAGTTTTGTCTAATAGACAATACAACACAGCAATCTCAAATCACGTCCAATAAAGCTTTTTACAAGATCAGACGATACGCCGTAGGTCTAAACTAACCTTGTACCACACAAAAACATATATGCTTATTCAATGTTACAAGGATAGTTCGTTAATTCTATCTACCAAGAAGATCTATTTGCAAGCACAATCACATCAAATGACCTCTTGGATAAAAAAACTAAAGTTGTTTTTCTTCAACAAGCCTTTGATGCTAGCATTAACAACTCTAAACAGACTATCTACTTTGTACGACTCTACACTTTAGGCAAAGGCACACTGTTAAAGAAGAGATAAATACATCCAGCCATTCGAAGGTTATGTAAAAGAAGAAAAGGGCATCTAATGCTGCATGGAGTGCATTTAATGCATCATTCACTTTCAAGCTCATTAGACAAAAGAAGGACATTCAAAAGAGCTAAAGTTGCTCAAGTATCAAAAACCATTTTGCAACAACAATCTTCTTCCAGGGCCTATATAAAGCCATTCACCAAGAAGAAGAGAGACTTTGTTGTATAGTACTGAAATCGTTGCGCCCATCAAAAGCTTCATAAAGAACATTGTTTGTGTTCTAGAAAAGAGCATACAAATCTTGTACACGTCTATAGACGATATTTCTCTCTTGGGAGAAACTATATGATTCGTTGACCACCACTCAAATAATCTTCTTATTTTAGACAAAAGTGATTGTTTGGTAAAGAATACCCATTTATCAACCAGGAGCGGCTATCAAATAATATTTGGTTAAGCCATGGGTGGCTTGTGAAAGAATACTTAATTAAGCCAAAATTGACTTATGAAAGAATACTTGGTTAAGTTAGGAGTGGCTTTAGAAAGAATACTTAATTAAGTTAAGAGTGACTTATGAAAGAATACTTGGTTAAGTCAAAAGTGGCTTGAGAAAATAATACTTGGACAGGGTCAACCAGGAGTGGTTGGGAGTCGAACAATACTCAAGAGGTTAGTCAGAAGTGGTTATGGGCCCAAACAATAGTCAATGGGTTAGCCAGGAATGGGTACGAGCCCAAACAATACCTGAGGGGTTAGCCAGAAGTGGATAGGAGCCCAAAGAATACACAATCGTTTTATTTATCATGTCTTCCTACAATTTGTTTCTTCCTTCATAAAATTACATAGATATCAAGAAAGTGACCATACCCATGTTCGTAGGAACTGCCCACCCAAAAATTAATTTATCTTAAATTTGCAGCAATAAAATTGCCATGAAATTCCCAAAATTAGCAATATCATCAACCTATACCAAAATGTTCCTTCAAAAAGATAATTTATAACTTTGAACTTAGTTGTTTGGACATAGAAATATTATTCAGTACCTGAAGAAGAGGAAATATGTCGCCTACAAATTTAATGAAGCTACTGGGTGCAACTGCCATATCTCTATCGAGCAATGAAAAACAGAAGTGAGGGCATTGAAACAAAAAAAATTGAAAGCAAATTAATGATGTAATGCATCATGTGAAGAACATACTTCAACATGGTTCCAAGAATAATAACTCCAAACAGATTAAGGCCACCTAGGCCAAAGACCATTGCTCTCTCGGAGGTGCCAGTTTTACTGCGATAGAACAAGCCTACTGTTATGTTTTAATAAACATACAAGGATAATCATAACTAGATCAGAAAAAATAAATAAAAAAAACCTGAATTGCCATTTTTTCTCCTGGAAAAACTTCTCAATTCCAACCCAATCTGCCCATCTCCTTCCTACATATTCTTTCCTCTTACTCTTTTGAGAAGCTGTCCTCTGCAGAGATGGAAACCTGTACAGAATATTTCCCTGCATAACAAGCAATCTGCAAGTATATATAAAAAGAGGGGAAATAAGGCGAACAAATAATTCTCAGCAGAAATCAATAGCTACTATATATTTTATACATGAGTTGCAGATGGTATTATTATGTATGAGTAAGAAATTCATGCTTTCCTTAAAAAAAAAAAAACTATTACTAACAATTGTATGATAATCATTAAGGAAATCCATAATGTGGCAACAAAGAGTAATTCTACGGACTAATATACAGGATCATCTTGTAGATACCATTTGAGAGGAAAAAGGAAAAGCAGAAGTTATTGTCTCGAATACCTTCTCGTCAACATCAGGCTGACCATCAAATCGTAAAAGCACAGGTAAGATATAGGATTCATCATCCTGCCACAACCCAAAGATACAAGGTTAAAAATTAGGAATGACATCGTATAAAAAAAAGTAGGGTTTAAATGTTTTGTCCGTGTAAAATGAGCAAATTTTGTTTTTGGTCCTCATAGTTGTCTTTGGTTCCACCCCTCAAATCTAAAACCAATACCTCTGGTCCATGCCATCATATGACATCAAGTGATTGATTCTGTTTCTTAATGGAAAGCCGCATGACCATTACCCATCAATGCATACTTGGTGTCATGCTAGGATATCAAATCTCCACTATTTATAGTAATGATTTATTTTCTCAACATAAATAAATCACATGTGTTGTCATAGAGACACACTTTAAACTCAATGCTTCTCTTTTTCTTATAGTTTAATATGGTATCTAGAGCCTTTTGAAAACGATGTTTGCCTGGTGGACCCACGATATCTAAGGGAGACTTATCTTAACACACATTCACTTGTTCCGACGACCTTAGTTTTCTCTGGAAACCACAGGGTTGGAACCTTATTTCTCAAATATAGATAGAAAGAAAAGAATAATAAATTTCTTTTGTATTACAATAAAAAGGCCATTGGACTATATATTCTTGAGCCTTTTATTTTAGGAAATATAGAGAACTAATTCTCAGGATATGAATTTCAGTAATTATAGGATTGATTTTAAATACGTAATCTACTATTAATGACATCATACTATTGTAATAATGAATAAAATTATAATGTTAAAATAAATAAAAAACTTCCTAAAATACATAATGAGCAACACTGTTTTGACACTCCCCTTCAAAATATTGAGTAAGTTTTCTCCATTCTGGGCTTGGATATAATTCTTTCAGTTAATGCAGTTTAGCCCTTTGTTGAGTATGTCAGCAAGTTGATTTTGAGTGGACACATATGGGGTGCAAATCAAACCACTGTCTAGCTTTGACTTGATAAAATGTCTATCAACCTTAATATGTTTAGTGTTATCATTTTGCATCGAGTTGTGGACTATACAAATAGCAGATTTATTATCACAATTGCATCGAGTTGTGGGCTATACAAATAGCAGATTTATTATCACAATATAACCTCACATGCTCATCCCACTTTATCTTCAGGTCTTTTCAATGTAATTCTCATCCATGGAATTTCACATATTCCTTGGGCTATTGCTCGAAATTATGTTTCAGCACTTGATTTGGCTAGAACGTTCTGCTTTTTGCTCCTCCATGCCACTAGACTTCCGAAATCAGGCTATGACCTAGTGAGTTGGGCCACAAATCCCATCTCAATTATAGTGTCTACTACCAACCAACACCTCTTTCAAACTTATTTTTTGTTCTCATAAGATGTATGCACCATTTTGGAGTGCAGCTCATGCCCTCTATATTATGGCACCCTACATTTGTACAGTGTTTGTCAAGACCTCTTGACACTACTTGCTCCACGACAATTTCCTGCTTACATGATTTCAATGAGCTTCTACCACCAACTGCAAATGTTAAGAAAAAACTTGAGAACCACATCCACAATATTTATGACTTCCTTGTATGGCTTGCCTCGAGTGTCCTGCTACATGTGATCAGATTCTGCGATCACCATGATGCTATTATGACAACTGTGTATTCCTCCAAAAATAAGCATGAAGATCCATACCTCTTATGTTGGGGACACTTCCACATTTGCCTCCTAAAGCACTAATTGTTCTACTATCGTGCCAGTCCAAGGTGAAGTTGCACAACCGCATGACAAAAGGTTGTATCATGTCATACCTTGATGTCTAGCCGTGTTGCACTTCATGAACAAAACCAAAGAGATTGCTCTATTTCGGGATGTTTTGTGTTGAAATAAGGTTTAACCTAAGGGTCACAATACCAGCCCCAAAAGATGTCATTCTTACTTTTCAAGGTTATTTTTCATTAAGGGTAAAACATTAAGTATCTTTTAACCTATAATCCACATTTTTCCACCCTATTCTTTCACTATCCCTCTTATGCAATTCACTCCCTCCATTGTTTTGTTTCTCAAGTTCTCATGACAGTTTGAACAGCTTAAGGTAGTACTTCTAACAACATTTCTTACAGGACCAACAACATTTGGTTAAACTTACACCTTTCTTTTTTTTGTTAATGTACACATACTACAAGATTAAAATAACAACTATCCCACCATCGCTATCTCGCTCATTTTGGGGGTGGGCACCCTGCATTGTTATCCACTATAGAATATTGTGCCTAGGAGCAAGGTAACTGGTAGCTTCAGTGGTGGTGGAAATATGAATGGGTATCATGTAGCTTGGACTATGGTGGTTGCTACCTACATTTCAAGGACAAGAGTTTGGTTTGCATGCAAAATATCCATAGCTCCTTCACTGTTGAAACCCATAGTTCAACAGTGGTTCTTGTCTCTTTCCTCTTTTAACACGCCTCCATTGTGCCTCCCACAACCTTTTTCCTTCATTTTTGGTTTTCTTTAATATCCAGATTATGATTTTCAAACGCTAACCAGGGAATAGGATAAAAAGAACAAGAAATGGGAGAGCACTCTTTCTTCTAAGGGTTTTCCCTTCTCAAAAGATTTATCCTTTCCCAAACAGTCAGTGTTCAACTGACAATGACAACCCAAATATGAATCTCTCGTATCCTTCCTCCCCTCATTATATATCTAACCAACCACTCAAACTAATTGACTAGCTCAACATTCAAACTATCTTAACTAACTCCTCTAATCCTAACAATATTACCATTAATTACTCTTTGTGATTTTGCTTTTGTGCTTAAGTTTGACAGCCTTTTTTCAGATGGTTCAGTGTTCTGGTTAGCTGTGTTTAACAGCCATGTTAAAAAACTATGTTTGGATATGCATGGTTGTGTTGGCTCAAAATGTCTTCAAATGGAGCTAATGCTAATAAAGATAATGGGAGTGCAATTTCTTAATTGAAATTGTTGTGTTGTGACTTTTAAGTTAATTATAAGTTTAGGGTTTAGGGTATTGACCTTATTCAAGCTTTTAAGTTTATAAGTCATGTTACCTTATTCAAGTTATTTTCAAGCATCCATGCTTAAATAGGAATGATATTATATTCCATGTTAAAATATCGATCTTTATGATTCCAGTCCCCTCTCCAGCTTTTCATATTTCAAGGAAAGGAGAAAGAAGAGTGCATCTGGCCACAAAAAGAGGACCTCAAAACAAGAACAAGGGTGGTCACTGCAAAAGACCAAGACACACAAGACTGTGTATTACGGGGTACTTAAGTCCCAAATCAACAAATATCCTTGTTAAACAAATTATAGAATGTTCAGTTACATATCAGTTCCACTTTTATGAAGGTTCAATTTCCGCGTGCAGGAAAAAGCAACTCCTTTTAGCTTCCATTTATCACATAAAACATGCTCATCTGTGTTTGTAGACACACAACCAAACATATACCAAATTACCTTAAGTCCCTCCATAGAATCTATGTCAAGATATGGAGCAAGTTCTTCAGCTGCAACAACACCACCATTGGATGCTATGTATTGCCCAATCTGTATATAAGATGAGTAAAGTGGATTAGAGGAAATAAACATGTAAAGATATTGGAAAGTTTAAAAAGGGTAAAAGAGTTTAGCATTTTAACATGTAATGTGAAAAACAGTACCAAATATGAAACAAAAAAACAAAATCATCAAAGGCAACGGACCACTGAATATAGTCCTCAATTATTACCAACTTCCATCTCTCTTCTTCAATTCCTTGATTAGGATCACCATCTCCAAATACAAAGGAGAAGACCTACCAAAATGACAAATTCCTTGTCTTCATTAGAAACAATAAAATGTGGGGTGGAAGGATGACATGTTATTTCAATTACATCACACACCGATTCAATGAAGTTCATCTTGTCATCATCAGCTTGTAGCCTTCGCCTCCTATAATAATATGGATCCCAGTACCTTCAATCGTATAAAAATTAAATTATATGTTACCAAATATTTCTCTCAAAATGAAATGTGTCTCTTTTACATACAGGAAACTAGATACATGTGCTACAAACTGGGAATGTAATTGGAGAAATTAAGATATACTTAATTCAATCAAAAGTATAGACAAAAGCAAATCAACTTCCCGTACACTTCCACGTCTATCCACACAGGCTAAAAATATGTTAGGCCATTATGGTATACAACAGTTATGGTTTGTCAATAATATCTCTCCCATACCACACTTTTAAATATTTATTCCCAATTGCCAGTTGTTTTGGGGCCCACCATGCTCTTAGCAGCATTTCAATTTTTAAATCGTATTGCAGAAAAAGAACCAAAGAACACTTACAAGAAGGACACTTGCACTTGTCCCTTTCCTGCTTCTGCATATTTCAGGCTGCTCAGTACCTTTTGTCTGCTCGGTGTTAAGAGTCAGCAGCCACAGAGACAGGGGAGGGAGAGAAGGATGGCATGTGTATTTTAGAAAATAAAACCTTTATTTGGGATGATTATGATGTTGGAGGACCCATCTGATCAATGAACAAGCCTCAGGTTCTCTTTTTTTTTTAATTTTTAATTCGCAATTAAATATTCGGTAATTTGATTATGTAGTGCTTCATGGGAATTAGCAATTAAAAAAACGGTTTAGTTGTCAACTCTGGGGATGTATAGAATCTTGCATATTATGCTTTGTTTATGGTAAAAAAATGAACGTGGTTGGTTTGGATCCTTTCATATCAGTCCCACGATGTTCATTTAAGTTCAGTTTGCTTTGAGGGAAAATATTTTGTGCCAGTTATTGTCTTACAAGTTAAAGCCACGACTTTGACTAGTTTGACCTTTTATTTTGAAGCTTTATTAGGAATATTGACTTGAAGGTAGGTAGTATAAGAGAAATTTTGAAAACCTCTTGATATGGTTAATATTTTTCGTGACAGAAAAACAAGTTTTCACAATAGAAACCTTTTGTCCAGAAAAACAAAATATATCCAAACAATTTATAGTATCCATTTGTGAAAACTTGTTATAATTATAGAAAAAAGTGTTAATCCTATATAATAAAGAATGTTGTTATAATTATGGAAATAAGGAGTTGATCCTATGTAATCAGAAATATCTAGATTATATATATATATATATATATATATTATTAGGAACATTTTTTATTCCTGTATTATATCTTTGGATATCAAACCTCTCTATTTATTGTATTGATTACTAGTTCTCAATATAAATGATGTGCCCATGCTATTTAAAAAATACATCATTTCAACTTAATGTTTCTCTCTTCCATAGAGTTTTACATGATATCTAGAGCCTTTTTCAAAACCATGTTGGCTCAGAAGACTCATTGTCTCTGGAGGATATTTTTTCGAACCTTTCTCTTGTGTATCCCTTTTGTTGCATAATCAAGAGAATTATTTTGTAATTAAGTGCAGATTTCATTCTCTATTTATTAGGAAAGATTTGTTAGTGATTTGATTTGTACAGCTTTAATCACCGATTATTTCTTGCTTTCATTACCTATTATTTCTTTCCTTAATTAAGTTGTAAATAATCTATAAATTGAGACTGTAATCACATTTGCAAATTATCTCAGAAATACATTTCATCTATTTCTTTCAACTTGGTATCAGACCTGATCTGGGAGACTCTGCTTCTGCAATCTTTTTTCTTTAGCAGCCTTCATTGCTACAATTATTTTTCTGGACAGCCTTCATGGCTGCAATTACTTTTTTTGGACAGCCTCAATTGCTGCAACTGTTTTTTTTTTTCTTCTCTTTTCCCCACTGACCACCACCTTGCACCATTAACCATCATTGCCACCACCATTGACCGTGGTCGTCGACCACCACCGCCGGAAAAAATTTCCAACAAACTTTTTCTTTTGTGAATAGGACCAAATTTTGTCAATCTGCAAAGCTCAGTTGGTATTGAACTCTCATGGACTCCCTTAGTAAGACAACTAGTTATTGTTCTTTAACTAGTAAGAGTTCTAGTTTCTTATCATTTAATGCTTCTAGTACTGAAAATATATGGATTATAAACTCTAGTGCTACCTATCATATGACACCTCATTCCTCTTATTTTTCATCCTACACTGCTTTATCTGGTAACCAACATATTACTGTAGCTAATGGTTCCAATACCCCCGTTACTGGTCATGGTAACGTTCACCTTCAACCTTCCTTTCCTTTAAAAAATGTGTTTCATGTTCCCAAACTATCCAATAACCTCTTGTCTATTCAAAAGGTTACCCAAGATTTAAATTGTGCAATGGTAATTTTTCATTCCCATTGTGTTTTTCAGGATCTTGCCACAAGGAAGACTATTGGAATTGCTAAAGAGCAAAGCGGGTTATATTATTTACAGCATGAAGAAAATAAAAAGTGTGCTAGACTATAGTCACACACTTCTAATCTTCAGCAAGGCCAAGAATCTTGGTCATCCTCTCACATATGAATTCAACACAGACGTCTTGGCCATCCTCCATTTAGTACCCTAAAGTCCTTATTTCCTGTTTTATTTACAAAAGTGTCTACTGAGTTTTTTCATTGTGATGTTTGTCAGTTTGCTAAACACCATCAGACAACTTTTCTTCCCAATGGTAATAAAAGTTCTAAACCTTTTGATCTTATTCATTCAGATGTATGGGGAGTTTCACCTATTCTTAATATCTCTCGGGTGCAAAATGATTTTTTCATTTATTGATGATTGTACTCGGGTTACCTGTACATTCCTCATAAAAGATAAGTCTGAAGTATTTTACTTGTTTGTAAATTTTTATAGTTTGGTTCAAACACAATTTGAAAGTCCAATTAAAGATTGCGTTCTGATAATGGAAGAGAATATGTGAACCAAAACCTTTTCAAGTTCCTTCAGGGAAATGGAGTTGTTCATGACTTAACTTGTGTGGACACTCCTTAACAAAATGGGGTTGCTGAAAGGAAAAATCGTCATATCCTTGAGGTTACTAGAACTTTACTCTTTCAAACGTTTGTTCCTAGATCTTACTGGGGGAAGCAGTCTTGACTGCTACTTATTTGATTAATAGATTACCCTCTCGGGTTCTAGAGGGTGTTACTCCTATTCAGCTCATGACCACATTCTATCATTCTATTCCATGTTGACTAGTCTTCAAAATTGTGTCTTTGGTTGTCCTGCTTTTGTCCATGTTCATAATCCTTATAGGGGTAAGTTAGATCCTCGCGCCATCAAATGTGTCTTCATCAATTATGCCCCCAACAAAAAGGGGTACAAATGTTATCACCCTCAAAGTCGTAAAGTCTATGTTTCCAAGGATGTCACCTTTCATGAAAGATAGTCTTCCTTTCCTAGTTCTCAACTTTAGGGAGAGACTATTCAAGAAGTTGAGGTTCTAGACTTGCCACCTTTTCCTTTGTTGCAGGATTTCAATCTTAGGGAGGATGACAAAGACCCTGCACCAACATCATTAACAGTGAAGAATAATGAGGACAAATATTTTGGAAAACAATATCAGCGAAGGCAACAAGAACTCGTCCTGGTCGAACAGCAACTTCAATTGTCCGAACCGGAGGTAAGAACTCATACCCGTGAGACTCTTGAGGAAACCTTAAATACTGCTTTTGAACCTATCCTAAATGATTTACCTATTTCCTTGAGAAAAGAAAAAAGATCTTGTGCCAAGTATCCTATTTCCCATTTTGTGTCAACAGAAAAACTTTCGATGCAGCACCAGAGTTTTCTTTCAGCTATTGATTCTATCAGAATCCCTACATCAGTACAAGAAGCCTTAAAAGATGAGAACTGGATTCGAGCCATGAATGAAGAAATGAGCGTATTACAAAGGAATGAGACTTGGGAGATTGTAGAGAGACCAAAAGATAAGAAGGCAATGGGTTATAGGTGGATATACACAGTTAAGTATAAGTTTGATGACACACTGGATCGGTATAAAGCAAGGTTGGATGCAAAAGGGTATACTCAAACCTATGGAATCGATTAGGAGGAGACTTTTACTCAAGTGGCAAAAATAAATACAGTCAAGATTATTCTTGCGCCGCCGTAGCAAGCCTCATTCTTTCTGCCGTTATCGCTTTCTCCGTTCACTGTTAGCATCCCGTGAAAAGTCGCAGCCATGAAAAACCCGCATTGCCACCGTCATGGTGTGATGGTGACCAGAAAATTCGCCACCGTTTTCCGCGATGGCGACGCCATAACCGTTTATTGATAACATTGGTTGGAAGTTACATGGGAAACCCCTCATCCACACATTATTGTGCAAGCATCTACTTCTGAGTCACTTGTTGCTCCTAAATTACCAAATGATCCATCTTCAGGAACATCAAATGGAGTGCGACATGCCAAAATACTAGTGACACTACTTTGATGGCATACACTGGTAATTCATGTGCTTGTCTCTCTAACTCTCCTTCTCTTGGTCCTTATATATCCCTAGAATCTAAACATTCATTCCAACACATTTTATTTCCTTTTTAAGAGAATCTGATTGTTACAAATGGAGTTGAGAATGCAATTAGCATGATTGTAATTAATAAAATGTGTTTATTCCCTCTCATTATCCAAGTCAAAGCCACTCAAGGTGGTGGTCGGGAGTATGGCAAGGTAGTAGATAGGAACAACAATGGATTAATAGAAGCCATTTGTAGCCACCCTAGGCTTTTGCTACCATATTTGAATGAACAAGAAAGAGAGAAATTGAGAAAGTTCTATTTCACTAAAACATAAGAATAACAAAACTGAGGAACATCTACCTACAATAGATAGTTATAGAGTGCAAAAGCTCAAAGAGAGAAGATGACAATCATAATTGTCTCTGAGACAATTACAACTTCTTACAAAAAACTTATTGCAAGATAAGTGCCAATAGTTTTAAAGCAAGCTAACCAACTGACAAGTATTGAAAGAAAGATATTCTCATCACTAATAATCAAGAATATCTAGATTATGTGTAGTATTAAGAACATTTAAACACTCACACTATCTCTTAACACATTTTTCAAATTCTAATTAGCAGAAAACAATCAGAACCAAGAAGGAAAAATATTTGAGAAATTTTGTATAAAATGCAACTCCTTCACTCAAAATAGAATTACCAGAATAAATCAACAGGATTGAAGAAGAAAGTGACTCCTGAATCATACGACCTGCCTCCACGCCTTCCACGGTTATCATCATCACTGCAAATAAATAACATTATTCCCTCATTCACATCACTAAATTTTTCAAGAAAAAATACAATTATAGACATTAAAGTTATGGAATACCTTCTACTGCTAGTTACAAGAGCAATTATTGTAGTGTAAACAATAACAATGGATGCAATAAGCGCTGTGCCAAAAGATACCCTTATCAAGTATTCTACTGCGGCCTGTCAAAGTCAAAGTTATACAACAACAACAACAACATTCAAGTGATAAAACATCAGCAACAACTGTTACAGAGAAGACAATAGTCTTCATACCTTGGCCTTTTCAAAATAGGGTTCAGCTTTAATCCTAAGCGACTTGGCACCAAGCCTAGATCGATAATCTTTTGGAAATACATAAAGAACGTCACCTTCCTCAGAAACCTGTAGATACAACCGTAGCACATAATTTCTAATGTTTAACCATAATCACAGTTTACAATAAATAGGAAACCAAGGAAACAAATTAATAACCAACTTACTGCAGCACATTTTCCACATTGATAGGAAGCTATGAGCTACACTATTCCACAATATCCTAAAATCTACCATTAAAGCTATAAAGAAGATAAATACAAGCATTTAAATTTTAACGATAAGTAAGAAAAATACACATATAACCTAAAATATGCCCTACAAGTGTCATTATCTAACTATAGGAAATTAAAATATAAACTAAATAATATTACAAACTTTTAATATTCTAAAACCATCCTATAAAACCCTTAAACCATTTAATTTTCCTTCTTTTGGTCATATTTAAGATAATCCTATCATATACGGTACTGGAAGCTTCACAAAGTAAAGGGCAACAAAGTAACAACCTCCAAGAAGCCATCTGTGTCAGCGGCAAGAGCTTGAAGAGCCTTCTGAGCTTGATTCAAGTTGAGGCCAGCCCTGCTAGCCACATCCCCAATGGTCACTCTCCCTCCGCATCCATCCACCGCGTCCATCGTTCGCTTTCTGACATCCGACGGCACCTTATCGGTTTCCACTGTGCCCCCGGGCCTCGCCACCAAAACCCTAGAATCCAATCCCCTTCTCCGAACTCCCCCAATCAACGGGTTTTGCACGCAAGGGAATGCTATTGCCTGCTTCGGGGGCTTCGCCAAACTAGAAAGAGTGAAGGATTGTAGCCGCGAGAGGCCACAAGTGGGGATGACAGTGATGCACTTCGAAATGGACGCCATTTCAGTGTTTGGACATGGAAGACACTTTGGTGGTGCTGATGAGAGTATCTGTAACAACTAAAATTCCAGAAAAGTATATTTAGGAGGACATTCTATCAGGAAAATAAAGTAAGAAAAAAAAGGGCTTAATGATCATTTTCGTGTGCTTCTGGTGCGAAGAAGCGGGAGCAGAGGATGAGGCTCGCGTATTGACGCATTCGCCCTCACCACTCGGAAACTAACTAATTTTAATTTTTTCTTTGCTAGATTGTATCATTGAAAATTAGTTAGAAATGCTAAATTTTAAATCATTTAATTAACAAGCATAGATTATTATCATTTGGAAAACTTGAAATTTGACACATAAGTATAATTTATACTAATAGGAGTAAAATATTTTTTTCTAAGTGTTTTTAATTTTTAGTTTTTCTTTTCCAAGTTAAAAAATAAGCCAATGTCATTTCATCATTTCATACTAATATCATTAATGTTTTACAATTTAAATAATTAATTTCAAGAAAAATTAATTATCTTATCTTAAAATAAATATATTAGGGTAACCAGTTTATACAAAACAATAAAGCACTTTTTCATAATTTCATTTTAAAACCAAATTTGATATGATGAGATTCAATTCTACAGCAACTGATTCAATTCTAAAGCAACTGATTCCATTTATCATAATTTTGCAGATTTTTCAGTTTTATGTAGTGTTTGGATTAGGGGGTGGCCTTGTAGCGCAAACATATTATAGGGTGGTCACCCCTGTTTGCTTCCGTAGGAGGGGAAAATGAGAGTGGATTGAGGGTAGGGTGAGAGTGAATGGAAAAGAGAGTGGATTGAGGGTACTCTCAAATATGAAGAGAAAGGAGAGTGGATACCATTGAAAGCCACGTAGGATATAGTGAAAGACCATGGTGTCCTTACTTTATCCACGTTACATAGTTACCTTCGCATGGAGCAGCAACAAATTATAAATAATAATTTTAAGATTTTTCACAGTACCTAATCGATTATGCATGAAAAAAACACATATGACTTAATCGATTATGTCCTAAAAAATAGTTGATAACTGATTATGTTGTGTCTATTAAAATAGACATAATCGATTATGCTATTCAGATATTCAACATAATCAATTAGGTTCTTTTTTTAAGGGAAAACATAATCGATTAGGCTTGGTTATGTTCTTTAATTTTTTAGATGTTATTTTTTTTTATCTAATTTAATATTTTGTTTGCATTTATTTTTAGAAATAATAAAAAATATTTTTTTCTTATTAATCAGAATTAATAAAATATATTATTTAAAATTATAGGCTAATATACTAGTAATTTTAGATATATATTATAGTAATATAGATTTTGATTTATTAATAAGAATAAAAACTTATTTAAATATTTAAATTCTAAAAGTATAAATAATAGAATTCGGTTATGTATTATAATAATCTACATTTTCATTTATTAAAGAGAATACAAAATCCATTCAAATATTTAAATTCTAAAAATATAAATAATAGATTTCAATTGATATAATAGATATATTATAGTAATTTAAATTTGATTTTATTAATGACAATTTGAATATTTAAATTCTATAAATAAAAATAATACTATAATTATTTTATTGATGTAATTATTAATTTTTTGTTTTATTAATGACTATCCATTTTTAATGGTACTTATTTAGAGAATGGTATTATTTTGAATATAATTTTTTTAATATTTAATTTATGTTATACATAAATTAAATTTAGGTTTTATTATCTTTATTGGAGGATCGAGAGCATTACTTTATTTATATATATATAATTTAACGAAATATAAATTATATTAAAATTATCTAAATACATTAATTTAACTAATAAAATTAAAATAAATTAATAAATTGAAAAATAATATAATTATATTTAAATTTTATATTTTATTTATTTATTTGAATTCTATATTATTTTATTCATAATTAAAATTTTAAATTATTTTAATTAAATAAAATGTCTACAAAAGTAATTATCATTTATTTTTTATTTTTTTTACACAAGGGTAAATTTGTAATCTTACAATTTACACAATTAAAAATAATTCAAAATATTCTTACAACTATCAAATCACTCACATATTTCAATAAATTTTCTTCACACGTCTACTCTAACATACTTCAATCCAAACACCATTAACTTTCTTCACACTTTCTCTCAAATCTTCACACTTCCATTCCCCCACAACCTCAATTTTCCACTCCCCAATCCAAACAAAGCATTAGAGACTGATTATAAGAGAAGAATAACACACAAAGATTTATATTGGTTCACTCAATATTGAGCTATATCCAGTCCCATCTCACACCAAGATGGATTTCACTAAAACACAACAATCTTTACAAAGATTACACACAAACCAGTTCTTGAACCCTTCAAGAACCAAGGATACAAGTTGAAAAACATTATTTCAGCAAATTTCTACTTCAAGAAACCTTATCAAGAAGCAAATGAATACACCATTACAAAGAAAATAGTTTAGGGACAAAAAACACTTTGTATGCACACTTTAGAGACTCAAACCTAATCTCCACAGTTGCAGCACTTTGATGAAACTTCTAATCTCAAGACAATGTGAAAACAGCACAAGAACTTTCAAAAGCTTTTAAGAAAAACTTTCAAAAACATAACTCACCTGAGAACCTCACAGAAAAACTCTCGAAAAGAGTAAGCAATTTGTATTGCAAAGGATGATTTGAACTATGATACAATTATCCTTTTATAGGACTCAAATCATAACAACTTTCCCAAAACAATTTTAAATTTTTTTAAATAACAATAGGTTAAAGTTTAAAAGAACAAGTTGTATTTTGAAATTACACTTGATGGAAACATAACCAATCTTTGGGTAGTTGAAAATAGAATGTGGGAACAAAACTTAATTTTGGAGACAAAACATATTTTTGAAAAATCAAAACAATTTTGGTGTAGTAAAATTAAATCAATTGTTTCACCAAACAACATATTGAAATTTTAGTGCAGTAAAATCAATTTGGAAAAAAAAACTTGAACATATTTTAAACCTTCTTTCAAAAAGCCTTTGTGCTTGAGATCATTACCATGGCTATGTGATATGGAGTTGAGTCAAAATGCAAAAGACCACTTAACCAACTTTATGCTAACTAAGACCATAATACATATACTATTGGATAACATCCATACACCTATATCTTCAAGCTTATTTTCTTATTCAAACACTTCTTTATGAAAGTTGAGTAGGATCTTCAAGATCTCGAATAATTGGTGTTGAGGTCTCGCAAGCTTTCACGATCAAAATCAATAAATTAAAACAAGAACTGGTCGAGTCCTTAAGCTCTCTACAAATGGCTTTAGAGACCAACTCTAGTTTGGACAAGAGGGATCAACTAGATGAGGTGGAGAAACATCCATTTGTTGGCGAGTTGACATCTTGGAAGACTCAGTATGCTTCCTTGGAAAAAGACTACCCATTGCTTAAAAAATAGTCTAAATTGGCTGCCGACATGAAGGACCTAGAATAGAGTCTTACCGAGATGAATCTTACCCATGATAAGGTTGTAGGAAAGAAAGAGAACAAAGAGGTCAAGTTGATAAAGCTTCAAGAATATGTAGTCAGTGTTCATGAAGAAGGACTCAACCAGGTCATCTGACAGACGACATTCTTTTACAACATTCCTACTGATGAAGGGAGGTTCAACATTTCAAAGGATGTTTACAAAGGCGAATTGATGTCGACTTATGATGTTCCTACCAACGAGGGTGACGAGGATGTTTCCAACCAGTGAAGGTTTCTAAAACGGGTTAGAAATCATCAAAACTTTTGACTAAGAAGATAGATGAAGATCGAGCCTTAAAGTAGAGATTGTAAAGTCTTTTTCTTCTTCTTAGCTATTTAAAAATTGTATAAAGTAGTTAGGAAGTTTTGGGCCAGAGTAGAGAAGGATGTAAATGGAAAAGAAAGTAAAGTGTAAAATAGTAAAAGAGGGGTGCAAATAGAAATGTAGGCAAGGAAGGCATGAGACTCCACATGTTCTCTGCTCAATGGAGAGGATTTTACTCTAATGAAGACATGCCACTTGTCACTCTCTCAATGGTAATGATTTGCACCAATAAGGTGGTGACACTTTTCACACTCTCATTCAAGAGGTTTTGAGAGACTTTCTTCTATAAATAGGAGTCACTTGTACATGATTTTTAACTTTGATTTGAGTAATGAAATTTTGTCCAATTTGAGACACTTTTACTTGTTCAAAGTGCTCTCTAGAGTTGTCTTCTTGCTAGATAATTTTCTAAACTCCTCCTAGTAGTGTTGGTCCAACCTCACTCTAGAAACTTTAATTTTCATATCTTCCAAATTTCTATAATTCTTCATGCTTCTGCAATAGTGTTCACCATTTATAGAAGATATTCAAATCAAAACAATGAAGAAAAGGATATACAAATGACGATGCAAGCTAGGATTGCACCAGGGGGATTTTTTGTTTTCATTATATTGGTCAAGGTCAAACTTATTTTGTATACATTCCCTTTCTTTTTTTATATGTATTGGCCAAAACACATAAATTGTTATCATACGAGTTGATCATGTTGAGTGTGTTGATTAACATTGTTCAAGGGCATCTCGGTTGGTGTTGGGCATTTAACGTGTTGGTTAACATTGTTTGAGGGAATCTCGATTGATACTTGGTGTTAAGTGTGTTGACTAACGCTAGTCGAGATCATCGCGGTTGATGCTTGTCTTTTACATCTCAATTGATGCATTTATTAGACGTGTCGGTTCACGTTGGTCGAGAGCATTGCGGTAGATGCTTAGCCTTTGTGGATTTATTGGGCGTTTCAGTTCAAATTAACTAAGAGCATCGCGGTTTATGCTTGGCCTTTGCATTTCATTTTATGCATTTATTGGTCGTGTTGGTTCACACTAACCAAGATCATCACATTTGGTGCTTGGCCTTTGCATCTCGGTTGACGTATTTATTGTTGTTGTCATAATGGGATCCTATTTTATGAATGTTTGAATTTTATTGGATGTCTCATTAATATCTTCTCGACCAAAAGTCGTCCCTAAGGAAAAATGGGTCGAGTAAGGAAAGAGTACACCAAGAAAGTTGCAAGTTATTACATGTGAAAGGGTGTCAACTAAAATAAAAGCCTTACCAGAAAATTGTTCTAGTTTGTAAGCTCCATTTTTCCTTTCACTTTGCACCCACCCGAAATGGTCCTACCTAGTTAGTTGAGAACTTCCTTTACATTTTCCTTGCATTCCTATGTAATCTCCAAACTAAGTCTCCTTGGTGAAAATTCCTTGGTAGGACCTTAGAGTTGTATCTTTGATAAGTGTAAAATTGTAGCAAATATTTAAAATAAAAAGGCATGCAAAACAAGTAGAAAATGTGCAAATATCAACAAGGAAGCATGCCAAAACACTCCAACTCAAGTTGCATGTGAAGAACATGAAAAAAAAACAAGGAATATGCATAGAATTGTGCATAAAATTGCATAAAAGAAGACAAATAAGGATGGAGTTGCAGAGCCAATTCACCTAGTGCATGGAGAAAGACTTACCAGAATGAAAAATATCAAAACACTAAGCAAAATCTCCATCCGCTAAGCTAATTGAGGTCAGAACCAAAGAAGCATCTAGAGACCAAAATTTTGAGTGAAAGGAAAATGGTTGAGGGAATAGAGTGTTTAACCATGAAGAAAGCCTAAGTTCGCTTAGAAAAGGCTCAAGCCAAATTTAGCCAAGTTGGGTTCATGAGGATTTCGCTTGGAGCCAAGGATAAGCTTAGCCTACCTCATGATTAAGATTTGGCAGGGATTTGCAGGATCAGGAGCTAATCTTATGGCTGGCCATCCAAGCCACCATACACAACAATAAAGACAAAAGAACCATTTGTATAAATAAGTGGAATACACTTGTATATGATTTGTATTTTTAAATACTTTTAAGAGTATTTTGTTTATGAATCAAAGACACTCTAGAAGATCCTCACTTGTTACATAAGCAAGGATCTCTAGAGCATCCTAAGAGGAGATATACGCCTCTCCTTAAGCTACCAAACCTCACCATAATTAAGCTTGCTTAACTAGGGTTAAGGTAGCTTAAGGAGCAAGCTACCTTATCCTTCTCATCTATAAATGCCCTTCACAAACTCTTTGTATTCAAATTTGACATAAAGTGAATGAACAATTCTGAATCAAGAATCCATTCTCCCCAAAATCTCCTTTTTCTAGAAAGCCTAAAAGGCCTAGTGAAACACTTGGAAGGTTGGCCTCACCAACTTACTCTTCAAACCATTCACCTTCACCAAAACCTAACCTCACCAATACCTCACTATATTCCTCCATTATAAAAGTCTTTTGATGCCTCTCCACATCTCCACCATAATCAAGAGCTTGGAGTGCATCAGGTGGATCAGAGCACATCAAGATCCAGCCAAAGCTAAGCCAAGTTCTTAAAAAAAATAAAAATTGTTCATCGTGTTGTTCATGTTTTTTCTTCGCTCTTGATTGTTTTGTCCTTCATTCTTGATTTTCCACCATTTATATTGTTTTTCCACCGATTGTCTTCTGTTTCCACCGATTAAAATCACTTTTTCACCATTTAATTTCATTGAAACATTCATCAAACAATTTCATTGATGTTCTGCTGCACAACCTCCTTGTTCTGCACGATTTTCATTTATTTTTGTTGTTTTTCTTCGTTTAATCAGTTAATTATGTGTTTCCTTTTATGTTTCACCATTTAATATCTCTTATACACAATTTAAATGGTTTACATTATCTCTTGTTCGGTTTAAATCAAAATCTTGTGTATTTTTGTCTTCTTGCACCATGTCTTGTTGTTGCATGCATGCTGTTTGAAATTTTCTATGGTGCATATCACTTGTTTGTGAAAAGTCTTGTTGTTTTTTCACCTTCTTTTGTGTCCTCACCTATTTGTGTGTTATTTGCTTTACGTTTTTTTACTTGCCATTGTTAATTGGTGAGTTTCTTGCCTTAATTCCACTGTTTTCCTTATGGTTTTGTTCAAACATTTGATTCCTTTAGGTTTTTCTTCCAGTTTCCAAAATTTCATACTTTCCACCTACTTTGCAAAATTTATTTTGCCCACAGTGTGTATCTAAACTTTCTGAAAAATTTTGTGTACCACAATTTACATGTTCACAACAATCTGTAAAAAAGGTACGTTCTAATTACATCTACAAAAAAAATGTTAAAAGTCAAGACGTTGATCCTGTTGCCACACTATTTCAATGTTCCTTGTTACTCTCGGTTTTAAATTTTTTGCACCTAATTCTCATGGTGTTTTTTCCTGAAATTTTTTCCATATCTTGTTCATATGTTACCAATGTCCTGTAAAATTTCAACTCCAAATTTGTTGTATAAAAATTACCATAAAGTTTACAATATACGTTGCCAGTCTAAAGGTTGCTACCAAACTGTTTGTGTTTTGTCCAAACTTGGTTGATTTGTTTCGCCATATATACATATCCTTTTTTCCTCAAATTTGTGGTATTTTGCTCATAATTGACCTCATCATATGCCAAAAAAATTTCACCTTCCAATTCACTATATCCAAATTCCCTGCACTTTTCGTGGTCAGTACCTGATGTGAGTTCATTTTAGGATTGTTCATTTTATGGTGTAACACTTTACTTAGATTGAGATTTTAGGAATTTAAGAGTGAAAACCTTAGGGAAATCCCCACTGGACATTAAATTAACCAAGTGGTTAAGTAGATGTGAAGGTTCATTTCACAAAGGCAAAAGGAAAAGACAATTATAAGGTGAAAATGATGTTAGAAGGTGCGAAATTAAAGAACAAGGAAAATAAACCAAAATAGAATTGTCGAATGGAATCAAGGAAAACCAAAAAAGAACACGATACAAAGAGTAAAAATGGAATGAAAATGGAAGAATAGATGAAGGGAGGAGAAAGCTTATGTGATGGATTTTATAAGTGAAACACACCACTTGGAGTGTGATTGGCCTCCAAGATAAGTGAAGATAGCCACCACTTGAGAGCTCTCAATACTCACAAGATAAGACCTAAATGCTAATAGGAATTCAAACCTGACTAACACCTCACACAATTTGTGCAGAGTAACTCTTCTTCTATTAATAGGTAGGTAGGCCTCCTATTTATAGGTGAATGAACCTTGAAGAACAAGCTAAAGGGGTAAGATGGGAAAAGGGAAAAAATGGGCAGCCTTAGGGTTTGACTAAGTCAAACCCGCATCCTAGGCTTGTCCTTCTAGAAACTAGGTCAAAATGCCTTCCAAAAGGGCTATGAAGAAGCTAAAATGCTACTCATACCCCCTATTATGCTAAAGACACCTTATTCTAGTCTATCTTTGCTATTTGGACCCCTAAAGTGAGCCCAATAATATATTTGTATCTTATAAGAAGACCAAAAGGAAGAACTTGAGATGCTCTGGTCTTTGTCCATTTCTCCCTCTGGTGAGGTCTTCACTTGAATGTTGAGATGACCTTTCATAGTGTGCATCCTTGGTCATCTTCTTGTTGTCTTGGTTTGTATCAATACCACACATAGTCTCAGGTTTGGGTCATTCTTGCTTGCGGTTTGTGCGTTTTGTTACATTTATTGCTCCATAATGGCTTAACCTTTTGACCTCAAATTTATGCCATATTGTGCATCATTGAGTGTAGTTTTTCCCATTAAAATTTCAGAATTATCTGTTTTGAAAATCATTTTGTATAAATTCTGGAACAGTCACTGTCATTTACTCTAGAGTTTGGTTTTTGTAATCTACTCTAGCCTTTTTCTTAGGTCCTTTTGCTTGTGCTTCCTTTTAATTGTTGCCTTAATTTTTTGATTGTCTTTTCTTGGATCTCTATTCTGGTTTGTTACATTTTTCTTCCTTTTGAGTTTAGTTGTTTATTTTCTTTCTTTTCTACATTTTGTGCTTTTCTCGCTTTATTTCTTGGTTTCCTATTTTGATTTGGTAAGTTGGTGGTGCTTGAAAGGTGCCTTAAGAAGTGGCATGACTCCAATCTCTGACGGTTTCTCTTTGGCAATCTAGACTTCCTATCAAGAAGAGAAAGAGGGATTCTAGAGAATTTTTCAGCTTACTTTCACTTCACATGAATCAAATCAATACACCTCCTTTGTCGTTTTACTATACACTTTTCATTTTTTTTTCTTATAACTTGTGCATCACAAATTTTTTGTGTTGCATTTCACTTGTACCTCGCATGTTCGTTTACTTTCTTAGTTTGGGAAAATGCTCTATTAAGCAATCCCACTAACCGTTGTAATCATTTCGTTCATTAGTGTGGTAGTGTGAACTTGAACTTGAACCTTTCTCACTTTTGCTTCCTTTACTAACTTCACCCACAAATTTCTTTTACACAAATCTTGTTTTCCTTATGGATTATTCTTACATACATCCTAGATTAGATCAACATACGAAAGATCTAGATGACTTCAAAAATTTATGTCATCAACTTTTAAAACAGACAAAATATCATTCGTCTCGACTCCATGTTTCTTCACATAGGAAAGTTTTTTTTATTGATCCTATTGTGCCTTCTTACACACCGGAAACTTCTTTTCCTTCTCGCTCTCATATATCTTTTCTTTCTAATCAAGATATTCCACCTATATCTTCGTGTCCTTTAAACTTGTATGATCATAGTCAGTAAGAACATTTTTTTTGAACGTTCTTCCAATAACAAAGTTTGTGCCACAAATTATGATGATAACAATTCCATTGACACTCACTCTTCTTTCCATAAAACAGAAATTTTTGAATCTACAGTTTTGGCATCTGCAGCCGAAACCAAAATTAAAAAAAAAAAAAATTCTTTTTCTGAAGTTAAACCAGACAGTCCAAAAAACTTTTCTCCTTAGAAAAATCTTGTGAGTTACTTGATGCACACCTTTTCTCTGGACCTGAACCAAACATTAGCATTGACTTTGTTCCCTTAACACTATTTTTAAGGAGTTAAATAGAGAGAATATTTTTTTGGAGCTGAACCAAACTTTGTTCACACACCTTGTGAAGACTTGCTTGTACTATAACACGAAGATCAAAAGTTTCAACAATTCATGAGGTACCAACTCAAAATAAAAATAACAGTACTCCTTGGATCTCTTATGTCATCTTATCATGTAAGGGGTACTTTCACCTTCAACCAAAGTACCTATTCTTCACTTTTTCTTCTTCCTTTTCTTATTCATATTTCTTTTATGTTAATTTTCAATTGGTTTAACCTTGGAAAATACAATAATTTTTTTCTATATTCTCTTACACCTAAGCAGTTTCGGGAGGATACTAGTCAACTAAAAACAAAAAATAATCAAGAAAACCTTCATTTTCAAAAACAAAATAAATCATATACCCATTTTACATCGACACAAACAATATTTTGCATGTTTGTGTCCTCTGATCGAGGTAATTCTTCTTCCTATTCTAGTTTTTATTCTTTTACATTGTTTTCTCCATTTCATATGGTGTTCCCTTTACCCGCTTTAGGTAATAAGAACCATAAAAAAGGTACCATACAAAATACTTTGTTTGTTTTCAATTTCTACATCCATCCACTTTTATTCATTTGCATTCTCCTTATGTTTCTTGTCTTTTTTACGTGGATTCATGAGTATGGAGGAACATAACCAGTGTCTTTTCAACACATAAGGTGGCACCATCAACCGGATTTGAGGACAAATCCTTTTGAAAGGGGAGCCTAATGGTGAGCCATCTAAGCCACAATACACAACAATAAAGACAAAAGAACTATTTATATAAATAAGTAGAATACGCTTGTATAGGATTTGTATTTTAAAATACTTTTAAGAGTATTTTGTAGATGACTCAAAGACACTCTAGAAGATCCTCACTTCTTACACAAGCAAGGATCTCTAAAGCATCTTAAGAGTACTTATACGTCTCTCCTTAAGGTACCAAACCCCATAGTTAAGCTTGCTTAACTAGGGTTAAGGTAGCTTCAGGGCAAGCTACCTCATCCTTCTCATCTATAAATACCCTTCATAAACTCTTTTATATTAAAATTTGACATCAAGTGAATGAGGAATTCTAAATCAATAATTCATTCTTTCTCAAATCTCCTTTTGCTAGAAAGCCTAGAAGGCCTAGTGAAACCCTTGGAAGGTTGGCCTCACCAACTTCCTCTTCAAAGTAATCACCTTCACCAATACCTCATGGTATTCCTCCATTATCAAAGTCTTTCGCTGCCTCTCCACATCTCCACCACAATCAAGAGCTTGGAGTGCATCACAATCCTTGACAAATCGCTGAACATGAATTATCAAGAAACCCAAGAAATGAAGATTGAAGCCTAAAAGGAGTTTTTAAGGATGAAAAAAGCCAAATCGTTGTGCAGATCACTAATCCACATGGACCCTCTTTAATCCTACTTCTAAAAACTATAAATAAGGGCCTTGGGGTTACGTTCAAAAACATCGAGAGAGTGTCGAAAGGTAGTGGAAACACCTAGAGTCATTGAGAGAAAGCCTTTCAATAGGAATTTAGGAAGTCTTAGAAGGATAAAGTAAGATTCTTAGAGGTTTAGATAGTGAGGTTCTGCTGATTCAGGCTCAAAGAGTTTGAACTTCAAAATCCAATCACGCTAAGTAGGCCAAAGTTTTAGAAGAAGTGAAGAACAATCTCTGGAGAAGGGAACCTTGAAGGCAAGTTCGTCACAACATCAAAAGGTTCCTTGTTGTAATTTAGCCTCTTGTCCTGCTTTGTACTGTAAAATGTTATTATGAGTTGCTAAATAAATTTTGTTGGGATTGGATGACACTATGATATTTCTGGAGTTATTGTTGTTCTAGATGCATGTTTCTATTTTATATTCAAATTCCTTGGGTCTGGTAGTGTGCTTAATGCCCAACGGTGAGGACCGACCGTTGATTGTCCATAGGGCATGAATGATACCAGAAGGTAATTTCATGTTTTTGAACCCTTTTCAACCAGTCATTGGACTTAATGGTCGCAAAGAGTGGAGCTGAGACTATGGTGAATTATTCCATCTTAATGCAGAGGTAAGATCGTAATAATGACTTACTACTCTATATAACCTTGCACGAGGAACCAACTTGATTTGGACAAAATAGGAATAAGGATATTGAATAAAACATTACATATATGAATAACAATGATAAAGGAAAGTCATACTATTATTCCAATTCCAACATTTGTATTTATTGATATTTCTCTATTTTTGTGATTGATCTAACACTTCACCTCTCGATCTTAATATTTATTAGGATGTTATTACTATTAATATTATTATACTGATCGGATGGGCCCGGGGCCCGACCCGAGCATTTAAATACATTACTCTGGCCCAAATAAAATCAGAAGGTAAATGTTTATTTTGGTCATAACAATAATGTGTTCAATGATACATGGGAAGTCAACCCAAAACAACTAGAAAAATATATTTGAAAAGGGAAACAACAAATAAAAATAATTGAATAGAAAACTAAATACGTTAAAGGATAGACATTTTCACTTTGGAACCAACAAAAATAAACAGTTAGAGGTAATGCTCTACCTGCACCCCCCGAAAAAAGGAATATATTAACAAAATATTTTTATGCTTATTGACTCTTGAAATGAGATCTACGAGTGCTATAAAAGGGCCACAAGACCTTGAACAAAGGTAAGTGCCATTTTGAGATACTACACCCATACTCATACACTATACTCATTTCTATATGCTCTCACTAACGTGATCTTCGAAGTCTTGTCAACCAGTGGAGCTCCCCTCATTGTGAATTATAAGCATCTCAAAGCAGCAACGTCGAAAAAGAAAGGTCGACCTAGAATCCACCACAAAGATTCGATTCAGGTCAGTTGACAAGAATATTTGGTGCCCACCGTGGGGCTCGGTAAAAACTGATCCCACTAATGCTCTAAAGACGAGACGTGAATCGCTAGTAACCCAACCCAATGAGGAACACTACACAAGGAACACAAGTGCTTGAAAGGGACGAGGTTCCAGCCTTGCAACAACTCATGGAGACCATGAGAGCTCTCTAGCAGCAAAAATTAAGAATATCGATAAGAGCAAGAACGAATTCGGGAAGAAGCTCGAACCGAACAGGAACAACTATGAGAAGAAGCCCGAGCTGATCAAGATCGACTTCGGGAGGAAACGTTGTTAGAATTGTAGGCCTAAAAACAGGGGGTGAATTGTTTTTAAATGTTTTTCGCAAACTTTGAAGGTATGGAGAAAACCAATGAAGAATCAAAGACAAAGGAATGAAAATGCTCAAGCTACAAAACTATTTTAGTTGATTTCCATAAAATCAACCTGTTGTTTTTATCAACAGTTTATAAAAACAACTTAAAACATATATAATTGAGATTAGTGAAAGAGAGAATCACACAAAAAGATTTATACTGGTTCACTCTTACATCAAGAGCTACATCGAGTCCTCAGAAACCACTGGGTATTCCACTGTGTAATCAACCACAGATTACAACCACACACACACACCAAAGAAGTGATCTTGAACCCCTTAAGAACACACACTTCATTTGGCACTCACAACACACCACAAATCAGAACACCCTGTAACTCTGTGCAACACTAGTTCTTTACAGAAATACAAATCAAATGAAAGAGAATGGAATACACTAGATAACGATTAAAGATCAAAACAATCTTGATTACAACACAATCTTATTCCACTTTTAGAAAGTATCTAAAGCTTGAAGCAATCTTGGAAAACTGACTTGAAAATGTTAATTTGAAATCTTAACAACCAGAAGCGTATAACCACATATTTATGTTAGGATTGATGGCTAGAATAAGAGGGGGGTGTATTATTTTCGAAAGCTTTTCACAAATACTTTGTTTAGAATGAAACTTTAACAATCAACTCAGAAAAGCAATTCAGAAAGCAAAACAAATTCACAAACAGAAACAAATATCAGAATTATAATCAGTTAAAATAACGATTCAACCGGTTGTTTATGACAACGAAAAATATCAAACAGTTATGGAGAGAAGAGTTAGAGAGAATTACATACAAGGTTTGTACTGGTTCACTCTATCCAAGAGCTACATCCAGTCCTTAGTCAAACCACTGAGTATTCACTATGCAACCAATCACATATTACACGTACACCACTACAAATAGGTGACTTTGAATCCCACAAAGCCTACTCACCCTCTTTGTACACAACCAACACCTCAAGCTAGAATCACACTGACTTTACAAGATTTTACAACAGTTTTACGCAGAGTAATCCATATGAATTGCAGTAATAGTTAATCTATCCTCATCAGCAGTTCCATAATAGTCAAAAAATTGTTCAGCCTTGAAAATCCAAGCCATCACCTCCGAGCCATTAAATTTAGGAAAATCTAATTTCACATTCCTAATATGAAATGCTTGCCTAGGCTGAACTGTGTGGGTTTGCGTAGAGTTCATGCTAGATCCACCATGAAGCTGGGCTTGGGTTTGAAGCAGTGATTCCACCATTGATTGAATACGCTCCATGCGCGCGTTCGCTGCCGCCTCTACCTGTGCAGTGTGCGCACATTGTTCTTGGTCACGTAACTCCAAGAAGTCCATTACGCGTTTTAGTTCAGCGTCGTGAGCTCGTATCTCCGCGGCCATGGTGGCCATTCTTGTGTTATCAGCCATGGTGGCTCAATGAAAGCACCTATGTAATGGTGTGAAGATATATATATAACGTATGTTTCTCAACTAACCACACAGCTAGCGAATACAACTCTCGGAATTAGACAATAATAAAAGATACTAACAGTGCCTGTGAAAGGGTGGGTAGAATGGTGGCTGTATGACTGCTATAGAGTCATCCTGCATGCAGAAGAGGAATATTCAGAAGGATTTACAGGAAGAAGGGATTCAGAGGAAGAAGAAGAATATCAGAAAGAGTCATACCCAAATCATGCCTGCCCCCTAGGTCATACCCTGTGAGCCTCTTATTGGTTGTACGTATTCTGCTGCTTCTTCTGATGCCCTCAGTGTGCGTGCCCTCATCCACGTGTAAACTTTTTCTAACTGTCTGGCCATTTACCAAAAACCCCTGCTCTTTAGTTCTTTTTCCTTTGCTGCCCTTTGTGCCCGTAACAAGTAATATGAACAATTACAAGAACCTAAACAAGGTTAGAAAACACCTGGAATCATAGTACACCAGAAACCCTATTGATCAGTTCTTTGAATCATAACAAAGCTCAAAAGTAATCTTGCTAAAACTTGGTAAAACACCTTTTCACAAACAGTTGGTAATCTCTCAAATCAATCTCAAATTAGAGTACCAAACTTTTCTGTTTCATCAATCTCTTTTATGTTTGAAAGAAGACTCGTTTTATAAACCTTGAGAAGCTACCGTTGAAGGCAGATTTGAACAACCAAATCAGTTAAAACAGGTTTTCAAAAAACTGTTATGAAAACATACATTTAATCGGTTAAAACCACGATTTAACCAGTTGAATGGTTTTGACAGTTATACAACTATTTCAAAAAACAGTTTCAAAACACCTTTGCCAGCTAAGTGACAAACAACCGATTATCTCGAAACTTTAATCGGATGTTTTTCCCTTTGCATGGAAAAACACTTTAATCTTTAAAACAGATTGAAATATGCTTTGTTTGAGAATCAATACTGATCTTACAAAGATTCTAAACCCCATAACAGAAACCTAAACCTATAACACAATAGAGCTTCAGGCTTCATGAGGATTTGATACATCAAAGCTTCCCATCTTCAACAATTTATATTCTAAATAGTTGTTAAAATCCATTAATGAAAGATCCAAAATCAATTAAAATAATTTAAAACATATTAAATCAACTTAACAGAATTTTGTTAAGGATTTTCAAAAATCAATCGGTTGAATTTTCGAAACAACCGGTTGAATTTCTTTGACAACAAAGTCAACCAAAGTCAAATAATTTCAAATCCTTTCAAAAAACACTAAGTGTAAAACAAGCAGTTGAAACGATAAAGTAACTAGTTGTTTTTGCACTTCTCTTTGAAAACACATTTTTTTCAAAGGGATCGAAATCAAACAACTTTGGATCAATTCTATGAGTGGATTACAAATTCAAACTACCCAAAACCCACACACACAAGTAGCAACAACGCCTTCAACCAATCTTCATGGATTTGGAGACATCAAAGTCCATGTTCAACAAACGCAACTTAATCAAGCACAACTTATGGAGGAAATAGAGGCCTCCCGGAGAACCATGGAAGAACACGTACAAGCTAATGAGGAGTTACGCAAAGCCAATGAGAAATTATGAAGGAACATGCACCGACACAACTGACACCACGTCCGAGCACATTCCCCACACATATCCTCGAGAGATGACCCCAAACCATTCTCGCAACAAATCAAGGAAGAACCCATACCGCCTCACTATATCACGCTTAAGATTACTCATTTTTCTAGCATGGAAGATCCTGAGAGCCACTTAATAGCATTTCAGGAACAGATGATCATCTCTGGTGGGTCAGATGCTCATGGGCATGTTTACAGAATTTGCTCTGCAATGGCTCAAAAGGGATCCCAGACGGCTATATCACCTCTTTTCCACAGTTTTCTAGAATGTTTAAGGAACAATTCTCAACTAATAAAGTTGACTCCTCACGGTTGCCCAACCCTTTTACGTCAAACAAAGGGAAGGAAAGCTAGTCAAAGATTTCCCAAATCGTTTCTGCACGGTCTCGGTAAGGCTTCAGACTCCGAACGAGGAGATGGTGGTTGCCACTTTCGTTAAAGGGATGACAAAAGAAGCCATACTTAGGAAAAACATCAATTCGCGGTCAAAACAACCGATGTATAAGGAGAGTGGGCGTGATCACTTTTCGAAGAACGACGATGTGTCCACAAGTAAGCGATTCGACCAGAGGTACGTCCCGTACATCGCAAAGAAAGATTAGCCGAAGAATCATGCTAGCAAAGAAAATATAATCAAACCAAAGTTCCAAGTATCCTACAGGGTACTCATGGGCAAAGTCGACGTGGTAGATAAGTTTAACTTTCCAAGGAAGACATATCGGTTTTTGGGATCACGAAGGGAGGATTGGTGTGAATTCCACAGGGCATGGGGTCACAATGTCGAAAGATGCCTCATCCTAGCTTATCAACTCTTAAAGCTAGTCAAAGAAGGGTTCTTAACTAGGTACCTCGAGGACGACCAACAGGAGCCAGAGGGGGAAGCCACAACCCAAGAGCTAAACCATGAAGTTTCAATCCTTGGTGATTTGAATACCATTGCGGGAGGATTTTCTGGAGGAGGAAGCTCGGATTCTAGCTGAAAACACTATGCACGAGTTATGATGTCCCTGGACATAAAAAAGTCCGAGCAATCCTCTGAGCCCTCTCTTTCTTTCACATCGTCCGACTTGGAAGACGTGTTCCCTTACGAAGATGATCCTGTAGTGATATCAGTCATCACTATAGGACAAAATGTACACAGGGTCCTCATCGATCAAGGAAGTTCGACTGATGTAATGTTTTGGGGAACATTCGTGAATTTACAAATCTCCCTTGATCAGATAATGTCTTATGATGATTGCCTTGTTGGCTTCGCAGGAGACCAAGTGGAAGTACAAGGGTATGTCAAGTTAAGTACAACTTTCTCTGATAAAAATGCGACAAGAACGATCACAGTAAAGTACATCGTTATCAATACCCCTTCTATGTATAACCTATTTTTGGGGCGACCTTCCTTAAACAGGACGGGCGTGGTGGCGTTTTCCGCCCACATGAAGATGAAGTTGCCTTCACTTGAAGGAAAAGTAATCACAATGAGGGTAGATCAGAAGATAACACGAAAATGTTACGAGAACAATCTAAAAAGCTGTAGGAGAACCTACACAATCACCGCCCAGTTGGGAGGGTTAGGTTCGGAGGCCAAAGTTGACTCTTACGACGAAAGGCGACCCGGACCCGCTGGTGAAGTTCGGGAATTGGAGATAAAGGGTAAAAATTTCAAGCTCAAAGCCTCACTTTGCAAGGAGTTGGAGGATAAATTGTCGAAGTCATTTCAAAGAATATGAATGCCTTCGCATGGTCGTCTACCGACATGCTTGAGATTGACCCAGAATTTCTATGCCATTGCCTTACCATGGACGAGAAAGTTAAAACCATAGCTCAGAAGCGAAGGATATTCAATGAGGAAAAACGCCTCGCCATGCGAGAGGAAACTCAAAAACTCCACGTAGCTGGCCACATAAGGGAAATTCAATATCCCAAGTGGTTAGTGAATGTTGTCATGGTAAAAAAGGCAAGTGGAAAGTGGAGGATATGCATCGCCTTCATTGATATAAATAAAGTCTGTCCCAAGGATCCCTACCCCTTGTTGATAATAGACTCTTTGGTTGATAGCGCCTCAAGTTTGGTTTATTAAGTTTTTTAGAAGCCTTATCAGGGTACAACTAGATTCTGATGCACTCAAAGGACAAGAGTAAAACGAATTTCATGGCCGAAGTCGCCAGTTATTGTTACAAGGTTATGCCTTTTGGATTGAAGAATGTGGGGGCAACTTATTAGACTCATGGACCAAATCCTGCTCCCAATGCTCGGTCGTAATGTCCAAGCCTATATGGACGACATGGTTGTCACCTCAACGAAGGTAGATGGGCATATATCTGATCTGGAGGAGTTATTCGCCACTATAGCAAGACACAACTTAAAGCTCAACCCTGACAAATGTGTTGAAGTGTTCAGGCAGGGAAGTTCCTTGGTTTCCTACTAACTGAAAGAGGAATAGAGGCAAACCCTGATAAATGTGCAGTGCTCATGGAAATGAGAAGCCCAACCAATGTAAAGGAGGTACAAAGATTAACTAGGCGCATGGATGACCTATCGCGAAGAGGCTTTTTTCAAGTTAAAAGAATACTTAGCTAACCCGCCCATTCTCAGCAAACCTACTCTGAGACTTCCTATTCGTTTGTACTTCTCAGTAACCGACCGAGCCATAAGCTTGGTTATCTTGAAAAAGGAAGGGAAGACACATGGACCAATTTACTTTATAAGTAAAGTATTGCAGAGTGTGGAGATTCGATACTAGGCTATTGAAAAGGCGACTTTGGCAGTGGTTGTTACAGCTCAACGACTATGCCACTACTTCCAAAGTTTCACCTGTTGAACAAGATAATTTGATGTCTCCAAATCCAAGAGGAAAGCTTGAAGACCTTGCTGTTGGGTGTGTGTGTTGTCTAGTTGTTTGAAACTTTTTAATTCTCTCCTTAAGTTGATCCAAGTTCATTTGAATCTTTAACCTTTTGAAAAGATGTGTTTTCTAAAAAGCTGTCAAAATTCCAACAGGTTGTTTTTCAAAACAACAGGTTGTTTTACCTTAGCAGTTTTTGAAAAGGTTTTGAAAAACTTGGTTGACTTTACTGTCAAACCAAAACAATCGATTGTTTCGACAAAACAATCGATTGTTTTCATGAAAACCTTAACAGAATTATGTTAAGCGGTTTTAATATGTTTTAAATTATCCTAACTAACTTGGCTCCTTTATTAAATGCTTTTGACCACTTGGTTGGTCTATATAAAGGTGGTTTTACGCTCCTAATCTTGAAGTAAGAAAAAGAGTTTATCAAAAACAATTTTTCCAAGATTTGAAAGAGTTTTGGATCATTCTTAAGTGTGTGGAATAGGATTGGGTTGTAATTCTGATCTTTAAGCTTTGTAATACCCAGGTGTATTCTATTCCCTTCTTCCTTGATTACTGTATTTCTGTATTTGTGTTGCCAAGGAGTGTTGTGTGTTCTTGAGGGGTTCAAGATCAACATTCTTGGTG
>Ga0123342_1001811_pt1 | contig 36037 bp, 14 predicted proteins | sample Turbeawhitnodule_FD_89960 | JGI IMG/M metagenome (GOLD analysis project Ga0123342, IMG submission 89960) | Root nodule microbial communities of legume samples collected from Mexico - Turtle bean Mexico white nodule | ecosystem: Host-associated > Plants > Roots > Nodule | place: Mexico: Nepantla... | reverse complement strand
TACCTTCCAGGAAAGCCGACTGTCTAATATCAATGACTTTACTAATCACCTTTTTCAAGCGTAGAGACAACGCTTTAGAGATGATCTTATATAGGCACCCGACCAACGAAATAGGTCTAAATTCGCCAAGTTGTTGAGGGTTTTCTACTTACTCACATACTTATGTTTGTATCATATACATTCTCGATAAATCTTTAAGATGACCTTATGCTTCATTTATGAGAAGTTTAAATCACAATGGATATCAAAGCAAAATTACCAGTTCATTCATCTATTACACATATATGACATTCAAATTTATGAAAAGTTTTATCTAACTTTTTATTTTCTTAAGTTTACTTTCAGATTTTAAGATAAAATTGACTCTCTATTTTTACATATATCCATTACATTTTACATTAATTATTTACTTCATGTTAAATTTATGTTCCTAAATTTATGTATATTTTATATAATATTTACAAAATTTAAATACATATTTTTTTATTCAATTATTATTTTTCTACATTTTTAATTCTTTATAAATATTTTAAGATAATTTCTTTAAATAATTTTAAAATTAAACACTTAATAAATTTAATAAATTTAATTTAACTAACTTATATCAAAATTTTCAAAATTAAAATATTTATTAAAATATTATAAATTAAATGAATTTAAAATAAATAATCTTTAAAAAATTAAAATATTTTATATAACATTTACAAAATTTAAATATGTATTTTATTTACTCAATTTTTATTTTTCTACATTTTTCAATTCTTTCTAAATATTTTAAGATAATTTCTTTAAATAATTTTAAAATCAAATACTTAATCAATTTAATAAATTTAATTTAACTAACTTATATAAAAAAATTTAAAATTAAAATTTTTATTATAATATTAAAAAAATTAATTTTAAAATAAATACAATAAACAATTAAAAATTAAAATATTTATTACAATATTATACATTAAAAAAATAATCTTAAAAAAATTAAAATATTAAAATATGACAACGTTGGCTAGCGACACAACATATTTATTCTTAAAGGTATCGTACGCATAACTTAATTTAGACGTTGGTCGTGGACGACACAAAATCAATTTTTTTTTTCAGAATCTATTCGTGCATCCATTATACGTGGGACAGTCTATGAAAATCAAATTTGTGTCAGTTTTGTGTGAATTTGGCCAAAAAAAAACATCTTCCCACTAAAATGTTCAACCTATTTTTTCATTTGAGGACTTAACCTACGCTAATAGCTTCCCCTTAAAAAAAAAATTAGCCTAATAACTTCTCTTTTGTAAAGATTGAACCCACTCTATTAGTCTTATACCGACTCTACTTATTAGGTTCCATGTATAAAGTGTAGATTTTTTTGAGCCACAAATCTAACGCAAATTTGGCTGCAGAGTTGATTTTTTTTTTTTTTTTCTATTTGAGATGCAGGTTTTTTGTAGTGTAGAATTACAAATCTATAATTTTAATTAGCCAATATTTTTTCAACAATTAAATTTATTAGTAAGACTAAATAATTTCATTATTAAATTTTTCTTTTATAATTAAAATTGAAATATAAATTATTTTTAATATTAATAATTAAATTTTTAATTAAGAAAATTATCGGTATATATATATATATATATATGGAATAAAAAAATGGTCCAAATTATTTTTAATGCTATATATATTAATTTGTTTTGATAATTAAAAATATTTTACAAAAATTAAAAATTCATATGTATTCTTCTTCTCCCCCAATCCTTTACCATTATAATGAACTCAATCTAAAATATTGATTTCAACAAGAGATTAAATAATAATAAAATCAACAAATAATACAAACACAAAAAATCCAATCTTCATAAATTCAGAACATTTCAAGAGATTAAAAAAATTATTCAACAAGAAAAAGGTTACAGAAAACTTGGTAAAAGAAATTTTACCATATATGACATTGTGAAACAAGAGAATGATACGTTCACAACTCATATTAGTTATACAACCGATTACAACTCTTAATATTATTATTTTAATATTTTTTCATATCATTTAATTTCAAACATACCCTTTATTATATATATTTATTTCTAAATTTATCACATCAAGAGTTGTATACAAATCTATGAGTTGTCAAACTATCATTTTCCGTTAAACCAAGCATGGATCTATTGATTCGGCGGTTGTTTTGTAGCGTGGGAGAGAAAGAAAGAACACCTTGATTGCAAAGACATGCTACTTGAACCATAAAAAAGATACACAAATTACATAAGATATTCTAAGAAAAATAATGTATACCAAATAATCTGCTATATTATTATTGTTATAAATAGAATAGATGGATCATACATAACTAGGAGACTAAATAGAATGTGAACTAGTTTAATTAATAACTAATTAAAACTCTAATGACAGCATTGGTTCCTAGTTTGTTTTTAGTTCATGAGGGTTTGTGATTATTCACATCTGGCTTGAATCTTAGATACACATTAAGCCATTGTGATTGGATATTACAAGAAAAATGAAAGAGCAGTTAAATTCATGAAGTTAAGCCATGAAAATTCGAAGAATGGTTTTTCAGTGGACAGCGTGGGGAATGATTCGGTTGAGTGCCTTCTTCACTTCCACAATGCTAACCTTCTTCCCGTTCGCATGTTCCTTCACCTTTGCCCTCAACTCCGCCAAGAACACCCCATTGTTAAGTGATGATTGCACCCCAATAACCTCTATCCTCACCTCCCTCAGCATCTGCATCACGTCAAGAAGCAACCCTTCTCTGTGGAGGCACTCAATCTCCAACAGTGCATCGCTCTCAATGATCGAAACTTGCACTGATGTTGCCGCCTCAGCCTCCACCGCCGTCGCCTTCGCAGCCACCCCTTCCACGATCCTCACCTTCCTCTTCTCCATCACTGTCACCCCACTCCTCTGCTGCTCCTTGCTCGAATTGCTACTCGTCCTTTGAACCGTTACCTATTCACATTCATCAACACATCCACAAATCATGTCACCAAAATCAACTTTATAACATGGATAATCTCATTGTTTGTTGATTCTAAAATCACCTCAGGGAGCTTGGAACGGTGTTCGGCCTCAGTGTGGCGGTTTCGCGCCTCCAGCTCCTGGATCTTCCGCCGCAGCTGCTTTACATACTCGATGGTGTCACCCAGAATGGATGCCTTGTCCATTTTCGTGACGAAGGGGACCAGTGACCGCAGGATTACGAACCGCTCGTTCAGCTTCTCGCGGCGGCGGCGCTCCGCGAGCACGTGGTTGGCGCTCAGCTCGTCCTGCGGCGTTCCCTTGCCGCGCAGCTTGGGGTCTGCGGTGGTTTGGGGAGAAGTGTCGGCGGGGTTCTTGGCGTGGAGGTAGGGGACCGTGAAGAGAATGTACTTGAGGAGCCACTGGCTGGGGCCGTCCACCGCCGGCTGGAAGAGGTGGCTGGCGCGGCTGCTCCACTTTGCGAAAGCTGAATGCGGGGAATATGTGATGTAGCCAACGGAGGTCGGCGAGGTTGGCCACCGGCTGGACTGGTTTTGGAGGATGTTAGATACAGTTTCAGAGTAGTGATTGTCCTCTTGAGTTAAGTCTTCTAATAGATGAGGGGCTGCAAAATACATCCACACATTTAACACGTGGAAAATTATGTGTAAAATTAGTATAACTAAAGAAAAAGAAAAAGAAAAAACATTACATTGACAACTTTATAGGTAGATAAACCAGTTTATATATTTTTTTTCCCATCAACTCACATATGATATGCATGTGTCTCTCTCAGTAAAAAAAATATTTTTTCTTTCAATTTTAACAGTTATAATATTAAATCTACTAACTAAATTATTAACACTTTCTTATAATATTATTATTTTTCATATCAATTATTGCAAGTTTTAAGGAATGTTTTTAAAATTGAATCCCTAAAGTCTAAATTGATTATTTAACAAATCTAAGCATTCCTTTCAACAGAAATTTATCATGATTCAACTGGTATAAATAAAAGAAAGTAGTAAGAATTATACAATATGAGAGTTAAAAGATATAAAAACACGACTTCACAGCATGCATTCCAAAGCATAAGGTTCTACAGTATATACACATGTTTTTTTTATAAATGTATTCAGAGTAATAATAAGTCTCAAAATTCAGTATCGATTGTTATTTCTCTCAAAATAAAAATATGCTTTATAAATTACAAATCTCGAGTATCATATATAGGTCTTTTTTTAAGATAAGGATATGTGTCTCACATAAGTTATTATTTGTCTGAAGGTTAATGTAAAAATAAAGTACAAGTTAATATTGATATCATAAAAAATATATATAATAATGCAAGTCAAAATATTAAATGTGTACAAGTACAATAATAATAAATAGTTTTATGAAATTACCATTTTAAGTTAAAATATTTAAAATTCTTTTAATTAACCCATTCAACCAAATTAACTTTTGCCCTAGTTTGTTTTAATACATAGAATATAAAAATAATAGTTTAAACATGTTTTTAGTTAATGTAGATATTATTCCATCTATTTTTAATCATTACAAAAATATTTATTAATTTAAGTTCTTGATATTTTTTTTAATTTTTAATTTTTAATCATATCACTAACTATAGTTAAGTTTAAGCTAAGAATGAAAAAATATTAATATAATTAAGATAAAAAAAATTCACAATTAAGATGATTACATTTTTCTAGACACTCAATCTAATTAATTAATATGCACATTATCATTTCTTATTTTAATCTCTATAAATTTTGTATCACTTTTAAATCTTTGACGATTATGTTAGTGTGTTTTTTTATATTTATTAACATATACTGAATTTGGTAAGCAAATATAAAAATATTAATTAAAATAATTATATTAATTTTAAGTTCATTATTCAATCAAAAAATATATTTAATATTTTTTATTAATAAGATAACCACTTATATTTTTAATATATTATGAAATGTAATTTTTATTTTAGAATAATAATGATTTTTTATTAATCAAATACTATTTAAATATATTACAGTTGATAATTATAAAAATATAAGGCATATTTATATTTATCTTTTTAGAAAAATTCAAGTTATGAAACTATAAAATAAGTCATGTTAAAATTAAATTATTGAAAAAATTAGAAAAATATATATAATTATTTTATTTATATTAATAGACAATATATTACTATTTAACTAAAGTATGCATCTAAAAAATATATTCCTGTTTTTTTTTGTTGTATTAATTAATATTTTTTATTTTAACATTAAAATAATCAAGAGTTATAAGAAAGTATAGAACAAAACAATTAGAAAATATTAGAGTTTTAATAAGAAGATATTTTCATAAGAACTAAAAAAAGACATACTCATATTTAATTTATATATATATATATATATATATATATATATATATATATATATATATATAAACGAGAGATAAAAAAAGTTAATTATAAGAATAAAGATGATAGATATTTTGAAAGATAATGGAGATAAGATTTTAAAGTTATAGAATAAATGTAAAAGTTAAAGTATAAAGAAAATTCAGGTTTACATTTAAAACAATCATCAACAAAAATCAAGGATTATAGATGTGTTTCAAGCTCTTAATTGTATACGGATTCAAATATCCTTAAAATATCTCCTTTTAATTTATTTTTTATTTTTTTTATAAAAAAAAAATAAGGATAAAACGGTAGAGAAAAAAAATATCAATAAATAAAATAATAAATAAAAAAATGGTTGAGAAAGATGTATAAATACGCTATAAGAAATTCATTAAATAAAAATCAAAATTAGGGATTAAAAAAATTATTGGTATTTAAAGTAGTTTCTATTCTTAATAAAATTTATAAAATTTCTAAATTAATATCTAATTAGCTATTAATTTTTTAAGTACCAACTACTCTAAATTATATGATTGGTAGTTAAAATCTTGATATTTAATTAGATACCAATTTATAAATTATTTATTAATAATAAAATTAGTTTAGATATAAATAAATATTTTAGTCTTTAAAATAGTATCTAATTTAGTCAATATAACAACTAATTATGTTTTGTTTATAAAATTGATTTCTATTTAAAGATTTTATAGTAGTGTAATATATAAAATTGTTTTTTAATTTTTAGTATACTTCTTAATCCATCCATGTAACACTATTTTGTTTATTTTCTTCTACTTCATATATTCTCTTTCAAACACGGGATAAAATTAATCATTTAATTGAAGTATAATTTATTTTTATAACTTTTAAGTTATTTTCTCCCTAATACTACATTTTGTTTGTATTAAGAAATATATTAAAACTAAAATATATTAATATTTTATAACAATACAATGAGAAATATTTTTTTTATATACATATTACCTTCTAATATAATCTTTAATACATATTTTGTTACTTTTTTTATCTCAATCTTATTTTTAAATAACTTCTAATTGTGGCAGAATGTCTAACATGTCTAGGTGGAAAGTGATGGTCATATGAAGATTATAAGATATTGAAGTTGGAGCAAGGAGAGTAATGGTAAATATGTTACAATTCACATGTGATACTCTATGTGCAAGGCGAAAAGAAAGAACGTTATAACTATTAAGAGCTATTTTTGAATTAAGTTTTGGGTTGACAACCAATTCTATAAAACTATGATATGTGATATATATTTGTGTTGATCAACATACTTTGGACATGTTTTATCTCTTACTCAATTACAATCAGATGTCCATACCTTTCACATACCTGGGAGGTAGGGGAAATAAGAGATATAAACTCACTTCTAGAATGATATGTTAGATAACATAAAAAAGAGGTTAGCTAAGTGGAAAGACAAACACCTCTCTTTTGCGGGAAGAGTAACCCTCACAAAGTCTGTTATCACAATTGTGTCTTTGCTCTATATGTTTGTGTTTAAGGTACCCCCAAAGTTAGGAATAAAATCCAAAGAGAATTTATTTGGGGTTGAGAGCATAGTAATAAGAAAATTGCATGGGTTAAATGAAGGGATATGTGTAAGTGAAAAGAGGAGGGGGGATTAGGATTAGAGATATCCATACTTTTGAAGTAGCCTTATTAGGTAAATGGAAATGGAGATTGAAAATGGAACATGGTGTGGGTTGTGGAAAGAAGTGCTAGACTCAAAGTATGGTTCTTGGAAAAGCCTAGATAACCAAAATGAACATAATATAGAGTCTTGGTGGCGGAGATATATAAGGAAAGTGTGCGGGAAAGGGACAAGTAATAATTGGTTCAACAACAACATAACATGGTCTAGGGGAGACGAAGATCATATTAGATTTTGGAAACATAATTGGATGTGAGGACTCACTTCGTGATAACTATCCACATTTTGTTTGTTAACTCTTGTGCAAAAGAATGTAGCTTAAGGAACATGACTATCTTGGGTGGGAGAGGTAGGGAGTTGAATCTAGAATGGCACAGTGATTTGATTGGGCGAGAGATCAGGTAGCAACATTTATGATTGACTTGGGATGATGTTATATCCACGAAGGTAAAATAGACACTTGGGTTTGGAAGATACATAATATAATACCTATACTATTAGGTCAACGTATAATAGAGCGAGAGATATCCTGGTGGGGAATGAAGTTCATACAGTACAAGAACTATGGTTGATTAAGGCTATGCCATCTGCTTTGCATTTTGTCTGAAAATTAACTATTAGTAGAATTGCCACTAGAGATAATTTGGATAAGAGAGGTGTGAGTGTTGTGTGTCCTCTTTTTGTATTGTGAGGGATGAACACAGAGTCAATCCAACACCTATTTCTTTTGAATGTGATGTATCTTGGAGGGTATAGAAATTATGTGATAAATGGATTGACATAAACTCTATTTATCAAAACTCTGTCTATCTCAATTTCCTATGTCAGGGATGTCCAAGGAAGGAAAAAAAAGTATGGAAATCCATGTGGGTTGCTATAGTGTGGTATATTTGGTTACATAAGAACAACATCATCTTCAAGAGTTCAACTCTGGATATGAGACAGTCTTTGTCCACTATTCTGCATAAAAGATTCAGTAAGTTAAATTTCTAATCTTGGTAAAAATTATAACGTCATGAATCAGTTTGGTTTTGAGGGTGGTTAACACAACTCTTTCATGTCAAGTTTTGCTATGCTATTATTTTTGGAAATTCCTATTGTGTTAGCTTGTTTAAGTATTGCAAAGTAGGATTAGGGAATTTTTACATGGTTATGTAGGAGGACCTCTTGGATCGTGCATCATGCTCTTGGAAAGTGTTATGTCCTCCTCCTGCAAAACCATTTTGGTGTAACTATAACACAACAAAATGGGTATGCATTAAATGTTGGGAGAGCTTCTTCAAATGATGTCATAGTTAGGGGTGGCAAAATGGACTAATCTGTTTCGTTTTGACTTGACCCGTCACTGGCTTGCCAGGTTATACGGGCTGATATTAGTAACCCGCCTATTGTAGGGTGGGTTGGTGGGCTAGCCCGCCACCTTTCATTTTTTTTTTCTTTTTCTATTTTGAATCTATTTACTTGGTTGTAGTCCTTGATATCACTTTTTGAACAATAAAAATACAAGAAAAAATAATAAAATTGAATCAAACTTTAATATTCTAATAAAAGAATGTTTAATGCCTAACAAAATAAAGTAAATATCAACAATACTTCAATGAATCAAATGATATATAAAGAAATTATTGTAAATAAAGTTTTATTTAAAACATTGACTACCACCAATTTTAATTTAAAAAACATAGTCTTTGTTAAAACGGTAAAAAACATAATCCTTCTCCCTTTGTCATTCCTAGCCATAGTCTTTATTGAAACCATAGATTAATGAAGTTAATCATACTTTGTTGTATCAAAGAAATGATACTTTTGTATTATCCTTTCACCTCTTAATTTTAGTTTGAGTTAATGTAGTTACTAATGTATTGCTCTTTTTGTGGATTGAGCATCATACACACACATGTGCAACATGCTTTTTATGATTGGCCTTTTGTGTATATTGATTTTATATATGAGTTAGCCAAATACTTTATTTTATTTTTTATTGTTAATAAAAAATTATTTAAGATTCAAATTATTTTCTTTGACATTTCAATTTTCTTTATGTATTAAAAATATATTAAAAGTGATATATATATATATATATTAATATGTAAATAATAAAAATATAACAACAATTAAATTTAGTTTGATAATATAGAATAACACGATAAAAATACGTATGTATTTCCAATTTGATTTATATAAATTATATTTTTATTTTTATTTGTTTATAATATTATATTCTATGGTGAGAAAGAGAAAAAAAAATTAAGTTTATTAAAGTAGAAGTGTAATTGTACGGGATGAAACTTACTTTAAATTTTAAAGAAAAACTGTTTTATTTGAAAAATACATAGTTAAAATTAATATAAGTATAAACAATAGAAAGAAATCATTAAAACTCAATTAATTTAGAGATAAAAAATTAATTAATATATTAGTTAAATTTAGTACTATTTTATAAATTAAAAAAATATTAATATCTAAAATAATTTTATTACTAATAAAAATTTATAAAATAGTTTTTAAGTTATATCTAAAATTAACTATCAAGATTTAACTACTTACTAATTTAATTTTAAATTAGTTTCTAATTAAAAGAATGATTAATTTTATTATTTAGAGACTAATAAATTAATTTCTAAAATACTTTCTTTATATTATAAAATTTAACCAAATAAAAATAATACAGTGTGAGACAATGTGGACATATCCTAGCACATATGTTTCCACTGTTATTTAATAAATTAAATTTACTCATTTATACACACCTTGATATCTTTTAAAGTAGATAATATTTGGTGTCCATTTATGTTCACTATCTTGAAGATGCATTACTAAGTCTAATAAAAGTTTATTAAAAATCAAGGACTTGTAATTTATTTGTTGCGAAAAGTACATCTTCTTTTTCGTTTGCAGTCTGAGATTTTGGAGTCTATTGAAATAGTGGCAATGGCTAGAAACTTAGACATATGTTGGTTTTTTCTACCTAAAACAAGGGCAAGAAAGAATATTCTACACTCAACTTATTTGATGTCTTTTTGTTGACATTATAATATCTATAATGTTTTGGATTTATCTTCCAACATGTCCAATGATCAGGTGTTGATTGATTTTGGAGATTTTTTTATCCAAACAATGCATATCTTTACACAAACACATCTAATCATTAAACAATGCTTTAGTTCCTCTTTGCCTGCAACCACTTATATATTGGTGTGGTTTGAGAAGAAATTAAAAGAATAGATTTTCTGTATTAAATTTTATTTATTTTTGTGATTTTATTAATTTCATCTCTATTTATCTTCAATAAGATACTTTTAACTTTTTTTTTACTCATTCAGTCTATTTTCACTCATAATTTTTTCCCGACTCCTACAGAATACTCTCAAACCATTACTATTTAACAAGTAGTAATATTACCTAGGCATCTCTCTCTCTCTCTCTCTCTATATATATATATATATATATATATATATATATATATATATATTATGCATTATCTCTTGTTACTATTATGATTATAACAATTTCAATATTCTCATTTTCTCTCTAAAGATAGATAATTAATTAAAAATAAGTAGTTATATCTTAAAATTTCAAAACGAAAAAAATAAAAATAAATAAAAAGAAATACAATTTTATATGTATGTAAAATAAATTGGGGGCCAAACCTCTTCAAACGCCATTAAACTCGACCACTCCTCATAACAATCATCATTATTATTATTAAATTATGAACACCATATTTATTTATTATGATCATTAATTAATGTGTGTGTCATGGTTATCATTATTATCAACATCTTGTATTGTTCTATTGTAGTCTATACTGTTATAGTTTATCGTATTGACAGTAACTAGTCCTAAAAATAATGTAAGAGAGAGAGAGAGAGAGAGGTAGATAAATAGTGATGAGTATAAAATGATGATATATGGTATTTAGTTTACCAGTAAGAAATTACTGTCCAAATGCATTAATAATGGTTGAATAACACGATAGCTTTAATTATGGTACTTGTTGGGTGTTTTATTTACTTTGAATGCACCGTATACTATTTTTGTCTTCTTTTTTTGACTACGCATAAACTTTCGCTTTTCTTTCAGTTGTAGCAGTCATATTTTCGTTTTGTAGTGTGTACATGGACAAGGGTCTTTATTGTGACATATTTGCATGGGGATCACGGTGTTTGTTTACGTACATATATACTGTGGGATCACTACTTTCATGCGTCAGCATTCAAAACCAATTTGGTAGTTTAGACTTTTGGGGAGGACCCGGGGACCCTCCCTAAATGCTTTAGACAATAAATCTTTTAGGATAAGGACCACATGCCCTAGCTAGCTAGTGACAAACAAACTATTATAGCTCTAGATCCTTTAATTAATAATAACTCATAACTACCTAATTAATATCTTTTTTTTCTTGGTGAGCTCCTAACGTGGTCCACACTATGTTTATGTTGTTGTGTTACAAACTTATTGAACTTAGCATACACTATCATGTATTTTATTTTAGGTGTTGAATGTTTGGTGAGTGGCCGTTGTAATGCTATATCAAGCCTTTTATCATTCATATCTATGCATCACTGTTTCTGCAGGACTAAATAACTACCGGTTTACCTGAAGCTGGTAGTTGAACTTGTATTGCCTCTTGACTCGGGCCCCATCTCAGGGTCGACTCAGCTTGCCCCGCCGCGCTCCCTCCTTGACTCACCGCCAGCAAATGGAAGTCCGAGTCCAAGTTGTTCGATCCGTCGTTTGGAGACCCGACCCGGATATCCTCCGGCATCTCCAGCTGCATCAGCTCGCTCGGTTCCGCCCCCGTGACGTCCTCCATCTCCGGCGTCGTCACCTGCCCGGGAATTCGGCCTCCGGTTTCTTCCTCAGAGGCGGACTCCGCCTCCTCCTCTTCCTCCTCCTCCTCCTCCTCTTCGTCCTCTTCCTCCTCCTCTTCGTCCATCTCGTCGTTTTGGGTAGGATTGGGTGGGTCTGCGACGGTGTACATGACGGCGGGGTTGTGGTCGGAGGAGGAGATGGGGTTGGAGGTTGAGTGCTCGGACAGGGCGGGCTTGGGCGGCAGAGGGTGGTGGTGGTCTGTGAAGAATGTCTTCACGTGGTGAATGAAGTTAAGGTCTTCTTGAACCTAAGCAAACAAATGAAGATATCGAAGACAAAGGTTGTTACGTTAAGAGTGATTTGTTAGTTTAGGAGGGAGTGACGATTGGTTAGTTACCTTATCCGTTGTACCGAACTCAACCACTCCGTCCAATAAAGGAATGCACACCACTGTCTGTATGTTACAAATGACAAACCCATCATATTTTATTATATTTATATATTCTTATTCACTTTAATTTTCCTCTCTTTTTCTGTTTTTTATTGGACTTCAATGCATTTTGATGCAGAAGTACACAATGAGAAAGAAAGATAGAAAAAGAATGGTTACCTGTATTCGAGCACTCTAGGATCGTGGAAAATTTTGCAACCAGAAACCAGAGGAAAACACAAGGTAGTTAGAAAATTAATGAATCACCCTTCATGTTATTCAATAAATTCAAAACCAAAAGCAACTCGTGTAACTTTCTTTATATCCAAAATGAATAAAGTTTCTTTTAGAGTATAATACACTAAAAAACAAGCATTCAACAATCGATTTTATAATTATGGAGTTAATATTTCAAAAAATTAAGTAAATGTAACTGAAAAAGCACAGCACGAGTACAGTAAGTGTGAAATTATCAGGTTGTTTAAATTAAATCAGCGACTAAGAAAATCGTTAGACATACATAATACATACATAAACTTTGAAGGCATGTATGTTTATGTTCTGCATTATTATCCTTGTTAGCTTTCCTATATTATATTCTGCACTCCCCTTCATCGATGCTGTAGAAAAAATGTAAGCTTTTCCCAGTTAAAAAAAGTAAGGTTAATGTTTATGGAAATTGATTAGAATTTAATTTAATATAGTAATATTTTATATTTTTTAATGTAATAAACTCTTTTCTTTGGATACTTTCTACTTTTAATAGCATTTGTCTAAAATTTTTATATTAACTGTTAGGTACATAGAAGAAGCACCTTGGCTAGAATAGCTCGTGAAAATGTTTTGCTGTCCACCTCGTTTGCACCAGTGAGCCAAACATGCTGCCTCCTAGCATATGCCTTTCCAGGCAACCTTATAGTGCAGTTCAGTAATATGTGTCAAATACAAAAAAAATAAATTAAAAAATAATCATTTTTTTTGCAAATTCCATACTTCAATTATTATACCACTACAAGGTAATTAAAAAATACGTTAATCTAGGAATACAACACGTTTGCAGATTATTGTAACCTGAGTAGTTAATTGTAAATTTCACTCTTAATTTATTATTGATTTTTTTATCCTATGATTTACTTTTGCAATGTCAGCAATACTATACTTATTGAAACAATTAAATTGATATATTTTATAATAAACCAATAACGAGAAATCATTCAATGTATGTTACTAAGATTCCCATAATTGTAGAGAATCTAAACAATAGTCACAAATAATCATTTGCTTCATACAGACAGATGAAGATCCTGATATGTTAAAAGCAAACATAATAATGTCCTACATATTAGAGAAAGATACAAAAACAGTTATATATAGAAAGATCTACAATTATTTATATATAGTTCCATAATTTAATTTTATATCTTTCTCTCTTATAACAAACACAACATTGTCATGTTTCTTTCTAACATGAAATAATCGTAATCGCACAAAATCTTATATGCCTTTAACATTAGTGCATTATTATTAGATTCCTAATATAGTCCTGCTCCACTCAGCTCTATTGAACTTTTTATTTGTCCTTCTCCCCACCATAGCGTCTCTTACAGAAAATATATATATATAAAAGCAAAGGGATGATAGCTTTGTGTGTGTGAATGTAGACCAGCCTAAATTCACACCCTATCTTTTACATAATTGAGAACTAAACAGTTTACTGCAACATTTGATAGGAGCATGCATCCATCTGTTATATAGGGAGCAATTGATGTTATATATCCGTTTGATGATAGAGAAAATGGTATTAGCAATTTAGGAGAAACTAGGAAGGTATACATGTATCACTCAAACACGGATTCCTAGTAATTTATTTTCCAAAATGAAAATATGATGGTGGAAAAAGTTTGATCCTGGCGGAGGAAGAAGAAAAGGAAGATGGAGGTGTGATTGCAAAAAGTTCCAAATGCAGGATGCTAGCAACAGTGGAAACTTTTTGCAGCTATATCGCTTTAAATTTGAACGCTTTAATTTGTCTGGTTTCTCAAAATAGGCAATTCCCTCTAGCAGCAGTCCTGTTCAAGCATATAATGCGCAACTAAATATTGACCAGCTCAGCAAATTCTTTTTTGACAGAATGCTCCGAATATATTCCCCAACACATTCTAACATAACTCTCAATATCAATGCTGTCAGTTTGACAAATTTACGTAATCTAACTGTGCTTCATTTACTCCTGAAAGCAGAATCTGAGAAACCTTCGAATAGGAAGAAGAAATAAAGTCCCTCAACCACCTTTTGGTACGTAGAGACAAATGATACCATACGTGAAACACTTCCAACAAAAAAGTGAAATTGCGCAAGTTTTACCGTCTCTTCTCTTTTTCCACAAAAAATATCAAATTCCTTTCAGTTTAGAATCCGCACTGAGCAGCATCTCTTTAATACAATATTTTCAATAAACACTTCTTTTTCGACTCAAATGTGTAATCATTCATAAAATGACACGAGTTTTGCAACTTATTTAATAAATATCTGTACAATATTAGAGAGGGAATCAAAGAAAGCTTGTTATATACTTTTTTTACTGACACTTCATAAATTCGAAGCTACTCAGATTGCATTTAAACTACACTCACAGAAGCCTCTGGGCTTGCCTTCATGCCTCACCAAAATGCACTTCTAGGTGAGGGAAGTTGCATTGATGCTTCATTGAAAGCCTCTAGCATAACCTCTTTATGAGAAAAGGATTTAACATCTTTAATTTTCTCTAAACAAAGTAAGGAAGGCACTTGTTTTCAAAAGCCAAGTTAGCAGAAATGGAAAGTTATTAAATTTTTGCAGCTGCTATCGTTGCATTTAAATTCACAAGTCACAGTAGCTAGTCTCTCCCTCTCTCTTTTACTAAGGGACTCTAATATTTCTCCTCACCCTTTACTAAAGCTACCGTTCCACTTATCTTCAAAAGGTAATTAACTCAAATTTTGAACTGAAACTATACATATGTAGAAAATGGCCTATCAGATAGTAAAAATTCACCAGATCAAATATAGTTCAACATTTAAAAAGAGTCTTAAAGAACTGATAAAGTTAAAGTTATTAGATTTCTATGTAAAGACATAAAGAGAGCTTTATGACAAATAATGAAACATGACTTACCCAACACCAGGAGGAAAGGAGAATGAGACACACATCAAATAGAACCATTCGGATTCTGTTAGGTCCTCTGGTGACAAGGCGGCGCAAGGCCGGCGAGTTGGCGGATTTGTCTCTCCGGCAGACAATGATTCATAGAGTTCTCTAAGTTGCTGGCTTCTTTGGAGAGATGCCTCCTCAGCACTCACCTCCATTGGTTGCACCGTCTTCCTAGTCTTGATTGCCCCATTGTAGTACCCATCACCCCAAACCAGAATCCTAAACCAACATAATTAACATATAACACATGACCTTAAAATAACAAATTATAATTTAGTGGCACACTACTTACAAACACGCACATGTGTCGGTTAGAGAGATTGAGAAACATTAATTAGAAGACTATTAGTCATTATATATCATATGGGACAATTAGTGTGGACAAAGTGAATTAATAACCACGTACACTTGTTGTGGACAAAGTTGCCAGAAGAGGCTATAAGTCCAGTGAACAGATTGCACCGCAGCCTGCAACATGCTTTGGAGCCTATTGCCTAGTGGTGCAGCCATTGTTCCCAACAGGGTTTTGGAACAGCAGGCTTTTTGGTTACTTCTGTGGAACCATGTCTACCTTGCTTCAAAAAACTTACCCAAAAGTGGGAAAAAGTTGAGAAAAAGGAAAAAAAAAAAAAAGGGTTCTTGGTTTTGATGAGAAGTTAATAGGCAATGAAAAAAGAGTGGGATCTGAGCCGAAAATCAAAGCATTAAGTTATTCCGAATGAAAGGAAGGGAGACAATAAGGTAAGAGGGAGTTCGAAAGGGAGAAGAGAAGGTCAAGAAATGCAGATGGATGTGTGTGTTGCGTATTGGAGAGAAAGAGATCTTTAAAAAGGTGTATGACTTTGAGGTGGATACGCGGGCGATCCAAGAATTACGATATCTCTGTAAGGAGAAGATCTAGGAACGTTTGTTGGTTAATGATCAGAAAGAGAGAGATAGAGAGAGAGAGAGAGAAATAGGGTTTTGAAACTCAAGAAAATGTATGGTTTTGACTGGTTGGTCTACCAGACAGTTGTAGCTAGCTATGAGGTTTGTGAATGATTAGGCTGAGGGTGTGTTGTGGTTTGTTAGTTGTGTTATTTTGGACACCCCTCCAGGATTCTGGTGCTAAGAAAGAAAACAAAATTACTTTTTAAAATCTATTTGGGTATGTATACTTGATGAGTAAAAGACACATAGAAAGGATCCATGTGTGTGTGATAGACTTTAGGATAACAGAGCAACAAATACTAACAACAATACTTATAAATGACACAAAAATCAACCACCGGTGTTTCATAAAAAAAACGTGGGATTATGTCAAACCCCTAAATTCTAATCATAAACATAAATGAATTAAAAATGGAAAGAAGTGTTCAACCCTTATACAACTCATTGTTAACTTTTAAATTATTGGTTTAATTTTCAGATAGGACTGATATAAAGATTTTGAGAAAAGTTAGCAATATATTAATTTTACATATGAAAAATAAGGTCAAGCAAGGAACTCAACAGTAAGTACATGTATCTACCAATAACATTTTTACATCCACCGTTTATTTCTTATCAATTAGACTAATATATTTGTTGATAATAACATATTGTTTTTCAGATATCTTTTTTATTTTATTAAAATTAATTTGTTAGAGTGTTTTTTTTTTGTTAGCACTCTCAAAACAATTATACTATTAATATTTAATAAAAACTTTAGATGTAAGTTAAAATTAATTACAAAAAATAGAAATGACAATTTATTACTGAATGACGATGAAAAAATAATCATACAACTGTTGTGCTTTAGTGACAGAAAATAATTAATTAACTAAATTAGAAACTAAATAATATTGGTTTCTAAATTAGTTTCCATTAATGTTAAATGGTTTCTACATTGGTATCTAATTAGCAACCAAAGTTTTTGCTACCAAATTTAAAAACTAAATAATTGGTAGTTAAAACCTTGGTTGCTAATTAGATACCAATTTAAAAACCATTTAACAATAATAAAAATTAATTTAGGAACCAATTTTTTTTTTTAGTTTCTAAAATGGTTTCTACTTTAGTTACTATAACAACTAATTATTTTTTGTCTCTAAAATTAGTTTCTATTTTATGTTTTTCTTGTAGTGTTTAATTAATTTCTTTAAATTTTTATGATATATATATGAATTTTTATGATATAATTTTATGAATGTACACTTGCATACTTACTCAAGCTAAATAATTGAATTTAAAATTACTTAGCAAATTTCAAATCATTTATATCAACTTGTTTATGTGAGAGGAATTTTTTTTAAGTTACTTTAAAACTTAATTATAAATTAAGAATTGAAAATTTATTAGCTATTTGACAGTTTTAACTTAAGATCCCTATCAAGCTGTAGTACATCTAATAAATAATTCTGATTTTTTAAGTATGTATAGTTAGTTGTTTAGTAATTAGATTTGTGTGTATGAAAAAACATTTTTGAAAAAAAAATCAACTTCTAGTTTCTACCAGCCGGTTGTGTTGTTTCAAGCATCTTTGAGTGAATGTGAGTTGTTACAGATATTTTTTTTTTCAACTTTTGGCCTTCACTATATTTCTTTTTCAGATTCATAATTTTTTTTCTTGATTTTGTTCTTTTCATATACTCCAAATTTTGAACACAACTCATAAACAAGATCAAATTTTCACTCTCCTTCAACTACAGATGCATGTACCATGTTAATGAGAGAAATTCAACTTTACAAACTCCAGATATATGGCATGGAATGACATGATTTTACTGCAGGTTTTTATGGATTTATTTATTTATTTTTCTTATTAACTAAAAGCAAAAGAACTTAAACAACAACAAAAAAGTTGTTTTTGAGAGGAATTTTGTGTAAAGCAAAAAAATGGGACAACTTTTAAGAATTTATGACATCTAAATGACTAGAACATGCAATAGGAAATCCTAATCATTTATTCAAGAATGAAGAAAATAATTACTAGAAAATCATTCAATAGAAATCAATTTTAGAGACAAAAAATAATTAGTTGCTATTTTAGAGACTAAAAAAATTGTTGGTATGTAAATTAGTTTCTATTATTAATAAACAGATTCTAATTGGTATTTAATTAGCTACCAAAATTTTAGCTACTAATTATTTAAATTTTAAAGTTGGTAGCTAAAACTTTGATAACTAATTATATACCAATTTAGAAACTTTTATCGATAATAAAAACTAATTTAGATACTAATAATTTTTTAAGTCTTTAAAATAGTATTTAATTTAGTTAATATAACAATTAATTACTTTTTATTTTTAAAATTAATTTCTATTAATTTATTTTCTTGTAGTGAAGCAATTGAACAAATTAAGCATGGAGAAGTATTGATATAAAACTACCCTAAAGAAAAGTAAAGATGAACAAGACGAAAATTAAGACAAGAAAAAAAAACTTATCTCTGAAAGACCTCCTTCAAGACCACCAAGAAGAATACTTCCATTTTTAAGTGATTTGGAAAAGCAAGAACACAAGGAGGGGGTAGACCTCTATTTATAAAAGGAGATACTCAAAACACTTCATTCACTGAGGAATGTGGGACTAATTTTGTAAAGCAAGTCCCACATTGTTCAATTCTTTGATTTTTCAAGTGTTTATAAGCTTCAATGCTCCTCCATTTTTGATTGGGTCATGTGGCCTTGTAGGTGAACATGTAGACTCTTTTTTTACCTCTTTAATTGAGTTTTTGACTCCAAATCAAGGCCTATTCAAGTCGAAATTAGGTCCATTAGATAAGTACCATGAATATTATTATTAATCATATTAATATCATTATTGGTGTTATTATTATAATATGTTTGTAAATCATTAGGTAACAGATGACTTTATTTACCTACAATCCAATTATTATTACCTACGAATGTCAAAATTATGTATAGAGTTTACCTTAAATTACTGTTGTCAAGCTACTTTATGTACGGACAAAGTCAAGCTATTTTATTGTTATGCACAAACAAAGTCGTAGATTACTCTATTTTACTGTTCCCGCCGGCTGACCGGATTATGCTTCGTGCGTAGCTAAGAATCGCGTATCAAGGACTCCCTCGTCTTTGCTCCAAATCTCCACCCTTCACCGCCGTGAGTACCTGAAAGAAGTGAACAAAGGGGCGCCCTCGCGGCCATTTTCACTCCGACGATCAAGTCAACAAGCGAGAAACATCAAAGACACACCTCCGTATCAGAGCATCGTGAATGAATGCTCTGAAGGTGGTAAAATAACCGAGTAACTGATTTCTCCCTAATTGCCTGTGCGTACAGTGGGTTCGCGAGCAAGCAACTAGAGTGTGTGTAAAACTGAGTCTGGATCCCCGTCTCAAACATCTAAAGCCTCTTTTGAACGTCTAAAGCATTCAAAACGTCTTAAAGTGCATTTAAAGCGTCTTAAAGCGCATTTAAGGCGTTTAAAAACGTTCAACGCGTTTAAAACGTTCAAAGCATTTAAAGCTTTTAAAGTGCTTTAAAGCGTTAGAAACGTAAACTGAATAAAAACGTACCTTAACAAACTTTCAGGGAAACTTATATACCTTGACGTTTCAATGCTTACTGCCATGTGTTCTTCTGACTTGATCGCTATTCTACGTGGAGGGCCTTGCAGCGCTGTAACCCAACTTAGGGATAATCCATCGTGTAAGTCCTCCTTTCTCGAAGTGCATCTGGCGCAAGGGGTGACTTTCTGGGTGCTAACTTATGCGCCCCAACCTCTGGTCACTTGCCCTGAGAGTGTATCTACCTTTCTCTCGTACTACGCACATGGTTCGCCCCTGGGCGTGGCCCTTTCCTGGGTCGTATCTATCTCAGGGGTCTCCCAAAGGTGGCGTGGGTACTTCACAAGTCAGGTTACTCCTCACTAGTACTGGGAATATGGCCTTGAAGCCACCTGTCTCTTACTGCTCTGAGGTACTGAGGCCCCTCGTGGTGTCGCTCCCTCCACGGTCTTTCCTACCCGTGGGTATCAGGGGGTGACACCGTCGATGCCTTAACCTGGCGACGCCTCATCCTAGCGACGCCTACACCTGGCGACGCCTCATCCTGGAGACGCCTTAAGCGGTCAACCTGTTGACTTTCCTCCCTGGGCTCCCTGGATGGGTCCCACCTTATGTCTGACTTTGACTTTGACTTTGGTCAACGCCCGGGGACGGGACGGTACATTAACCTATGAATTGTAATTCGTATATAAATCCTAATTTATATAGAGATCTAAATTTGTATGTAATTATCAGTAGGTAATAACAATTTTTCTTGTAATGCTAGTCCAACTACTTTTGCTCCTTCATAATCACATGGCTCATGTGGAAGCTCATCAAAATAGTTATGGACCCCTTTCCCCTTTCCTCGATCAAAATAAGTCAAAAGAAACTTCTTGATGGTTAGGAAAGAGAAGAAAGGAATCCATGACATACCTCCCAAATCTTTGCTCAAACAATCACAATCCGTCACACCTAGTGGCTCACTCCCGCTCTTCTAACGGTGACCAAGATACTCTTGCGAAACAAACACCCAATTAGAAGTAGGTAGTGACGAAGATTGAAACAACTATGAAGGGAAAATGAAATTAATCAAAGTCAAGACTACAAAAGAGTTAACCAAGTCTTTGACTAAATAAATCGAGGGGAGTAGAGGAATTAATATACACCATTATCTACTAGATCAAATTCAATGCACCAAAGAGAATCAAGGTTAGTCACACAATCTACGAGCAATTATATCTCTGATAGGAAACATTTTGAATTGTAATAGATTGTTTTGGATTAAAATGATACTCTTGAAGCGTACAAACGAAGGAACATAGGAAAGGAATTGGGGGTTGTGTATGATGGTAAGGAAGATACAATAATAGGAAAATTTCAAGAGATGGAAGAGAGAGATAAGATTCTAAAGAAGAAACGTGAAGAGGGACAATCTAAAGTTGCTTAAATGAAAATTCTATTTATGAATATTAGAGGCTTAGGAAGGTTTATGAAAAAGATATATTTAAAGGAAATGCTGGCAAAGGAAAGACCAAATTTTGTATGTGTACAAGATGTTGAAGAAGAGCTTTGATGACTCCAAATCTCCATGTATTGCTTGAAGGCTGATTGTAGCTTAGTTGAGTGTGTTATGAGGTAGTTTGAATTTGTTAATTCACTCTTAGTTTGAATCCAAAAGCTGGTTTATGAAGAAGCGAAAAAACAACCAGTTGTTTTATCGTTTCAATTGGTTGTTTCATACTTAAAGTTTTTGAAACTGGTTTTGGCATATTTGAATTTGGTTGACTATGCAGTCAAACCAATTCAATCGGTTCTTTCGACAAAACAACCGACTGTTTTTTTAACTGCCTTAACAAAATTTTGTTAAGTTTGTTAAATCTGCTTTAAATGATTTGAAACTGATTTGGCTTTTATAATAAATGTTTTCAACTTCTAATTGGAGTATAAATGTTCCGTTATACACTCCTAGCAAATAAATTACAAGATCAGTTTTTGAAATCAAGTTTTCTCCAATATTGCTTAAAGCTTTGAATATTTCTCTGAGTGAAGTAGGACTTGTTGTGTACTTTGATTTGATTTGTACCAGGTGCGATCAATCCTATTTCTTCTTGATTTGTAATTTTGTAAAGTACTGGTGTTCACAAAGTCAGAGGGTGTTCTAATTTGTGGTGTGTTTGTGGTGTGCCAAAGGAAGTGTGTGTTCTTGAGAGGATCAAGATCACTTCTTTGATGGTTGTGTGTTTGTAATCTGGTTTTTGATTACTTAGTGGATACCCAGAGGTCTCTGGGAACTAGATGTAACTCTTGGTATAAGAGTGAACCAGTATAAAATTGCTTGTGTGATTCTTTATCTCCCTTAACTCTTGTATATCTGATTTTAGTTCTTTTTACACTCTGCTGATAAAAATAACCAGTTGAATCGCAGAAATAACCGGTTGAATTTATGGAATTCAAATAAAACTGATTTCTATTTTGTATTCTTTTATTCCTTTGGCTATGACTCTTCTTTGACTTTCTTCATACCTTCAAAACTTTATGAAAAACGTTTGAAAACAATTCACCCCCTCTTGTTTAAGGCCTACAATTCTAACAATTGGTACCAGAGCTAGGTTCTTGAAAGATATTCAAGTTGATCAAAAGTTCTGAATTAACAACTGATTGTTTTTTTAACTGCCTTAACTGAATTCTGTTAAGTTTGTTAAATCTGCTATAAATGATTTGAAAATGATTTGGCTTTTATAATAAATGTTTTCAACTACTAATTGGAGTATAAATGTTCTATTATACGCTCCTAGCAAATAACTTACAAGATCAGTTTTTTAAATCAAGTTTTCTCCAATTGTCCTGCAAATTGTCAAAACAACATTCATATGTTCATTTTAATAGAAATAAGCCTTGTAGTGCTTGTCATCTATTTGTCCTTTTGCATGTTGATATTTGGGGACATTGTCCGAATATTTGTTTGCATGGTTATAGGTACTTTCCTACCATGGTAGATGAGTGTATTTTTCACTTGGATCTATGTTATTTGTAATAAAAGTGAAACTGGAAATTTGTTAATAAATTTCATCACATATGTGGAAAAATAATTTGAAAAATATGTTAAAATTGTGAGATTTGATAATGGCCTAAAGTTTGTCCTGAAAATTTATGTTGATTCAAAATGAATCTATATGGACAAAGGGGGGCCCAGATAGTACCGAAAACTAGTTGTACAATTGTTGATGTGCCAATTGCCTCCTCGTTCCTTTCTTCAAGTCTCCTCCTTTAATTGTTTGTGCTCGGTAGGTCGGAGGGGGTACCTGCGATTGTACTCCGACAATTAAGTCAACGCTAAGATTATAGGTGTATTCTAGCAAAATGTAAAACGTACCTTACACTTTCGCCAATGGTTTTATTTATAGTGTTAGTTATGGACCCTTGCCATGATGAGTCGTATATCAGTTATTGACTAATATGCATCGTGATCTCTGATTAATAAGGAGGTATATTAGTATATAGGTATATTGGAATATTTAGAGAATATTTGTAACATCTTTCGGTTAATCAGTATTTAGCTGATTTGTCGGAGATATTTCCCGCATATCTCAGGATATGTGACTCATTAAGTGTTATTGTAACTGTCATTACTCTTATTTATTGTGTAACTTGAGGTGTTATTTGAATCGGTCGGTCGGTCACCAAGCCTGAGACTGGCTCGTCTGGTACCAACCGGTAAACTTACCCCTCAGGCTCGAAGATGAAATTCTGAAGAGTCGTAAAACAGTCGTTGGGCTTCCCAAGTTGAGATGTGATAGTTGGGTATATTTAATATTTGTCAGAGGTGTGACGCATGCTTTCTTGAAAAACTACAATTTTCTGAACATTAGTCGGAGAGATCTAATGGTTGAGAATTAGTGACGTTTCAGATGTCGAGTGGCATGAATCCTTGGATGATTGAACACTTAGAACATTTGCAATGTTTAAATCCCCTCTGAATGATAAAATTTCGATATTTGACTCTGATTTCTTTGCGATAATGTCTTGAACTTGGTAAACCAAGTCTTTTGCAATGTGTTTTTAATAAGTTGTTGTTAAAGCTCTGGCAATGCTTTTCAATCACCGAAGAAATAGATGGTGTGGTTTTGACAAAGTATAATATAATAATTTGGTCGAAGCCGTAATCATAAATCGATGTACTTGGTAATGGTTGATCGAGCCTATAAGTTTCCTCAAATAAATTGTAGTTATCGTAAAAAATAGGAGATATGGCTAACGCTAAGCCGAGCCTTTAAAGTAGAATTGATGAATTCGATTGAAGTGAAAACTTCTATTTTAATCTGATTGCATGAGACGATAGTAGGTAACATATCATAATTGCACTGGTCGAGGAGTTTCGATGAATTCGGTTGGAGTGAAGACTCCTATTTTTATTCTGATCGCTTGAGGTTATAGTAATTTTAGTTGGTCGAGGAGTTATCCTCGATGAATTCGATTGGAGTGAAAAATCCTATTATACTGATCGCCTGATATGATACTAACTTGAGTTGGTTGAAGAGTTATTCTTAATGAATTCGATCAGAGTGATACTCTTATTTAATTCTGGTCGCGGGGCGAAGATAATTTTGATTGCATGGGATGATAGTAATTCCGATCACACACGGTGATACTAATATTTTTCTGGTTGCACGGGGCAATAATAATATTTTCTGGTCATGCGCGGCGATAATAATTTATTCTGGTCGAGGCTTCGTCCTCGATAAATTTGGTTGGAGTAAAAACTCCTATTTGATTTTGGTCGCGCGGGGCAAAAGTATATGTGCGATCGATAGGTGTCGTTACCGAGTTGGTACGATCTAAGGATTCGGCAAAGTCAGTCCGTTTGAAGAAGTCGTGATGGTCGAGTTGGTCCGATCTTAGGATTCAGCCAAGTCATTCCATTTGTAGAAACCGTAATGGTCAAGTTGGTCTGATCATAGGAATAATGATTGTAGATCGTGAACTACTACACCAGGTAAGTTTTCATGAAAGAGAGGTGGGTTACCAATGGACGTGCTTAAATACCAAGTCTTTCCTTGCCAAAACTTTCCTAGACATGTACTTTTACGGTAACAAGAATAATTTCTCTCATGAGAGAGATCATGATAATGATGACGATGAAGCGACATCTCAAGAATCATTACAAATTTAAATGAGGTAATCATAACAGATTTAAATAACAATTATATTTGTTATTTTCATTCAGGAATCTCAAAAGATTTAAATCGTGATAGATTTAAATAACAATAATAATTCTCAACAAATTTAAGTAATAATAATAATTCTCAACATATTTAAATCATAACATATTTAAATAATAATAATTCTCAACATATTTAAATCATAATAAATTTAAATAATAATAATAATTCTCAACAGATTTAAATCATAATAGATTTAAATCATAATAATTCTGGTGATTATAATCATAACAAATTTAAATAACAACAATTATATTTATTTTCAGAAATCTCAAAAGATTTAAATGATGATTAATCTTAACAATAATTATCTCAACAGATTTAAATAACGATAATAATTCTCAACAGGTTTAAATCATATTTAAATAATAATCATTTTTCTTATTACCTCACATCGGGTTTGTATCCGATTAAGATCATATCGGTCAGCGTTCAAACCTTTTCAATTAAGAGAATGTTGGGCTTCCATGATTTGATTAGTAAAGGAGTGTTAATTGTTGGTGCTCGGTCGGAGGGTTACCTGCGATTGCACTCCAACGCTAAAGTCAGTGCTCAAATTTTAGGTGTATTCTGACAAAATGTAAAACGTATCTTACACTTCCGCAAAAGATTAGTTATGGAGTTTTGTCACGATGAGTTGTATATCAGTTATTAACTGATATGCATCGGGATCCCTGATTAATAGAGAGGAATATTGGTATATAAATATATTGAAATATTTAGAGAATATTTGTAACATCTTTCCATTAATCAGTATTTAACTGATTTGTCGGAGATATTTCCCGCATATCTTAGAATGTGACTCATTAAAGGTTATTGTAACTGTCATTACTCTTATTTATTGTGTAACTTAAAGTGTTTTTTGACTCGATCGATTGGTCATCAAGCCCAAGACTAACTTGTTCGGTCCCGATCCGATCAATACAAGATGTACCTAAACACCTCAATAAAATGATTTTTTAAGATAGAAGATCAAGGGATAAAAATATCACTGGTAATATATTATTTCATTCTAATGTCACTTCAAATTTATGATATTTTGTTCAAAAGCATGTTATTTATTTGATAAATTTCATTTTTACTTTTTACTTAAACAATAACTTTGATAACAAATATTAACATCAAATTAGAAAATACATTAAACACTATTTTTATATTAATCATTGTAAAAGTAAAAAAAAAAAGAAAAAAGAAAAAAAAGAGAAGAGAAAGGCAACATAATAGAAAATAATCTTATTATCAAAAAATTATATATTACAAAGCCATATAAAGACTCTGTATATACAACCAGAAGAAAAAAAGAAACAAACAAAATAAAAGAAAAACTTAACACAAAATATGTGTCCGATACACACTCTCTACACCTGAAGCAGACTATTTATACCAAAGAGACGATCTACACCAAATGTTATACTTTGGTTAAATAATGACTAATCTCATATATATATATATATAATTACAGGAAATAGATTTGTTGTAAATAACATTATTCAACAATCCTTTATAATAATACTATAATATTTTAAATTAAAATAATAAAAATATTAATTTATTTGTTAGAAGTATGTTTTTAATGTAGGCGGTTTCAAGGTATCAGATCCACGATTACACTATCAATTCTTACACATGGTCTCAAATCAATCGTGAATCAAGTCTTGTCACTGAAATTGTCACCCCTAACGCTCTACCTCATCGAAACCAGATGAAGCAAAGGTTGTAACAATGCAGTTGAAAAGACATACCATTTAATAAATTTTGGTACGAAAAATTATTCATAATTAGTATAAAATTCATTTAGAAAACAGTTTTCGAAACCAATAAAATAACGGGTAATCATATATATTTATTATCTACATTTTATATAATGCCATTACTACATTTAATGTTATTATTTTAAAAAAAATTATATTATTTAATTTTAAACTTATTTTTTATTATATATTTATTTTTAAATTTATCTTATAAAAATTTATGTACCAAACTAATTTTAAAGATAAAAAATAATTAATTATTATAATAATTAATTTAAATATTATTTTAAAAATTAAAAAAAAATTAATTTTTAAATTAATTTTTATAATTATTAAATGGTTTTTAAATTAGTTATCAAAGTTTTTCTACAAAATTTAGAATCTAAATAATTGATAGTTAAAACTTTAATAACTAATTAGATATTAATTTAAAAATTATTTATTAATAATAATAAAAATTAATTTAAATTTTGTCTAAAATTAGTTTAGAGATGAAACATTATTTTTCAAAGAAACAAAAGTCCGTAGCTCCTTCTCAAAGAATCAATGTATAAACCCACAAATGCATTATCCATGATATAAAATTAAGTTTGTTGTATATTCACAATTTTAAGATAAGTATTTTTTTTTTTCAATAAAAAAAGAAAAGAAAAGGTAACCGATATACAAATATCAAGCCCTCATCAGATAGACTTAGACTTCTTATACCAAAACAGATACAGCACCATACAAACCAAAACAACACCAAAACTGCACACACAATGATAGAACAATGACAACCTTAGAAACCTAGCACTCATCCAAATTATTCTAACCATAAACATTACTAATGCTGCATTGCTAGACTATCTACAACATGGTATAGCTACAGCTTAACCAAAAAACAGCACATAACCATACAACTTTTTAAGATAGGTATATCATAATCTAATCTAATACAGTTTGTTCCATATACACAATCCACAAAACATCTTTAAGGAAACTCTTCTAAATTATCTTATATACAAATTAATTTTATTATTTTCTTAAATTTGTTTATAATTTTTTTTTCAAATATAAACTCATATTTTGAGTTCATTGACCATAACTTTTTAAAATGAGATTTTTTTGTGTGTGTCGAAGAACATTGTTTACAAACAAGTTGGAATTGAGTGTTCTAATGAATCTTAGTATTGCATATTTGTACAATTCAATGGAGATGAATCGGGACTAGGTTGTTCTGGTTTTTATGAAGGCTTTCTATATATAGAGAAGAAAGACATTGGAAGCATTGACACCCAGTAGCTCTCTATTATTCAGGATATGAGAAATAAGATTAAAACTAAGAAATAGAAAGCGAAAAAAGGAGATGGTAATTTTGAAGAGACAGTGAAAAAAGAAAGAAAAAAAAGAAGAAGATCTTATGATTGGCATTGGTGTTGGCCCCATGTTCTTTTTCAGTGTAATGAAACTTACTTGGTTGTGAGTTGCAGGGAAATAGCTGTGGAAGGTGAAACATGGTCTACCTGTTCCCTCATTAAAATTCTGGTAATGGAGCTTCCTTTAAAGTCATAGTAGTCCTTTCGAGAGAAGATGATCGATGAGAGAAGAGATGTTGATATTGCCCATCAGGATTGTCTTTTCTGGCTCTTTCTGATGCCAATTAATGGAGGATGGCTCCATGGAAGCAGGTGAAACTGGCTCACTCAATGCCAGGGGACCCACCATTATCATGCATTACGATACAGACCCTGCTATTGCCATGGTAAATACAAATTAAACAAATGGAAAAACCCTTTATAATCATATTATAATACTTTAGAGTAAAAATAAAAATAAAAGTAATTAAAATATTAATTTATTTGTTTATTAAATATATGTTTGTGCGGTTTACGGCGTGAAGATATCAAGAAAAAAAAAAGATAACATCATGATGATGTATACATCTTTGTTCAAATCATGACAATTGCTTTGCACCTTATCTATCTCATTTAAGACATGCACATTCTGCATTTATGAAGAAATATGCCAAACATCACAGGATCTAATCTTGTCTACTCCTTGTCTAGGAGAACAAAGGGTTTCAAACTAAACCTACCCAAAAATTAACACAAAATTGAGATAATTAACAATATGTTACAGTTTTAATAGATATTTTATTCATAATACATATTTAATTAATCAAAAAAGAATTTATGACTTGATCGATACGAGATGATGTCTCTGATTACATCCTTGTTTGTCTGGTCAACAGTATTTCATCTCCAAAAACATCGATCAAGCTAACGATAAATGTGTTTTATATCGATTTGAGCCATACAAGATAGGTAGTTCTAGCTAGTTGATACAAATTCACGTTGTTTCTATATTTTTTTTCATTCACTTCTTCATTAATGCATAACCAATATATATTTATCGGATTTCTTTAAGTTTTCATCCGTTTTTTATTAACGTAAATCTTTATTTTTGTTATATGATAAATTTAAACATGATAATAAGTTTATACTAAAATTTTATCTATTTATATTATGTAATTTATTTCTGTATATAAGATCAATTTGAAAGTAGAAATATAATAGCAACTACAAACAAAATTAATAATCAAATCTTTTATTTAACAATTTGTATGTTTAACAATTTTTTTTTTAAAATATTTAATATTTCATAATAAAAATTGCAAACATTAATCTAAATAAAATCACAAAATATTGGTTTGATTTAATAAATTAAAATTTAACTAAAAAATATATAATTTCTATCTTTGGTTGAGATGATTTTTTGATAAAAATCCAATCAAACCAATTCACAAATACCTTGATTAGTAGAACTTTATATCAGAAGGATGGTGCTGATGCATAAATGCTGCAGAAATACTGCACGATTGCAGAAATACGAATAATTTTTTTTATAAAATAATATCTAATTTAATGAAATAATAATTAATTATTTTAATTTTTAAAATTAATTTCTTATTTAATAATTTTCTTAAAAGATCAAGATATAATTAAATAAATTTAATAAAATAAATATAATTTAATAAAAAGGACAGTATGCAACTCAAAATAAATTATACAACACATATATAAATTAAAAAAGAAGACCAATAAAATAAATTAGGTTGTAAAAATATATAAAATAATAATAATCAATCAAGAAATCGATGTGCTACAGACCTCACTCTCTCTTAACCTTTTTCTGGTCAAACTCTGGAGAAGATATAAATTGCAATTTAATATAACAAGTGGAGAGAGAAAGAAAAAATAACAAAAAGAATTATGGTGGAGAAAGATGGCAGAGAGGGATGAATTTATTATTAATATTGATATATTATTATTATTATTTATATTTTTAAGATTAATATCTTATTAATTTACAATATTAATATTATGAATATTTATAAATTTTAGTATGCAAGTAATATTCATCCATTTCAATTTATAAATAGTATTTTTTTATAGATAATATATACCAGTTTTAATTTGTGAGTGTTATCCACGTGAGATTTGTAAGTAATACTTATCAACTTGAGAGTCTCTAGGTAATGTCTATCCATTTTAGTTTGTGAATAAATCTGTAGGTAATCTTGTATACCTTTATTTTATTTTATTTTTTTATCTTTTGTTATTATTTATAATTATTTATCACAAATATTAATTATAATTATTCTTTATGAATATTAGTTATAATTATTATTTATAATTATTAATATTATAATAATATTATTTAGATTATTAATATTACGCATGTTAATATTATTTGTATTATAAGAATATTTTAAAAATTATTAACACTACACAAAAAATCAAAATTAGTTTTAAAAAGAAAGTGAAGGTGTGTGAACACTAAATAGTGTCCACTAAAACTACATTAATAAAAAAAAAATGGATAAACGTGGGTTATATGGACATAAACTAAAAAAAAAAGAAAAAATAATTACTTAGAATGATCACAACTAAAACTATAAATAATAAATAATAATAAAAATTTAAAATTTTGTAAGTTATGCCCACACAAACATAATATATATATATAAAAATTAAATTTAAATATGTAATAAAATTATGAAGGTTAAGTTCACGCTTGTTTAAAACTTGTGTGGTCAATCCGTTGACTAAGCCCACGCTTATTTGAATAGACAATATAAAATATAATTTTGTGTGGGCACATGTAGGCTAAGCCCACGCTTATTTAAAAATTATGTGCTCAATATGTAGGTTAAGCCCACGTTTCTTTAAATAAACAATATAAAATATAATTTTGTGTGGGGAGCATGTAGGCTAGGTCTACGCAAAAAAACACACAACATGTGTCCCACGCAACCGTCATTATTTTTATGTCGAGCATATTAACTTCTAAATTTTAATGATAACTACATTTTTGCGTCCATCTATTATAGCTAGTGTCCATTTTTGACTCATCCTAATAAACATATTTTGTGTAGTGTAATATTATTCATATTTTTAATATTAATATTATTAATTTTATTGATATTTTTAATATTATAATAAAATGAATAAAAATATTAATATTATTAATAATGTTAATACAAATATTTATATTAATAATATATTGATTTTATTTATGAATTTATATTCGTGGGTAATATTTCATAGATAATACTAAATTTATCTACAAATTCAAATTCATGAGTAAATCTATTAGTAATCACTACAAGAAAATCATGAAATAGAAATCAATTTTTAGATACCAAAATAATTAGTTGCAATAGTAACTAAATTTGAGACCATTCTAGAAACTAAAAAAAATGGTTTCTAAATTAGTTTCTATTATTGTTAAGTAGTTTCTAAATTGGTATCTAATTAGCAACCAAGGTTTTAGAAACCAAATTTAGAAACTAAATAATTGGTAGTTAAAACCTTGGTTGCTAATTAGATACCAATTTAGAAACTATTTAACAATAATAGAAACTAATTTAGAAATCAATTTTTTATTTAGTTTCTAAAATGGTCTCTAATTTAGTTACTATTGTAACTAATTATTTTGGTCTCTAAAAAATGGTTTTTATTTCATGATTTTCTTGTAGTGAATACTAAATTTACCTACAAATTCATATTCGTGAATAATAATTCTGGTAAAACTAATTTTTTTTATAGTGTTTATATTTTAAATTAGTCATTATAACACTACAAGACAATCATGAAGTAAAAACTAAATTTTAGTGACAAAAAATAATTAGTTGTTATAATGACTAAATTAGAGACCATTTTAGATACTAAATAGTTTGGTTTTTAAATTAGTTTCTATTATTGTTAAATGATTTCTAAATTAGTATTCAATCAGCAACCAATGTTTTTGCTACCAAATTTAGAAACTAAATAATTGATAGTTAAAACTTTGGTAGTTAATTAGATACCAATTTAGAAATAATAATAGAAACCAATTTTTTTTTAGTTTCTAAAATGGTCTCTAATTTAGTTACTGTAACGACTAATTATTTTTTGTCTCTAAAATTTGTTTCTATTTCATGTTTGTCTTGTAGTGTAAAGAGTAACTTAGAATATTAATAACTAAAATAGTAGTAATATTCAAATCTAAAATTAAATTTTTATATAAATCAAAACTCAACATACATGACAAAAAAAAAAGTGAATATAAATTTATTTTTTACATTTCACATTTATTAATCAATACATGTATATGAATATTAGATACGTACATAGGTTCTCTCTGAATATTAGATACGTACACTTAACTATAGGTTCTTTATAGAGTTTCAACTTTTGTACCTTTATTTTGCATTATCTAATTAGTTAACAGTATAATTATATGCACGATCTAATTTTGGTACCAACAACTAGTAAGTTCTTCATAAAAGAAATTAAACTCTTGTCAATTCGTAAGGGAAATTAAAGAACGTTAAAAAAGCCTAATGTTATTAGTGGAGAAATATTTTTCTTATGCAAATTATTAGTGGAATACTAGTAACATATTTCATGTGGTTTTTAATACTTCTTTTTCTAATTTAGGTAAAACATACAATCTATCTCATTTTTTTTTATTAGCAAAAAATTAATTAAATTAATAGGACACTTCAGGGGTGTCTCAACCCTTATACAAGAACCACCACTCCTTCCCTCATGCTTATAAATCAAAACCCCGAATTAATAATTAGCATGGTACAAGGATAGTGAATGGTAGTCCGTCTAAGGAGTTCTTCCCAAAAAAAGGACTTTGACAAGACGACTCGTTAGCCCCTTTTTTGTTCCTTATTGTGGCGGAAGGCTTGGCAGGCGTGTCTAGAATGACAACTGAGAGGAAGATGATAGATAGTATGGAGATTGACAGAGAGAAGGTGAAGGTTAACATGTTACAGTATGCTGATGATACTGTTTTCTTTTGTGAAGCTAATGTCAAAAGCATTTTCAATATTAAGGCGGCTCTGAATTGTTTTGAACTTACGTATGGGCTTTAGGTGAATTTTATGAAGAGCAAGTTAGGAGGTGTGGGGGTAAAGCAAATATCGATTCAGCATTTTGCGACAATTCTTAATTGCGAGGTGATGGCAATTCCTTTTGTTTATTTGGGTTTTTCGATAGGAGGGTGTCATAAGAAAAAAAGAGTTTTGGGCTGGGGTGATAGATAGAGTGAAAAGAAGACTGATTAGTTGGAAAGGCAGGCTATTGTCTATAGCAGAGCGAATATGCCTGATCAAGTCGGTTCTCTCTTCTATCCCTTTGTTTTACCTATCTCTTTTCAAAATGCCTATTGGGCGGCAAACGAGATAGTGAGTATTCAAAGGAATTTCATGTGGGGCTGGGGCTCTGATGGAAGAAAGGTAGTGAGGGCTTCTTGGAAAAAGGTGTGTGAAGCACGGGAGGATGAAGGGCTCATCGTCATTGACTTAAGGATTTTCAACTTGGCTTTACTCGGTAAATGGATTTGGCGTCTAGGGTCGGATAAGGGTGGTTTGTGGAAGGAGGTAATTGATTCCAAGTACGGGGGTTGGAGAAATTTGAGAGAGGGAAGGGGAGGAAGTTCAGAATCCCTGTGGTGGAAAGATTTAAGGGAGGTGTGGAGCTTAGAAGGGTGGAGTTAGAATTTTGAAGATGTCGTGGCTTGGAAGGTGGGTAATGGGAAGGAAGTTATGTTCTGGGAAGACAATTGGGTGGGTAGGGGGCGTTGAAAAGTGTTTTCCCGAGGCTGTTTTAACTTAGTGTCTCAAAAGCTTCCACGGTGGCAGAGGTAGGGGCTTGGAACAACAATGTTTGGGTTTGGAAGTTTGGTTGGAGAAGGAATCTTTTTGAGTGGGAAAAGAATTTAGAGTGTCTACTGTCTCAGGAAGTTCATGGTGTGAGCTTGAATTTGGAGAAGGAAGATAGATGGGAGTGGAAGGAAGGGGAGGAGGTAGGGTATTCGGTTAAAACTAGATATCTCCGTCTAGGGGGGGCGAGTAGGGGAGAGAGAGAGGGAGTTTATAAAGTTCTAGAAGTGTAAGGTTCTACCTTCTGCACATGTTACAGCGTGGAGGGTGTTGGAAAATAAGTTGGCTACTAAGACTAACTTGGAAAAACGTGGGATCACGGTGGTAAGTTCTGTGTGTAGTCTTTGCGGGGTGGAGGAGGAATCTAACACTCATTTGTTCTTTGAGTGTAGTTTTGCGTGGCGAGTGTGGAACCTTTGTTGTGCTTGGTTGGGCGTGCAAAGTGTGTTTCATAATGTTCCACTGCTTAATTTCTCTCAGTTTAGGTTGAGTAACGTGTCTGTTTCAGTAAATGAGGTTTGGGGAGTGATTTGGATCGTGGTCGTCAACGAAATCTGGAAACATAGAAACAAAGTAATATTTAGAGGGGGTGTAATAGACGTAGTGGAAGTATTCGCGTTGGTGCAACTAAAGGCATGGGCTTGGGTTACTTCCAAGTTGTGGGATGCAATCTTTTCCTTCTCTAATTGGTGTGTTGATCCTTTGGTCTGTATGAAGATGATGTTTTGATGTCTTGTTTGGGTATAAGAGTGAGGGTTGTAGGTGGTTCTTTTTGGATTTATTTAAGTATTTAGGAGTTGGCGGGGTGTGTTGTGGACAAGGTTAAAGGTCGTGTGTTTTGTATAAGGGTAGGGTCACTCCTAAAGTGACTAACATTTATTCATTGTTTATTGCTGATAAAAAAAAAGGAGATTGCAAAACAAAGGTTTTGTTTCACTAATCCTAGTAAGGCATGAGCTTGGGAGCTGAGAAAACCTCACCAGGATAGAACCAAACTACACCTTCAAGTCAGGATCAACATCTGTACTCTTAAACTATGATATAGTAGAAACCCATTGAACCCGCACCTACAATAAAAGCATCACACCAACCAATATCGCAACCTCCCAATTGGCATAGACACCTCACCAGTAATGCATCCTACGTTAGGAGACACAATCTTACTGCACTTGACTATCTCATATTGTTAGCACCCACCAACACCCATTTCCCCGTCCAGCTTTGGCATCACAGCAGATGCACCATTCAGTAACCATGCATAGACCATCAGTCCTCTGCATTTGCTTGAAATTGCCCTGTAATTGGCGTACAATAGGCCATTGAGCTTCCCTTGCACCTGACCAGCATCTCCAACATACGAATTACACCAGCACACAACCAAACCAGTCAACAACTTCAACAAACACCAGCAGACCAGATTGGTGGCACAACTGAAGTAGGAAGTGATGCTCCAAACGTTCCCTTTTCTACCCTTCCACCATTGGAGACCCTTCTTCCATCCCCCTTCATGCTCATCAAGGATAACCACAGAATCCACCCTTCATGCAGCTTCCTTGTAACTAGTGAATAGAGGTTTCCATCAGCTAGCAACACCTTCATATGCAAAAAGGCTCAGCCACAATACCTGATGTAAGCCTCCCCTTTTGCATGCAACATAAACGAGCCATTGATGACTTTTTACGGCAAGTGCACCGTGTTTGTCAAAAGTAATAATTGTCCCTAAGGACGGATATCGATCCCACAAGGAACCGTGAATTATCGAGTACAATAATCGCTAAATATAAAAACATAACAATTAAAAGAGTTTTGAATTAATTGTGTTGGCACTGATCAATAAGAAAACAAACAAAGAATTAGTTGTTTCAATTGGAAAAATAAGGATTAGTTTCATCTCTCTCACTCTCAAGTATTTT
>Ga0123342_1001810_pt1 | contig 36039 bp, 21 predicted proteins | sample Turbeawhitnodule_FD_89960 | JGI IMG/M metagenome (GOLD analysis project Ga0123342, IMG submission 89960) | Root nodule microbial communities of legume samples collected from Mexico - Turtle bean Mexico white nodule | ecosystem: Host-associated > Plants > Roots > Nodule | place: Mexico: Nepantla... | reverse complement strand
TTTTTTCAAATAACGTGCTTTCAAGGATTCATTGTTCTTTGCTAATGGTACTCATAAAATCATCACCCTCTATTCTTTTGATTTATACTGAGACTTTGTATTTGTTTAATTTGCTAACTACGATATATGCCATGGTATCACAATTCATATTAATCAGTAACTTAGTAGGAGAACTCATATTCCCATGGCTTTAAGCTATAATGAACTGATATGGTTGGTGCAACATTTTGGATTCTAAGTTACCTAAAACAAGAGAATTTATTTATTCCTGAAGCATGAAAGAATTTCACTCTTAATAGTTTTTTGGGGAAGTCTAAGTTATTAGATCTTGTGCAAATATATTATTAAGAAAGGAAGCTTTCTTTATTTTCCCCTCAAGCAACGTATCTGCTGCTTTGTTCTGATAGTCTGATTCGTGTTTGGTCAGAAAACAAAGAGGGCTCCAAAAGTTGAAGTGGGAACAAGGTCTACCGATGCTTCAACTGATGAATGGCTACAGGTCTGTTCTTTTGCTTTGTACTATAGTTGTTGGATTCCATGTTTGATGCTTTAACCTTTAATGTAACACTAATGAGCTTTTGCATCACTTTGTCTTCCCAGGGAACTGCATATACCCAGTCTCTGTCAAGCAAGTCAAAGAAGAAGAAGTAGATAAGCAAATTCTCACGTTCAGCCACACAAGACTGTGCCATGGAATACAGAATCCTGTTACTGACTAGATTTGAGTTTGAGAGAGCACGAGGAAGTAGTTGTGAATTTTTGGCTGAAAGAACTAGCTTTCTGTTGTAGCTTAAGAATTTTTACGTTTCTCCTTTCGAATGAAGTTGAGTTTTTTCTAAACTAACAAGGGATTTGAGTTAGGAAATGATACGACTTTTGCGATGTGGCAGAGTTTTTATTAGATAATGTTCATTTTGTTTTACGTACATTTTGTGTTCACTGTGATCTTAAGATACCCTTTGGAGGAACCATAGAACATACTAAGGAAGAACACTCCTTTCAAAGTGGGCATCTTCACTTTTTATCCAAGAGGAAAACAACATTTTGGATCATGCCAAATTTTGGAAAAGGTGAAATCTTTGTTGGTTTCGAAATAAATGCATTACAATGCGTAAGAACAAAATCATGGTTTTGAATGCACTTTGTTGGGTTTCTCCCTAAACTCAATTAAATCGGATATTAATTTAGTAAAGATGTTTTTTTTTCTTTAATTGCTTTTTTCCCCGTCAAAAACGTAATTGAAAAACAAAACATTTGTTACTTGAATATTGAATTTTATCCCGATTGAATAAACATGCAATTATTTAGTTAAATTTGGCGTTTTAACGTATTTTAATAATCAATGCAAGTTTTGACTGTATTTTAATAAAAAAGATTTGATCGAAGAGCCACGTTATCAACATTTAATGAATTGTTTTATTCTAATTGATTTTTCTTTCAATGCTATTTGAAAATGAATACATGTTCACGGACAATTCTATTTGACGGAGAAGAAGAAGAAAGAGGAAATATATAAAAAAAAATACATAAGCTTTTGTTTATTAGAGATAAATAGAATAAAAGATAACTTTTTCAAATTAGCTGTTTATCAATAAACAGCTACATAACAATCCTTTTAATTATAATTATTATTAACAAAAATTGTGACTTGAGAATTGCTGCATTCACTCTCACTATAATCATTAAATGATTATATTTGAAAGAGTTATGGTCATGTTTGGATATGATTAGGCACTAATAAGGTGGAATACTAAAATTAGCAAGGATTTGGCGAAAGTGATTGCCATCAATGATCTTTAATTTGGTGGCAATTAGCAAAATGTCACATTTGTTTATAAAATTGATCGAGATCTGCATGTTTTGGACACAAATTGAATTGAATATAGAGACCTGAAACCTTCAATTATGTATCCTAGTCAAACAATTAATTAATGAAAGAGATATATGAAAATATTTTATGTAATGAACCCAAAAACAGGAAAAACGGCTATTAAATATAAGATGGTGACCCAAACTAGCTCACCATGATTAAACAAAACTTAGACTTCATTGTTTTACACTTATATATGTCTATGGGATACTTTATATTCCACAATGCATGTTATTAGGTTTTCTTTACTAACTATTCCAACTCATTTTTCTTAAATTGTAACTACACACTCTTCAATTTTAAAATAAACCTAAAAGTGAGTTTTGTATTTGTCTATATATTATAAAATATTTTTATTAATTTAATATTTCTAATACATTTTTTGAATCGAACCTGTCAACCTGCACATGAGATTATTGTAGTCCGATAACAGATGGTCTGATCAATCCAACTAACTTTCGTTATAATAAATTATACATGACTCTGATACAAAATAGAAAGTTTACTTTAATCTTACAATTATCTGTTTTAGTAATGAAAAAAAATCCTTAGCAGTTGTTCTGACATGTGATCAATCAAATAAGTTGTGTAACCTTCTTTCACAATAAGCGTTGTGATGGCATAATTTGTTTCCAGAAAGTCATTCATGTTGAGGATGATCGTCCATTTACTTTGAAGTATAAAGTTTACCTCAATTTTATAAAACTAAATCGTATAAATGTATGTTATATAAAATATAAAATGAAATGTAATGTGGATGTTAAACATATATATTCATATGTTTTTTAAATAAATAGTCACTTCCTTATATTTTAATCAATTATATTAATAAAGCTTAAATCACTTTTAAAAAAATAGATATTCTCTTTAATTTTTAAACAATTTTATCAAGTTCGTGTTTAACGGTGGAAAGTTGACAGCTGTTACACTATCTATTGATACCCTATTTCCTAACGTGTTGAAGAAAAATATATTCCTCTAGCATGGACTTAATTTTCTGTTTATTCACCACCTTATGTTTTAGGTGTAAACTATTTTGTACGATTAATATTTTTTAAATAATATAATACAAATAAAGTTTTTTTATAAATGTATACACAAACCATTGAAATAATTTTAATTTTGATATCGGTAAATCATTTTCTTTATTTTGGTTCCTTCTGAAACTAAATTTATTATTTTTCATCCTGTACAATATAACCTTAATTAATTACGTATGAGTTGAAGAAAAGATAAATCGATGATTTTAAAGTAACTGAGAAAACTCTTAAAAAATTGTAAAATCAATTATATTTATCTATTTTAAAATTAATACTACAAACTAAAAATAGTAATTTAAAATTTCAGAGAAAGGTAAATTAGAAAAGGATATTTTACGGAAACTAAAAGTAAAATCGTACCTACTTTATAAGGACTTAAAATATTTATTCCAAATTTTATAAAAAATAAATAAATTATAGAGATATTTAATTTTATAAGCAACAAAAACATATTCAAGTATTATTTAGTTTAACATAAAAGATTATTTTTTTTGTCTTGAAAAAATGAACACACTATAATTTAGAGGCTCTGACTGAATCACAATCGAATCCAACAAAACTGAAGATCTACAGTGTGAGGTTCTCTTAAGTGTCGAACATACGTATTGAATACCGATATTTGTATGACATCCATACAATACGTATTGGTGAAGTGTCAAATTCAAAAAATAATTTTTAAATTTTTGAGAATTTTAGCACGATTATAACACAATTTAAAAAAAATACATTAATTTTTAAAAATTCAAATTTATTGTATAAATTTTTAATATGATTACAAAAATCAGGAACAAATCATTTTGAATCATAAAAACATTTTTATACTAAAACATACTTATATACATATCTTTATTTCTTGTACTCGTATCATATATTTTAAAAATTATAGGTATCTTTGTTCCATATTCATATCATATCTATCCATCTAGAATACTATCCATAAGAGTTTGTCGTGTGCATGACATGATATTCATGTTATCATTTTTCTTTGATAGTTGCAGGAAAGCACGATTTCTTGATAAATGTATGTAGTACAGAGATAAAGAAACAGTTGACTTGGTAGTTCACGTTAATCTTGTGTTGGCTGCAAAAACTTCATCATTTGATCGGTAAGAAACATTGGAATTTGGAATTGTTCTGTGAAAACAACAATCATTTTAACAATGTAACATAAAATGCATTTATTAGTGCGTTTTAAGGGTAGGTTGTGACAGATATTTCACATAAAGATATGAGTTTAGCTGTGCGGTTGAGAAACCATGCATTGAATGAATTAGATGGTAATTTGTTTATGGAAACTGGTGTGTGCACGTTATTGTCTTTTTCTCTGATGATCCCACGCTTATTGGTCCCATGCACCCATGTGAAGTTCTTAATTTCAGTGTCGGTGAAATAGTATCCAAGAGGGTTATATATCAGGCTTTCCAATCAAACAGTTACTCACACTGAAGCTTAGCAGCTTCTTAGTTCTAAGTGTGCCTTCTTATTCTCTCTCTGTTATTGCTTATATATTCATTAGAAGCTGTAGTTGCAGTTCCTTATGCAGGTTTTAACCCTGCACCAAGGAGCACTTTTGTGCTTCTTGTCTGTGCTTTTTCTGGTAGTAGGCTTCTGCTATGGTGACCATAGTACAGTGGAGGTAGTTGGACTCGGAGAATGCACTGACTGCAATCATAAAAATATTAAAACTAGCCATGCTTTCTCAGGTACATTGTCGCTCAAACATAGTATATGCATCTTATAGCTTTTTTAGAGTTCTTAGAGTTTCTCAGATTATATATACTTTGAGTTTTGGCTTGAAAAAACTAAATAGAAAGTTGAGTGCATTTCAAAGCATGCAGACTATAATGCTTGGTTTCAGCCATGCTAATAGACACTCAATTGACTGGTTTTATATATGAGCCAAATTGTTGATCACATATCAAACACTTGTTACTACATATTAGTTTTTATCTGCTCTAAAGTTTCATGCAAAGTTAGGTGTTGAAAATGTGTTGTTAATGTGCATTGGTTTTGTATAGGACTACGTGTAACAGTAGACTGCAAAGCGGCAAGTGGAGACTTTGAAAGGAGAGGGGTTGGTAAGCTTGACGAAAATGGAAACTTCAAAGTGTCTCTTCCTCATGACATTGTGGAAGCTGATGAACTCAAAGAAGAATGCTATGCTCAGCTTCTTAGTGCATCAGCTGCTCCTTGTCCTTCCCATGATGGTCCTTTCAGCACCAGAATTGTGATCAAGTCAAAAGGTGTTGACAAACACACACTTCGTCCTGCTGGGAAGCTCAAGTTCTCTTCAGAGACATGTGCTTCAGCTTTCTTCTGGCACCACCCTCTCTTTCCCCCTCATCCACCCATCACCATCCCTCCTATAGTGTTTCCGCCACTTCCACCAAAGATTTTCCATAAGCATCCTCCTCCGCCTGTCTATTCTCCTCCTCCTGTGTATACTCCTCCACCTGTCTATACTCCTCCACCTGTTCATGAGGAGCCTTCTCCTCCACCATCCCCACCATCCCCACCAAAGGAGTCTCCTCCAAAACCACCAAAACCACCAAAGCCACCAAAGCCATGCCCCCCAAAGGAGCCCCCTCATCCAAAACCACCAAAGCCTAGTCCCCCAAAGGAGCCCCCTCATCCAAAACCACCAAAGCCTAGTCCCCCAAAGGAGCCTCCTCACCCAAAACCACCAAAACCATGCCCCCCAAAGGAGCCTCCTCATCCAAAACCACCAAAGCCAAGTCCCCCAAAGGAACCTCCAAAACCACCAAAGCCAAGTCCCCCAAAGGAGCCTCCTCATCCAAAACCACCAAAGCCATGCCCCCCAAAGCATCCACTTCTTCCTCCACTCAAGCCACATCCACATCCACTTCTTCCTCCACTCAAGCCACATCCATTTCCTCCACTCAAGCCACTTCCACCTCTTCCCAAAATTCCTCCAAAGCACTTTTTCCACCACCCCAAATGGCCTCCAGTTCCCCCCTCTTCTTCTCATCCTTAGGCTATGTTGCAAAGCTAGATCACTCTTAATTGGGCCTACAAAATATGCGTGCATGTTTTCTGTCTTTTTATGTGCTTCCGTATGATCAAGGACTGAGCAAGTCTATTGTTGCCAATAAAGCCTCCGAAGGATAGGGCATGTGATGTGAAGAAAAAAGCAAGAGTAGAGAAAACAAAATATAGAGCATTTGATTAAGCAGTTTGAAATGTTCATTTGAGTTTGAGTGTGATATAAGCTTTTGTTCTGAATGAAGATCACTGGAGCAAAGTTAGAGAACCCTAGATAAATGCACTGTGATGGGATAGTTAAGCCTCCATTATGTCATTTTCAAAGAATAAAAATGTATATTTATATATGATTATTTAATATTCATACCCTTTTAATATGTTCTTTTTATTGCTTAAAGTCTCCAAATGCATAATTGCAAATTTAAGGAATATGATATATACCTAGACAGACAAACCTTGTGCTAATGATTGAAAAGGAATAAGAATAATGTCCACATATGTAATATTTAATATAATGCATCAAGAATGTTCGTAATTAATAAAGAGATTTTTCTTTATACAAATTTTGAACATTAACCCTTTTATTAAATTTAAATAATTGAATAAATTTATTTATTTCAAAATAACTAAATAACTTATTTTTTGAAAAATAACTATTACATAATTTTTCTAATACTATTTTTACAAAATCATATATGTATGTATATTTTTTTTAAAGTGTATTATCTTTTATTTTTTAATTAATTATTCATAACTATAACATTAAAATAGGAGTTTCTGTTTTTTTAAACAATTTTTTACCATTTTACCACTATTTTTTTAAAATTAAAATAACTACCTATAATAAAAAAAATTACCTATAACATAAATAAAAAATACCTACAATAAAGTTATAAAAGTGGTTTATATTTATTTTTATAAATACTTTTTAGGAAATTCTTTTATAATTTAATAATTATCTATACCATTATATAAAGAATATACATTATATTGGATAATTTTACCTTCTAACAAACAGAAAATAATTTATTTATTTAATAAAATAAATAATTAAATAAGTTTTCGTTTCTGAAAAATAATGATTGCATAAATTTTGTAATATTATTTTTACAAAATTACATATGTATACATACTTGAATCTTTTGTAGTATTTTCTATTTTTTAATCAATTATTCTTAAAAATAATCAAATTATATATCTTTTAATACAATAAAAATGTGAATACACGTCCAAGAGAATTAATAACCTAATTTTTTTTATTCTCATGTAGAAATTTTGATTCATTAACTAATGTGAGATTTACATCATAACATATATCATAACATATAGTTAATCTAACAAATAAGTTAACTTTACAAAACGAATAAAATAAGTATACTTACTATTTATATATTTTATTTTTATGTTATTTTCTTAGGAGTAGAACTTAGATTCTTTTAATAAAAGTACTAATTAATAAAAAATATTTTGATAAATGAAAAAAATATATTTAATAACAATTTATTATGACAGTTATAATCCACATGTCATAATAAGTCATGGTGATAAAATTGTAAACATAAAAATATTTTCTATGTCACTTGTAAATTTACTCACATAATATCTTATTGTTAAAATGGTTATACTTTTACTCGTGATAATAAGTTACTTGGTGAAACAAATATTTATTTTAAAATTTATTTTTGTTTGAATTTCTTTCAATATTTTTTTATATCTTTTTTCATATAAACCTTAAACTCCCATGACTGCAAGAAAGATTGGAATTAATTGTTAAAAAAGTGAGGACAAAATTAGGGATATTACTAGCATCCCCAAATCCTACACAGAGACACAAAGATAAATTTTAATCATAGTGTGAGCCAAAAAAATGTTAAACCTACACTAAAATCATAAAAAATAATATATATATATATATATATATATATAATTATAAGGTAGCGTTCTAAAAAAAACACAAACTATGTATTTATTAAAATAAAAAACATTAAGTATAGATTTAATCTACACTACAATTTTTTCAAAATTAAGAATTAAATTAAATATCTAACTTATATTTTATTTCAACTTATATACCACATAATGTTAAAATGCACATTTATATCAGTTTAAGGGACACTATTTTATTCAATATGAATTTTTGAAAAATAATATGTAAAATAAGTAGGCAAAATTAATAAAATGTGATTTTTTTTAATAATTATATAATTGTCATAAAAAGTACAAACTTTACATGTCACTTATATTTATGACGGATCTATAACCGATATAGAAAGATTTATTTCAACTATCATAAGAAATATTTTTTGCAATAATAAATTTCATTTACTTCTAACATCCACTATAAATTTTTATTAAATATCAATTAATTTTAAAATAAAAAATAATTAATCATTATATTCATTAAGTTAAATAATATTTTATGATTTTTTTAATATGTAAAATAGTTTCTATTACTAATAAAAAGTTATAAAATAAATTTTATACTAAGTTATTTAAGTTAACAATACAATACATTTTCATATTATTTTAGTTATTAGAAAGTGTTTTGCTATATTCAACCTAGTTTTGTTAAAAAAATTATACAATTAAGTAGAGATAATTAAAATTAAATAAAAAATGAATTAAAAATAAAAATGTTAAGTCTAGAAAGAGAAAGTAATTGATAAATCAATAACCCAGGTTTGTAACAAGACTTCGTTCAGACCGTGAGAAAGCATAGAAAGCGCGAAAAAATCAAATGAAAAGATTAAACTAAACCCTTCCATTGCTGCGTTCTTGCAGTGTTAGGGTTTAACTTTCTCTTCTTCTTCTTCTTCTTTGTTCTCTCCTCCAACAATGGCCGATATCAGTTCCGTCGATGCTTCTTTGTGGTGGGACTCATTCACCGTGCTCCTCGCAGAGCTTGAGAATTCCTCTATGTCCTCAGATCTCCCACCTAACTTGGTACACTTTCAATAATCTCTGTGCGCCTTTGTGTGAGTCTGAATTTGTGAATTTACACGAATCATTTTCTTGTTTATTTAGGCGAAGAAGTTGAAGGACAACCATGCGTGGTTCGTAGACACACTTTCGCGCTTCAAACCGCCCAATCAGAGTTCCAAGCAAGCTCTGAATTCAAAAACGCTGAAAATTGGATCTCACCAGCTCACTGTTCAGCCTCACCTGAAAGATAAAGCGTTGCAGATTAGCTCCATCCTGGTCAGTTAGTTTCTTGTTTGTGCTTGCTTAGTGATCATTACTATATCATAAGCTTAATTGTTGAAGTTTTTGTGCTGGGTCAGGAGTTTAGGATGGAGTGAAGTTATTTGATTGCTGAGAGAAATGTTTTGACATTGAAATTTGAAAGTTTATTCTATGGCCTCAGAAATGATTTTGTCCTTATGTTTCTACTGTGTGGGGACTAGTGTTGTTTTTTCATTATCTGTATTATGGGGAATTTACCCTATTAATGTCAGTTATTCACTGTCGGTTAGTAATGCTGATACTCAAGGTGATTTTCTATTCCCATTATTGTTTATTTCAGCTACTAGACGAGGTTCAATCATACATTTTTGTTGAAAGGTCCGTCAAACATAACGATGCAGCTGCTGATTCCATTTCTCCAGAGTTCCTTCACATGGTCAGTAGCTCTATCACCTTGCTGCATTTCTGTATTAGTCAAATGCTTATTTCTAGAATGATCATACTTTGTACATATTGAGAGGGATTTGGCTGATTTAACATGTTTTTACAAACCACTTTCAAATAAAGTAACTTTAGTGGATTATGTGAGCTGTGAAGTAATGGTTGGACAAATTCCAAATATTTTTTATAATTTTTATGTGGCACTTGTTGCTCAGGACTTAAAGTTGTGGTTGGGGTTTAGAAATCAAACTTAATAAAATTGGAATAAGATCCCATCACATAGTACATGTGTGTCTAACACCAAAAGTAGCAAGTTTGTCAACACAATGGTTTCCCGCTCTATACGAGATACATGAAATCTCATATTCCTAAGCCTATACAACATATTCTGCCACTGATTTTGAAGATGCCAAGGAATAATGTGATGATTGGAGAAAGCTTGAACCACCAACATAGAGTCACTTGCAATTCATAGACTATGTCATCCTTTCTCAACAGCAATTTCAACAGCTCAAATAACACCAAGAAGTTCTGCATAAATGGTAGTGGTGAATGAGTGAAACAACCTTCAAAGGCAATAGCTCTATCTTGAAATAAGGTCCCACAAGCAGTAAGACCAGGAGCTCCATGAGCAGCTCCATCAATGTTACACTTCATCCAAACACAAGGTGGAGATAGCCACAAACGGGCAAGATTCAATTTATTAGAGATGCCAAATTCTTTAAGAATGCCAAACACTTTGATGTTAGATTTCATAGAATAGGAGCATAGATTACCACCATGTTAACAATAAAAGAAACAGTTTCTCAAGCTGGAATAATGAATTATGTCCTTCAAAACAGATAAAATTTTGGCTATTCCAAATGACATCGATGACAAAAGTGGTCTTTAAACTTAACTCAACTTCTCAAAATCAGTTTGTAAGGTGATATTTGTACTAACTTATATATTATAATTTGGCCATATCTCTAATTAATGTGAGATCTCCAACTGATAGCATCTGGAAGCACAATCTTTACTGGTTTACTCAAGCAGTGTCAATACATAGCAACACCAAATCTAGGTTTTGATGATCAATATGAACTTTCAAACATGAACTAAGCCAATACCAGAAGATAACAAAACAAATGGGCAATGAAAAAAGAAGTGTGCAACAGTTTCAATGTGATTCTGACATCTAGGAATCATATACCAACCAACATTTAAGAAGATTATCATCAGTGACAAATCTATTATATTGCAATCTTCATATTAGAAATGACTCTGAAGGAGGGATGTACTGGTTTCAAAGCTTGCGACTAGAGTCATATGGAGGGGTTGACTAGAAAGGTTGAGTTAGGTTTCGTAGTGTGGAGCCACCAAGATTTTGGCTTTTAGTCTTTATAAGGCTTAGATAGTCTTTAACTTATAAGTTAGTTTTCTGAGATTAATTTAAGTCCTGAGCTGATGTTATTAGAGTTTATCCTGCATCCGATGTTGGGCCACCTACATTGTCAAATTGCCACGCTGTAGGCCTATTGCCACGAGTGTAAAGGGAGAGGGTTTTAGAAAGCTGCCTTAATTGTGGTCACTTGTTGGTTGAAATGGGCTTCCTATGGATGGGTTGACTAGTAAGGCTTAGTCAAGCACAGCCACTGTGATGCGGCTCTTTGGTGGTAGAAATCTCACATTGATTATAGGGTATGACCTATGTAGTGCTTATAACTTATAAGACTTTGGAAATCCTGACCTTACAAGTTTGTTTTATGGGATTGAGTCTTAGGTTTGTTGTTATGTCACTTGTGTCTGCCACTCTCTTGAAAGGTGGTGTTGGAAACCGTCTTAATTGTGGTCATTCTTAGCTACCTTTAGTTGTGGCCCTTTTGCAGTTTCCTTAATGACAGTCTCAAAGGTGAATGTTTAATTTCTCATTGACCACATATATGGTTTAAATATAACTTATAAAGTTTGTAAGAGAACCTCATTACATGATATGGGTGTTTTCTGTCAACTGGAAACCTTTCAGGTTCTTCCCTTTTCTATCTTCTATCATTAGTGGGTTCATGACATGATAGGACCCAGAAGAATATATGAGAAGAGGGTCAGATTTAGTTAGATGGTTGGATGTTTGTTTAGTTACTTATAGTCAGAATCTGTTTAGTGGATAGGTAGTCAGGCACAGGGGTTTAAATAGTTGGATCAAGGTACAAGGGAGGCATTTTGGAGTTTAGATTTGATGACAGAGCAAAGGCTCTGTTGTGGAAAGGCGAACCCCTTGTGAAGGGTAAGCCTTTGGAAGGAAATTTCTCTCCTTAGGTCCCATGTATGTAATTTAAGAAAAAATAATACTAAAGTGTTTTTTTTTGCTTTCTTTGTTTTTCTCGTCTCTCTGAAAACTTAGTTGTTTCTAGGCTGCTTCTCTAGATTGGACAGTTCAAATGTACTGGTATTTTAGCTGCTTCTGAACTTTCTAGTAATTTGATATAGATAATTCATTTAGAAAATTGTTTGCTGACAGTATTTTTTCTGTGATGCTTTCTTTTGAGTTCATGTTTCTGATTTCTTTTCTTTCTGTTTATGAAGATGTTAATTCAATATTACAAGGAGCGACAGTGCTTGCTAAAGTGCATCAGGTGGATTCTCATGCATGCTAGTAAGTGTATCATGTTTCTTTTCGTGGGCACTTAGTACTTGTTTTGTTAATTCTCTAGTTTGATCACACACATTCATTTTGTATAAGTTTAGTAAACATTTATACTTTATGTTAATTCATTCTGCTTGCTGATATTTCTTTGGATTTTGACTCTACATCAGTACATAATGGTCCTGTGTCTGAAGATAATACTATGAAGGAGGAGGCAAGAAAATTGTTTCATGATGGTCTTGAAAGTAAATTAATATTGTTCTTTGAGAATCTTCTGTCTTGTAGCTACCCAGAACAAATGGTATGTTCAGTTTAATTTGGCACCATTACATTGCAAAATTTAAATGGGTAGTTAACTTGTCTTTTGTATGCGATCCTTACATAACTTTAATGCAATAATCTATGTGTATGCTGTAATATTAATAGCCGAGTCTTCTTGTACCACATGCTCTTCTTGCACTATTTTTTCTGTTCTTGATTAGTGTGCTATGTGTCTCAAAGCTATGAGATGTTATAATTGTATATTATCATCTGGAGCATGTGAACACTAGATGTTGGAATAATCCTTTTCTATTCTCTAATGGGAATTTTTCATTTATTTTTAATTTGTATATTCGTAATATGACTGTTAATTGGAAAATTTATTGCTTGATGACTCATCTGTTGTTAATTGTGGAATGCTTGAAGGATGTTGAGCTTTTTACTCTGTGGGCTGAGGAGACTCTAATTGAAGACAACTTGGTTTTAGACATCCTTTTCCTGGCATATTATGACTCATTTTGTACCTGTAGTGGGGAAATATGGAAGAAGTTTGGTTCTCTTTACAAGGTATAATATTTATAATCTGATTACATTAAATGGGGAGATATGATATGATTTTACAAGGAAATATCTTACCAAATATTATTCTCTCTCTCCTTCATTATAAATAACAATACTCATGTATGTACAAATCACACAATTGCAAGCAATTCTTTTAATATGGTATCAAAGTCTATCCTACATCCATTAAAAGTGGCCACTCACCATGTTATATACCAAACCCAATAGTGTTGGATGTGAGATGTATTGTAAAAAAAATCCAAGTCTCACATCAATTAGAAATAGTGTCAAAATACAATATATAATTGAGGGAATCTTCACTTTACAAACTAGTTTTGTGGGATTGAGTTAGACATAAACTACTTTGTAATATGATATTGCAGTAGTACCATCTTCTGCGACTTGTTTTGTCACTAATTTGTTAGGCCATGACTTTTTTCTTAGATGCATTGGCTAGACTATGTCACTCAGACTTTCTCTCAGGTTAATAATACTTGTAGCAACATTTTTTTTCTTTATGGAAGTTGCCGCACTCTATAAGCATTTTTTTTCTCTTCGGCAGTCTCAGTGCCCTTTAAACATTTTTTCTCTTTGGTAGTGATCATGCACTCTAAGCATTTTTGCTCTTCGGTAGTTACTATGCCCTTGAAACGTTTTTTGCTCTCCAACAGTTGTTGTGTCCTTGGACCTCTAATGCTTGCAATTGAAGATACCGTTTTCTAGCTATCACTACACTGCCCAACTCACGGCCAACCACCTCCATGTGTTGCTAGTTCATCAGTACTTCATCTGCAAACACTTGTGCCAAATTGATGTGGGAAGTTGTTATTCTTGACTTTGTCAGCTCCAACCACCAACTAACTAACATGCTCGCTAAGCCTCTCAAGAGTTATTGAATTGATGACATTTGTAACAAATTTGATTCACAATACATATTTTCCAGCTTGAGGGGGAGTGTTAGAGATATGGTTTGATTTGATAGGGAAATATCTTATCAAATATTTCCCATTATTAGATATTGATTTTGTTCCTTATTATTGTATCTCTTCATTATAAAGAAGAACACTCATGTTTGTATAGATCGTACAATTGCAAACAATCCTTTTAATAATATCTCTGCCAAGACTTGACTTGGGATATGTTTTTGAATCAAATCCTTGTTTTAAATTTTTTTTTTTTTTGTTTCAGGGGATCTTAGCTGGTGATTATAACTTGGGAAAACTAGCAATTACTACGGAAACACAACAATTGTCTTATCATGCTAAAGTTCAGCTGCTGCTTATTTTAATCGAAAACCTGAACCTGGAGAATGTTCTTCAAATGGTTCATGATGAAGTACCATATAGGTTCGCCTAGTATTTATTTATATTATGATCAGTGCTTCGAAGTTATAGCAAAAGCATTTTGTGAAACAGTTTGGTTAAACCAGGATGTAGTGTGGATTTCAAGGCTATAATCTGAAACATCATCTTTGATGCAATGACTGGTTTATGCTAATCTGAATGTGGTCTGCCAGGCTTTTTCTTGAATCTAAAATAATTTGTCATAGAAAATATCTTGCGATGTAAGCAATCACGAGGCAAATAATCTCTTGATTGGATCACCTTTCTTAAATGCCATTTCATTCATTAACCAAGTAGAATTGCAATCTGCGACTAGATAACAAATTGCATACTTTGTCCTATTCTGTTCTTCAGTGAAATCCAGCTATCTCTTACCTTGAGGACTCTTGTTTATTGCTTTTATTTTTTGGGATATTCTGAATAGCAAAGTTATATGCTATGCATCATTATTAGAATTCGTTAATTTTACCTATAATTCAACATGTCTGTTTTGATTATTGTTGTAAACTTTGGATATGGAACATTCCCATTTACTTCGTTTCATGCAGTGATACCCTTTGTTGAGCTGTGGGTATTCAGTCAAATTCTTCATTCACGTGTAGTATCCTTAGTATATTAACTATATAGCATGGATAAATTGACTGTCTGTATTTTACAATTGTTTTTTTAAATTAATGTTTTGTTGAATGATGTAAAATCTGTTTGGAATTTGGATTTCCCAGGAAAGGCGTGTCTACTTTTTCCATGACTGATGTCCAAGAGATGGATGCACTAGTTTCTACTTTCAATGCTTTTGAAATGAATGAAGCTGGTCCTCTAGTTTTAGCTTGGGCTGTATTTCTCTATCTACTCTTGACACTTCTGGAGAAAGATGAAAACAATGAGCTAATGGTATGTGGTTAAGTTTTATGTGAATTTTTTTTTTACTACTTATCATGGGTGTGTACTACAAAGTTTACCCTTTTTCTTTTGTCTGCATCCAGGAGATTGATCACATTAGTTATGTCCGTCAAGCCTTCGAAGCTGGATCCTTGCGTTATTGTCTTGAAATCCTTGAATGTGACATTTTGAAGGATTATGATGTGCGTCATTTGGACTTGGGTAGCATAACTTGTTCTAGTGGATTGATATTTTTTAAACCTTGACTGATTCCTTTCTTTTCTACCATGAATCATTAAGCTTTCAACTAACTAAATTGTGTTTATAAAAAGAAAACTAAGCATGATATATTGTATTATTAATATTCATACTTTATTGGTAGTATAGTTTATACAGACTTATTCTGTATGCTCTTCTGTATAAATTTTATCATAAATAATGTCCTCCATTCATTTCTGCCACTTATCTACCATTTAGGGCCCAATGTCTGGATATCGCGGTGTTTTGAGGACATTCATTTCTGCATTCATTGCATCTTATGAAATCAACCTTCAGGTATTGTTGTAAACTCTGCAGTTAGTTTTTATGAGATTTTTATGTCTTTCTCATTTTTTCTGCTTCAACAAATGCGCAGCCAGATGATGGTAACCCCACTCTAATACTGGATATTCTATGCAAGATTTATCGTGGAGAGGTTTGGATGTATAATTGTTCTCCTTCATTATATTCATTGCTTAATTATCATTATATCTGCCTGTGATTATATATTAATTCAAGGATTGTGATCCTTAACTTTCAGGAATCATTATGTATTCAGTTTTGGGACAAGGAAAGTTTTATTGATGGTCCAATTCGGTCTCTTCTTTGCAACCTAGAGAGTGAGTTTCCTTTCAGGAGCATTGAACTTGTTCGACTCCTGTCATCCCTTAGTGAAGGAACTTGGCCGGCAGAGTGTGTGTAAGTAAATGAAGAATGCTTGTTATTTCTGTTATCTCATTGGAATTGAATTACTGTACCATTGGTCCTTCAAAGCCAAAGGTACACTTTTGTGACTTGAATACCTGGTAGCCTTTCTTATGGATGCATTTTTTCTACAGGTATAACTTTCTAAATAGGTCTGTTGGTATATCATCTTTGTTTGAGATTAATAGTGATTCACAGATAGTTGAAGCACAACAGCCAGTGCGAGTTCCTGGGGTTGAAGGTTTCTTTATTCCGGCTGGAACTCATGGGCGCATCTTAAGAGTTGTTGGAGAAAATACTGCCCTTGTACGATGGGAGGTGAATTATGCTAATATTGTTACTAACTTGCTATGCTGCATTTTGTATTTTACATTTCTCAGTGCTTCCTGTACCCTGATCTATAATAATTATTTTTCTTCACTTTTTTGGTGGTGTTGAAATAGTTGAATTATTATTTTTAAAATGCTATTGCTTGTTGTTGTATTTCCTTTATGTCTCCTCTTTGCATTGGACTATGATGAGAATAAACAATAACCTGAAAATTCTGCCAATCATATGAAGTGAGACTCATTCCAAAAGTTCCTAATAGAAATTCTCTTTAAATTCTTTGGTAATTTGTTTGCAATCTGAAATATTATTCTTTAGTGATTGTTAGAATTTGCAAAAATACTTTATCACATCTTAGATTATGCTTCAATATTAGTTTCCTTATTTCCTCTTTATGCCTTAGGATTAGTTACCAAATTTCTTTATCTTTTCAATGTTTTCCAGAATTAGTTGGGATTAATGATTACTGTAAATAGGGTAGTGGAAAAACTCAGGTCCTACGTTGACTATAGATAGAACTTGAAAAGAGTATATAAGCAGGGGAGAATTCTCATCTTATAAGTTAGTTTTGTGGGGTTGAGTTAGACTTAAACCCAAAAGGTCACTAACCATATTGTTGCCATGGACCAAACCCAATAATGTTGAAAATGAGGGGGTGGATTGGGGAAAATCCAATTCTCAAATTGACAAGAGATACAACCCAGAAATTATTTAAGTGGGGAACAACCCTCACATCTCAAATATAAAGAAAGGGTTAGTACTTATAGGTTTTATGAATATACCAAATATAACAATGCATTGTATTGCATCTCAGTTAATATCAGTTCAGTGTTTCATTTTTTTTGTCTCTTTTCCTCTCTCAATATCTAAAATTATATAATTTCAACAGTGATAATCAAATAAATGATGATGTTCCAGTCTCCAGTCTTCAATTGTTGTTTTCTTTTTTATTTTTTTCGGCATCTTCAATTATTATTTAGTTGGCAATTTTAAATGTTCCTTGTACTTTACACTCCTAATAATTTTTACTGTAATTTGGAGATTATATTATTACTTGCAGTGGGATTTTTATCTTATCGAGATTGTCTCTATATCTGAATTCACGCTGACAAAATGTTGTTCTGTTGTTCTTTGTAGTATTCATCATCTGGAATGTTTGTATTACTCTTACATTTGGCCCAAGAAATGTATTTGGATAACAAGGATGAAGTTGCTTTTACACTTGACCTGCTTAGTAGACTGGTGTCCTTTAATACTGTAAGTTTATTAAGTTTAATTGACCATTTGTTTTCAATTTGGTTCTTTGTAAGGATACAGCCACTGCGTGGTAATTGTTGCAAATCCAGTAATATATTTCTCACGGATGGCATCTTGAGATGAGATTAAAGGTTATACGTAGTATTATTAACTAGAAGATCTGCACGTTAATAGTTATGGCAGTAACCTCTGTGTACCTGAGTACCTAAGAAATCTGGTCAATGATTCTTTTACTATGTGCAGGGTATTTGCTTTGCTGTGATGGACATCAGCAACTCTTTGCAATTTGATGCTGTTGACTTGATGAATGAGCAGGTTGAAAAGAGGGTCTGGTAAATTATTCAATTTGAATGGTTGTCTTTATATTCATGTATTTTCCTTGATTAATTTTTTGATATATTCTGTTTATCCCTTGTTTTTAAAATGATGTTTTTCTTATATTTACAGGGTGGTTGAGATAGTTTGCAATTTAATTAAAAAACTGCCTCTGAATTCCTCTGGTGCCGTGCTTATGTCAATGGGTATCAAGATTTTAGCCATTATGTTGATTTGGTAATTTAATTTATTCTTTTGTAGATGTAGATCAAATTGTGCTAATCAAATATTTGATCTGTATGTCTGTCTTTTTTGTCTTAATAGTATTATGATGTATTGTTTTGAGCTTTCTTGTTTGTTTTTATGAATTAATAGTCTAATTGAGAAAAGGCTAACTAATTATTTTCTTTTCCAATCCAGTTCTCCATCTATCGTTGCAACGGCTACTCTAAAGGCAAACCTGTTTGATATGACTTTGCAGACACCTGTGTTCAATGTAGGCAGTAATGGCTTATCAAGGTAAAGCCCTATTTTTAAAATAACGTGCATATACATATACTAATAGGAAAACTTACTATCTTCACAATATTCTATTGAAATTGGGTGCTTTCATAAAAAGACATGGGATATGTTAATCCTTTTTTGTCTTTTATTGTATGAGTTGACGTTTTCATATATATTCTTCTGGTGGCATGTGGTGTCAAAGTGGCTTATTGTTATCAATTTTAAAGTGTGAAGTTACGTTTGCCAGTTCTTATTATGCCTTTTTTACAGTGGGTCATGGTTGCTTTCTTGCAAACTGGCTAGGATGCTTTTAATTGACTGTGAGCAAAGCAGTAATGATTGCCCCTTGGCAATATCAGGTATGACTAACATTGATTTCTTATGCACTTTATTGTTGTGATGATATTTGTTTGTTTCTAATTGTTTGTCTCTAATATTCTTGTGCTTATTTAGCTTGCTCTGAAACTTGGTATAGTGGATAATATGTGTTATGTTTTTCAAATGCTAATTAGTAGTCTGTGCTTTGTGCAGGACTTTTCTTTGAAATAAATTTACGTGTTTGGTTTGGTTTGGTTTGAGTCCCTACTTTTTGTATTTCTTTTCTTTTATAATATTTCTAAGAATGCAGAATATGATTGATACAAGTTGTAGAACTAATCTAGTTAAGTTTGCAACTTGTATAGTGATGCCATAGCATTCTTTACTTTATTAAAAAAAAATATATAAGATTTTATCTATCTTAGAATTTAAACTGTTTATTTTATTAAAATTAATTGTATAAAACTTAAAATTGCGTATGTATTAAATGAATTTAGTTGGAAATTTGGGATGTACTAACAAAGTCAAGATGTTTGCATTGGCAACTAATCACGAGTTGTCATATTTTTAATGATTGTACACTTTTATGTTATTACTTTGAAATTCATATCTAGTGTGTTACTTAATTTTACATTGTCGGTACATCAAAATTAACCTCTTCAAGTTTAGTATAAAAAAATATACATTGAATCTTAGGTGTAATAATGCCTAACACGAAAACTTTAATTAAAAAAATCTTAGGTGTAATAAATATTGAATATTTAATTATAATTACAATTAAAACATGGTTTTGGTTATGATTGCTGAAAAAAATATGGTAGTGTGCATTCCAATTGTTTTAATCAAACTAAATGATTTTTTTTTATCATATCAACTTTGTCACTAAGCCAACCAAGTATTTTCTACCTTAACTTGAGAAATTCATTCAAACATTGAAGGTAGACAAAAAGAAAAAAGCCATCTGTCTCAACATTAATTCTTATATTTTTTTTCATCTACAAATGAGCTTGTTACACAATATTCAATCTGAATTTGCTAATATAAGACAGAAATTGTTTTATAGAGTAGGGAAAAAATCGCAAACCCAACTTAAGATTAGTGCATGCTTATATTATTTTAACAATATCTCTCTCCCTTTAAAATCAACAGCCATACCATTTTTGACTGCATGAGGTCCAAGTCCACCATCAATGTAATAAAAATGAACAAAGTCAATGGCACATTGGCCTGTGAAGATTTCGCTTCCACCTGAAAATATTAGATTTAATTAAAATATAAAAATGAATTATGCAGCACAATAAGGCATCAAAAGAAATCGTACCCAGCAAAACCAAATATAGTTAAAGTTTCTTCAGTGAAGGAATAGAGAAGGCCATTGCATTGTTTAGACACATCATTTTCATGCATAGGATTGGTGAAACATATCCATTTAAGCTTAATCTCCCAGCATCACATTATTTTGAAGTAAATTAAGCATATTATTCCATATTAAAGGTAAAGGATAATGGGTGTCAAAAAACTGATGGTTTTGCATGGTTTCTCAACTTTTATGCTATATTCCATCTTTTTTCTCTAGTCTTATTTGTGGTCTGAATCTTGCAGTGCTGGACTTCACCATACAGCTTGTAGAAACAGGAGTAGAGCATGATGATCTGCTGGCATTGATCATTTTCTCTTTGCAGTATGTTCTTGTCAATCACGAATATTGGAAATACAAGATGAAGCATATTAGATGGAAAATAACACTGAAGGTGTGTCCTACTTCTGTTTGAAGTCACCCAACTCTGTACTCAGTTTTCATTAATCTTAACTGGAACGCTTCTAAGATTCTTTGTAGTGACTGGTAATCACTGAAATAATTGAGCATGAGCAAGAAAATAAAGATAAATATGGGAAACATGATAGTTTGAAACTAAGAATGTCCCCAATGTACAGTTTATAATCCAATTTAAAATAATTTCTAAACAAATTGATACAAATCAGATGAATACTAATTTTTAACTGTGAATCATGCAAATAATTTCTGTATTGGATGAATTGCAATATCAGCTGGATCTTGAGATTCTTGCAGTTGGCTAATAACTAAAAAAGGGATAAGGTCAAGGTTGCACAATCCATCCTGGAAAGGATAAATTCTGGGGTTTTTCTTTGTAAATTATTTTTAAAAAAAGACAGGTGATGAAAATATTCCCCCCCTTGACCCTGAACTCAGATTTTGGACAAATAAAGCCATATTCAAGTTTCATTCATCAACTGGGAGGGGATCAGCTCTGTTAGGGCCTGAGATTTTTTTCTTTGATGGGGTTTCGCTGGTTAATACATTGATCCAGTTGGGGGCTAAGACTGAATTTAATGATTATGAGTATGACAGAACTAGTGTCCAGAGCATGCTGTCGGTCTATTGTCTTAGTTTGAGGGCATTGCTGTATGTCTGATGTGATTGAGCATGTGAGCTAGTTAGACTGGGAACTAGTCCTGTTCAGCTGTGGTGGAAAACGGGTGATGCACAAAACCAGTATCAAACTGGAAAACCCGGTAACAAAAATTCAAACCAAAAAAATTAACAAATTACAATTTACATTTTCTCATAAAAAATCAACCTAAAATATTATTCGTTTTTTATTCTACATATAATTTTGTTTTTAATAATAAAAAATTATGTAAATTGAAATTTTAATTTAAATATGATTGACATTTTATTTAAACTTTAATATGTATTTTAAATGCTTAGAACCTATAGATTTATGTTTTGTTTTAGTTTTTAGAATTATAAAATTATGATACTGTATATTTTTTGAAATTGTTTTGTATTTTTAATTATAAAAATATTTTTATTAATACTAGTTCTACTCCAGTTGAATCATTAAATAACAATTATTGGAATGCTATGCAGGATTGAAAGCATAAATGTTTACCATTGTTATTAATTTCAAACTTTGGGGTACTATGCAGGTGCTTGAGTTGATGAAAAAATGCATTTCATCAATGCCTAATTATGGGAAATTGGGTGAGATCATACGAAATGTGTTATTCTCTGATTCTTCCATCCATAACACATTATTCCAAATTGTTTGCACTACTTCACATGCTTTGGAGGTGACGTATGTTAAAACTTCTTGGGTTTATTATTCCATTAATTTGTTAGCTTATTGTACTTCTTCCTACTCCTAATCAAGAAGAGCATTCTTTTTCAACAGAAATTGCATGTAAGCCGCCTCTTTGATCCAATGGAAATTGAAGGATTACAGCTTGCTATAGGTTCTGTTTTAGACATTCTTTCAGTCATGTTGACCAAACTTTCTAAGGTACAGAGGAATACTGCAAATATCCTTGGTTTTTATTAGTTGCATACGATTACAGACATTCATATTGATGGAATAGCATATTCTTCGTGTTATACAAAGAAGTTTATAAAAATTGTTTTTGCACTAGAAACTCTCTCCTAGTTACTGTGTATATCTTTTTCATTATGGAAATACTGAAAAGTGTTTTGTCCAGGATACTTCATTGAACTTTCCAGTTTTTCTCCAAGCAGTGTTCTCTTGCACGACCAAACCAGTTCCTGTTGTCACTTCTGTTTTGTCCCTGATTTCATACTTTCAAGATCCGGTATGAACATTCTCCTTGCTCAAATTGGAGTGACATTACATTTTTCTGAACATTATTATGTGATAGTGAGTTTTTATTGAACCTTTATGAGCATCTGCCCGTATTCCCTTTTCTTCCATTAGAGGTCTGTAAGCGCTTCAGTATATACTTAATTAGTCATATGTTCTGTTAGTATTAGCGGAATAAGGAATTGATATTGGTTACATTTGCTTGATTGTCCTTTTTTGAAGTTACTCCCATTTATTATTTCTCTTTTGTGTTGTATAATTTTTTAAGCTTGCTTGCTGAGACATAGGATACTTCATTGTGCATTTGATACCATAATACTGTGGGTCTTACATATCTCTGTGGATAGGTTCTTTGTTAGTTATTTTACGATCCTTTCAGTGAATATATACTTGTTAATACCTGATTTTCTATTGTTTTGCTTGACAATTGACATCTCATTCTCTCTGTAGGCCATCCAATATGGTGCTGTTAGGTTTATTTCAATGTTATTTGCCATAGCAGATTGTATTCAACCATTTTCATATGGAATCACATGCTTTGTTCCTGATAATGAGGTTTGTGGCATTATGTTTGGTTTCGTCATATTTATTTTTGCTTTAGCAACCTTAAGTAATTTTTGTAATTGGTTTTAGATCATGGATTTGAGGCACTCTCTGAGCTACATACTTCTGGAGCAATCCGAGTCAAATGAAGATCTATTTGTTGCTACAGTTAATCTGTTTACTTCTGCTGCACATTACCAGGTTTGAATTAGTATAGTAGATTAAAGAATTGCATTTCACATTTGGACAAATTTCAAGGTTACTTGCTCCGATACTCATTTGTTTCTTTATTTTATTTCTGGCAATCTTGAATCAGACTTAAAACAGGTAGAAAAGCACAAGATTTGAGTGTGAAACTTGGTTGGGAGGGTCTCCCTGTTCTATCATATATATGAAAATATTGTACAGGAGGATTCCCAAAATTAGGGAAAGAATATTACCAGATCTACAAGATATTCAGTCTAGCTACCCTAAATATATGCAACTAACAAAAATAAATAATTACAATAAAATCAATAAAATATTCTAACACAATGTCAGCTTATATCATAGAATTCATTACAATTTAATTTATCATAATTTTTTTTTGTAAATTTCTAAATGGATTCTACTAGTTTTGCTTCTCTATTTTAATGGAGAAATATATACACTGTTCTTAAGTTCTCTTATTAAAAGTTTATTAATTTTTTATTACTAATATTATAATTTCATTTTATTTTTGTTTGTTTGTCAGCCAGTCACACTTTCGTACTCAAATATCTTTTTAACCCTGCCAAATTTCCAAAATGCTTTCAACAAAGAAAATGCCGACACCAAATGTGGTGTTTTCAGTTCTTGACAAGCCTAGAGTAATGTTAATTCTAATTTAAATTATTATATAGAACTCTGTTTCAGTTTTAATTTGATTTTATGGGGGAAGGGGTCTCAAGGTGAATTTTTAGCATATTAAGTTGTGTTCAATTTCCATTTTCTTATATGAAATTCTCTTTTGTAGCCTTCTTTCATTGTTACAATCTTTGCTCCAGAGGAGAACACCAAAGACCAGTTGAACGTTATTGATACGAAGCTGCAAAAAAAGGAAACCTCTCCTACACATGTAGTTTATAAAAGATCAAGTCTTATCGATGCACTTGTGCACTATATTGAAAGGGCGGATGATCTGATGAAGAGGTACAAACTTTTTAATGTATATTTTTTTGGGGGGGAAGGGGTGGCTATTTTTTTAGTTTCCGTCGTATAGCTTGTGCTTTTTCTGGTCAATTGTTATGCTCATTGAAATATGAGTACGCTACTTATTTTATTTTTCTGTCTCCAGCAATCCACGCATACTGCTTTGTGTACTTAACTTCATGATTGCCTTATGGCAAGGGGCTCCCCAGTATACCAATCTTTTGGAGTCCTTAAGAAGGCATGGAAAGTTCTGGGAACACTTGGCTAATGCAATCTCAAATATTGCTAGCAGTGAAATTTCCTTGCTTACAAGTCTGAAAGAAAAAGATGCTTTCAATCTGGCATACACTTTCCATTGTCAATCTTCGATACTAGGAATCATGGGATATGAGCTATTCTTGCAGAGAAAGTTGTTTCATGCAGAGTCAACTGTGAAGGATGCAGCAGAATTTAAGGAGACGGAGCAAGATGTCACAAGAACTGATAAATCTAAAGCCACAAATCTTCATGATCTTAAGGGAATCTGGTCTTCATTGTTCAATGATTCTATTTTAGAGAAACTAATAAAGTCATACATTTCTTATGGACATAATAGTGATACATATAATAGTGCAAAGGTTAGCCTGATTTTATTTTCCTTATTGAAATAATGAGTGTGACAGTCTTTTCTATTATTGGGTTAATTTTGTAATATATTTTGCAATTCCTTGCATGCGTCATGCAAATGTATTTTAATACTTTCAACATTCAATAGTTTTCCACTCTTCTCTGATTTTACTTTTCAGTTTCTATTATGGTCTTTTGCATAACGTAAATCAAAAGATAAAATTTATTGGTTAAGTATTCTTTTAATTTTATACGATGCAATTATGGATATACATTATGTTTTTCTTTCATTTTTGTTTACTTTCCGCATGTAATTTTTCAGGTGGCCACCAGTTTATTCTCTGTTCATGTGATGATGAAATTAGCAGTTTGCGACTCTGGAAGTTTATCTGTGTCATTGCTTCAGAAGATTCATGAAATTCTGGCAAAGGTTCAATGTCTAATTTTTTCTTTCTTGCTAAGAAAGTCATTTATTCTAATTTACTTTGTAATGTGGTAAAGGGTATTAAAAACCATATCTATATCTTTAATCTATATGTCATGCAAATCATTATGAATATGTTACGCTTCAAAAAGTAAAAAGTTTAATGTCTAAATTTCTTTTTACGTATTGAACTCTGCTTTTAGTTTACTATTTTGTCAACATTTTCTTATGTATAGAAACGTTCCTATGTTTTGCAGTTGAGCATTCATCCTGCTTTCACTGAATTACTGTCTCAGTATTCACAACGTGGTTACAGGTTATATAGACTTATCCATGTGTTATTTTTTACTTCACATGTCAACTTATTGGACTTTTATTTCAATTACATGTTATTCGTGTCCAAGATGGAACGTAATGAACAATTCATTTCCCCATTAACAATTATTAATAAATGTTAACAGAAATCTAACACTAATAGACACCTTACGTTATCATTGTATTGTATCACAAATAATTGGGAGACTAACTAAGGTAACAACATTTTTTGAGTAAATACTTAGTTCTTTCAATTTGAGTCTAAGCCATACTTTTTCTCCCCTCCTTACAATTCATGTCTTGGATTTACTTTGTCTTACCAAAACAAATGTTTATTTTCTTATGCAATGTACATCAACACAATTTGGTTGTTTTCTTAATTTTGTAGTGAAGGTAAGGAACTAAAGAAATTGATACTCAGTGACCTCTATTATCATTTGCAAGGAGAGCTTGAAGGGAGAAAAATTGGTATTGGTCCATTCAAAGAATTATCTCAGTATCTTATCGAATCAAATTTTTTGGGAACCTATCAACACCAGTTCAATGAAGAAGCTTTTACAAAGAATATGTTTACAAAGAATGTATACTTGTTTGACCTTCCTCACTTGCGAGAAGATTTGAGATTAGGTGTGTGGGATTGTTCTAATTGGAGAACATCCAAGGAGGTTGCAGAAGTCATGTTGCGTTTCCTGCAGGATGCAAACTCAGTCATGTTGCTTTCAAGTTCAAAGCTTTCTGCTTTAAAAGGACTAATAGCTGTTTTGACTGTCAACCATGATGTGAGAATTTACATTTCTGATTTCCATTCGTTGCATGTCCCTGTCTGAATAATAAAATTAGAGTTGCTAGTTACAAATGTTGAAACGTTCATGTGTTAACCCAACTATTCTGTTATTGATTCCGTATGGTTGTGAATTTGAGACCTGCAGTTGGCTTATGCATGGTTCTTATAGGTTGCAATGTTTTCTGTTTGAACAAGAATCAATATTTAAGAAAACCTTTTTCTTCATTTTATTATGCTTAAAATGTTGAGGGCTGATTAGAAAATATGCAATGCTTGAATTGGTTTTATCATCGTGAATAGAAGTCATTAGTAGGATTCTTTGCTTTATAATTATCATTGTCTGACTGCAAGCATCGAGATAGAATGTACATTAAAAAGGTCTGTTTGTCATGGTGTTTTGTTGATTACTTTGAGAAAGGTGCTATGTCAATGTTGTCCGTACTTTGTGGTTGGTTTTTTGTTAACAATGGAACAAGAAAATGCATTGAAGTTTTTGCCTGGGTTTATCCCAATATTAAGTTACATAGGATAGGGGAAAGGAAAGTTTGACTATGACCATTGGAAACATTTTAGCGTGACAAGTTATTTAAACAATGTTATTTAAACAATGATGTTCCAGTTTTCATGTACTTAGTTTTCAGATTTTTTTTTTGTATGGTTGTCATTTATAAGGAACTTTATTCATCCTGCCATTCGGTTTTTGGCTTGTCTCTGTTCAATTTTCCTTTTTCACATGATCTTGCAGTCACAAGGGAGGGCTACAGCTGGAGGGAGGATCTCAGATGAACTCATATTCACTTTCACGGATAGTATATGCCAATCTTTCCTTTCTAACATGGAGATATTATCAGCTGTTCTAGATGCCTCTGAGGATATTCTCAATTTTCTTGCATGTGAAGTAGAACTAATCTTCCTATTGACAAGAACTGTCAGTAAAAGCCTCTCGCTAAATGTATCCCTACTTGTTTTGAAATGTGCTAGTTCGGGTCTAAGACTGTTGAGTTCACTTAAGCCGTCACCTTCTGAGGCTAATGTGATCATGAAACTTTTACTCACATTGCTGCTTTCAGTATTACAGTCCAACTCCCTCAATGCACATTCAGGTGTGGCAACCATGGAGAATTCTGGTGAGGACTTCTCAAAGGTTTCAAATGCAACCCTGGGACTACTACCCATTCTTTGCAATTGCATTGCAACTTCTGATCATTGCATGCTATCCCTGTCTGTTATGGATTTAATACTGAGGAGCTTCTTGACACCCAGGACTTGGTTACCTGTCCTGCAGAATCATCTCGAACTGCCAGTAGTTATGCTTAAACTCCACGATAGAAATTCAACTTCTATTCCAATAATAATGAAGTTCTTTTTGACCCTTGCACGAGTTAGAGGAGGTGCTGAAATGCTTTATTGTTCTGGCTTTTTGTCATCTGTGAGAGTGCTATTTTCTGAATCAAGTGAGGATTTGTCGAACATTGCTAGTGAGAATCTGGGCGGCTCATGTGAGAAGTTTGTAATACCCCAGGATATTTGGGGGCTTGGATTAGCTGTGGTTACAGCTATGGTTAAATCCTTGGGAGACAATTCTTCTGGAACTGCTATTGTGGATAGCATGATACCTTACTTTTTTTCAGAAAAAGCTCGTTTTATTTTTTATTCTCTAAATGCCCCAGACTTTCCTTCTGATGATCGTGACAAGAAAAGACCTCGAGCACAGAGGACATTTATATCTTTGGCTACTCTTAAAGAAACAGAACATACTTTAATGCTCATGTCTGAGCTAGCAAAACATTGGAATTCATGGATTAAGGCAATAGGAAATGTGGATGGACAACTTAGAGAGAAGTGTATCCATCTTTTAGCCTTCATTAGCAGGGGATCTCAACGCCTTGGTGATTTGTCAAGCAGGAACGCCCCACTTTTATGTCCACCTACCCTGAAAGAGGATTTTGAAATTTGCTCAAAACCTTCCTTTGTCAATAGCAAGAATGGATGGTTCGCTCTTTCCCCACTTGGATGTGTGCCAAAACGAAAGACCTCTTTCTCAACTATCCATTGCCAAGCAACTGAGAGTACTGATCTTATTCCGAAAACGTGCTTCTCTGATACTGTAGCCCTGCAGGTATATAGAATATCATTTCTTCTTTTAAAGTTTCTATGTTTACAAACTGAGGGTGCTGCTAAAAGGGCTGAGGAGGTTGGGTTTGTTGATCTTGCACATTTTCCCGAGCTGCCAATGCCAGAAATCTTGCATGGACTACAGGTACAGTGAACTTAACAACTCATGCATATAATGTTTACAACTTTATAATATGAACAAATTTAGAAGTATGTAAAGTTCTGTCGATGGTTTGATTTACAGGTGAGCTTAAGGCTTTGCTTTATGCGAAAGATGATTTCTTTATGGGGTGCCTGAATCCTAGAAGCTAATAATTGGATGTCTGAGCTTCATTTTCGTTTGGGTGCAGGATCAAGCTATTGCCATTACTGCGGAACTCTGTCAAGCCAACAAACAAAAGCTCTCTCCAGAAATACAGGATGTTTGCAACTTATTGATGCAAATACTTGAAATGGCCTTGCACTTGGAACTTTGTGTTCTACAAATTTGTCGCATAAGACCTGTATTAGGGCGTGTGGAGGATTTCTCAAAGGAAGCAAAATCTCTGTTTAGTGGTGAAACTATTCTTCTTTCATCTTTAGCACCTGTGCTTGATTCCACTGCCCTTATTATTTTTCCAATATTTGTCTTCTGAAGTGCTGAATATTTCTTGATGACTTGTGCAGCACTGGAGGGTCATGCTTTTCTAAAAGCATCTCGCAGCTCTCTTAAACAGATGATATCGTGTGTCTATCCTGGATTGCTGCAAGCAGAGAATTTCATATAAGATTTGATGTAGACCAGAGAGCACATTATTAATTGTACAGAATTTCATAGTGCCAATTAGTCAGTCTTCTTTCTCTATGTAGCTAGGTATTCCTTGTGTTTGATTCATAATTGAATATTTTTTTTCTGACCGTTCTTTGTGCATTACATATTTATATCCTTTTCTTTTTTTTTTAGGAGAAAAAGTTGTCGCCACTCATCAACAAGGGGGTATAATTCATGGGTAGTGTGTGTTGTATAATTGTCGGTAGAAAATAAATTCTTTAGGGAGGGTCCCTGCACCGTGCACGGTGAGTCGGTGATTATGCCCAATACTGTCTCGGTTCCACTTGATCAGGACCTACTGAAAAGGAGGCGACTTTGACACAATTTTGCAAAAGAGGTCAAATCCTTGATTTTAACCATATTTCGGAAGTTTCATGTAAATGGACTATCATGTGGAATCGCAATTTACTTACCATATTCAATATCATGGCTCATAAGATCTAATTTATATTTTATATTTTGGGAAAAAAATACTGTAAGATTTAACTCCCCAAGTTTGGAAACTGAACTGACATGGTAGGCACAACTGTAACATGAGATGAGACCGTTATTATCAATGTTTCTAGTTTAAAAGTTTATCATCTAATCATTTTAATTTAATGGAAAAGTATTTTTGCTTTGACTTGTTTAGTGATTGTTTCAAACAGGCGAAACTGATTTAGTAACCTAGTCCAGCAATTGCTGGAACCCTAGTTTCGTGGAAATTTAAATTTCAAATGAGACTGCTAATGAAAAAGCTTAAGAAATAAACTTAATTCATTCTTTCACGTTCAGGTTGTTAATTTGTGAGATTTTATGTTATGGATAATACAGTGGATGAGACGATATATTCAATAAATTCTTAGATATTAAGTAGTGGATTCTAAACTTAATTACATATTATATATTATATGTTTAGTTGATGTAGAATTCTACCAAAGTTTAATACATAAATTAAAATTATTTGTAAGAAATGAAAATAAGGTATTTATTTATACGATAGTTATTTTTAATAAATACCATATTTATTATCATTCTTAATCTCTATAAGAGTATTAAAAATATTTATTAAATATAAAATTTAGAAAACTTGAAAGAAAGCTCAACCCATCGTCGTCATCATTATTATAATAGAATCAAATTTTCTCACATTCTAGATGTTGTTTATAAGTTGTAATAATAGCATCTCTGAATTGAAATTATTAAATGACTTTAGCCCTCTTTTTCAGGAAAAAAAAGTGTCATTAAGGGGCATCAACGAAATCAAATACTTACACACACCTCAGCTTTTTCATAATCTTTGCCTTTTCCATATATTTTTTATATACCTTTCATTTGTTTGATTTTTTTCCTAAGATCGGAAATATATCTTATTAATATATATATATATATGGCTATTTATTTGATTTGACAACAAGCAAGCTTCTACTTTATTCTTTATTCTTCGAGACTATAAGTATTTTTATTTTATTTTCTATATTCCAAAATTATTTTTTTAATATTTGATTTTATAAAAAATTATTTCAATTATTGACTCTATAAAGTATGTTTTCTGTCATAAAAAAACAAGGTAAAAAAGACATTTTTTAAAAATATTAGGAAATTAAAGCTTCAAAACCAGAAAGACTATATATCATTGGGATATTGATAGCTTTTTTTTTTTTCTAAACCATGATATAACTCCCAATATTATCATTTTAATAATATTTTACACAATTTTATTATAAGTTTTTTAAAACTGTCACATAAAAATTATATATAACTAACAGGATTATTAAAGTATATATTTTTTTATTATTAAATGAGTTTTGGGAATGAAAGTGGACTGCATTGACTTGACACAGTAATGAATGCTTCTGGCCAGCTACTTCTAAGAACATTAATAACACATTTTTTTATACGCAAATGATCCAAGCTTCACTTTTCATTTAGAAAAGGGGTTTATATTTTAAAAACACTTTAACCAGTGCAAAAAATGTATATTAAAATCACGTGATAGAAATAAAAATAAAAATTGAGAGGTTTTTGTGGCTTAGAAATGTAACAGTGTCGAAGTGACAGAAAAATGTTGAAAGAAAAGAGAGCGATGCATGGTCCCTCCTTTGATGAATCCATGTCCACATTCATTCGTCCCATCTTTTTTCACATCAACTAATTCTCACGCTATCTCCACCAAATAATATAATCAAAATTCTCACGCAACTTTTCTTTTCTTTTCTTTTCTTTTCTTTTTCTTTCTCTTTTTTCCCCTTCTCATAAACACACTTTTAAATATCAAATAAAACTCCACCAATTTCTCCTCCACAACAACACACTTTCTTTATTCCAAATTTAAAAAGCAGAAAATTCAGGAAAAACATTTCAAATTTAACTTAAAGAAACTTAATTTTAAAGCTGAAATAATAAAATTTACAATTTTATTGCTCTGATTAAATCATGGAAAATAAACATATTTTCTTTTAAGTTCAGTAAATGTTTTTAAATGTAAAACATAAATTAAAAATGCTTATTTAAAAAGTACAAACATAATTTTGGTATAATAAAAATTGTAACTTTTTTTTATTTGACATTTTAGTTCAATACAATTAATATATATTTGTTAACTATAAACAATTTTTTCAGTTATTGAATTAGGAGGAAATCTATTGTTGTAAGTTGAATATTTGTCTTGTAATTAAATTTAAAATTAATTTCATAATGGTGCTATATTTGGAATGTTTTTGTTGACTTGAAAAGTACAAAAAATATATGATGAAGTTAATGAGTTAGATAAATTTGTTTAAAAGAAGATGATTAAGAAATGAAGGGACATTGTGTACTAAATGAGTGGGGTTTATGAATGTGTAAAGAAAATGATTTAATTTTGAATTTTTGATAGTAAAAAGATGTTAAAAAATGGTTTTAAGAAGAAGAAAAAAAGCTTGAAAAGTCCACACCCATCAAACTCACAGGCATAATAAGAAGAGCATATCCGTGACATAGGATCCGCTTAACTAACCCTAGTCAACTCCAAACTCAACCATAGTTAATCCACTTCACTCACACCCCGCCACGTGTCCCATCAAACGGTCACTTCCGGAGCCATTCGCCATCACGCGCCACTATAAATATCTCTCTCTCGTCAATCTCAACGTCAACCAAAACCCTAATCCCTCTTCTGCTTCCTTACTGTGACTTCCATTTCCCGTCTCTGCAACTATGCCGAACCCTAAGGTCTTCTTCGACATGACCATCGGCGGCCAACCCGCCGGCAGGATCGTGTTTGAGCTCTACGCCGACGTCACTCCCCGCACCGCCGAGAACTTCCGCGCCCTTTGCACCGGTGAGAAGGGAGTCGGTCGCAGCGGCAAGCCGCTCCACTTCAAGGGATCGATCTTCCATCGTGTGATCCCTAACTTCATGTGCCAGGGCGGTGACTTCACTGCCGGAAACGGTACAGGTGGCGAGTCGATCTACGGCGCCAAGTTCGCAGACGAGAACTTCGTGAAGAAGCACACCGGCCCCGGCATTCTGTCCATGGCCAACGCCGGTCCCGGAACCAACGGATCTCAGTTCTTCATCTGCACAACGAAGACGGAGTGGCTCGACGGCAAGCACGTGGTCTTCGGACAGGTCGTCGAAGGCCTGGACGTGGTGAAGGACATCGAGAAGGTCGGATCCGGATCCGGCAAGACCGCGAGGCCGGTCGCCATCGCTGACTGTGGTCAACTCTCCTAGATGGACGGTGTTGACCCGAGGCGGTTGTTGTCTCTGTGCTGGTGGCTCTGAATCTGTGTCTGTTTTCGGTGTCGTTTTTTTCTGTGTTATCTTTTATAGGGGATTGTGGCGTCCTTCCCTTTGAATCCTTTCCTTTATTTCTAATATCAGTATGTGGTAATAGAGTGATTGGAGTGTGTCATGAGCAATATAAAAATGATGAGCTACCTTCAATAAAAATAATTTTAGGATCTTTATTATTCTCTCTAGTTTTCTTTATCTTCCATGATTTCAATTTCTGTTGCATTTCATCATTCTAGTTTTACTGTTTCTCATCTTTTCTGTTTTCTGGAAGAAGCATTTGGATTGTTGTGGATGGTTTTCACTGTTCATGATTTTGTGTCGATGAGAAAATCGATGCGAAATAGCACGTGGTAGTGTTTGGTGTTTGGCTCAGTAGTCGTGTCAGTGATATGTGAACGTAGAGCATGGACAAGCCAAAATATCTGCTACAGAGATAATGCAATCACATATTTCCATTAATAATTAATATTAATAATGACGATGAAATTGAAAACAGAGGCTCATGGGGAAATGTGGATGTGGTGCCCCGCCACCGTTGTTTTCCCTGCACTACCATTTTTAAATTCCCTTTTCTTTGTTTCTATCTTATTAGGGTTTAGGATTGGATTTGAAACAGATAAATGCTTCTAAGAGATGATGAATATAGCATGCTTCGCTTTTTATAGCTAGTTCATATGATGTTGTGAACAGTCTCTCCCCAACTATTACTGCTATTGCTCATATTCTGAATTTGATCTCTAAAATATAAATTGAAACAATAAATTATTTCTTTTATCTTTAATAACTTCATCATTTTCTTCTTGTAACATCATATCTTTTATTCATAACGTATTTTAACGCATATTAATATTAAATATTATGACTAATAAAGGCCTAACCAGTGTATGACTCTAACATTAGCACTTAAATACAATTTTTGTTAATAATAAAAAATATATATATAAATGAGTGCAATTCATACTTAATAATATAATAGTAAAACGTTTTCTTTTTTGTTAAAGATTCCAAATTTAAAGATATTGACAAACTATGTAACGCAGTGAAGAGAAGGTTACAATTTTTAATAAAGGCAAAATTGATTAAAGCAATGTGTTTTCAAGCATTATTATTTTAATATTTTTTTATATTATTTAATTATAAATTTATCTGTATTATATATATATATATATTTATATTTTAATTCTTATTTTTAATATTATTATTTTAATATATTTTTATATTATTTAATTATAAATTTATCCTTTATTATAATATATATATTTAAATTATTACATCAAATTTATATAACTTTTACAGTTGTCTTATTGATATCTGTTTTCCAGACACGTATTTACCCTATTTTTAGTTTATAACATATAAATAAGAAAAGGCATAAGCGGCAGTTAAAAAAATTGAATAATTTGCTAAAAAAAAGGAGTGAAAATATTTAAAAATATGAATAGACCCAAAACAAAACAATTGTATAAATTAAAAAGTTATATTTTTACATAATTACTAAAGAAAGTACATTCATTCTATTCATATTTTTATTTATCTACTAAAAGATAAAACTATCTAATTAAAAAATACATTAGAGAAATGATTGTTTAATACTAATTTATTTTCATACAAAAATAGTGTGTTCAAATTAAGACAGAAAAAAAGTATGAGAAAAATAATGAAACAAAATGAATAACTAATTCAAAATGGGAAATGAATGATTGCCTACTATAATAAAGGATTCTTATTATTTCCATTAGGTGCAAAGAAATGGTTGAATCGTATTATTTCTTTCTTACTTACAAATTTTTGGTGGAGTTTTTTATTTTCTAAACTAACCGTAAATAAAAACTCCCAAGTAGATGAAATGTCAAAATTAATATAATGCATTTTCAATCCATTTCTTTCTTTGCACCATCATCCATATATATAATCGGTTTATATACTTATAATACCATTACATATACATTAAATGTTATTACAAACATAAATTATAAAATAGAGTATATGAGTATATGATCGTTATCATTGCATAAACAAGTGATAGAGGAGCTGTGATGTGTATGTTAGAATTAGTCAATCTAACACATCTATAGAAGTGGAACACGTTTGTAGAAGTTAAACAAGTCTTAGCTTAAGAATAGCGTTAGTTTGTTAGTTGCCTTAAGAATCAGATCATGGATCCAACTCTGTATGCAATCAGTTACCCTTTTTTGAATATAAATACAATACATCCTCCACACAGAGAGGTACGGTTAGCAAACTCTTGTTATGGTATCAGAGCACTAGAGATCCACGAGATCCATCTTTTCTGCTGCTAACCATGTCGAACTCCCTTCAAATCAATACAATGTCTTCACCATCAATCAGCCAAGTGATTAGTGTTAAACTCACACAAGAAAATTATTTGTTGTGGTCTGCTCAAATCCTTCCCTACTTACGTGGTCAGGGACTGGTTGGGTTTATGGATGGAACCATCAAACCAAACGATTATTGTTGAGTCAAGTGAAGAAACAGGGAGCCGCAAAATTATTGTTAATCTTGAATTCACAGTCTGGTACCCTAGGACCAGCTGGTACTCAGTCTCATCATCAACTCATCGGTTATCAAGGAAGTTCTCAGCACGGTGGTCGGAATCACCACTGCACGAGAAGCCTGGGCTACGCTGGAGCGGCAATTTGCCTCCACGTCTCGAGCACGAGCAATGCAGATCCGTATGAAACTCTCCATGATCCAAAAGAAGGACATGACAATTGCTGACTATTTTCGTAAAGTAAAACGTCTCGGAGACACTCTTGCTGCCATTGGCAAGCAGTAGAGGATGAAGAACTCATCGCCTACATGCTGCAAGGACTTGGTCCAGTTTATGATCCTCTTGTCACAAGCATTACAACTAGAACAGATGTTTACACTGTCAGCGATGTGTATGCTCATATGCTGAGCTACGAGATGCGTCATCTGCGTAATGGTACTCTTGAGCAATTTTCTTCTGCTAACAATGTCAACAGAATGCCTAATCGAGGAGGAA
>Ga0123342_1001809_pt1 | contig 36054 bp, 16 predicted proteins | sample Turbeawhitnodule_FD_89960 | JGI IMG/M metagenome (GOLD analysis project Ga0123342, IMG submission 89960) | Root nodule microbial communities of legume samples collected from Mexico - Turtle bean Mexico white nodule | ecosystem: Host-associated > Plants > Roots > Nodule | place: Mexico: Nepantla... | reverse complement strand
TTAAAAAAAAAATATATATATATATATATATATATATATATATATATATATATATATATATATATATATATATATATATATATATCCGAAGTTTAGTTGTTGGGAAGATTTTATGTTGAGTTTAATAACGGAATGATTTTTTTAGGTTACAATTTATGCATTGAGAAGTATTATTTAATTTTAATTTCACTGGAACAAAATAAAGATAATCCATGATAAAAAAATACTAGTTGGAATTAAAATTTATAACACAAAAATATTTAAGCTTATGACTTATATTATTATAATAAATAAATTATAGATATAATATTATATTTAACTACTGATAACTTTTAAATATTAAAATTAAATTTTAAAACAAAGATAAAAAAAGAAATAATTAAAAAAAATACGCGCAATAATAATAACCATCATATTAAATGAAAGTAAGCTGAAATGGTTATTATTATTGTCCAATCAAATCTATACAAAATTGAAATTATTTGAATTTCAAGTTAAAACATGTGCCGAGATTAAAATAAAGCTCAAATATAACTAAATAACGAAAATATCTTTTAAAAATACCCTGAACAAGATTTTGAAAATAATCTTGTTATATACATATATATATAAATATTACCATAATTTGCATTTATCACACTTGAATAATTTTGTTTTACATATCTTTAACATATTGACTCCGATTACTCAAATCTTATAAAAGAAATCTTAACTATACAAATTAAATTCCCAAATTAAGATAATTGTTTTTCAATAAAGCAAGAATTGAAAATCAAGAAAATATTTTGGAGATGAAAACTTGTTTGTTAAGCCAAACTCAATTTTAGTGCCACCAAAGAAAATAAAATATCTTTATATCTATATATTTATATATCTTATATCTATATATCTTGTAACTATATATCTTTAGACATCTATAAATAATAAAATAAAACAGTAACATCAAACAAGAAATCCTAGCAAGAGCGGAAACAGAGTATCTTCTTGTGTGCGGTCTTTACTGCTTTCTCTGTTATTATTCTTCTTCTTCTACTTCTCCGATTCCACCTTCCGAGTTGACTCACTCGCCATGGAGGAACAACACCACCGGCAGCCTAAACCCAACAGCATCAACGCTTCCGAAAGCGACCCTTTCCTCTTAAACTACACACCTTCGGATCTCCGAACCGCTTCGGAGTTTCTCGCCACGTGGCTCCCCTTCCTCTCCCGAGATCTCTGCACGCGTTGCACCCAATCTCTCTCCGATCGTATTCAGTCCATCGACCCAGGTCGCAATCCCCTCACTTTTCTCCAAAATTCACGTTTTTTTCCATCTGGGTTTCACCCGTTTTTTCTTACGCCTTCTGGGTTCTTTAGTTTCAGGTGAAGTGCCCCAAAACGACAGCCCCAATGAACAAATCGATGCTGAAGATAACTGCGACGCGCATTCGCTGGGGAGTTGGAAAGACGGGGCGGAGGTGAATACCTCTGTGGAGACTCCGAGCCAGAGAATTTGTTGGGCCGACATGGCCCAAGAGGACGATGAGTTTGGCGAAGAAGAAAACAGCAACAATGGGATTACTGTTGTTGTGGGTGATTCGAATGATACTTCTGATGTGGGTACAGTGGTGGCTGAGAAGCCGACTTTGCCCAGGGAGCAGAGGGAGTACATTAGGTTCATGAATGTGAGGCGCAAGAAGGACTTTATCTGCTTTGAGAGGGTTAATGGGAAGCTTGTGAACATTCTTGAAGGGCTTGAACTCCACACTGGTATTTTCAGTGCTGCTGAACAGAAGCGGATTGTTAGTTATGTTGCTTCATTGCAGGAGATGGGGAAAAGAGGAGAATTGAAAGGTTTGTGATCTCAATTCTTGACTTCTTTCATCCGTTTATGGTTTTGTTTATGTTTGTATGTTCTTTGTGGTCTTGTTATGTGCTTCTGTTTCGTTGTCTTATATTGTTTAGTGTCAAAAGAATTGAAGGGTAATTTTTATATGATATCATTAACTGGGGTGCAAGGATTTATAATTTTTTTATAGTTTAGTCTACCAAAGTTATCTTTTTTTTTTTACTTATAATTGTGTTCGGAGTGAATGCTTAATAAAATCAAGCACGTAGCAGAAATTGCTGTAACTCTGCATGGCTTATTATGCTCAAATTTGATGAAAATTGTAATATCCAATTTTGCATTTACTGTTACATGTGTTGCTTTAGCGTTGCAAGTTTAATTGTTCCCTGAGAGTATGAACTTATTAACAAGATAACAACTTCCATGGGGTGATTTCTGTTCTTAGCAAATTTAGCACTTGTTGGGACCAATTTGTATAAAAATAAACTTTCATTGGACTAAAGCAACAAAAGTATTTTTGAGGGTTGAATTGTATATTTACTTATAATATAAATTTAATCAGATTATGTGCGGTGTTCTTCTGCACAGCTGCTAGTGTAAAGTAATATTATGAATTTGATGATCTATAACTGCAACGTAATTGTAGACTTATTAATACGTGTCTTCCAAACTGTTGCTGATAATACAAACTGTCAATAACTTGTTTGTGCTGTCACATCAGTTATTCTGTTAACTATAGTTGCTTTTGATTTGTCAAATATCCATATTTGATTCTTTTTGTATTGCTAGTTAATGACTTGAATCATTATACATATACCATATTCGTTAACATTGTCTTGTAATTTAACAGAAATAAAATTTAATCTATCAGCTTAGTCAAAGGAGAAAAGTCTGGCTGCCCTAGAGTCTGTAACATTAGAAAAATATTAAAAATTGAAATATTTCACTGTTTTTTTCGTAAATTAACCATTTTTTATTGAAAAATATTAAAATATTGAAATATTTGACATGTTTTTGTAAATTAACCATGCAAATTAACTTCTCAAGCCTTTAAAAGAGATTAGAACCTTCAATTTACATCCTCAGCATCATTATTATCAACTTAGGGGGCTAAAACTTTTTTGATTTGAATAGTTATCAATAAGGTCCTAAGATGTGGCTTTGTCTCATTCAGAAAGGCATGCATGTGCCTCAATGAAGAGACGGTGCCTCAAACAGCCAGTGTCGCTTATCCCTTCTATTACCACACTTCACCTTCTGATGCCTTATCATGTTTTCCAAAATTTAGGGCTTCCCAAGATTTGGGGAGGCAAATGATTTTGAAATTAATGTAAATATTCTTCTTATTTAGGAATAAATATGGTGGGGCTCAGACTTTAGAGCCTGTGGTGGGGTCAATATCCGAATGCTAATGACTTATCTTAAGATACTGAAAACAAAAATTACTTTTTTCACACCAATTTCCTTGACTATTTAGTGAATATGTTTGGTGGTGTTGTTTCTTATGTTAATTCTTCACTTGTTCAGAGCGGACGTTTTCTGCTCCCCAAAAGTGGATGAGGGGCAAGGGACGACAAACCATCCAATTTGGGTGCTGTTACAATTATGCAGTGGTTAGTCTATATCCTGAGCTTAAGTTTCTTTATTTTGAAACAGAGTAAAAAGTGAGGTAAGTTTTAAGATGCTAACTTTTTTGGTTACAGGATAGAGATGGTAACCCTCCTGGTATTCTTGCGCATTCAATGGTTGATCCAATACCTGATCTTTTCAAAGTCATCATCCGGCGACTGATAAAATGGCATGTACTACCTCCTACTTGTGTGCCAGACAGTTGCATTGTTAATATATACGAAGAAGGGGACTGTATACCTCCACACATAGATAACCATGACTTTGTTCGACCATTTTGCACTGTCTCATTTCTTAGCGAGTGCAACATAGTTTTTGGATCAAACTTAAAGATTGTAGGCCCTGGAGAATTTGATGGTTCGATTGCTATTCCTTTACCTATGGGGTAAGTATTCAACTATTATTACATTTCTTACAGTTAGATTGAATTCTTCAGTTTTCTTATTTCAATATAGAAGATTCAGATTCTTATAGGTAATCTTTTTTCTCCAGATCTGTACTTGTCTTGAACGGAAATGGAGCTGATGTAGCCAAGCACTGTGTGCCAGCAGTTCCTTCGAGAAGGTATTAAGCAATATAATATTCTATGAATGGCTTTTAAGTTTTGAACAAATCACAAATTATTGATCTGTATTGTTTTTGTTGAAACTTTCACTAGGATATCAATCACATTTAGAAGAATGGATGAGTCAAGGAGGCCTTTTGGATATGTTCCTGAACCTGATCTTCAGGGAATTCAACCATTGGCCTATGAAGAAGTTGAGCAGGAAAAGAAATCTGGTGGACACAGAGGTGGTCGTCATATGAGGAGACACAGAGACAGGAGAGGAGGTGGCAGGAATGATGCAATGGGATTTGCATCTAGAAATGATAGGTTCTCAGAGCACCGTGACTCGAATCATAGTACACCCAGATATGGAAATAGGTGGAGTAGAAAGCCTGGTAGTTGACAGGTGCCGTGTTATTAGGATCAAAGGTTTCACAGTTTTCTGAACTTAACAACCACATGTTGGTTATGTTCATGAAAACCTTTACATGTCAAGAAGTGTGTTATGGTGGTATCTTCACTTTGGTTCCTGGGAAAGCTTTGCACAGCAGCAATTTTATATGATTGTATACTCAAGTTGGTCACTTGGGGTGCTGCTTTGTAACTTTGTCTCCTAGCCTCAGGCCGTGGTGTATATTTGAGTGAACTTTTTAGTTAATAAAGGTTGCTATTTAGTGAGAAGTTGTGATTCATCTGTTTTGTCAGTACCAAGCTAAAATTTGGCTGGGCTATAATAAGGCATTTTGATATATTTTAAGCTTGATACTTTATATAGTACTGATGAGTGGATACAAAATATTCATTGTTGAGGTAATAATGGTTGCATTGTGAATGTTTTATGTTAAGTTTCTTTATACACTGATTTAATTTTAATTGTTTAATTGGTATTAATAAATAAAAACAGTGATGAACATTTGAGAAATATTAACTCAAATTTACTGATATAAAAACTAAAAATAGCACATTTCGCAAGTATCTAACATTTATAATAAATATGAAAATTAAATATATCATAATAATTAGGTTTAAGTTTCAACAAGAAATTGCTTTACAATCACAAGTTTTTTGGAAGGAAAATGATACGTTCTAATTTAAAAATAAAAAGTATTGGAATTTCCATTAAAACCTACAGAAAATTTTCATTGAAAAAAAAAAACTTTTTTTACAGAATAGTTTTTGGTGATATGCTATGTACCGATATTTTTTTAACCAATTTAACGGGTCCAATTAAAAATCAGACACTAAATTGGTTAAATATTTATAAATACATAAGTTTTGTTTTAATAATGGTATTGATATGAATTATTTGTTACCGAAAGTAGTTACTAGGTATTTTCATCTCAATACAATATAATTTATTCTATACTCAATTATTTTATCACGATTTAAACTCTATACCACTTATTTAAACTCTATACATTTTAATATAAATTTATAATAATGAATATTTTAAACATATCCTATTTACATCAACTATTTAAAATTAGTTCTATTAAAATCTTAAGTATAGTCAGCTAAACAAACGCTTGACTGTGTTAACGGCACTTAATGCTCGAGTATTTGAAAAAGAGTAAATACTGTTCCTACTTCACATTTTCCCAATTTTCTTAACAAAAAGCTAAACAAATAATTTCATTTCTGTAAGGGTAATTAATTTTTATTTTGTCTCTTTTAATTTAGCCCCTTGCGTATAATGAATAAATTAAAAATAAATTACTCATGAACCAAATTAAGAATGTACTATTCATATAATATCTAAATTGAATATTGCACAAGAGCAAAATAAAAAAATGGTGTGAGGATCAAATTTTGTCAAAAGGTTATTAGCATACAAAAATAAAACAATTACTCGTGTCATGTAAAAACAATTACTGGTGATATGTCTAAGTAATAATGTTAAGTTCTAACTCTGTTGCCATTATAGTAAAAACTAGAAGTTCTAAGCTAAATGGTTAATTGGGAGCATATTATGAACTATCCTTAAACCCTAGAGCAACCCTGAAAACTTTATATATCTATAGCTTGAAATAACAAAGAATACAACTACTTCACCAAATGAAAAATTCACATCCATTGTTACACGAACAACCATATCATTAAACATAACATTGAGTGATTATTTAAACATACATATATTCACCACCTCGAATTGCATTTTCAGCACCTTTTCTCTCCTCTTCAGCTTCCTTTTCTCGCTCCTTCCAGCTCTCATAAGCATGATCATCAGTTTGCAGCTCATACCGACAGATGGGACAAGAATTGTGCTCATCCTGAAATTGAACTCAATTTATATTTAAACATGCCATTTTCAAAGAATTCGATAGTATGAAATGCACGAAGTTGATTTTAGAAGAACATAAAATTTCCAATAGAAAAGAGGAGTTAGGGACAATACCAGCCATGGCTTTAGACATGGTGGGTGGAATGTGTGTTTGCATGGCAGCTCTTGCATTTTGTCATTTAAAACCAAGTTCTCCCTGCAAATGGCACACTCTGCATCTTTCCCCAAAGTAGCCAAAATTTCCTCTGTGAGAGTAATGACTGGAAGTTTTGCCACAACCTCTTTACTGGCAGGAGGGGCTCTTGGAGCTACAGTACCTTCATCCACCATCTAACACAAAAAGATACAGTATTTATATCTTCCTTGAGTGAGAAGTGCAAATTGTAGCAATGGAAAGGCTGATTATAATAGAAAAAATATATATCAATCAAAAGGCAAGTAGTTGGAAAGAGCTAAAATATGACCAAAGAATTAGCAAAATGAGTCTAACTGAGTAAGATGTTTATATCAAGTCACCCTTCAAATGATGCATTAACATCAATAACAGATCCACCAATGCAACTGCGGCATGGGACAGTAAGTATAAGGATTTAAATAGAAGTTGACTTGATACCTAGGCTGTCTGTTTGCATTGATTCCTAAATATATTGTGAAAATAGTACTCCACTGAACCAATTTCAAGTAGCTGCTTTTGTTAAATTTAACCTGAAGAATTCAAGTACCAAGTAGAGCCTAAAATGGTCCTAATGCTTCTACAGTGTCCTGGTTTGCTTAGGTTCAATCAATGACTAAGCCACATTATACCTCTTTCTTAAAACTTATTCAACTTTAGAAACTCAACCTGGAAATGCAAAGCCATGTTGATATTTAAGAGTGTAAATTGAAAGTCTGATAAATGATGGTTATAAAAAGCATGTGATAGATTTTGAATAAATACCAACGGCACAACTTCTTCCAATCTATTTATAAGATCTTGAAGCATATTTGCTGCATCCTCTTGGGTGGTTTCATTTGCTGCAGAAGCTTGAGAGGATTCGGCAGCAAAGAGTGTAGCAGCTGTTGACAAGAGGTTTGACTGCACCAACCATTGAGGTTGTGGTGGTTCAGGATCAACCGTAAGGTGCCCCTCAAAAAGATATCCTGAATCATTGCGAAATGAGATAAACACAAGAAGACAAAGGTTAATTATTTCAAAACCCCTGGAGGATATGTACGACAGATAAACGTGAACAACTATAAATAACGAAAAACGAAAAAGAAAACATAACTAGTTAGAAAGAAAATCACCTCTGTGTGCTTGATTATCTGAAAATTGTGAAGCTTGTAGTGATGGGTTGTCTTCCAGATGTAAATGTTCTCTGGCCTGAGCAATGCAAGCCTTCAAGTGTTCCTTCTCAGAAGGTTCAGAAACAAGCAAATAAGCCAGTTCAAAAAGTCCCAGTCCAGCATTCCAGAAACCTGGTGCTGTATATCTGCTCTTCAACACAGTAGCAACTCGGCATATAACCGAATAAAACTGCCAACACCAGAAACAACAGTCAATCTCCTGCCTTTTAGCTCCTCAGCAAACAATAACAAACATTTCCTTTAACATTAAAGTTTAGAGAAAGTAAAGGTTGAACCCTATTCACACACACAGGTCACACCTGAACGAGGGAGCCTCCAAGAAAGCACAGATACAATATATGACACAAATGCAAAATTACACAAAGGAATTTTTAAAATCACAAACACTATACTACCATAATAAAGATTATATAAAATTAATTTAAATCAACACAACATAAAAATGTTAAATCATAATTCATAAGAGGGAATCCAAGTTTAAAAAATGAGTACAAGTCAACTTAGATCAAGGTTTTAGATTGTGGTTGCAATCATGCTTGCAGTTTTGTCACAATCTTTCCTATTACTGAAAGTTGCAAACAAATGCAGTTCGTAAGTTGACAATTACAGTTGCCAAGCAATGGGAAACACCCAAAAGCCTTGCAGTCATAGATTGTATTTTAAACCTTGACCTAGTGCCTGTTTTGACGAGTTTCTCCATAAAGACTACTAAAATAAAAAATGAAATTGTCTTCTCTCCATGTACTAAAATTAGTTTCTGCACAAATTAAAAATAAAAATTTGTAGAAAATACGTGAGAGAGCTTCTACAAATTAGCTTTTGCACAAACTAATTTTCTCTTGAAGAGAAAACAATTTCATTTTTTCTTCTTATTTTTCTCTCCTTGAAGTCCTCAGGGAGAAGTTTGAGAAATCGTTCCCCCACATACAAAATCCTACAACTTGTATAGGTATCTAATTAGTGATATAATGATATTCTAATTTGTATTGCTTGAAGACTTTAAAGTGTTCATACAATTTTTTCGTGCTTCCAAGGTGATTGAAGATGACATGCAAACAAAAACAACTTCGATCTAGGTTAACCAAACATTAATTTAATAAATTGTTATTCCACACACAACCATATTTATCAACTCAAGCATATCAAAATCAATTCTTTGGGACTAAAGTAAACGAAACAGAGCAAAAGGAACTAAACCCAGAAGTTACAAAATTAAATTGAAGAACGCAGCAAAAATTATAATGAGAAATTGGAACATAAATAGAGAAGGGCATACGGATTGGCGAAGCGATAGAGAAGCTGAAGGATATGAGCATTGGAGAAGGCATTTGAGGGACGAAACAGAAGCTTCAAACTTCTGCTTCTTCCCCAATTGTTTCTGCAATTCCTCCAATTCCTGTTTCACCAAATCCTCCGATTCCATTTCTTCTCTTCCTTTTATACACAAAACTCAAATTGGAATTCTAATTGAAGTGGTTTTTCTTCAGATTGTGATCAAAACATGAAATTCAGAAGCGTTGTGAGTTCTCGTTTTCCGTGTTTTGATATTTTTTATATACTTCCGAAAACGTTTTCTTCTGGAAGGGGAAAACCAGAAGCGGTTATCGCCTACGGACGAGCTTACTGGTATCTGAATGAATCTCCCAATTTTCTCTGCCACGTCATTCCAACAAAAGATTGAGCTAATTTGAACTATTTTTACTTTAATTTTTATTAAATATATTTAAAGATTAATTTAACAGTAAATTAGGAGCTATTTTATCATCAAACTATAATATTAGAGAAAGATTTGAATATTTTATATATTTTTTTCAAAAAGTAAATTAGTTGTGTCATATTCAATATTCAAATTCTATCCATTTAATTTTTCTGCGTCTTCATTATAATAGATTATTAGTTTGTAGTTTTTAAAGTGGTTGTACATATGAATACAATTATTATATATGTTAATTTATTATTGAATTTTAGATGGAGGATAAAGGTGGTGTGAACCTTAACTAGGTTAAGTATAAGTTGTTCCATAAGTAATCCTTAATAAGTAAAAGGTACTTATAATATCAATTTGGTATTTGATAGAAACAAGACTACAATTTAATGTTGTTGGATGTGTAAACAAATTTGTTAAGTTTGGTTTACCAAATTCATTATTTGAATAAAAAAATGGTTTGTGTTTGGCTAGATTTATTTTATTCAAACCGAAAATGTTGTGTTTACATAGTTTAGGATATTTCTGTCCTTAACAATAAATTTGTATTTTGAATAAAGTTAGAGTGAAAGTTGTATGGTCCCAACTTTAAGTGGTATCAGCACTCTGTTCATGAGATTGTTACAGTTTTTAAGCTCGTGAATCTACAAGCATTATGAGTCCAAACTTTTGAGTGAGACATGTAATAGCAGGAATATTTTTGTAAAATATACTTTCACAAAAAAAAGCTGAAAAAAATAACAGGTAATAATTGTCATAGTCATATTTTATATAAAAATATAAAATATATTTATTGATAAAATAACTATAATTTAACTCTTAATTTATGAATTTAAATATTTTTACATTTTTTTACTATAACATGAATAAAAATGATCTATTCCTAAATTTATGTTAATTTCAAGATTCTATGGAAAAATGGAGATGAAAGGACTAAAGGAGAATAAATAAGATGAGAATGAGTTGGAACGCTCAAAAGTCGTCCAAAAACTTGCCTAAGCCAGAAGCACTCCAGAGGAATCCAAGCGAGTCTAACCTTGCCTAGGCGAGATCACTCTAGAGAAGTTGCGCTTTATCTCGTCCAACTCACTCAGGCGAAGAAGTCACTTAACCCAAGACCAACTAGGTTAAATATGAGGCGTGAGACACAACCCTAAACATCATTGGGAAAATAGAAGGTGATAGAAAACCTTAGAGGAGGCAATCGTTTGGATCTTCTTTTCTTGTTTTTCATGCTATAATGACCAACATGAGTGACTAATTCTACCCTTTTTGGGATTGGTAGTAATTTGTTCAAACTCTTATGTATTGAAGTGAGATCTAAATATAATATTTTGTTCTAGATTGATGATTGATATTGCCATTTTATTTGTAATGCTTGTTTATCATGATTTTAATCCTTAAATTTAACTGAAAAATACCTCTAAGTTTCTGACTTAAATGATGATGCTTAACATATTTGAATGCTCAAAATAGATTTGAAATGTTAATTGTTATCAACATCTAATCATAAGGATAAGGAGTTTTTATAAATATGCGAGAAATCGATATTTAGGAGACTATCTTAATAATTTTATATGCGAGAAATCGATATGAATAAATTTTATATGGGAATCAATATCAATCAAATGATATAATATTATTATGCTTTTCAAAATACAAAAAAGAGAGATGGATGAAACTCAATCCCAATTTTCCCAATTGAATCAACAACTCTTTACTTTGCTTTATTTATATTCTTGCAATCATACACAACAAACATCCTACAAAATTTTATTTATTGTTTTCTATTTAGTAAATATTATACTTGATATCTATCCTTATGGACAAATTATTATTTTTGATACGATACATTTGTCGTAAAATAATCATCAGCAAGCCTAATGGTTCGTGTTGGAACACTGATGAATCTATCATGCGACTTGTTGCATTATAAGTTTCCTCCATTAATGACACATTTAGGAAAATATAAGTTAAAGATTTAGTCACAAAGGAACCAAAAGTGTTTCAAATGATCATATTTATGGATTTTTTATTACCATCCATTATTATTGTCATTTTATAATGTTTTCAGCTTTGTTTGATTTTTTTTATATCTAGGTTTCGTATAATTTTGAAGCTCTTTGTATTTTTACATACAAATTAATGATTTTGGCATTTTCAGTAGATCTAGTTTAAGCATACCAAAAGATTTGTTCTTGATCTTTCTATCAACAGTGGTCACGCTTATAAGGATTGTATTGGTGAGTGTTGTCTTCATTCAATATTTGACATGAGTGAATTGTTTAGTGGATCCTCAAACAACTTTTCTTCACAATTAACATTGTCAACTTTGCTCTAATGAGGACTAACTACAAATCATATATTCTCTATTGAACTGGTGATTGGAAGAACATTTTTCCTTTGGACTATAGAAATTGAGACAATGAATTCTTGTTTCTCTTGGTTCCCCTTGTGATACAAACCACCTCGACAAGTAGATGACTAAGGACACAATAAACACTTCACAATTAGGTCAGTCATCTCAACACACAAGACCAGGCCCCACCAAACCTCAGGAGAGCCTTAGAAAAAGAAGAATCAGACATAAACCAGAACATCAAATGTTCTTCCTTCTAGTCTTTTCACAAGACAAGTTTATGTAAATAAATTGGGCACAGTTTGGGTCCAAATAGAAGAATAAGCTAGAGTAGGGTGTACTTAGTAAACTGGGTTTGTGCTAAGCCCACCTTTCATGACATGTGCACCTAGGTTTAGGGTTGACCTACCTTCTAGAAGGTTTCTCACAAATGACACCCCTACCCCTCTCACTCTTGCTCCCCATGTCACTTTTTCCTATATAAAGGCTGACTTGTCTCATGTATTTTCACATTGAATTTTGAAATAGAAAGGAAACTCTGCAAGAGTGTTTAGTGAGTCTTGAGTGCTCTTAAATTGGGTCTTATTTTGAGTGTAGTGCACCTCAAGTGGCGACTCTTCACCACTCATCTTGGAGTCTTCTCCCCCACCAAGTGGTGTGACTACACCTTCATCATCCTAAGCTTCTCTTTCCTTTCATCTTTTTATTTTTCTTCCTTTGTGCCATTTCCATTCCTTTATGTTCTTATGTCATCTTTTCTTATTTGGTTTCCATCTTATTTTTTTTCCATCATATGCTCTTTAATTTTGCACCTCATCATCATCAACACCATATAATTGTGTTTTCTCTTTGCCCTTTAGAAGAGAACCTTCACACGACTTAACCACTTGGTTAAGTTCGTTTCCAGTGACAATCTTCTTTGGGTTTCTCACCATACTCTGCCTAAAACCAAAAACTCATAAAAATGTGAAACTCCTCAAATGTACAATCTTAAAATCAACTTACATCACTTGTCTAGGTGTTTTGTTCATTGTCTTACTTGAACGCTTTTTTGAAATGACAACAACGCTAATTTTGTTCTATAGTACTTTTCCTAAAGCATCTGAAGAGATAAATCAAATATAGATTTAAAATCAATTTAAGCCTTTTCTGTTTCAGATATGGTGATAAAAAGTATAGTTGGATTCAAATTTTACCAATGATATTATTGCATTTATTTAATTTGTATGGAAAGAAAAATTTGTGATGGCATTAATTAGAAAAGTTATGGAAAGTTTGATTCAAAGAAGCTAATGGTTATACTTAGGCCCTTAAATATCTATATTATTTCAAAAGGCAAAAACTTGGAATAGGGCATGTTTTAGTTGGGCAATTAAGGACATGTAGGGTATCCTATATACAGGAGGCACATAGAAGTCAAAGTAGTTGTGCCCTTTGTATGTTTCTTAGAAACGGTGGAAGGGGAGAAAGGTTAGATGGAACTGTCCTATTTGATTTTACAATTCAAGTTTATCTTTAACACTTGCTCATGAATGTAGTTCCCCGATTATAGTAGTTGTTTCTGTTGAACCAAGTGGTGTTCAAGCTTTGAAGAATCCAAACCCTTTGAAGGATGTTGAAGCCTTGGCTGTGCTTGCTGTTGTTGTGCTGTTTTAGTTAGGATCTGGGGTAGATTGTGTATTGTAATTCACCTCTTGATTGAATCCAAAGCATAGGCATTCTCAATCTTTTTGAAAGAAAAATGTTTTTCAAACTAAGTTAGAAACAACCGATTGTTTTGTCAAAACAACCGATTGTTTATACTTAGATGCTTTTAGAAAAGATTGAAAATTGTTTTTCAAATGGTTAAGCTGTTAAAACCAAAACAACCGATTGATTCGAGGAAACAACCGATTGTTTGTTTTGGTACCATAACAGAAAAACTGTTTTATCTTTGACTGAACTTTAAATGCTTTAAATGATTTAACTGCTTACGCTCCAGTCTTTAAATGTTTTGACCAATCTTTAAATGCAATTTAAGAGTTTGTTAAGATTTGATAACAAACAACATCTTTGAATAAATTCAGAAAAACAAATTTGAGTAACAAGTTTTTAATACAAATTTTGAGTTTTTCAAAGAGCTGAGATTTGTTGTGTGTTCTTGAGGGGATCAAGATAAGAAATCTTAGTGTTGGTGTGTTGGCCAAGAGAAGTGTGTGTCTTAAGGGGATCAATGTCACTTTCTTGGTTGTGGTGTAAGTCATCAAGGTGTGGTTGCTTAGTGGATTTCCTCAGTGGTTTCTGAGAAGACTAGATGTAGCTCTGGGTTTAGAGTGAACCAGTATAAACATCTGTGTGCAATCTCTCTATCCTTAATCTCTTTTAATTCAGTTTTTGTTTTTGTTTTCTAGTACTGCTGTTTTTGCTTGTTGTTTTGGCAAACTGGATTCCTTATCAATTGCTTCTTGAGATAATTTCATTCTTGACTTAAAAGTTTGCGAAAATCCTCTTTAAACAATTCACCCCCCCCCTCTAGTTTAAAGCCAACCATTCTAACAGTTTCTTTGAATGTGGCCAAAGATAACCCAATGTGTGGGGTATTATGTTGGCGAAGTTGACAATCGTTGGTTACCCATGTTTGTGTATGTAGTTACCTGAGTGTGAGGTTTTGCACACTTGTCATGTTTCAAAGTCTTACCCACAAGGCCAAGAAGGATGATGGGGAGGTGACCCGACTTCCTTTGATGCACATCATGGTTTGCTCTAGTGATGGATTTGATGAAGTGAGTTAGTAGTTTCCTCAAATGAGGACTTTTGTTTGTCGACTTGACCAATTGTACCCCAATATCATGAAAGTGCTTGTGTTGCCCATTTAGTGATGCTGTGTTGGCTGTAAAAGATGTCATTGGTTGAGGATTGTAAGGAATGGATTGTGCCAAAAATAATCCATTGTGTGAACAATTGTGGGGTAATTCAGTGGTGCATATGAGAATAACTGGTGACCGCAGTTTAGCTAAGTGGTAACCTTGATATTTGTTTTTGCACAATATGTTCTTTACCTCTTTTCCATATTTTATTTTACTATTGAACTTATTATTTAGCACTTGGTCATGAACGTAGTTTCCAATTACAAACGATTATACATTCGTCCATGCAAGAGTAGACGTAAGGTATTATCCATCAATCTCACTTAGACGGGAACAAAATTGCTCAAGCAAAACATGAACATACATTTGTGTTGTAGTTTCACTCAAACCTCGCAATATTTGCTCAAGTGAGGCTCCAATTACATAGTTGTAGTCCATTTGACGTAGATTTCCTCAATCAATATGTGACTCACTTAAGCAAATAGTGAATTCATGTATGTCATTAATTTTTGCCAACTTTTGCCAACATATTATTAATTACATGTGTAGATCAATTTTTTTTAAACACTTTTAATAAAATAAAATAAATAAGTAAAATAAACTTTATCATAAATTAATATAAAAACACTTATATTAACCAACAAAATATTGAGTAAAAAAATAACACTGATCTACAATGACAACAAAACTAATTATATAACAATTTAAATAAAAAATAACACCTATCAATCTTAATAAAAAAATTCTACTTAACATCAATCGAAAAGTAATTATTCCAACAATGTATCGATTGAAAAAATATGATAAGAAAACACATGAATTTGAAAATATGTTAAATTTCAAATTCTTATTTTTTAAATCGAATTCAAAATTATGTAGTTTTAAGTAATCCACATATTCAAGATTTTTTCAACTTATGTTTGAAAAAAATAAGATTGGATTAATGTTAACCGGGATTATTTTCCATTGATTTTAAAAGTTATTTAGGTTGACATCAATCAAAATTATTTTTACTATATTGATAGTTTGGTTGTTCTTCAACTTTTTTAATCAATGTCGGTTTTTCTAGTTAACACTAGAAGAAAAAAAACCCTAAAAAACTATTTTCAAAGAATAACATCCATGTCAACGTTACAAAAATATTCACTCTAATTATCAGGACAAATACCAATTGAAAAATCTAATTGTCTTCCTAACAATGATCGAGAAAATTCTAGTTTATAATAAACAAAAATAATTTTAACAATTTAAATCATAAAATAACTCCGGTTAACAAAAAAAAAAAAAAAAAACTATCGTCGATATTAACCAAAAGAAGCAATCATCTCAACCAAAATCGAATTAAGGAGAAAATACGAAAAAAAAAACATAAATTTAATAATATGAAGATTTTCAAATTCTTACATTTTTAGTAAAAATTTGAAATTCTCCTATCTTAAGTAAACCAATTACTTTGATGAAATTTGAAAATTCAATTTATCCCAACAATATATTTTCTCATAAATCATTTTAAATTCTATTTATAGAGAATGAATTACCCTCTTAAAATAGTTTGTCCAATGATTATGAATATGCATTTCTCTGCTTTGACTTTATAGTGCAAGGTGTAGTAGGAAAGGGTTAGGGCACTACATTGAAGACAAGATCATAAAGTAAGAAAGAAAGAAGACAATGCCATGCACACACTTTACATGTCCTTTTGATCTAAATATGAAGCTTAACAGCTTCATTAACAGTGTTTTGGTATCAGAAAGTGTGATTTTAAACCATTACTATGCATAAATGAAGAACTAAATTAAAGTAAACTTTCTTCCACTGACCAAATTGATATCATATATCTTTGAGGACTAAAAGGATTCTTAAAGAAACAATTCATGGATCAAATCATGACTTTAGGAAACTCAGTATTTGAGCATTCTGTATCTAACATAGGGTGCATTCATTGATAATGCCATTCAGTGAAAACATTGTACATCTAACAATCAATGGAGAGCAATACAATATCTAAGTTAGAAATCAATCATTTGGTTAGAGCTTCCATCTCTACTTTCATACCAAATCAGCCCTAGCTATTTTGCATGACAAATTCAAGTACAAGGTGGAAGGAAATTTAAGCTAACAGAAGAACAATAAAAAACAGTTGATAACCAAAATCAAGATACCAGGCTGAGGCTCTTCAGTGTCATACACAAGCCTCTATCCTCGGCTCAAATGAGAAGGCAGACATGAACTCCATGACTTCTCCATTCATGCAACATTTCGGCAACTCGGTCCAATTGTTGGTCGCCAAATCACATAGAATGTAAGTGCATAGCTCAGGGGAGTTCAAGCATATAAATATCTGATTGCCAGATCCAACACAGTTGATATCTGCCTTCTTTCCATACCATTCTTGAGACATTGCTGCAGGCATTGCAGCAATCTGTTGCCAGCATCGATTCGGGTCATCGTATTTCCACACCCTAAGACTTGTGCTCTCCAAGAACTCTGATAACAAAACAACCAGCATCTCACCACCACACTCCACAATATCAATGGAGTACTCACTGAAAACAGGCAACAACCTGGGGTACTCAAAAAAGCACCTGGATGTCAAATTGCAAGCTACTACTGTCCCTGAGGAGCTCAGGAAATACACCATTTCCTGACCATCTTTGTCAGTAATAATAACTGAGGAATATTGCTTAGATGGGCTCCTCTGCATGCTACTAGCCACCACTGTACCAGCCTTGCTAAGGAAGTACACAACATGGTCATCATCAATTGAATCACAACCAATGGAATTGTCATCAACCTCCCTCCTCAGTGCAGTCTCCTCTTCCCAACAGCAAGAGCTTGAGTCATAGACTTTGAACATAAGATTAGGGAGTTCACCGAAGACTAACACAATCTTGTAGGAGATTTGATCTCTGAAAGTTGTACTCATCACAACGGCATTGAGAGGTTGATTTTCTGAGGGGAAATGCAGTGGAGGGAGTTCACTACAGGATCCGGTCACTGGATTGCATACAACAAAGTTTCCTGAAAGTTTGCGGTAGCAAACCAGGCCACCAGAGGCTGCAACAGGCATGCAGTTTATGTTGGAGTCTTCGAGCGGAAGACGCAAGTGATTGAGTTTTTTCCAACTGTTTTCAGCAGCATCAAAGACAATAGATTGGTTGAGGCTGGGAGAAACCATCAGAAACCAAGGATCCCTGGAGGGAATGTGTGAGCAGGCAAGCTTGAAACTCACAGAAGCAGCAGCTGACTTCCATCTCTTGCACACTGAAGTAAGGCGGAAGAAGGAGGAAGTCGGTAGCCATGAAAGCACCCTCTCTAAGAGATCTTCATTAAGGTCATCCAGAGAAAAGCTGTTCAAGACTAAATTGTCTCCATTTTCTGGACACTTTCTTTTCAAACTGTGTTCCATTGACCCCAAATTTGGAGGAAACAACTGTAGAAACAACAAAGGGAATACACGTTATCAATAAATCGATTTTTTTTCTCACTTTAATAGCTTTTACCAATAATAAAGGCCAATTGATGTGAATTGAGACTTCCAAATTAAATGGGTAACGCCAAAAGTTCTTATCTTCACCCAAAAAGATCAAAATTTTCCCCTTCTTTCTCCAACCCCTTGAATTTGCAAGGCTCATTCTTGAATTTTGTTAACCAATTAAAGCACCCAACTCCGCCCCCCCAAAAAAAAAACCCTCAGAAGCTATACTTTAGAAGCAAACATGAAACTTAAGAGTTCAAAATCCAGATAAATTTCCTTCTTTTCCTTTTCCTGACTAACCCTACTGGTAGAAATCCACGCAGAAGAAAAGAAAATAGTGGAAACAGTTAAAGCAGACAGAAGGGGTTTCATTACAACAATCGTGAGTAACCAGCAAAGGGCAGAATAACGATGAGACAAGAACAAAAGTAATGAAGGTAAGACAAGTACCTGATAACAGAAGTGAAGCAGTTGGTCCTGTGTTGAGGGTGGATAGGATAGGAAATCTAAGCAACAGAGAGTGAGTGAGTGAATGTTTCGGAGAACACAATATGGTGTGTGTTAAAAAGGAGTTTGGAGGAGGAAATCAGAAGAAAGTGAAAAAGGGGAAAAGGGAAAGCGAGCCCAACAAGTAGGAAGAGAGGTAGGAAGCTTCCTGTGGAACTCTTTTGGTTGGATATCGGATGGTTGACACTTGAGACAGTATCATGTGATGACAAGGCACACGCACACGCACACGCACACTTCACACTTCACACCACACACCCGTGTGTTGCTTACTCATAAAAACATAAAATCCTATGCCGTTGGATTAGATAAGAAGAGCATAAGTGGTTGACTTTTGATAATGGCCTTAGAGTAGCTAGCTACCTATGCTTTGGATTCGGGCTGAAAAATGAGAAAAAGGGTGCACTCAGCACGCAAACAAAAAACTGCTGGGGCAATAGTTTAATGATTTTAGGTTGCATAAAAGAAAGAGAAAGGACCACTGAGTTGTTTCAAAGTGGATATCAACAATGTCAAAGGGAAGAAGGGTTGGGTTTTGTCTGGGACTCGTGTGGTTTTCGGCTGACCTTCCTAGAGCAAAAGCAAGAAGCAACCCTCTATTCTTCCTCCCTTTTGGCTCCTCGTTGAAGAATCTTTGTCTTCTTTTGCTTTGCTATGTCGTTTTTGTGCAAGTCAATGCTCAAGCCCCATCCACAAGACAAGTATTTTTTATTGCAACAAACCAAAGGGTTAGAGATTAGTGTGGGAAGGGAAAATGTTGAAAAGCAAAAGCCGTTAGTTGTGATCTTTTTCTTTTCCTGCTCCTCGTGTGCTTTCACCTCTACCAGATGCTCGCACAACCAAAAGCCGCTAAGGTCTTAATCCACGCATGATACAACCTTATTTTCTTAAATTAGCCTTTACCAAAAGAAGTATAAAAAGTCTCTATTGAACTTCCTCCATGGAATCTTCACAATTTTCTTAAACAAAACTAGTTCATGGGCTTCAACAAGACAATGGATGCACGATTAAGGACTCAAAGTTTCTGTATCAGATACATATCAAAACACAGTCTCGTTTCAAAATGAAATGTTGCAGTATCATTTTTTTTTATCGATCTCTATCATTATTTCATGTAATAATTAATAATTAGAGGAACAGAGACAAAGATGTTATTGTATGAATTTATATACAAAACATTTCTCAAATGGAAAAGATATTCTTAATTGTAACTTTTAACATGATAGTGTTTTGGTTTTTATAGGACGCTGGAATTTTCCATGGATACCATTTCATAATGCTCGATTTAAATCTGTCACCGATTAAGAATAGTGTCATTTGAGTGTAATTAATTAATTCAATAAACATTTATGCATTGGCTAAAATTTTGAAACTATAAATATTATTTAAAAAATTGTCTTTCAAAATAATTAAACCAAAGTCAACAATGGGAGTTCAAAGGAAACTCAGAACATAAGGACAAAGGGATTATATTCTATCAGAAAAAATAAATTAGGAAATTCATCTAGAATTGTTACAAATAAGATCCAAGGTTATTGCAAATAATGAAACCCCGGACAAAAATTTCCCAACTCACCACCTTTTTCGATGATGGGATAATTAAATGATAAAGAAGAAATAACAAAAATAGCTGCACCAAGAAGATGTCAGCTGATATTTCCATTTCCTTTGTCATTTCAGTGGGAAGAACCGATGCCAGAAATTTTGCCAGCGTCTTCAACTGGAATAGAAGACTCGTTTGCACTGACATATCCATTACCATAATATGTATTATCTTTAGCTGCAATCAACTTGCCTTCAACCACAGCTATGTGTTCTAAATCCTCTTCCACGTTTCGATGATCCCTTGAAAAAGAAGAATGTTTATCGAAGAAGGAAGAGTCATTTGGTGAACCAGGACAAGGGCCAGACGACCTAACCATATCAGTATTTTCTTGCTCTTCCTTGCAGCCTGAAGTCTCTTCAAATGATCTGTCCGTTATATCTACATCCCCCAAATCATTGACGGGTTGAGAAAAAGGCACAGATGTTGATTCAACAGCACTACAAGAAATTTCATTTGCAATACCAGTTGAATCAACATTAATCATGCCCATATCCTCAAACTGCTCTCCTTTGGCTTCTGAGTTCAATCCAGCAGAAGACTCGCAGTCGTATGTGGAAGAAACATTTGAGTCTGGACTAATATCAGATGGCAAAACCTCAGAACCGCTACTACAAGTCAACATCTTCGTATTCGAGAGGAGGCATTCATCTTGCTCAGTTTGTCCAGACTCCACTTCCACTTCCACTTCTGTTGTTTGAACTTCTGCTATCCCTGAAGATTCACTAGTTTGAATTTGAAGGCCTGATGGCCTGGCACTACACCTGTCCAGGATCAAATTGAAAATTGCTTTACCAGTTTTTCGAGAAAGAAACTGACAAATATTATCATTTAAAAAGGGCAATGACAGAGCAAAATGAAAGATAAAGCTTGACAAAAAAGTAAACACCAGAACTTAATCTTTTCTTGATGATGTATATACAAAATGAATAAAACTCTAATTAATCTATGAAAGTTGGCACCAAATGAATTCAATCCTTAAATATTGTAAATAACCAAATTGCATCCCTAACTTTAACAACTGTCTATCAACTAGTTTCATGAAAATGCATCATTAAAATTTTTGTGGCTGACATTACCTAATCTATTAATTGGATTAGGAAACCACCAGTCAATTTGGTACAAGATGGTAAGGACTACATTTATAATGCACATTAAAGCCAGGGACCAAATTAACCAATAGTTACAAAGTTGAGCAAAATACAGCCCATGTTAGTCAACAAAATCACCTAAATTTGTACTCAAGCTCCATTGAGACAACGTTAACAGAACCCAGCTATTTGGGAAAGAAATATGTGAAAATACGAACCACATACTCTGAAATTATTGGTGTGTGACAGAGAAATAAAGAGAGCATTAGCCTTTAACAGAATCACAATAATACCTGCTATACAAAAGCATGTATGCTCCCTGAGAAAGTACCTCTTCCAACTCCACAGTCGTAACCTGAGAAATGTGATGGAACACAAATGAGGATACTGACAGTTTAAGTTAGACAGGGTACTCGATTACCGAAAAGAAAAATATTCAAACTCAGATTAGGAGACAAAGAAATCTACCTTCCAGTCATCAATCCTGTACCAGTTCCCCAGGAAGTCCTTGATGTAGCAGATGTAATGACCAAAAAATGAAGCATTTAGCATATCAATATGTACTACAACACCATACAGCTTATAAACATCAGATCCATCTCCAGCTTCACTCATATAAGGGCTAAGATTTAAAGCCTCAGGGAAGGCTATTCTCTTGTTAAGTTTCCCAAACCTCCCACTCTGCATGTACACAACACCCCAAAAAAAGAAATGAGAAAGTTCACAAAAATAATTCACAATTCAAGCCTTTCATGCTTCTGTATACTAGTGGGCCGTATGTAAGTTTAGATGATATTAGTAAGACCTGAAATCTTTTCAAGGCGATGGTAAGAATATTTGGAGCGCATTTCACAGTAAGGCGTTTCCATGCCTTGACATAATCCTTGCACCTGACAAGCAGCAGAAAACTTCTTTAACAACAGGATATTCCTAACAGCAAAAATACATTATCAAAAGCACATATTTGAATTATATTTTAATTGAAAACTTACTTTCCACTATTGAAACTTTCCCTATTTATAATTTTTTTTCCAAAATTATAAGTCTCAGTTATCCAAATACACATCAAAATTAAAAATCAAAATAAAAATCAGAAGCCTGCATTAAGCAGGAAACAAACTTGAATGAGAAATCCAGTATCATCAGAGCAAAAGAAACTGCTAAACTAAAGACAATTTTATGGTTAATTCTCAAGCAAAACACATTTTGCTACAGCGAGAAAACTACAAAGCATCGTCATAAATGAACTTCAAGTTTGAAATTTGACAGGAGACATCATATAATCACCACCTTCCAAATTCTTTAATAAAAGCTAAACCAAGAACGCAGATGCATAATTTTTATAGATGGTCAAAAGCCTTATAAGCCGATATCTTGGTTATCTTATCAAAATTAAGAGATGAGGAAAACTTTATGCAGATGAGACTAATTCAGTGACTATATTATAGTTCCAAGCCCAAATTTGAAATTGAGTTTCAAAGATAATAATTTAGTTAAGTTGGTTAATTTATTACATTGTTACTGTTCATGGTTTACCGCCACAGAAGATCATTGTGGACTTAATTTTCTCCCCCGACCGAGGAGGGCTAACTTCCCGTTCAATTCATAATCTAAAATCATCACCTTATCCTCCCCATTCAATTCATCAAACTACAAAAACAGTTATTATAATTAATATTATTACTGACACCAGTGGCAAGAAAAAATTTGCAATGTTATATTAAACATTGGCATGGTACATGGTACAAGTATATTTCAATAGAAAGAGTAACCTTACCCCTCACATTTATACATATTTTCCCCATCAAGTCGCTCCTTGGCAGTAAACTGATCTAGACATTCCTCCAAGGAGGCAGCATCTCCATGAATTTCAACTGTCAAATCCATCATATTTTCATACTGCTTTGAAATCTTTTCACATTTTGTGCAAACCACCTATTTAGTTTCAGAAGAAAAAAGAATAAACAGACAGCCACATCCATGTCATTATCAAAATAGAAAATTGCATTTTCTTTACATTATTATATAAAAGGCTTTATTCTGTAGTACTGAAAAGGCTTTTTCCAATAATTATGTATTGCACAATAAACTCAAAATCTAAAGTTTTGATCATGGAAGGAAGAGAAACAAAATTCAGCCTTCGAGTCAATTTCATCAAAGAGAACAGAAAATTACAAACTAGAGACTTTGGGGGCATATCCAACTATCCATGTTTGGTTCAGTCTTTGTTTCTTTGCTTTTTGAAATCAATTCTGTAAAAAGCATAACTTGCAAACAGTTTTGTGGAACAAAATGTTTTTATAAGAAAATTGGTTATGTAATTTGATTCCCTTGTTTCTACAGATCAAAATTGTAAACAAATATCATTGTTATCATAATCAAATGGAGTTCAAATAGAAACCAAATAGGTTATTAAATAACTCTACAAAGTCAAACCTTAAATAGAGATGCAAATTATGGACTCCTACCTCTTATGTTAGACAACTTATAAAGTTCAAAAGATAGATGAGAAAAAATAAAGCAAATTTCACTTCATCCCACGCCAACATCATCATTCATTAGTCTGTTTGCATTATACACGTAATCAAACAATAGAAAAGTAACAAGAAAAGCTTATTTCAAACTGATTAAATGTCCAACCTCAGATTGTAGACGGCCACCAAATATGTGTTGAATAAGGGTAGTCTCCTGGAGGTTAGGAGGGACAGCTTTTTCTCCACCAAACTCATCAAGGCAAACAGATTGCATGGTATCAATGGAAAACCTACAAAAAATGTATTGGAAAAATTACCTTCTACATTTACCAAAAGAAATATAACATCAAGAGATTATTCAAAACAGAAATGAATAATTCACACAAAAAATGAAACGATAGTTAAAAGGAAAAACAAACCTCATAAACTCGTGAGCATCCTCTTGTCTTCCATAGCCCAGAGTACCACCAATATTAGGCAAACGAGAGAGAATATTCATAGGAGAAAACACCTGTGAACTTAGCCTTGTTCTATCAACATGATTTTCAAATTCACATAGAAAGCACCAATCATTACAAGTGCCTGGAGAATAAAAAATGATGACATAAGCATGAGGAATAGTTGAGATCACAGAAATAATGATCTGAGCTATGACATTACATTCTCTGCGGTGACCCTTCTCCAACAAGTAGGCAACAAGTGGCCTTGTGAATGAGAGGCACTGAAGAACCACATTTGCAAAGCAACTAAAAAAAGGCAATAAATATAAATTACTTCCCATACCCTCTAATTGCAAATACAACAATAGTGAAATAAAGTTGAAGCTCAGTCATGAAAATGGGCAAACCTGTTTCCACAATTCAAGAGCCCACAAGGAGGAAATCCTGGCTTGTTCCAGTTAAAAAATTTGACAAATTCATCATAGGGAAAAAGAACCTAAACAAGACAAGGCATATATTTTAATGTGCATTTGAGAAAATAAACCAAATTTAGCTCTGTAAACAAATAACATCAGAGACTAAGGCACTTTAGGAAGGCTCCAGAAGGGGACAGCAACTCGTGCTGATTGAGGAACTGCCCGCTGAGTAAAGAGCACAACATTCTAATCTGACTTCCAAATATCAAGGGTCTAAAGTCCCAACCCAGAAAAGAAACATCAAGAGCACACCACTATTGCCTTATGAAGTTGAGGAGCAGCACACCTTTGGTAACTTATTGATTATTACATAAAAATTCTAAAAGCCCAACAATTTACCATTCTGATCATTGAAGCTGAAGGGGTAAAACAATAAAACCAACTTTGGTCTTTCAGGTCCCTTTCCAGCAAGTAGATTAAGGTTTTTGCAAATTGGAAATCATAATCATATAAGACTAATGCAAATAGGCACACATTAATATTTTCCTTTTCTTAATTGGAAATCATAGTAAGATAAGCTTATTATTTTGTGTATTTACTTATAAGAAAGACAAATGAAAAACAGTCACAAGTACAACTATTTTCCCTTTTCTGAATTGGAAATCATTATATTCTTATTATCTTGTATAATAACTTAATAAGGAACAGTAATGCAAAATAGTCACATGTATTACTATTTTCCTTTTCTTCCCCTGACATGAAGATTTTATTTACTACGCTGCATGCCTTTTGCACATCATCTCAAGGAAATAAAACCTAGCCCCTCGGATTGCCCTTTCCCTTTCACAACCAACAGTAAGCAAAGCACATAACATGAATTTGTAATTACATCCACTAAAGAAGCTTACATCTTTAGGCTGCTTGATTGGCCTAGAAATTGTTCCACAACCAGGTATCAGCGCAATCGAAGACGAGCTCTTTCCCCCAGCAGCAGAAGACTTAAACCCACGATTAATTACCCCATTTTGGGTCGGGCTTCTTGCACCGACTTCACGAAAATCTTTGCATACTGTCTTATGCCCAGACCTCCAATGCGACTGCTGGCATTCTTGGGAGCTGCAAATTCCAAATAAACATATACAAATTAATCCAGCCACCCCTCCCCTTTCCCACTCAAATAAAAATATTATTCCCACCAAATTTCTTAAATATACACACACACACATATATATATATATATATATATGTATGTAGAAACTCGTCAATTTTATCAGCAGAACCCACATTCATTTCACACCACATAACATACTCAATTAATAACAAGTAACAACCAAAACTTCCACACAAAAAAAGCTACAGTCTTATTTTGTTGGTAACTATGTTATTAGTACGAAATATCTACCAATTTTATTAATGACAAATCTCTACACGAGAATCTAACCACTTTTAGTATGTAGGCATATAATTTTCATCCACAATACTCCAATTCAAAACTTTACTTAAAAATTTCAAACAAAGCTCCAGTACTATTCAAACCACCAACACAATTGTACATGCTCTAAACTACCACTAAATCAAACAAATACATAGATGATACGTAAATAAATTAAAAACAAATAAAAAGATAAACGAATTAATAAAACGCCACATAATGATAACGATCACATTGGTGATTGAAGAAAGGAACCGTACCAATAGAGGACGGCTTTGCAGCGCGAGCACTTCTTGGAGCTGGGGGTGGCGCAGACGGCGCAGACGGGGCAGAGAGAATCGTCAGCGGAGGAGAGAACGCCGGGCATTGCGTCGGCGAGGGCTTGGTGGTGGTCCCCTTCGAAATTGGCGTCGACCTCGAAGTACTTGGAAGCGGTGGACTTGACGAAAAAGTGAACCCCAACGGCCACGACGATCACGGAGAGCAACAGTTGCAGGAACCAATTCAGATCCCACGACACTCCAACCACAACAAGCATCTACGTCGTCGTCAATTGCGCCCCTACTCCGATTCTAGGGTTTTTCCATCGATCGCGCAATACATCACATCCTCCAATTAGGGTTTTCTCCTTCTTCAATATACTTATATTCCTCTTCCAATCGTATATCTTCTTCTGTCTATCACTCTCCCTCTCTCTCTCTCTCTCTCCTCAATTTCTGACATTTGCATCAGGAACTTCTATATGCATAATTATAATATATTATAATAATAATAATAAATAAATAAATAAATAATATCTTACTCTAATTATAATATTATAATATTATTATAACTGCTTTATCTTCTTGTTTTCCTGTGACACTCGTGCTTCTTTCTAACTGAAATAATGAATGCTCTATCATCACCAGGGAATCCATTTTGGGAGAGAGAAAGAAAAGCGTGATAATAATAATAAGATCCTCATCCACATCAAAACCACTTAAGTGTCAACAAATTATAAATTTTTTTATAATTATTCATTAATGATTCTTTGCATGGATTATTGATTTATGATTAGAGTTTGATAGTCTTGTGTTCCTAAATCACATTGTAAAAATTATAGATTCCTAAAAATATAATATAAAAATTCATTTATTGGAGTTTACTTTTTCTCTTACACTGATACTAAAAATCCTATAATTTAGTTTGGAACAACAAAAGGGTGGAGAAATAAACAAATTTTGGAATTCGTGTCTTATTTGGAAATATAGAAATTGAAACGTGAAGAAATAGAGTGCAAAAAGTGAGAAAATAAAACATAATCAATCATTACTTTTTTAGATTAAAACTTATCTAAAGTTTATAGATATTAATGAATTAGGTATCACCAATTATTATATTATATATATAAACTCATTTTAACTTTTTTTTACATGCTTACTTCTCTCTATTTAATCTCCCTGTCTTCATAAGACCAAATTTAACTATATTATATGTAACTTTTAAAATAAAGGAAAGAAGAATAAAAAAGTTTTTGAAAAAACATCTATAAATATGTGTTGAACCACAATTTACTTGGAGATATTTTTTATTACATATTACTTTTAGGTAAGAGGAAATAATTAAATACATTTATTTATTTAACTTTTGAATTAGATGTATTGAAATGTAATGTTGTTTTGAATTGATGTTCAGAACTTTTTGAAATGGAATTATAGTTTGAATTATGTATATCAGTTTTAGATTAAATTAAGGTTTGGAATATATTACAAAATAGAAACTAATTTTAAAGATTAAAAATAATTAGTTGTTATATTAACTAAATTAAATATTATTTTAGAGAGAAAAAATTTATTGATATCTAAATTAGTTTTTATTATTGATAAATAATTTTTAAATTAATATTTAATTAGCTATCAAAGTTTTAGATATCAACTTTAAAATTTAAATAATTGGTAGATAAAACCTAGGTAGTTAACTAGATATCAATTTGAAAACTAGAATAATAGAAATTAATTTAGATACCAATAATTTTTTTAGTTTCTAAAATAGTATCTAATTTAGTTAATATAACAATTAATTATTTTTCATCTTTAAAATTGATTTTCATTTTATGATTTTCTAGTAATGATAGTCGAGTTTAGTTTTGATTGATTAGTTTTTCAATTAGTTTGAATGCAAGATATGGTGTTTTTGGACATTTAAATCATGTGGAGTGGATTGAATTTTGTAGAAGGAGTTTTAATTATTAGTTCACAAATTAGTTTGAATTTTTGGTTTTTATGCATATCTTACTTGAGTGTTAAGATTTCACTTAAGTAATGTTTAAGCAATGAGTAATCATTATTGCACCAAATTCCATTCTTTAAGTGTCATCATGCTTGCTCAAGCAGCAATATTCATTATCAAGCTATGACTTGATGCTTGAGTTAGAGAGATATTAGAACAATTATATCTCTTCTAAAATTCCCATCACTCAAGTGATGGAGAGTTTGAGTTTGAGATAGTGTTCTAAAATGAGTTGGCTTATACGCTAAGTCATGTCACTCAAGCGACAAAGTGATACTTAAGTGATAAAGAATTAATGTTAATTCTCTTTCCTTAAGAGAGAGGTCAAAATAATCATCTCTTGTGTATAATTAATATCATTTATGTAACATTGATAACATTAAGCGACACGAGTGGTCACTAAGCGACATACATGGTATGACATATTGATGATGTGTGTTTATATATTTGTATTGAAATATGTACATGTTTATGAATTAGATGTGATGCATATGAAATGAATCTATGTTATGAGATTATGTAATATACATGATGTTGTATATTTTGTGGTACGAGATATGGTATCATGACTTATTCTCATCAATATATTAAGTACAACATTGACTTTGGGCTAAAAAATAAACATGATTAATTTTAGTTTGAAAGAAAAATTCACCCTTATCTACCAAAAGAAATATGTCCCTCAACCATAATCTTAACCAAGTCAAAAATATCTTAATTTTAACCAAATTAAAAGTGTCCTAACCAAAATTTGAAGAGAGTATGAAAAAAATAATATATATATATAGGTGAGAGAAAATGGATACTTAGAAATTCTTATTTTTTTAATAAAAAATTAATTTATTTAAATTTAATTAATTAAATCACTTTCACACATCTCTGCAACTCAATTTTTAAATTTTTTTATATCAAAATAATATATTTGTCATAAAAAAAATTAAATTATCTGAAAATAAATTTTCTCTAAAAAATTTCCTCTAAACACTCTATGAAGTACTTTTACGAAAAAAAAATATAAACAAAATTACTATAATAATATTTATATAGATGAATGAACTCATAGGTGGTAGAGTAATTAGTTTTTTTTAATAAAATGACGATTATTGTGATTATGTTTAGATTACTTAAAGAAAAATGTGATATGAAGTAAATGTATAGTTTATTAGCTAAAATATATGGAAACCTTAACTAAATCTTAACACTTTGTTAACATGATCTTTTAGCTTCTTTAGCTCAATAACATGATCCACTTGTCAATATGGACGAGCTTTGTAATCGAGCAACATGATATATTAGTATAGAGGAAAACTCGGATGTATGAAAAATAGTGATGAAATATCATGCTCAATCTTCCTCTCCTTTGAATACTACACAGACCTTTAAGAAAATATGTGTAAGCAACTATAAAAATTGCACCCCTCTAAATGTTAGTCGAGACACCATCATCCATAAGACATCAATCTTAATCTAGTACGAGTCCCCCAAACCACACCATACTCTCCATTTATTGATCTATTCAAGAGGTATAATTATCTTCAAAACTAAGGTCACACAATAAAAGAATGTCATAAAGTATATGACCTGATAAAATAACTCGTTCGATCAAGGGCTTTGGAACATTTTGTGCATAACGGTTAAACCAAATGGGGTCATGGACGAGGAGGTTGGAGAGGTCAAGGCAGAGGATTTCGTGGTAGATTCCAAGGTTGGGGAAGAGCAAATCACTAGGAGAACCAATGGATACAACAACTTGAGCAAGAACAAAGAGAACAACCTTAGCATAATCCCAATGACATCAGAGGGACGATTAATACTAATGTTGGTGGGTTTGTTGGGGAAGGCACTACAAGTTTAGCAAGGAAAGTGAACTTTCAAAGCATAAACTCGATAATCCATCACATTTACAAATGAAGACTTATGCATTAACGACCTTGCACAAGATGATCCAATCGTTATCATAACCACAATAGCCAATTGGTGGATAAAAAGGATCCTCATCAACCAAGGAAGCTCAACCAACTTACTTTATTGATCAACGTTCTTAGAGCTCAACATTCTCACTTCCCTCATCCAATCATAACTTGACCCACTACTAAGGTTCACAAGGGGAACGAGTACACATTAGATGGTATGTTGATATGCTTACAACGTTTAACAAAGGCAGTGTCGTGGTGCTCATGTTCGATTGAGTTGGTCACACGAGATACGAGGAGGGCATCGTACACCACAAATGGGAGTTTTTAGCTTGCACTTATTTGTTGCATTTGGCTGGGTGAATAATGTTTTATGATAAAAGTACGACATTGATTAATGTGTCGTACTTGCCGCTATTTGACAATTTGAGAATGTGTGGTGGGTATGCATGGGGAGTTATCGCACTTACCCACATCTATAATCAGCTTGGGATGCTTACTTTGCACAAACAAAGCAGTTAGGAGGTTATGTGACGTTGTTATAAGTAAATAATACACATAATTTGAATAATTTAGATTTATTTTTTAAAAAATATAATATTTGTTCATCCTAGATCATATGTCAATATATGAACACTTAATTAGGAATATCACTCCTACATATTAGGAGTTCCTCCCTCGAGCGTGTCGTTATGTCATCGAGCGCCATATATATGTAGTTGGTGTTGTGCCCGTCCAGATGGATGGTCTTATCCATGTTGTGGTGCTTTTGAGTTCTTATGATGATCATCATTCTAGTCGACTGTTTGAGACAATAGTCATGTTCTCGAGATACATCTGGCTCTGGACATGCTCACAAAGCTATTTTTCTGAGCATGTTCTACGCTAGTTTGAGTATGAGCATACGATTTCTTGGCCTCCTCCACCTTTGGAAGGAAGTGTAGTTACTGTCATTAATGACCAATGATTGCAATTTGTTGACCATCTTGTTACCGGTGTGACACTAGTTTCACATCCCTCAACATGAGCGATTGGATATATGCACCAGCTCAAATTAGTGGCATACCTCTATATACATCCTCGAGCAGATGAAGATCAATGGTATGTATTGTTAAGTTGTCGATCACATAGTTCGAGTGATGGACAAACACGACCATCGTCATCGCATGAGCATGCTTGTCCATTATTGTGTTACCACGATCTTCTGTTATAATTTTTCAACTTGTTAATGCACTAGTTCAATTAATGCATGGTACATTTAGGAGGATCCCTAATATTCTGCAATGCATAATCGATTATGGACATGTGGCCGAAGGTACTCTAAGATGGGGCGAAACCCACAATGTATTGTAGTTAGCCTGTGACACCATGAGGAATTATTTATACTAGAAGTCTAAGTATTATACGAAACAAATGAGAGAGACATAACTCTAATTCTTAGATAGTTTAACAATATACTTAAGTTTTGTATTTTTAAATTTAGCAATGATATTGTATAAATTTATTTTATCATTAATATATCAAATATTATGTGTTTACTTTTTATGAATATTGTTTCTAATAAAAAATTATATTAAATAAATTATTTATGTTCAAAATATAAAATAACTCTAATTACGTTTGAAATTAATTCAAATACAATTTTAAAAGGAGAAAAATAGATTTTTAAATTATATAGGTTTTAGTTTATCGGGGTGCAAAACGCAACTCACTTGAACTTGAAAATGAAGACCATTACTGTGTTTCCCTGGTAGTAACATTGGGCCGAGTGGCCCAAGTTCTTTTTAGGGTAAGTGTATAAATTTCTTAAGCCACTTCCAGCCATAAACAAAAATGAAAAGGCACTTGCCACACACAGAAAGAATGTTAAGAAAAGCTAGTTCCACCCCAAGAATCATGAAAAAAAGGCACTTCCATTTGCAAGATAAATATAGTATTAGGAATAATAATGCAGTTTTAATGGAATGGGCACCAAGGAAGCATTATTTGGGTCTTAATAAATAAATCACATACTTTGATTTTGATCATAGTTTTTTAAGATAAACAACCACTACACCCTATTATTATAATAAGAACTCTTAAGTGGATCCAAATTGATTTTAGCTCCAAATAAGAAGAACCACCATGTGGGAAGGAACCTTTGTGTCCGATTCAAGTCATCATCCATCCACCTTCAAATCCACCCTTAATTATATTTACTAATTAATTAACAACTCTAACATGTCCTTTTCTTCTTGTTAATATATATATATATATATATATATATATATATATATATATATAAATAAATAATTTTATTGGTGATGTTTCATATAAAGCATATGAAGGAACAATGAATTAGGATTTAAGGGAAAAATGAACCTTTTCTAACTCCCTTTGCTCTAAGAATAAAAGAACTATACTTTATTTTTCATATTAGTTTTATGATTTTATTTATATATTTCATCTTTACAAAATCATTTTAGTTCTAGTCGATGTGGGATCTCCAACAAATTCTCGCTAAGATGTGCTAAAAAATTACTCTAATATCATGTTAAGAAGTGAACTTTAAGCCTAACTCAACCTCATAAAACCAGCTCATAAGGTGAAGTTTGCACCCACTTATACACAATGAAATGTCCTCATCTCTAATCGATCTGAGATCTTCAACAAAAACTTATTCTATAATAATTCACCTTCATAGAAACTATGAAATCCAACTTATATTTGAACCGAAACATATGAACAACCAAAAAAATTATACCAATTTGTTCTAGTTCTTCAATTGCTTGTTAGATTCAGTTTTCATGCAATTTCCATTATGTTTAAGTTCATTTGTTTATTGAATTCTCACTTAGATCAATATAATATAGACATTTCACGTCTCAAATCAATAAAAAAAAATTCAAATCATGTTGAGAAGTTGAAAACGATAATGATGGATTAAAAATAAAATAAAGGGTCAACATGAATTTTTTTTTTTAAAAAAATAAAGGACCATGAATCTTAAAAATAAGATTAAAAAAATAAAAAAAACTCATGATGCCTCCTTCTTTAGCAAAACAAGCTTTTGTGTTGTTTCCTGTTATGTATTAATAAAGTAGTTGATAAATGTTTGTGGAAGATCCCAACGCAAAAACCAAGACATGCAAGGACTCAAATATTATGTGGATTGGAACCTCCTAAAGGAATAAGAATTAAGCACGTTTAGATGAGATTATGAAGAACCCTTAAAAGCAAGTTTCCATATACAAATGATTAAACTAAATTTGATGGTTATAATGAGGTGCATCTTGGTCCCAAGTTTAGGGCATAGGCTAATAGGAGTACTCTATTGTACTGTGCCTTTTTCAGAATATAAAAAAACCCTAACTGAAAATGATAGTGACTTTGTTTTAATATGTTTGACAAAGACATATATATAGATCATGGTGGTCAATTATTTGCATTTGTAGCACAAGGTTAGAGGAGGTAAAGTTAGGGCAAGAAAAACCGGAATGGTGTTTTCCACTATAGTTTATATATTCATTACACTAATTTCTTCCTCTTAAAAGTTCATCAATTTATATACAATTTGGTTGAGCTACCTCTCCTAGGTAGTTGTAGGTGGTAAACATTTTTGTGCTTTGATTTTGTTTAGGAAGTTTCAAGAATTCCAGCCAAATTTTAAAATAAATTTGAGGATGTAATCTCACCAACCTACATCATTCTTATTTTATATAACAATAAAGATAATATCTATATGTATATGGTATAATTGAGTGTTGCTGAATTCTTTTGATGTGACCTATTTTATGTAGTTTTGATGATTGGTTTGTTGGTATGTAGAGTATGATAATTTTTTGTAAATTAAGTATCAAGTAGGTTAGCCGAAACTATTTTTTGTATAAGAGTTGAGACACCTTTAAAGTGTCTCATTTTATTTTATTTATTCTTCACTCATAAAAAAATGAGATGACAATGATGACATGTATGTAATTGTATGATATACTTATTGGTTAGTCGAAACTATTTTTTGTATAAAAGTTGAGACACTCCTGAATTGTCTTATTTTATTTTATTTATTTTTCACTGATAAAAAAAAATTATTTGACAATGATGACATGTATGCCCTTGTATGATATACTTATTTATGTATGTTACATGCAAATATCTATATAATATTTTGATCTAGTATAGTTGTGTAATACATAATATAAATTAAGATATCAAGTAGTAGATAGAACTTAGGGGAGGTTTATTGTTTTGTGTAAAGAAAATTTTTCTTCACACTACATAATTGAGGTTTGTAGAATAGAAGAGTTTGAAATGAGTCAAACATTAGTTTTTGCTGAATGTCCAATACAAATCTTCTAAAATAAGCAGAGTATGATAAATTACTCATAATTATTAAGATATGATTAATGGGTTTTGTAGTCGTAGATGATGATGATGGTGTAAAATTGTTAGCTTAACTCTTATATGTTTATAAAACTGTTTTGATTATTTGGTGCAAATAATATGGGAGGTCATAATATAAAGATCCAACATAACTAAAAGTATTTATGTTCTTTTCAGTATTTTAATAAACCTTGCGTTTTTAGTTTATGTACATATTAGATTACTAAAATCAACACATTGTATAAAATGTGTCATTGATGATACTAATGAAGAGACCAACAGAACAATATTTGTATTAGCATATCTGGGATAACTTTTTTTTAAAATAATCACTTGGTTTTTAAAAGCCTTTCTTATAAGTTAATTAAAATAAATAATAACATTTAAAAATAAGTTAAATCAACCACATACCAAGTTATTTTAAATTCTCTCTTTTTTAAAATAAGCTAACTAAATAAATATTGAATTATTAGTTTTATATGCAATTTTTTTAAGCTTATATTAAAATAGACATATACTTTGTCATAATATTTCGGTGAACTTATAAAAGTAGTTTATCCTAAAAATATTTGACGTTTTCAAGTTTTAAGCTAATTATTTTTTTATCGTTACTATTTAATGAATAGTGATTTTCTAGTAGTGATTATTTTTTATTAATGAGTAGAAAAAGGTATAAAATTCACCAACTTTTATTATTTAATAAATTTTATCAATAAAAAATTATGTGTTTAAATTTTTTCATTAGTGTGTATAAAATAACTTAACCTAATTTAGAAACCCATTGAAAGAGAGTGTATCACATTAACCCAAATATAACTTAATATATAAGCAAATCCGCTTATTAAGGAGTTTTGTCTAAAGCAACATACTTTGCTTCGAGCTGTTTGCACTTAATGGCTAATTACTCTTAGATATTTTTTAATTATACATATATCTTTATATTTTACGTATTTTTAATTTTTAATTAATTTACACATATATTTATCATAGGGTGTAAGAAGAAAATAGAAAAATTCATTGTACATTTTTATTCATGTAAAACAACTTAAAGGACAAAATGAGAAGAAATAGAAGTATAATTTTCCAGAAATTCTAAAAAATCATCACATCATTATTAATAATTCTTTAATACAATGTGATTAGAAGCAAGAAGAGAAGGCACATATAAAGGGGAATTTCAAAACTTACATAAATTTTTTAAGACAAGTGTAATGAAAAACAAATTATCCACCATATATGAACAATGGTCCACCATAACCTCACTCTTAAAAGAATAACCTAATGTTGTAATCCAATTTGGTTTTTAAAGTGAACAAATAGCATAAATTATTCAAAGAAGGTGTGATTTCCCACAAATCATTTTTTATATTTTTAATTTGTACATTAATGTTTATTCTAAAAAAGTGACATCCTTCCACGTTTCCATTCGTGTATCCCTGGTTCTTAACAAATCTATGGCATCAATTGTTGGAAATATCTGTTTCATTTCGTGCTTACTCTTTTTATATATATATATATATATATATATATA
>Ga0123342_1001808_pt1 | contig 36081 bp, 36 predicted proteins | sample Turbeawhitnodule_FD_89960 | JGI IMG/M metagenome (GOLD analysis project Ga0123342, IMG submission 89960) | Root nodule microbial communities of legume samples collected from Mexico - Turtle bean Mexico white nodule | ecosystem: Host-associated > Plants > Roots > Nodule | place: Mexico: Nepantla... | reverse complement strand
TCTTTAATTTGCTTATCCAAATGATCAATTTTTAATTCGTTATCTGCAACTTTCTTCTCAGAAAGTTTGTGCTGGTAAAGTAAGTCATCCCACTCACTTTTACCACCACTACCTTCCCCAACATCCGCATCAGAATCTGCTAAGGCTTCTTTCAAAATTTGGATTCCTTCCTCTTCAGCACTTACTGGTCAATCCCATACAATCTGAAAAAAAAAATTACTTTTGAGTTAATTAAAATTTTCTGCAATAACATGCACCAAAAACTTAACAAATCGCAAATATACCTCAGTAGAAAAAAAAACTTCATGTAACCTTCTTCCACGATTATTAACACATGACCAATGCAAAAATCGTGGAAAACCTATACACTGGGCACGATCACCAACACCCACATGGTGGACCGCCCACACCTATTTCCAAAAACATAATACACAACTAATTAACAATTAACAAGAGCACTAATAATTTAATACAACATAATTTTACAAATTTTAACTAACGTGCAAAACGGCGACACAACCTGCCAAATATATTTCACTAACATTCTTCACTTCATAGTAAACTTGGGATGCCCTCGTCAAACTTGTAACTAAGACATTATACATTGCACCCCCCTCCCCCAATTATATAATTGTAATGCATCTAAATTGTCTAAACACTTAAAAGCAAAAGAAGTAAATGTTCTAGAAGTTCTAGGAACATAAAATACACATAACCCTAGCAATATGTATAACCTAACAAAATCATCAACATTTTTTTTTCTGTTCAAATTTTTTTCTTCCAACTTTTTCAAAATTGTTGATAAATTCATTTCCTTCCCTTCATCAAACAATCTATTCACCACACCTCCCCCGTCATTCTCCATTTTCACCTCCTCCCCCACAACCGACAATCCTAATACAAAACACACATCAAGAACTGAAAATGGAACTATACTTTTTTTAATCCTAAATGCTTCCTTATCGGCTGCCCATCTACTTAATAGTTCTCTCATGAGGCTATTAGAAATGTCCAACACTTTGTCCATTTCAACCATCCACTTAAATGGAGTTTGTTTAATCTTTTCTTGTTGAAAACTACTAAGCTTATGGTTGACATCTTGAAGTGGGCGACAATTTGAAGTGGGCGACAATTGGAGTACTAACAACTTTGCAATCTCGCATTTCAAATTTGTCAAGCATCTTAAAAACATACTTCTTTTGTGATAGAAAAAGTTTTCCAGCTTGACGATCTTTGTTGATCTCCATTCTTAAAATTTTCTTGGCAGGACCTAAGTCCTTCATATCAAATTCACTACTAAGCTGGACCTTTAACTTGTTAACTAAAGATTTATCTCTTGCAACAATCAACATGTCATCAACATATAACAACAAGTATATAAATGACCAATCAGATGTCTTTTGAAAATAGACACAATTATCATAGCTACTTTTGGAGTAGCCATGTCCAACCATGAAAGAATCAAACTTCTTATACCATTGTCTTGGTGATTGCTTCAAGCCGTAGAGACATTTCTTCAAACGACATACATGGTCCTCCTTTCCAGGAACAACGAACCCCTCAGGCTGCTGGATGTAAATCTCTTCCTCAAGATTACCATGAAGAAAAGTAGTTTTCACATCTAGTTGTTTCAGCTCCAAATCATACAAGGCAACTAAAGCAAGTAATATACATATTGAAGTATGACGAACAACAGGAGAAAATACTTCATTAAAGTCAATACCTTCCTTTTGATCAAAACCTCTTACAACAAATCTTGCTTTATTCCTTGTACTCTCAACACCAGTGATCCTTTTTTTCTCTTAAAGATCCACTTGCAACTAATGACTCGTTTTCCTTCTGGTAACTTTACCAATTCCCATGTTTCGTTTTTTAGAAGACTCTTAACTTTTTCTTGCATAGCAGCAATCCACTTTGTTGAGTCGTCACTAGAGATAGCTTCAGAATAATTATTGGGTTCACCTTTTTCACCCATCTCTTATGCAATAGTTAAAGCATAAGCAATGTTGGTAGATTCTGCAATTAATCTTTGAGTCGGTTTTCTTGGTCTCTGTTGTGGAAGTTCTTAAGCTATAGACCACAATTGTGGTAACCCTTGTCGTTGAGATGGACATTGCTCATGTGGACTCAAATGTTCATTTGTACCATCAATAGCAGTGGCTTGATCATCTTGAGTACTGGAGGAATTGGGAACGTTTTCCTCATGAGCAGGTGTTTTAATCTCAAACTCCACCTTCTCTCGAGCATCTCCCTAGTCACCTATATCAATTGAGGAAATGACGGTATCTTTTACAGAAGAGAGCATAACATTTTCATTAAAGGTCACATTCCGACTGTGAATTACTTTGTGAGATTTCGGGTCATATAAACGATAGCCTTTAACCCCTGAGCCATAACCCAAGAAAATGCACTTCTTAACATGAGGTTCTAATTTTCCCTCGTTTACATGAGAATAAGCAGGGCAACCAAATATTTTAAGATTAGAATAATCCACAGGGTTACCTGACCAGACTTCTTCTGGAATGTTGCAATCAATTGATCTGTTAGGAGGGTGATTTATCAAATAACATGTCGTTGAAGCTACTTCAGCTCAAAAATATTTTCTCAAACCAGAATGGGAGAGCATGCAACGAACTCTCTCCAAGATAGTTCTATTCATCCTTTCTGCAACCCCGTTTTGTTGTGGAGTCCTTGGGATGGTGAAGTGTTTGGAAATGTCTTCCTTCTTGTAGAAATCATTGAATTCATTCGAACAAAACTCAAGGCCATTGTTTATCCTTAGCCTCTTTATCTTCTTGCCAGTTTGATTCTCAATCAATAATTTTCACTCTTTAAAAGTGGAAAATGCTTCATTCTTATGTTTGAGAAAATATACCTAAAGTTTTCATTAGAAATCATCAATAATTGTCATCATATAACGACATTTACCTCTAGAGGGAACTTTTGAAGGACCCCAAAGATCCGAATGAATATAATCCAAAGTACCTTTGGTTTTGTGTATGACTTTAGAAAAACTAACCTTTTTCTGTTTACCAAAAATGCAATGTTCACATAAATTAACCTTTCCAGTACAGTGGTAACCAAGGTGACCCTTCTTCTTGAGGATTAGAATTCCCTTCTCACTCATATGGCCTAATCTCATATGCCACAACTTGTGTTATCTTTGTTGGGGAGGCAACAACTGCAAAACCTGTAACTGTGGAACCCTGCAACACATACAAACTATCACATCGAATTGCCTTTAGTAACACAAGAGCTCCTTTAGACATTTTTAAAATTCCACCTTCAGCTGAGTATCTACACCCATGAGATTCAAGGGTGCCTAAGGAAATGAGATTTCGTTTCAACTCAGGGACATATCTGATACTTGTTAAATTTCTAACAATTCCATCATGTGTCTTGATTTTGATTGTTCCTTCACCAACAACTTTGCATTGAGCATCGTTTCCCATCAAAACAAGACCATCATAAATTGGTTCATATGTGGTAAACCATTCTCTATTGTGAGACATGTGAAAAGTACAACCAAAATAAAAAAATTCATTCATTTTTAGACCTTTGTTCAGTGTTGGAAGCTACAAAACAATCCCCATCAGATTCAGTTTCAACAATATTGGCTTCAGCAGATTTTTCTGGTTGTTTACCATTTTCCTTATCTTCTCTATCTTGCTTATTTTTCAATTTATAACATTCTAAGATCTTGTGTCCCTTTTTCTTGCAATAATGACAATATTTGGAGTTCTTGCCTCTAGATTTTGACCTAAATTTATATTTAATGTACCTACCTTTCTCTTGGTTTCTCCCTCTAACTACTAATCATTCACCAGAACTTCCAGAATGAATTTTAGTATCAATTTTTTCTCTAGCTAGTAAATTAGTCTTGACATCATCAAAGCTTAAGGTAAGATAATTACCGTATAACATAATTTCTTTGAATTGTTGATACGAGGGTGGTAGAGAAACAATAAGTAGAACGACTTTATCCTCATCATCAATTTTAACATCCAAATTTTCCAAATAAATTATGATGGAATTAAATTCAACAAGGTGAGATTGGACGGGAGTACCTTCAAAAATTCGAAGTGTTAAGAGTCCGCTCCTTTAACCGGAATTTGTTTGCAAGACTATTGGTCATGTATAGAGACTCCAATTTACTCCATTTGTCTACTGCAGTTTTCTCGTTGATGACCTCACGCAACACTTCACGAGATAAGCATAACTGGATTGTAGACAATGTCTTTTCATCCATCTCATCTCACTGGCCTCGTCAATTTACCTGCTAGAACTTTCTTTAAACCATTCTGGGTGAGAATAGCTAGCATCTCGACTCGCCAGATAGCAAAGCTGATTTTACCATCAAATTTCTCAATATCGAATTTCGACATTATTGAACAACAAATCCTGGTTGAATTATCGAAAAAGCTCTGATGCTAATTTGTAGGGATATCATGTGTGGAAGCGTGATAATTTCAACCAAAGATTATGAGAAATTAAAGTAACAAGAAAAATGAGAATGATGCCAGAATTTTTAGGTGGAAAACCCCTTTAAATACAGGTAGAAAAACCACCGACAAGAGAGACAAAACTTCCACTATAATGGTACTGTGAGTACAATGAATTCCTCTCAGACTAATAGATAAATAGTCCCAAAACAAATATTCTCTTTATATGGGTTAAACACTTATACCCAAGAGAAGAAATAGAGAATATATGAAAGGAGAGAGAAAGCAAGTGTATGTTGCTCTTTGTTGTGTTACATTGCTTGAAGGAAGCCACTATATATATATAATATAGTGGTTCTAGGAGACAACAATAGTAAAAATAATTAATAGTAAGTAACCTTGTAAACGGTGAGTAACCTCTCTTTCAATTAATTGTAAACGGTAAGTAACCTTCCACCAAAAAAACGACAAAGGTGAATCAAATCCCACAATTGATGTTATTAATTGTACTTGTGCCCTAGATAATCTAATTTAATTCTCAGTAAAAAAAAGTTCAGATTTTATTATGATCTATATAATAAAATCAGTGACTATCAATTTTTTTTTCTAAGTCAAGTATCCCACCGTTCAATATAGTTAATAAATTTGAAAAATAAGAGAAAATGTTGTTTCTTTCCATTTTTGTTATTTTTTACCATAGCAGAAACAGAAATATTAGAGTAATATGTGATTTATCATCCAGGTTTTGATATAATAGAAAGTAGCAAGAAACCAACTTTATTATTCATATTGATATTCTAAATATTATGTACCACATATTATAAAAATAAGATCGGGAATTCCAAATTATAGAAATTATTCTCCAGATAGATGCACTTTAATTTCCTTTTTTTTTTCCTCTTTCAACAATTTTTTTATCCACTCAACTATTCTTTCTACCACAACAAAGTAGACAAATATAACTTGTCGGGTGTAAAGTTGAATCACATTATAGTCACATTCACACTTTTCAAAGGATTTGGGCGATTAGTTTGTCAATCTTCTTTCTCCAAACAAAAGAAAATACGCGAAGTGCTCCAATTTGATTTCCAACAGATCAAACGCCTCAAGACATGGGAAAAAACAACATACATATAAATTGTCAACCTCATTATTAACCATCTATTACATGAATATCTTTTCACATTCAAAACAACCCAATCCAAAATATTATTATCAAACTCCTCTCAACCTTACATTTTGCTACAAGCTCCATTGAATCATAAAGTTTAAAATGACTCAGCACTTCACAACCAACCTTAGAAAGCATTTATTATAAGTATCTAAAGAGTGACATTTGCTCTTTTATAGCAATGAAGTATAATAAACTCACTGACAATTCTTCCTCCAAATATATAATTCATTTATAGGCTTAAATCTCAATTAAGATCATTAATTAAACTGAAATAATCATTTATTCATCTATACTTTTTATCATTCTAACCACACTAACACCTTATTTGAATAATTCATGTTAAACTCACTTCCTTCTGTCACTAATCTTTTTATATAAGTGATATTAATAATGGTAACAGTAATAATTAACACCAATAATATAAACTGTAAAATATATAAAAAAATTATGTGTACTGTGTAACTATATTCCTCATAATTTTTTCTATTTACTTCCTCTCCCTCTTTCCTTGAGCCAAAACCTTAAGGATCAATTAGCAAATTATAAATACATAGCCCATAGTAATAGGAAGTCAGTACAGTATAGTCAAATTGAAAGGATATGGTCAACGCATACATAATTAAAAAAGGGTTTTCTAATATTTTCAATTTAATGAACGAGAAAAGGTTAGACTGAGATACTCTACAAGGTTGTAATACGAAGAACTTTACCAGCTATGCACGAGACTTTCAGGTAAAGTTAACCCACAAGAAAAAATTATGGTAAGAAACTCCAATGATTTCGTAATATGTTAAATTTTTTTCCTTTTGGTTTAAATTTTTCCCAAGGCAATCGGGGCCGGCAACTGATAATCAGATAATGTAGTAAAAACAAAAATAAATACAGAAAAAGACAAAACATTTCGTCCTATACAAGAAATCACCACTAGTATTTCGATTGCTAGCATCGAATTCTCCTATGTTACAATGAAATGAACAAGTTTTCCAGACTTCTGCATCAAACAGCGGAGATGTCTTGGTAGGTGATATATTTCAACACTCCTTCCAGAACTATGATTGAGAGAAATTAAAGCTGTATGTGAATCATTCATTGCGGATTGAATAATATTTATCCCAAAGAGTTTGTGATTTCGATATTTCGTTCATAAGATTCTTGAACTTGACACTGCAATCTCCTCCGCTGCATAAAGCAAAGTAGAAAAAAATACACATAGAGACAAAAATAAGGAGAAACATAAAGGAGGAAAGATTCACTTCAATAATAACCAGATCCACTACCAGAAAATGAGGGAATTGTAAAACGCGACTACTATATTTGTCGGAGAAAAGGTAAATGGTTCTTGTTCTTGTCTCACATAGATTTAATATGGTTGTAAAAATAACAACACTTAGCATAGTTGCGTGTGTTTTCAAAATGCCTTCATGGGCTGAAACAAAAGTTATCCACTTTAAACAGTAATCTTGTTACAGTTTGTAACATACTGTTATTTATAACCTTTTCAATTAATAATACTATTACCACTTGATATTCAATGAAAAATCTAAGTTAAGATGCAAAACATAAACTTTGCCTACAAAAAGAAGAAAATATCACAACCTGATCTGAGTATTCTCAAGTGGCGATTGGCTATAGTCTTAAAAGCTAATTTAAAGTAAAAAAAAAAAAAAAATTAAGGTTATTTAGTAATTTATATTTTTTTTAGCTTCACGGTTACTTCTAAATTAAAAATTCTTTAGGGTATCAGGCTGGAATAGCGAAGAAAAAGGAGGAAAAAATAGCTTATCTAAAAGCCTTTCCTAGAATTGTTAGGTCGAATTTTTCCTTTTAATAGCTGGCTATACACTACCTTTCTAGATTTCTACGGCATTAATTTTACTGAGATGCTTTTTCATTTGATTTATTAAGCCTTAGCAAAAGACAATTAGTTGGGTTCGCAAACAGGTCAAACTACATACCTTATGCGATTCAAGGATGCAATAGCCCGTAGTGCACTACGAATCATGTCTTCATTACGATCTACTTCTTGCTTGACAGCGTCTTGCTTCGGCTTAAAATTAATAGTCTTCTGGAGAGGATCAACCAATGAATCCAACACTGAAACATAAAATGCGGGTTAGAAAAGAGAGATGCAACAGGGAAAAGGCTTGATACTTCGACAGAGGGAAAATCAACCTGCTAAGACTGCAGATGGACATTTGTCAGCTAGTTTTGAAAGTATCAAGTGGCACGGCATTTTAACATCATAATGATCTGAAAAAACACAAATATATCCTTAAAATTAGTACCAACAAAGAAACGGAAAAATAAGGTTGGATTCTGAATCCATTGAGCATTACCAGTACAATAATGTAGCCAACAAAACTAGAAAAAAGGGAAGCCAAAATGCTAAAAGCTCCCGCATTATACAGAGTCTAGAAAACACAATTTCCAAGTGCTGTTTAGTAGCATTAGTACAAAACTAGTTTTTTTCCCCGGATAAAATTAGTACACAAATCATCATAAAAAATTGCATTTGTGCCATGATGCCATGGAAAACGGATGAAAGATAGAGTTCATCTAAAGAAAATATATCAACTGTCAACATGAAATTAAAATTATTAGAAAAGTGAATCACAGAAGGCGAGCTTTCACAGGTTTCCTTGAAGCAGACTATAGCAGGAGTAAGGCTATGACAGATAGAGTATTGTGCACCAGGTTTCCTTTAGCACAAGTGAATCAGAACAAACAAAATGTAATCGGCAGTGATGAAGAAAAGATTACAACTAGTGCTCACCATCCAAACCAGATTTAAGATAAGGAACAATGAATGATGAAGGGTTCACTTGATCAAGACAACTATCCAGCAATGTGTCTACACATTCAAAAGCTGCCTTCCTCAATTCAAGTCCATCATCCACAATATGCTTGAAAGGACCAAGATCAACCGTCCTTATGAGCTCTTGCTGTCAAAATTTCATTATAAAAATCAGACCACCTCCCATCTTTAGAGTAGACTCATCCATTGTTAAAATTAAATTAAATTCATAGAATCACAGGGAATATAAAGTGCTTTTATTGTAAAATTTATATACACAACAGAAACATATGGAACAGAGTGTAACACATTCAGGTTACCTTAACAATTGTTTGATCATATAGAAGGGGCAACAGATCAGGAAGAAGCCCCTTGATGAGATTTGGCTTATTGTGGGCAAATGTGCTCAGAGCCAAAACAGCAGCTCTCCTAACATGCTGCATGCTCATAATAACAACCAGAAATAATTGAGTTCAAACTTAATACACCATCGCAATATAAGGAACAAATACACAACTAACAAAAATAGCATAGCATGTTATATTTCTTAACATTCAGTAACGTGATTAAAAACTCACCCTGTCGTTATCCTTGATAAGCATCAGAAATGATGATATTTCAGGGTATATGATCTCATCTATCTTCTCTGGACGTTCAACTATAGAGTACTTCACAGCAATGACAACAGTAGCTCGAGTAAATGCAGCTGGGCTGGTTGTTCTTACCTATAGAAGTTTCAAAACATACAAACACAATTATCAAGTTTGAAAGATGTAAAACACAGGCCCAAGTACAGGATACCAAAAGAAAATTTAGATACCTTGAGTGCAGGAACAAGTTTTACAGGCTCAATAAGTGCAATTTTGCCCAAACACTCTGCCACTACATTGCGCACTCCCTCTTCCTCACTTTCACAGTGGTTGAAGAGTAAATTAAGTATTTTCTCCACACTGGACTCTTGAAACTCTGCATTATCTACAGATTGTCTCACAATAACCTGTCAGGTAGGGGGCGAGAGAATTGTGTATATTAATATTAAACTAAACATTTGTGAAAAATCTTGATACTGTATATATTTAATAATAGAAAGAAATCACAACCAACAAGATAGAGTTTGTAAGACAACCTCTTTCAAAGAATGAAGCAAGAGATATTGTTTCTTCTGTTGATTATCAATCTGATCCAAGATAAATGGCAAGTATTTTGGAAGATTACCAACAGCAATGTTACCAAGAGCATATGAGGCAGCAGACTTTATCTCTTCAAAAGGAGACTGGAAAGATTCAATAACAATGTTTTCTATGTGTTCATGTGTACTTAGATCCTTCCTTCTACCAATCTCCCCCAAGCATAAAAGGGCAAGGTGCTGCTTAGCCTTTGAAAATTAGAAGGGAAAAACATTAATGACCACTAAATACAGAAGACATGAACAATCTATTTTTGAAGCAATGTACTTTATTTCCTAATGGAGAGCAGTGTTGGGAACAAGAATTCTATGGTATATTCTGAAGATCTTCATAAGATGATAAAATATGCCATGATAGCATGATATTCTATTAGTTGAAAATACTATTGAAGGTATTCTAACAGAGACCATAGCCATTTGAAAAAAAAAATAGAGAAGAGAAACTGGAAATCACAGGATAAAAGTGATAGCAGACTAACATTTATAAACTGTACGATCAGATTGAATTAAAGCAGGCTGTATCAACATAAATAGTAAATACTAAGGAGATGGATTATCGAGAAAACATTGACGATGCACATATAAGATAAGCGTATCCAATATGTCAATACAATTATTTTTAAAATGATAGGATATGATGCGTGCAAGATATATATTTAAAAATGTATAAAAATTAATAAAACATAATAAATATACAACTACAAGTGTGCAAATACCAAACAAAATCACATTTCTCAGGTATTATTCCAAGTAAAAAAATTTAAATCCTTGTCATCATAAATTACTTTGTACTATTGCATATAGAAATAACACTATCAATCTCATTACTTTTCAAAAATAATTCATAAAGACAACTTTGGTTTTACAAAGAGACAACGTTCCTATAGTTCTATATTACCCAAACTTATATATTTCTTGTAGTTTTATTGGATATAAACGTTTTAAGAGATTGGAAAATTCACATACATGTATAAACGAAGTACCCAAAAGTATCGGTGTAGGATACATGAAACAAATTAGAGTATTGGTGCTTCACATGTTTGAGTACTACATGGATAAGTATCAGTATGGATACATGAAGCAAATTGAAGTATCGGTGCTTCGTAACAGTAGAAACTCGAGAGAAAAAACTTACCGAATTAGAACTACTGTCATCCTTGAGAATGTCAGTGAGCATTTTCACTGTAGATGAACACTTCTGATCACCAGCAGCAAGGCATAGAACAGCCACACACTGGGCAATCGAATGCAAAGCTTGTTTAGCAATGCCACCTGACTGAGGAGAAGGCTTAGCACAGGCAAGTAGTGACTCTAGCAGAGAATCAAAACTAGTATTTGCAGAGTAGACTAAAGCGGCAAAAAAGTTTTGCAAAGCCTGTAGCAATAAGCAAAAGAAAACCCTTATAATGCATATATAACACTTCATATAAACTGGGACAAGATCAGGCACATGTGTAAAACTTACCAAAAGTGCTTGCCCCTGCAACAATGAGCTTTTAATTAATGTTAGAGCTTGAGGAAGAACTTTGTTTCTAACAGCCAAACCAATACTTTGATTTGACCTCTTATCACCCATTAATGTGCAGCAGAGTTCCAGGGCAAGAGCTGTCATGTGCAAGTCAGAATCACTGAAACACAAGCAACAAAATTAAGCAACAAAAAATGGAAACAATTATTCCATATAACCTATACCAATGTACAGAAAGTAGATTAGTAAGACAAACCTAATTAGTCCAGACAGTTCTACAATAATAACTTCATAAGCAGACAACACAATCTTATCACCGTAAGCAACTATAAGTGAATTCAAGGTTCCCAAGGTAGCCTGTCTTAAAGCACGATTAGCCTGTTTGTAAACCAGTAAAACAAGGCTTAGCATATTTCACATGTTACAGTGGGAAACTCTCAAGAATATAAGCAAATTGAACTTAAAATAAAATCACCTACATGAAATTTCAAGAAAATGCATCATAAGCTGATAAACATATTATAGTGAGAAGAATAGCATACTTTTCGAAGGAATGCAGTCAACTCTGCTACCACATGCTCCAGAACACATGACAGATCCACCCGAAGTGGAGAAGCGGCAATGACGGCAAATGCCTGCATAAGAATGGTAACATTCAAGAGACATCAGCAGCTAGCTACACAAGTACTTATAGAAAAAACAACTAAAATATTTCAATTTAAATAATTGCACATTTAATTGCCACTACTTTGGATAAGGGAAGAGTTTAATCCCCAGATTGGTTAGGTTGGGTATGTAGAAAAATTTGCACCAAAACTGATTTAAAATCCTGATCCTTGAGACATCGACAAAAAATAACTCTCTTCTGACTGAATTCTACAGCTCCACTTGGTTCCACCCAAAAAAGGCCTAGTTGTGAAGCACCAGAAAACAATCTCACGAAGCTTCAGTGGTGACAAACCTGATAAATCTATTTAATTGCAAATTTTTAAAGTTGCATTTTCAGTAAGTTTTGTAGTTGCCAATATCAAGACAAAAATCCAACAGTGGCATCCATTCACATGATTAAGTTTCATTTGAGATGAAAAGGACGACAAGGACATAGCAGCAGTATGAATAAAATAATTAATGGCAAGGGCTTAGTTTGACCAAATATATTTTTAAAACAAATAATACAATGTATATATAAACTTTTAGTCTCCATATATTTTTAGAATGTGTTGTCCCTTGACTAATATTATAACTACACCAATATAATGCTTTCACTCCATAAAAAAATACATCAAAATAATTGTATGAGTTGGAAATCACACACGGACTAGAGATAATGAAATTTTATAGTATAAGCAGTGTTATCGATATCGGATCATATGGAAGACTCCATAAATCCTTTATAAAGTTATAACGGAAATCATAACGGGCAGAAGGTGTTGTGGCAAAGATAAAAAGATGTGTTGTGGATTGCAATAAGTATAATGTTTTAATTTGGGCCAAACATAGGCCCAAAAACACCTAGTTTTAATTGAACTCTTAATTGGGTTTAAGAGTTGATGCAGCCGCAGCACATTCAAATTTTATTTGAATAATTAGAGTTTTAGGGTTTTATTAGTTAAGGTTTTTTCAGAATTAGGTTTCAAAAAATGTGCCCAAAATAGAAGCCTAATTGTGGTGTGTATGAAAATAGTTATAATGTTTTAAATGGGTCCAAAATAGGACCGAAAAGCCTAATTTTAAGTGAGTTATGATTTTTTAATTAGGGTTTCAGCGGCACACCATTTAGAGCATTCAATATTTAAATTATATTTAATTTTTAATTAGGGTTTTATTAGATTAAAGTTGAAATGGGCCTTTGGCCAAAACTTAAGTTTCTTAAAAATTAGGTTTAGGTCATGCGCCACAACTCCTTCCTTATGCGCAGCACCGCTGCAGCTCCTTCTTCGTCATGCTTTGTCGTCGTCACAGTGTGCGCCGCCACTGCCACCTTTTTTTTCTCCACTATTTTGGATATTTCCGCTTTCTGTTACCACTTCGAGATGGCAAAAGCAACCGTCATGCAAAATCCGCATCGCCACTGCCTTCCCCCATGGCGCCGCCGACATAACCGAAAATTGAATACGTTGAGTATAAATGGGTGCAAACCTCACCTTATGAACCAGTTTTGTAAGGTTGAGTTAAACTTAAAATCTATTTCTTAATATGATATTAGAGTTATTTAGAATTCATCCTAGCAAGAGTTTGTTGGGCTTATTAGGTCACCCATTATCGGGCCGCTATCGGACCATCCATAAATATATAGTCTCACACACATGCAGTCTCAACATGAGAGGGTATGTTGAAGATCTCATATCATAAGAACATAGTATAAGTGGGTGCAAACACAACTTACAAACCGACTTTGTAAGGTTGACTCAGACTTAAAGTACACTTAATAGTAGGTAAAGTAAGATTTAAAAAAATAATTGTATGTAAACCTCCACAAGCTATCTTTTTCATATTACTTCTTAAAAAATATAGGGAGACATAGGGTGCCTCTTCCTCCCTAGTACAACAAGGCCGGTTGGATTAGGGACTATAAAAAAATTCAAGAAATTAGAAACTGAACCTACCAGCTAATCTAGTTAAAAACAAAAAGAACCCAACTAAATTTTCCCAAGTTTTCCCACAAAAACATGTTTGTTTGGATTTCAAACAACCCTAGTCTGGATCGTGTAAAGGAGGAAGGGGCACCTAAAGAGTATTGCAAAAAATAAAAAATTTGGAATAAATTCTAACTAACTATTATGTTGAAATAAAAGGAATATCATATTTCACAAACATTACACAATAGTTAACATTTAAAAAGTGATTTTATATGAAAAGATTTAGACCTTTATCTAAATTAATAATCATGACAAGAAAAAAAGTATACACTTTGGATACACTACAAGAAGTCAACCTCTTAAACCTTAAAAATTTAATTATTATTATTCAATAAACAGCTTTTCAACATCACAATAGACAAGTTGCAAACCAAGACAATAATCTTAATGCACAATATTCCACAAACAAACCTTAACAGCAGTAAGTCGAGTTATCTCATTTCCCATCCGATCAACAAGCACAGGAAGACATGCAGGTAATTCTGCAATTAGATGGTCACCAAATGTTGACACAATGAGTCCCATGCAGGAGATAGCACACTCCTTAACCTCCTGCAGATGAAAAAGGTTATATATGATGAAACAGATAAAGAATTCTTCTAAAATTATCCAACTAACCTGATCCTGATCTTGGTTTATTAGGCGTGACATAATGCCATTATATAGGGGCTGAACATATGGTCTGAAAAAAAAACCAGACCCCTACACAACAATGTCATTCTGATTGTTAGATTAGATATAGGACTAAACATTATTTCTAAAACCAAAGAAAATATAGACATACCTCAATGTTTGGCCGCACAACCCGAACAAGTTCTCCGCATACTCTCAAGGCCTCTGCAGTGACCTTGTAATAACGCTCACCTACAGCTGAGAGAACTGGAGCAGAAAGAGCCTACGAGCAGAAACATAAATGCAATTGATCTCAAAATGCAGCCATATGTCAGTCACTGCCTTGCATCAAAGAATTTGACAGAAAAATTTAAACCAATTTATCAAGGAATTGCTTCAAGTAAAGGATTATGCAACCAAAGGGAAGGATTTATTTTGACACATCCCCTCTCATGAAGACCCAATACTGAGCATAAAAGATGGAGAAAAACAAGACTTTTTACAACTGCCTATTGTGTGTACTGGTCTGGTCTGGCAGTAAACAAAACCAAATCAGTCATAACACTGGAATGGCAAAGAGATTGAATTTTACACAACTAGGTTAACTAGGTAATGACACTTTGTCAAAGAAACCATTGAACAAAAACCTCATCGCATACACTCCCTCTAGACTCAAATATAAGCAAAAAAGGGTTGACAGGTGGACTAAAATATAAGCATATTTCATTCCCCAAACCTTATTTAATGCTACTATTTCAAAAATACCCTTATCTTTAAACCTAAGCACATTCTCAACAAATATAATTGAGGGTAATTTAGGAAAAGTACCTCTATTGTATGAAAACAAGAATATTGAACAAACTTAACCACTAGTAGCTACTTTAAGATGATCAACATACTCCATCAGTGGAATAAGAAAAAAAAAAGAAGAGAAATGGTGAACTAAAACAATAAGTTAATAACAAACGAATATAAAATTAAAAATCTGGAAAAAAATGAGGAAAAACACTAGAATGAGTAATAATAATTTCAAAGGAGCATATTTTGTGGGGTCTTCTCTGAATTCAACACAATAATAAAGGCTATAGATATCATATATTGGAAAATCACAAAATAATCCACTTTTTCAAGTATCAATTCTAGTGTTTTTCAAATCTAAATTATTATAAGCAGTGTGACAAACAGTCCAACCCACAAATCATAAACTAAAAATATGACCTACTTTTCAAATTTTGGAGATATGAGTTATTGGTACTGGGTCCTGCACGGAAGGCTACCACTAGTGCTGCTCAAGTTTTTTCTTTTGTTTTAAAACTCCACTCAAGATGTTAAAAATGCCACTTTCAGCACCTACTATCTAGTGTGACAACAGGAGCAAAGTTGCTTTCTCTCATAATCCAATTCTTCATGCTCAAACGAAGCATGTTGAGCTTGGTGCCTTTTTCCGTCATGAGAAAGTTGTAAACAACACTTTGAAAGTTCTGCATATCCCTTTTGATCAACAAACAATGTGTTGATTCTTCAGCAAATCTCTTTCTCCTAGACCCTTCCGGTTCTTGAGGGACAAGCTGAAAGTAACTTCAGGAGACACACCTTCAGCTTATGGGGTTATGTTAAAGTATATAGTCTAGTGTACTCGTGGGAACAGACTCTTACTGTAACCTGCTGTATTGTATCTCTCATCAGTTTAGATTAAGACAGCTAGTTAGTGTCCACATACATTGAACCTGGACACTCTTGCACTCATTTCTTCGATGACAAAAAATCAATAACAAATTACAGATTCAGTTTATCTAGTTTCTTTAGAAATTTTAACAGCAGATATATATTTACATTTTCACATGATAAGCTCATCCATTACTGTAACTGGATTGTTGCTACAACACAAGAGGTAAAGCTTCACAAAAACCAATTCAAAGATTGAATTAAACAAATAATATTGTTTACCTTGATATAAGGGTGAAAAACTTCAGGAGAATGAGAAGATAACACCAATCTTGTAAATGTTAGAGCCTCAATCTTCAAATTTGAGGTGGATGATTTGTCCTGAAATTCAAAAGAAAAGACAAAGCAATCAGTACTGGAAAACAAGCTGAGTTTAAGATAAATTATAATTGAAACCAATATTGCCTACATTTAATGCTTTTTCAATCCCTGGAATGAGAGACCCAATGTGGTCCGCAAGACAGTTCGGCAATACAACCACAAGTTCTTTCAAAACAGAAAAGGCTCCAACCTGCATATACAGTGATGCTTAAGATTCGGCAATAATATAATAAAAACCAATTACCAACTTTTGATGACTACTACCTTTGTTTTGATAGATTTCTCACGCAACTGCCTATTTATAGATTTGACAATCTTTGAGACTTCTTGCTTCAACAACCATCGAGGACTGCATTGCATATCAGCCCCAAGACAGTCAATAATTGCTACATTTCATGACTTACAGTAAAACCAAGCCTTGTATATAGGAAAAGCTGAAGTAATAACCATTGTAGAAGTTAATTTGTATTGCTCTTGAAAAACAGATAAAAGTCATTAAACCAAAGGTGACATTAAAATTTGGACGTATATTTATGAGCACCTAAAAGCAGTTGTTATAGTTACACTGACAAGATAATATTAAAAAATAATTTTCTCATACACCTGCACTAAAGAACAATATTCGGATCCAAATTCTGTTAGCTGTCACCTCCATATAAGCAGCAAAAAATATATAGGTACATATCATACCAGAGTTTCTGCTGGATAACAAATCTTAAGGAGGCTACTACTTGGTCTTTCTAAAATATTCATCTAAGATTTACATACAGTAGTATTATTGAGTGTGCATCTTAAGTTTATGTCTAGAAGTGCACAATAAATTTAATTATAGATTATCACACACACTAAACACATCCATTTTCAAACATCAAAAGAAATGAAGTTAAAGTTAGAAATAAAGAGATTTTGCAGTAGGAAAAGGATTAGCCACTTGCCTCATTTCATTTGCTTCAATCTGCCCTTTTGTGACGTTTCCGGTTTGGCGCAAGAGCTCAATGAAAGTATTAAATACATCCATCTGCAACATAATCATGTTAAAAAGCAACCTTGTGCAGTAAAGATGACAATTAAAATCTTTATTTGGGCCTACCTTCACATTTTCTTCCCTTTCTTTGAATCTGTCAATTAGTTTTGGACAAGCCTAAAAGATAGATTTAAATTTCAAAGTTAGAAAGTCGTGCAACTAAATATTATAAGAGGGAGCAAACAGGTATACATGCAAACACAAACTGGTTTTCTAGGGAATAAAAAACTTAAAAGGGCGTAAGAATATAAACAATATATAATCAAACTATGGAACTAGTAACTCTAATATTTATCCAATACCAAGAGATACATAAAATAAGAACAGCAATATTTCTATTGAAAATTTCATATTGACTAAAGATGAGACCAAATTATACTGTATAATTGGGATGCAAACCTCACCTTACAATCAAGTTTTGTGAGGTTGAGTTAGGCATAAACTCACTTACTGAGATGGTATTTGAGTCATTCCAGAACCTATCCTAGTAAAGTTGATTGGAGTTGCTATATCACTCTCTATAGGGCTCCTATTAGACCACTCACAAATATCTAATCCCACATCTGAGATGTTCATTCTCAACGTGAGGGGGTGTGTTTATCGCCTAGAGATGAGACCAAATTATAATATATAAATGAGATGTAAATTTCACCTTATAAGTCGGTTTTGTGAGGTTGAGTTGGGCATAAACCCACTTACAAAGAATTTCAAAATAAAGGGAGCAATGGAATATTTATATAGAGATGAATAAGGCCTAGATAGCATAACTACCTCATCATACAGTTTTGACAAAATCTCTGGACGAGAAACAATCAATGCTGCTAAGCATTTAGCTGCTGCTCGGCGAACTTTCCAGCTGACATCTTCATCATCTGTATATTCATTCGCACTCTCACTGCAAAAGGTGGCATTTTGGGATGATTAAAAAGAAGAATATCATGCAAATATTAAAAACATACTGCAGCTAAGTGAATAAAAAAAACATACTCATCCTCCTCCTCTTCAAGACCTTCATCATCAGTATCCTCCTCCATGTTGTCAGTGAAGTTTGGATCATAACTTAAATATTCTAGTGTCAGATGAAGAATTTCATCACAGTAAACAGAAATATCCCTTGGACACCTTAGGAGAAAGCTTTCCAGTGCCTTAGTAAAATTTTAACATCATTCAGAAGACAGTAGTATAATACACTTCAGAGTACTGAGGTTACTGATAATAAACAAACATGGCACCTGCAAGCTGTACTCACGAAGCTCTTCATCATTTTCCGAGGCATTAGTACAATAATTAATTAGCACTGGAACAGTGTCTCCAAGATGGGGCCCAAATCGGTAGCCAACAGCCCGACTGAAAATTAGTTCAAACTTGTTGATAACAAGAAAAATATTCCTTCTCAATATTCTCAATATAAAAATAAAACAAAGCACAAGGTATGGATTAATGAGAATACTAACCTCAAAGCACCGATCATCTGTATATTTGTACGGATCATTTCAGACTTGGCAACTTTATTTTTCAAGTTAGAAACAACTTCAACTGTTGCCTTTGCCAACAAATCATCTGACAAGCTTGAAGAGAGAGATGCTGACAAAATGAAGAAGAATTTAGCGAGAAGAATACAGTTATGCTTTCATTGACAACATCTACAACCAAATTAAAATTGAGACCATTTTAGGGTTGCAAACAGCTTGCTTCAAGGTATTTCATTTTGAAATTAGTAATTACATGTATCGGGTTCAATTAAGTTAAGTTCCATCCCAAACAACATAAACATGGACTTGAATAATCTATTTAAGTCCTGAACTTAAATTTGTCTGGAGGCCATCATCAGTTTTTTCATGTACGAATTAGTGTTTCTAATTATTTGCTCATAGCTAAATAACACTGACTTAAAAAATAAAAAACATCAATTATATTATATGACAATAATCCTATTTTAGAGATTAGTTCCAACTTGCAAGTAAACATTGAATTTAAAGATAGTTTTCAATATAGAATACATTAAGGATTAGCAACTTAGTCCGAGTCCAATTTTTGTTTATCGAATAAAGTTCAAAGTCAAATTTACCCCATATTCCAGTTATCACGAAAATGTAAGTGAATTTTTCAAAAATCAAAAGGGTCCAAATCGGAATAAAGAAAAGCCATAAATGGTACAAATTGAGTACAAAACAAATTCAGTAATGGAATTCAACAAAGGTGAAGGAGGAAAATTGACAACACTCAAACTGCAAAAAAGTAACACTAACTCTCCAATAATAAGTAATCAACAATTCTTTCTATGAAAAATCAAATACAGCAAATTTAAATTTATCTTACCAATGCATGCCACCGTCTTCTTGCGCACACTAGCTTGATTAGAACTTAACTGAGAAAGCAAGGAACTTAATAATAGTTCGTGGTCAGCTGCCATTAGATTCCCAAATTTATGAAGCACATCACATAAAATATCCAGAGATTCACATTTAATCTCAGAGCCCATTCCCTGCAGACGAGAAGACTATATTATGACACAATGTCACTTAGAAAATACTAAATAAGTAGTTCATGATTATTAAGTACAGGAGGAGGAGAACCAAACTAAGCAATTTCATAAATGATTAGCCCATGGGCCAGTGAGCGTGAGTAGACCCCAAACCAAACCACAAGGCTAAAATCAATTCTAAAAATAAATCTAATCCCCTTTTTGTCTGACATGTCAATGAAGTCATGGACAATGTAGACATAAAACCATTCAAGTTCCTTTTTGAATAGTTGGTTCATAACACAGTACCAATGCTTGTATGAACCAGTTGTCTAGAGCTCAATCCGTATCACTGTTATTCATCTAAACAAGTTGAATTTCAAAGCAAAGCAGGTGGGCTAGTGCATTGCCCGCAGTTAAACCTCAAATGGTCCATCTTGCATGATAGAGTGGGATGGATAACCTAATAACTCATGCTTTCAGGATGGCAGATTTATGGAAAGAGTATACAAGGGTAGCAAAAAAAAAATATGTAGAATGAAAATGAAAGACATTGAAATTTGTACACAATTATCGTCTTCTTGAACAGGTACATAACTGAAGAGAAGCCATGGAACACAAATTAAGTAATCTGCACAATGAAGTTTAATTGTGGCATCAGCCTATGACAAAACCACAACCCGATACACTCGACCTTACATAGAGACCAAGCAAACCTAAAGGACTTTAATTGAGTCACTATACAGATAATTTTAAATGGCGTGGAAATGGGTTATAACTGTCAGTACTGCTTTTTGCTTTTGCCAGATTCCTTTTGTTACATAAAACTTAATATAGCCAATGATTGGCTCTGTACTATGCTACATATTTCTACTGTGAATGAAAAGGTGGCAGAGAAAATTATCCATTTATCAGTATTTTGTAGCTTAGCATAGTTAAACTTATTTCTGCAATAGAACAGGGCTCTTTCATTGGTCCAGCCTGCCATGGCAGAGCACAGCACCGGCAATACAATAATAGATTTTAAGAAAAACTACGAACTTACAGAACCAGTAATTCCTTTTATCAATTGTGGCGTGAGGGTTTGGAGAATAGATTGTGCAAGAGACTGAGTAGAAACTTCAGCAACAACTGTCTTCAAAGCTATGCTAGCAATGTCACGATGCTGATCCTTCCCATTTAGCAATTTGTCACATAGTTTACTGGTCATTTCCACCACCCTTACCTCACTCACCTTCCTCACTAACGGAGCAAGACTGCAATTTCAATCAAATTTGAAGTAATAAATAAACTAAAGAAACACTAATGTTTTATCATTGGTTATCTCATCTTCATGGGGCAACCTGAATGCCCTAGAACATAAGACAAACACCTACAGACAAATCAGTAGCAGCAATAATAAATGCTATGACTTATTAAATTATGTGATGTAATTTTTTGTATCAATAGCAATTAAACACACTTCAGGGAGTTTACAACAACTCAAGCATCTCAGCCAACTGACCTATACCCCTTGACTGTGATGTAATTTCAATTGTGCCCTATACTGCACGAGTAATATTTCTGGTACCGAGCTTTCAAAAACCTTTAAAAACCTTGTCATTAAATTATTCATAAATATCCTTTTAAACTCTAGAGCAATGAATGTCCGGCTCAATTTAACCATGAAAAAACAAAGGAATACTAGTACTAGCCGAAATGTCGTGCATACATTACATGTGAGGGGAAGCAAATGAATGAGCAGAGAGAAAATGTGTACCATTTGACAGCAAGTCCAGAAACATCTCCAGCTGCATCATCAAGCTGTTGTATGATGATGTTTGTCAATTTTACCTCCAGATCAGCATCGGCCTTAAACGTCGCTTTGCTCAACTCATTGAGCAAATCAGATGTGGCCATATATCTGTAATCTTTGTCCTTGCCAGTCATCTGCACGAAGAAATCAATAAGCATTCAACATAAACAGATATAATGCATAGGTACATGAACATCAGAACAACTATATGCATACCTTTTCGAGTATGCCAGTCAGAGCTAAATTGGCCATGTTTCCGCAGTTTGAGTTGAGTGAAATCTAACTCAGCAATCTGAGAAGTAGCAAAGAAACATGTTTGATAAAAGAAGAAGAAGAAGAAGAAGAAGAAGAAGAAGAAACGTGCGAAAACCTAGATTGAGAGTGAGATGTGAAGTGTGAGTGGCAGCGGAAAACCTGATTGTTTGGAATTGCAAAATTGTGAAAAGCTGAAATGGTAATGGCGAGAAGAAGCGGAACAGAACCCTAGGAAGAAAATGGATCAGAAATTGAAACCGATGCACTCCTTCTTCTTCTCTGCTCTTTACCGATTGCAAGTGTCTATTCGCTCCTCATGCCACGGCGTAAAAACTTTCATATCAAACCCTATTCACTTTAACTTCTTTCCTACATACTATTACATTTTATTATTATTTTATTTATTTTTAATTATTATTACTATATTTTATTAAGTAATTATATTATTATGCAATAAAAACTTGTGTGTTTCGGAATATATTACGATTTACATAGAAAAAAATATTATATTAAATATTAAACCGTTACAGTTTTTAATAAATCGTTATTTTTCAATGTATAAATTATATTACAGTTAAAATTGTAACAAATATTACTTAAATAGAAAGTCTCTTTTTTTCTAATCCTTCCTAATATACTATTTTTTTGTAGTCTTATAACATGTAGATATTCTTTTAATCACTATAAAATTTATTTTTCAAATGTACAAATATAAAATGAACATATATTTATAAAGAATAAAATAAGATTAAAATGAATAAATATAAATAGAAAGAAAAAAATTACAAAGATCAAAAGTTAATAAAAAAAATAGGAATAAAAAATAAATACAATTATATTAGAAAAATAAACAAGTGATATAACCATGAATAAATTTTTAAGCACCTAAAATTATTTAAATTATTGATGGAGTTGTTAGGAATAATGTTGCATTGTACCCGAAAAATAAAGATACACATTAACAAAATATTCTTGTCGTTGAGATTATATTCTTGTTGTTGAAATTATATTCTTGTTGATGAAATTGTTGAAAGAATGTCTATAAAAGGGTTTAAAACCCTAAGTAAAGGTAAGTTTTTATGAGGACTCTATATTGATACAGAATTTTCTAGTTTGAATGCTCTCACTGACTTGGTCATCAGAGTGTGATCAACAGGTAGACCCCCTTCGTCACGAAGCGCTAGCATCTTGGTTCAACTATACCAAGCACAATCGCTTCAACTCGGAGCCCACTTCCAAGTCCAACCAAGGTCAGCAGGCGATAACATTTGACGCCCATCGTGGGCCCGGTAAAATTTGACCCACCCGCGTTTACAATTGAGTAATTTGACGTGATGAGAAGTACTAAACAAGGAACACAAGGATCTGAAGAATGCGAGGCTTCAACCTTGCAACAAATTATGGAGACCATGAAAGCTCTCCAAGAGGCCAATGAGGAATACCGACATGAGCAAGTGCGAATTCGGGAGGAGGCTATGGCTAAACAGGAACGGCTACGAGCCAAAGCTCGGGCTGACCAAGAACGCCTTTGCGAGGAAACATGGCTGAACCAGGCACGCCTCATGGCAGAGATTAAAGCCTCCCGAAGAAATATGGAAGAACATGCACATGCCAACGAGGAGCTACGCAAGACCAATGAGGAAACATGCACCGTCATGGTCGACGTCCTACCCGAGAGCGTTCCCCAGATTTGCCATCAAGAGATGACCCCAAACAGTTCTTTCAACAAATCATGGAAGAGCTTATGTCGCCCCATTATATCACACCTAAGATCGCTTCTTTCTTTGGTGTAGAGGACCCCAAGAGTCATTTAAAAGCGTTCAGGGCTCAAATGATCATCTCTGGAGGGTCGGAGGCAGTTCGATGTAAGATGTTCATGGACACATTCACAGGAACAACTTTGTAGTGGTTTAGTGGAATCCTGGATGGACACATCACCTGTTTCCTTCACTTCTCTAGAATGTTTAAGGAGCAGTTATCGACTAACAAGGTCAACCCCCCCACGATTGTATGATCTTTTCAATGTCAAATAGAGGAAAGGGGAGTCACTCAAAGAATACTTGAATAGATTTTGTGCAGTCTTAGTTAGACTCCAATATGGTGGTCGTTGCTTTCGTGCAAGGGATGACACACAAGCCCGTTTAGTGATTCCTTAATCAAGAATCGGGCGAAGACGTTATCCAATGTGCGTGAATGAGTTGCAACCCATATTAAGGCCAAAGAGGTCGTGCTCGGGAAAAACGGTAGCTCACGGTCGAAACAACCCAGATACAAGGAAAACAGTCGAGATCACTTTGCCAAGAGCAATGAAGCATCCACCCAGAATAAACGGACCCGAGGTATGTTTCGTATGTTGTTGAGAAGGATAAGCCTAAGACAAAAGCCAGGGAGGAGACGACGATCAGGCTTAGGTTTCGAGTACCCTTAAAAGAGCTCATAGGCATGGCAGGGGTAGGGAAGAGGCTAAAGTTTCCACAAAAGACAGATTGATTCTTGGGATCGCAAAGAGATATCTGATGTGACTTTCACAAGGCCTATTGGCACGACATCGAGCGATGCATTGCCCTAAGTTATCAACTGCTAACTTAGTCAAAGAGGGTTTATTAAAGGAATATCTTGAGGTTGCTAGGAGGAACTGAAAGGGGAAACTGCATCCCTGAAGCATACACATGAAACTTCGATCCATGGGGACTTGAACACCATCGTAGGAGGATTTTCTGGAGGTGGAAACTCAGCCTCTAAACGCAAACAATATGCCCGATCAGTGATGTCCCTAGATACAAGAAGGTTTGATCGTCCCACAGAGCCCTCCCTTTGTTTCACAAGTTCTAACCTACAATATGTGTTTCCCCATGAGCATGATCCAGTGGTAATATATGTTATCACGGTAGGACGAAAAGTGCACAGAGTCTTGATTGATCAAGGGAGCTCGGCCAACGTGATGTTTTAGGGAACATTTACAAATTTGCAAATATCCCCTGACCAATTAAGGGCTTATGATGGTTGTTTGGTCGGTTTCGCAGGTGACCAGGTAGAGGTATGAGAGTACGTCGAACTAAGGACGACTTTCTCTCATGAAAGTGCAGCTAGGACGATCATTGTCAAGTACATCGTCGTCAACGTATCTTTTGCATACAACCTGCTTCTAGGTCGACCTTCCTTGAATAGGTTGGGTGCAGTGGCCTCAACCACTCATATGAAGATGAAGTTGCCCTCGTCCGAAGGAGGGGTAATTACGATCAAAGCCGACCAAAAGATGGCTCGAAAGTGTTATGAAAGTAGTTTGAAGAATCACAGGGGAACTTACGCAGTTACTATCCAACCAGGAGAGCCAGGATGGGCAACAGAGGCTGACATTAGCGACGAGAGGCGACCTGGGTCCGCTAAAGAAGTTCGAGTGAGGGAGATAAATGGAAGGAAGTTCAAGCTTGGCGCCTCACTTTGTAAGGAACTAGAGGATAAGATAGTCGACTTTATCTCGGAGAATATGAGTTTTGCGTGATCGTCCGCGGATATGCTTGGAATAGATCCAAAAAATTTATGTCATCGGCTAACGATGGATGAAAAGGTTAAACTCGTGGTTCAAGGATGAAGGAAGTTCAATGAGGAAAAGCATCTCACCATCCGAGAAGAAACTCGAAAACACCTAGTTGTTGGTCACATAAGGGAAAAACGACACCTTGAGTGGTTGGCAAATGTCGTAATGGTGAAAAAAACGAGTGGGAAGTGGATTATGTGTGTTAACTTCACCGGTTTAAATAAGGTTTGTCCCAAGGACTCTTACCCTTTACCGAGCATGGACTCCTTGGTTGACAATGCCTTAGGGTGTCGCTTGTTGATCTTTCTATATGCATTTTCAGGGTACAACCAAATTTCGTATGCACCCAAAAGACGAGAGTAAGACGATTTTCATGACTGAGATTGCCAGTTATTGCTACAAGGTCATGCCTTTTGGCCTGAAAAATGTTGGGGCGACCTATCAAAGGCTCATGGATCGGATCCTCTCACCAATGCTTGGGAGCAACGTCCAAGTATATGTAGATGATATGGTCATCACCTCAGGGAGGGAAGATTAATATGTTACTGACATGGAAGAGCAATTTGCCACGATAACAAGGTACAATCTGAAGTTAAATCCTAATAAATGTGTGTTAGAAGTTGAAGCAGGGAAATTTCTCGATTTCCTATTAACCGAGAGAGGTATAGAAGTGAACCCGGATAAATGCACAACGATCATAGAAATGAGAAGTGTGGCTAATGTGAAGGAAGTGCAACAACTAATCGGACGCATGACCGCCCTGTCTTGTTTCTTATCAGCCAATGGAGATAAAGGGTATCATTATTTCCAATGTCTTAAGAAAAACAACCGTTTTGCATGGACTGATGAATGTGAAAAGCTTTCGCCAAGTTAAAGGAATACTTGGCTAGTCCCCCAGTTCTCGGTAAACCGACTCTGAGAATCCCTATTTGTCTATATTTTTCACTAACAGATCGGGCTATTAGCTCAGTTACTTTGCAAAAGCAGGAGAAGATCCAGAAGCTAGTCTATTTCATAAGTAAGGTGCTACAAGGATCGGAGGTTCGATATCAAGCTATCGAAAAAGTTGCTCTAACTGTAGTGTTCACAGCTTGGTGACTTCGTCATTACTTTCAAAACTTCACTATGATTGTAATGACCGACCTGCCCATCCGTAAGGTTTTGCAAAAGCCTGACATCCCAGGTAGGATGGTTCGTTGGGCGGTTGAGTTGTATGAGTTCCACATACAGTATGAACCGTGAGGGCAAATTAAAGGCCAGGTATATGCAAACTTCGTGGTAGAACTTTCATCCGAGAGATGAATTGGTTTAAGCGGGAGACGTTGTTCGAGATGACACATAGTCAGATGTCCTAACTCGATGTAAGCACAATTACTTGAGTATAGGCGCCCTATGAGATGAATTAGCTTAAACAGGTGAACTATCTGATTTAGAACATGGTAAAACAATCTGACTCATAACGAATGAAGTCACCCGAGTATGGACGCCTTGTGAGATGAATTAGTTTAAACAGGTGTAGTTATCCAAATAACACAAGGTAAGACGACCTATCTCAGAACAAACGTAGCTGTCCGAGCAGACGCCCTGTGAGATGGGTTAACATGGAATGGGATATGGTAATTGTGTGGTAAGACTACCCCGATTTGTGATATATATCGTCAAAGCTCATTATCTTGACAAGACCGAGCTTAAATTACACCTTTTGATGACTCATTAAACGAATTGTGTTGAAAATATCTAAGCAAATGAAAGGTTTCGATTTTTAAAAGGTTAGCCTTTCTTGAAGAACTGATATCGTTTACGCCTTTCGTCCAACTAGTTTAGTAAAGATTACATTGATCATGTTATGTTTAGGGTGTAAAAGGCAAGTTAGCTCAATCGACAAAGCATTTGTGCATACATTCATATCGCTATAAGTAAAGCCTTTTGATTACAAAAAATAATAATCATCTTAGAAATATCTAAAGTTTTGAAGTGTCGAATAAATGTTAACAAAGAGTCCAAGCAAAAATGAGTTTAATAGTTACAAGTAAATAGTTAATATAGCCCATAAAAGTTCAAACTAAGTATCCTATACTAGCTCTCCATCAACCACGGTTTTGCCCGGGTCTAGCTCCAAGAAGTCGATAGTAGGGTGGACAACGACATCCTACTCCAAAGCAGCTTCAAATCCAACAAGGTAAGATTGGGGTGACGTCCTCTTTGAAGGAGTCAGATGCTTTAGAAAGTTCTTCCCCTTTGCGTGTCAACTCTTTCTTCAAGTTTTCAATCTCATTTGAAAGTTTACCCTTCTCCTCGGCCAAGATTAGTCCCTCTTAGGTCTTGTTGGCCAAAGCAACACCCAAGTTGTTAACTTTAACTCAGAGGCATTCAACTTCTTGATGAAGTTCCATGTTCTTTTTAATTCTCTACTCCTCAGCCCTTTTCGATCTTTTACCTTGACGTTGATTAGGCAAGTCAAGGCACTTGCTTGACCGAGGAGCTTGTCGACATCGTGACGGAGGTGGTCGTCGTCATGAGCCATCAGCCTAGCCTTGTCCTTGACAGGCAAAAATAACGACTCACCATGAGTTGGGACGTCGAAATTGGGGTCCTATAAGCTTTTCCTGTGCGAGCTTTCGACCTCGCACTCTTGGATGGTGATGATCTTCTGATGGGGGGCTCGACCATCCAAGTGGGAACGTTCAATAAGAGGAGTTGTCTCTAGTCTTTTCCTCTTGGAGACAAGGCCTGAGGTGGTTTGCTCGTCCTGATCGGATTGGACCTGAGCAACACCAGTTGAAGCTTTCCTCTTTTGCAATAAAGATCCTTGTTCATGCTCGCAGTTGCCCTCATTTTTTTGGTACGTTCGACCATCTCGATCTTGTTGATGTTAGAAAGCATGTTATCTGCAAAAATAAAAATACTTAGAGGTCTTGGAGTAAGTTTTCCTTTCAAGGGTGCGAATGGAGATATACCGATATAGGCTTTGAGAGCACTGGGGAGATATTCCTTGGTCAAGAGTGTTGGCGTGCCGAAGACGACCTTGAGACCTTCCAAGAATTCACAAATGCCTTGGTCTCTTGGGACAGGTCTTCCAAGCGTCGAACACTTTGGAATCAGGGATTGGGTGTCCAATACAAAGGGAAGCCGTTCTATAGGGATAGATCTCCTGCCGAGGCGTGGACTTTGATGAAATGATTTTTAAAGTTTTTATAAGATGACTGGAAGAGGGTAAGCAGACCTCTCCCAGGGGCACCATTTAGAGAAACCCACAACTCACGACTAGAATGTTTGAGTTCGAAGAAATAAAGGAAGATTTCCACAGTCGGTGAAATGCCGAGCTGGGAACACAAAATTATGAAAACTCGGATGAATGCCCAACTATTCGGATGTAGCTAAACGGGTTCCATGTTCAGCTCAATTAATAGCTTTTTTTCAAAGATTGACAAGGGAAGGTGAAGTAAAACTTTGGTGAAGAATGTGGCATAAAAAAAGCAAAATGGACCCTCAGGGTCTGACGACTCGTCACTTCATATAGGCTCGCCTTCCCTACACTCAACTACTTTTACTAAACTTTCATGTTTTTTGCTTAGACAACCCCCCGATTCCCTAAGCTCTCTAATTTTCAAACGGGTGGTATAAACAAAGGTCTCTTTAAGGAGTTCCTTTTTTGCCTAGGGATAAGCAAAACTATAGTCCATCTTCAAAGACAACTAAGACAGGGAAGGCAATGGAAATACTAAGCTCAATTCAGAAAAGCATACACGCAGTACAAACTAGTAAATGAAATGCACGGTGTAATCGAAATAAATAACTAGCAATAACCATTGACCAAAGAAGGATTAAGGAATGAAAATACCTGTTTTTCCGGTAGATGCGGCAGAGCAAGGTGGTGTAGTGAAGGGAAAGGAGGAAGTGATTTACGTAAAGAAGTCTTACGCAGGTGTGGGAGCAAGAGTGATAAATACGAAGAGGGAAGACTTATTATTTTTGAAAAATGGGAAGTCGAAACGCTAGGGTCAACACACTGTTGATAATGTGTCATGTTAGCCGTTAGTGCAAAAGAGCCTCTACGCCTCGTCAAGCTCGGCTTGAGCCTGAGGGTTGTATACTGGTCGGACATGCTCGGGTCTTTGACTCAAATTCTTAAGTGTAGTAGCTCGTCCTGGGATGAATATAGAACCAATGACATGTCATGAGGTCGACCCAAATAATTGACAACCTATATTGAAAAGATAACTAAAAGCAAGACCTAATGGTGAATAACTGTAGTAGTTAAGCGAATATACATTTTCGATGGAGTTGTTAAGAAAAATGTTGCATTGTACCCAAAAAATAAAGGTACACACTAACGAAATATTCTTGCTGTTGAGATTATATTCTTGTTGTTGAAATTATATTTTTGTTGATGAAACTGTTGAAGGAATGTCTATAAAAGGGTTTAAGACCTTGAGTAAAGGTAAGTTTTTCTGAAAACTCTATACTGATACAAAATTTTCTAGTTTGAATGATTTCACTGACTTGATCGTCGGAGTGTGATCAACAGATGAAGCCCCCTTCGTCACGAAGCGCTAACATCTCGGTTCAACCATACCAAGCAAAGTCGCTTAAACTCGGAGTCCAAACTCGCTTAAACCAAGGTCAACAGGCGAGAACATTGACCATGTTTTAAAGCTTAAATAAGTTTTACGTGTAAGTTGGTTATTTTGTAAAATTCCATCCTTAAAAATAGAATTTTGCTTATAAGTATAAAGTCTTTTTAACATTTAGATTTTATCATCGAACTTCATTGAAATAATTGTTAAAATATAAATATTACGACTAGTTTGTTTAAACTAAAAAATAAAGAGTAAACTTGTTTCAGTTTTTTTAATCACTTTTTTAACATAAAAATTATTTATTATATTATTTTATATATTTGTTTAAACACGTTTTATAGAAAGTAAGGCAGAAAATAAGCTAAAATTTTGATAACTTATTTAAAGTTTAGGGTTTTAATTGTTAAAATATAAATATTACGACTAGTTTGTTTAAACTAAAATATAATGGGTAAACTTGTTTCAGTTTTTTTAAATCACTTTTTTAACATAAAAAATATTTATTATATTATTTTATATCTTTTTAAATACGTTTTTTAGAAAGTAAAACAGAAAATAAGCTAAAATTTTGATATCTTATTTATAGTAATTTATCCCCAAAAGCTGTTAAAAAAAACATGAAGAGATATGTTTAATGGTTTTCTATAGCAACCGTAACTAAACATTGGTCATTTTTGTTTTTTAAGAATTTATCATAAAAAAAACACTTTATTTTTAAGCTTAAATAACTGATAAAAAATGTCCCGACCAGTCTTCGGTCATCGATCCAGAGACTGACCTCAGACATCGCGCATCGATGCTTGGTGATGGAAGGGGGGCCACGAGGTGGACCCAAGACATACCCACTAGGGGATCGATTGGTCTTTGAACATTGGTATTCTAAGCTTGATGTTGGAGATTGATATTGAACCTCACCAGTAGAGGGAGAAGATTGGACATCGGTCGTCAGGACTTTGTAGAGGGCCACGTAAGGTGGGCCCTAGAGTTTTATTAAGATAACAGTTAAAGACAAGAGGTATGGGGGAAGCCTAGGTCACGAGGGATCCATGCACGTGGTGTGTATGACGCATGAAGGCGCAACACGTGTGGGTAATCCTAGGAGGCGCTAAGGCCCATTAGGGTTAGGGTTTCCAGGAAAAGTTGCATGCATGACACATGAATACTTAGGGCACCCACGAAGCAAATGACGCTAGAGATTAGGTGCACAAGTTGGTACCCAAGCGACCACTCTGTCATTCGTTGCACTCCAATTAAGGGAAGTTCTATGTGCCAGATACGCTAAGATTACCTAAATAGCGGCACAACGACATTCTCCAAGGAACCCTCAATAAGGGTAACAACACAAAGGTAAAACCTAGTTTTCAGCCTATATAAAGGGTGTAAAGAACCCTAGCAAGGTACACAGTTTCTAAGACTGAAGCTAATATACACACTTGGTGTTTCTTTGCCCTAATATTGACTTGAGCGTCGGAGTGCAAACGGTTGCTAGGGCGCCCCTTTGTCTTTGCAGGTGAGAGGTTTCTTGATCAAGAAGGTACGATTCTCAGGCAAGATCGAAGGGCCAAAGAAGTTGTTAGAGTCAACCGGTGAAGGGAGTCAACCGGCGGGAACATTTGGCGCCCACCGTGGGGTCTGTTAAAGGAAGGTCCCACTCGCAATCACGTTAAGAGTCTTTACCAGAAATATGAGGAGTACGAGGCAAGCAACTGTTGGATCCGCAGGAACTGTACCCCCTGAAGGGGACAACGTTACCACACAACAAATCTTGGATATGATGCATGCCCTCCAAGCAGAGGTAGCGGCGTCATGAGCGGACAATGCAGAATTGTGCAGAGCCAATGAAGAGCTGCGCAGGGATCTGCAACAAGTAGGGGAGCACGCAGCGGACGAACGTGCCCCACTTGTACCTCTTAGGGCATGTTCCATGCCGTTCTCACGAGCGATCATGAATACGGCGTTACCAACAACGTCTCTAGGCCCAAAGGTCTCCTTCACAGGTGTAGAGGACCTAAATGCCCATCTCATGGCGTTCCACACCCAAATGATGCTTATAGGAGGGTCTGACACTGTGTACTGCAAGATGCTTATGAGCATGCTGTCAGGCGCAACATTGGAGTGGTTTGTTAGCCTTCCTGACGGACACATCACCACCTTCGACAAGTTTGCAATGCTGTTCAGGGAGAAGTACCTTGATAACAAGGCCCCCACCCGACTTTCTTATGGTGTTTTTTTATGTCAAACAATACGAGGGGGAGTCCGTGAAGGACTACCTGAACAGGTTCAAAGTTGAAGTGGTGAGGCTGAAACCCACTGATGAGGCCATGACAATGCATTCCTTTGTCAAGGGAATGTTACCTGGGCCTTTCAGTGAATCACTGCTAAGGTTCTACCCGAAGACATTCACGGAGATAAGACGTAGAACGTTAGCATAAATCGTCGCAGATGATCGAGTAACGCAGAAACAAGGTCTCATCGATCCTGTCCGACCTCGAGCGGCTGCACGACCTCAGCCTATGAGGGTGCACGAGGCGACCACAGAAAAGAAGTGGGCGGGAAAACCCTACGAACGGGCCTAGACCGGGACTCGTGCACGAAGGGACCCACCTCCAAAGCATAATTTTCGAGTGGAGCTCAAGGAGTTGATCACTATCCCGAACATAGCGGCAAGACCGAAGATACCAGCAAAGACTGATAGGAAGATGGGGCCCAACAAGAACGCTTTGTGTGAGTTCCACCAGGCAAGTGACTACTACATACGTAATTGCTTGGCCTTGGCATACCAACTGGATGAGCTGGTGAAAAGTGGTTTCTTGAAGGATTATCTTCAAGAGACGCAGGACGACCAGGCGTTGGTGACTACAGGGGTGGACCAGGGGCACGAGGTGCCTATCCACGGGGAGGTAAACACCATCTCAGAAGGATTCTAAGGGGGAGGGTGCACTGCCTCTCATCGAAAGAAGTACGCACGAGGCGTGATGGCAGTAAAGGTACAACAGGTAGACCAAACCCCCGATGTCGACCTCGTCTTCACGAAGGCCGACCTCCGAGATGTCATTCCCCATGACAATGACCCGGTAGTAATTTCACTAGTCACAGTAGGAAGGAAGGTGCATCGTGTCCTCGTGGACCAAGGAAGTTCAGCCGGCATGATGTTTTTGACGACCTTCAACCAGTTACAATTGTCCACGGACCAATTAAGGCCCTACACCGGATGTTTGTATGGTTTTGTAGGGGACCAGGTAGAGGTTCGTGGGCACATCGAGTTAAGTACGATGTTCACGGACGACACGACTTCGCGCACTACCAACATCAGATATCTCGTTGTTAATGCTCCTTCAGCCTACAATATACTGCTAGGTATGCCAGCTTTGAACAGGATAGGAGCAGTTGCCTCCACAAGGCATATGAATATAAAGTTGCCTTCCCTTGAAGGTGTGGTGATCACCATTAAGTCTGAACAGAAGGAGGCGAAGAAGTGCTACGAAAACAACCTTAAAATGAAGAGAGGGTTGTTTTCTGTCACTACCAGACCCCTAAGAGAAGACGGGGTGACCTGCGTATGTTGTAGATGGATGCTGCCCCTTCAAGACAAAGTGTTTGATGAAGCCAAATGTGTAATTTTCCTTAGTGTTTGTATTTTGCTTTAAGGATGTCTTAGGTATAGATTAGAGGTTGTTTAAAGTAGGCTTTTTGCTGGGTAACTCACCTCTTAACCCCTGACCATGTGATAAGAGCAAGCACAAGTTTTATGAAAATGTTTTTTCACATGTTTTGCAAAATATATTTTTTACTACATAGAAAATGAATCTATTCTTCTCTAAATGAATAGATTCTTTTCTTCAACTGATGCCTTGATTAAGTGTTTTTGAAAATCATGTTTTATGCATCAAGTATCTTAACTAAGTTTTCATTCCATCAAAACGATTGTGTTTCACTTGTTAAAAAGTTGTTGTTATCGTTTTGAAAATGAATCTGTTCTTCTCTAAATGAATAGATTCTTTTTAGTCTGGTGCCATGTTTCTCTTAAACGGTTTTCCATAGTTTTATCCTTGCAGCAGGGAGTTTGACTAAGTCTCCTACATATAACAAAATCTCTCACTGCTTTTGAAAATAAGTCTGTTCATTTTATTTTCAACCTGTTCTTTTTGTAACAGCTTTAACTATTTTTTGAAAGTTTGTTATAAAATGTTTCCTATAAAAAGAGAGTTTGTTCTAGCTTTAAAGGTTGTTCACATAATTGAGGAAACTGGGTTTTACAACTAAGATAAAAGAGATTTCAGAGGATTGGCACGAGTTCTTTAAAGTGGCGCCTGCGTTCTTCCGTCCGAAGGGCATCACTGTGCAACAGTAGCAAGATAGCTCGGTCATGAACGCCGTCTTGAATTCGTCCCTGAGGTGCATCTTGATTTGGTTGTACTCGGAAAAAGTGTTCAAGAAGATAAGTATCTTGCAGCCCGAGGCGCTGTCTACCAAGGCATCGATGCTTGGTAGAGGATAGGTGATAGCTGTCGTTTTGCTGTCAAATTAATATGATTCTAGCGTAGACTTGTCTAACACTAAAGAGATGATAGTATAATTGTGGACAAATGTCCCCAATTCGTCTCCCAACGAATCCAATAGTAAAATTAGTTGATCAGGGTTTAAAATCTATTTGCAAGCAATAAAAGTTAGCAATAACAATAAAGATAAAAAGGGGGTTTGAGATAGTTGTGCAGAAAATATAAAAGAGATTAAAATAGAAAATAAAATGCGGTTGATCCTAAGTTCTTCCACCATTGAATTCTTCATAGGTTCTCTAAAGATTAATCTTTTCTAAATCCTCCAACACAGTTAAACTAGATTGAACATGCGCCAATCTAATTCAACTGAAACTCACCAGTAAAACATGCGTCTACTGGTTTAATCAATACCCACTTTGTTCCATGCGTATACTCCACTTTAGATTTTGTAAACAGTTTCCACTTTCCATAATTCTTTTTATTTTGTAGAAGATTTGCTTCCAATTCTGTTTCTGGAATCTTGTAGCTTATTTTCTCTTTCTTCTCCTCAAAATTTGTTTTCTGTTTTGATTGAAAGAAGCAACTTGAACTTTTGCATGTTTGGTCCATTCACAAAGGTAGATGCTTCAAATAATTTACCCTAAAAACACAAAATTACCAAAGATAATAGTTAAGGCCCAAATAAACCCAATTATATGAATATTAATTAAAACAATGGATTTATTTATTATTATAGTCCAATAATCTATGAATAAGGCTATTGAGTGTGAATAAATATATGCTCATCAAATACCCCCACACTTATCCTTTTTCACTCCTGGGCAAAACATTCTAAGGTTTAAAAAGAAAAGAAAACAATGCAAATAACAAATAGCAAATTCTAAGAATTCATAATGAAAGACATGATATAATTTCAAGAAATCAAGGAATCAAGAAAAATGTGAATTGAAATTCCTATATTTTAATATACAAGCAGGTAATTGAAATCGAAGGTTGAATCAAAATTGACAAAACTTCAATGATGATATGATTCCAATAACAAGATAGAAATGTTTCATAGACATGTTATGGAGTCAACTTTAGTTGGAATATGAATAGGCACTTTTCTAGAATTGGATCAATGTTCTTTCATTCAAGAACTCACCAAATCTTAAGCCACCAAACGAAAACTCATGTATAAACCCATTTCTTGTCAAATGAACCGATTGAAATGTACAAGAATGTAAAAGCACTGATTAAAACTATCTAGAAAACAAAATAACCGAACAAAAGCATGAAAGAAAGCTATTGAACCGATTAAAAATTGCTAACAACTGAAATGAACCGAACAAAACAAGAAATGGAACAATTGAACCGAACAAAAGTGCAAGAAAAGCCTAAGACATGTTTCTAGAGTTTATTTTGGACATGGATATCTATGAATAAGATGGAAGGGAGAAGAGAACTTATGTGGTTGGAGTCCTTGGAGAGGAACACGCCACTTGGAGGATGCAAAGCTCCAAGATGAGTGTAGATGTCGCCACTTGAGGCTCCAAGATTGCTCTCAAGATAAGACTAGGTAAGAG
>Ga0123342_1001807_pt1 | contig 36084 bp, 18 predicted proteins | sample Turbeawhitnodule_FD_89960 | JGI IMG/M metagenome (GOLD analysis project Ga0123342, IMG submission 89960) | Root nodule microbial communities of legume samples collected from Mexico - Turtle bean Mexico white nodule | ecosystem: Host-associated > Plants > Roots > Nodule | place: Mexico: Nepantla... | reverse complement strand
TTAAAATTATTTGATTTGCATTTATTATTATTATTATTTTATAAATTAATTTTAAATATTATTATTATTTTAATATTTATATTATTAGTATTAATAAGACTTTACATTATTATTATTATTATTTATTTGGCTATGTACAGTTTATTTAAAAATATTAGAAAAATTAAATGATTTTAATTATTTTTTATGATATATTAAGGGTAAATACGTAATTTAGAAAAATCTAAATAACTTTCTCTTCTTCCCTTCAACTTTCTCTTCATGAATGAGAAGACCCAAAAACCATCCAACTTTCCCTTTCCACTTCCCCTCTCCTTCATGCATCACTGGAAGCAAACAAGAAACATTTCTCATTTCCGTCTTCGTGAATAGTACTCATGTGGAAGCAAACAGGCCCTATATGTGCCAATATATAAAAAATAATATTTCTCTCTTTTTTGTGTGTTGCATTTTTCTTTCTCTCTAGCTGCTCTATTACTCTTTCATGGTATCAAGAGCCACATTTTTTTTCTTCCCAACCATGTCTTCTTCTTCTTCTTCTTCACCCTCAGATATAACAGTTTCTTCTCCCTCCGCTTCCTCTGTTCACCTTCACACTTTTCCCATTGCTCTTAAACTCATAGATGATAATTTTCTTGTATGGAGTCAACAGATTCTTGCCCAAGTTGAGGATCTCAATCTTCTTTCTTTCTTGGAATCCTCTTTCATCCCTCCACAATTTCTTCTTGAGTCCACCACCCTCAGTTCTGTTTTTCTTCTTCACAAGCAACAAGATCATCTGCTTATTGCTTGGCTTCTTACCTTCATGTCCACTTCTATGCTAACGTAAAAGGTTGGGTTATGCTATGGACAAATTGAAGGTCAACTATGCTTCCCACACTTGCGCCAAAATTCGCAAACTCAAGCTCGAGCTCAAAACTTTTAAGTGTGATTGTTCGATCTGTACCTATCTTCTTGACATCAATAAAATGGTGGATTCTCTTGTTGCCAGTGGTTCTACCGTCTCCTCTGAAGATCATATCAACGTTGTTTTGGATGGCCTTCCTGGAGAATATAATGCTTTTATCACCTCTATCACCTCTCTCGTCTTGATCCTTACACCATTGAGGATATTGAAGCTTTTCTTTTAGCACAAAAAGAAAGATTCGAGAAACACCATTCTCTTGAGCATTCATTCATTCACCTTCTTCCACCACTACCTTTCGTTGCAATTCTTTATGCGGTGGTCATGAGTCTTTTTGGTCATCTAACAACAAACGTCAACAATCTTTTCGTAACCACACACTTCTTGGATTGACCAATCTTCCTCTATATCGTCTACCCGCATCCAATGTCAGCTTTGTTTTAAGTATGGTCACATTGCCTCACTTGTTGGACTCGATCTGATAATAAGTTGCCCACTGATATATATGCTAATATCACTTTCTTCCCATCTTTAATTAATCTTAAACAATCTGAGCCTTCCATCCTGGGTACACCATCAACTACTCAAGATCCTTTCCGGTATCTTGACACTAGTGATTCATTAGTTTTTTCCAACAAACCGCCTACACTGGTAATGATTTTGCCCACCTTGGTAATGGTTCAAGTATGTTTGTTCGTGATTTTGGCTCTGCTTCTCTTTCTTCTCCTCATTCCCATCACTTTTTTAAACTACATAAAATCTTTTACATGTGCCTTATGTTAATCAGAATCTTTTAAGTGTATCGTAGTTTGCACGAGATAATTGAGTCTTTTTGAGTTCTTTGCTTATCATTGCTTTGTAAAAAATCATATTACAAAGGAGATAATTTTTCTAGGAAAAGTTATTGATGGTGTTTATATTTTTCCACACTTAAAACGCACTGTGGCACCATTTGTTCATATACAAGCTTCTATTAATATTGCTTATTCTAATACCATCGTGAACAATTATGATATTTGGCACAAATGCCTTGGACATACCTCAAAACACGGTGTTCATTATGTTCTACGTGCTAAAACTATTGAATTTTGTGATTCTTGTGCTAAGGCTAAATCTCACCAATTACTGTTTTCACCTTCTCTTACTTTCTACACTACACCATTTCAATTAATTTTTGTTGATATATGGGGTCCTTCACATACTTCTTTCACCAATGGTTCTTTATACTATATTGTTTTTCTTGATGTGTTTTCCATGTTTACTTGGTTATATCTTATCAATCTGAGGTTTCTAGTGTTTTTTTTTTTACAAATTAAACTTCTTGCAGAAAACCAAACTGGTTTTACTATCAAAAGTCTTCAAAGTGACAATGCTAAAGAATTTATCTTTTTAACAAAAATGTTATGTAATATTGGCATTGCTCATCATCGCCTCACTTGTCCACACACACCAAAAAAATGGTTCCATAGAAAGAAAACATTGTCATATCGTTGAAACTGGGCTTGCTCTTCTTGTCACTTCTTCTTTGCCTCTCACGTTTTGGGTTGAGGCCTTTACTTCTGTTGTTTACATCATAAACATGTTACCTACCCCTGTTTTAGATAACCTTAGTCCCTATGAAAAAATGTTTTCTATTAAACCTAACTAATATTCTCAAAGTTTTTGGGTGTGCCTGTTACCCATTGTTGCGCCCTTGTAATCAACACAAATTTGATTTTCATTCTTCTTTATGTTTGTTTCTTGGTTATAATGACAAGCAACGAGGTTACATTTGCCTAACATCTACTGGTAAGATGGTAATATCCCGCAATGTTTTGTTTAATGAGTCTCTATTTCCCTTCTTTCTGCCTAACAATCCTTTCATTCACAATGGCACTTCCACTGATATTTTTGTCTCCTCTACTGCACCTATTACTATTGTTTCTTCTTCACATGAGTCTACGTCCGTTGCTATCACTACTTCACCACGCCTCTCAGTGTCCCCTCTCCCTTTGGTGTCATCTCCCACTACCACCATCTCTCCTCCACCTGTGCCAACTACTAACGCTCTTCCAATGCTTACTCATGCCAAAACTGGTATTTTCAAACCTAAACTTTTTCATACCTCTGTTCTGATGATCTTCTTGAATCATCTACTTATAAACAAACTATGGCTAAACCTTATTGGTTTTGTGCCATGCAATCTGAGTATGATGCTCTCCTACAAAACAACACTTGGACACTAACTTCGTTGCCTTCTAATGCCAATCTTGTTGGGTGCAAATGGGTCTTCAAACGGAAATTCAAAGCGAATGGTACTCCTCAGCGATACAAAGCCCGTCTTGTTGCCAAAGGTTTTCACCAACGTGAAGGCCACAATTTTTCTGACACATTCAGTCTTGTCATCAAACAAACTACCATTTGTATTGTTCTTACGATTGCTTTGTCTTCTCGTTGGCCTATTCATCAAATAGATGTCAATAATGTTTTCCTTTATGGTGAGTTGGATTTTCTTGTGTATATGCAACAACCTCCAGGGTTTTCTTCCACTGACTTGTCTCAGGTTTGTTGTTTGCACAAAGTTATCTATGGTCTCAAACAGGCTCCACAATCATGGTTCCAGAAACTCTCCACCAATTTTTTCCAAATGGGCTTTCTTCCTTCTAGGAGTGATACCTCTTTGTTTACACGGTTTAATTCTTCTGACACCTTGTTTATTCTTATCTATGTTGATGATATCTTGGTTACTGGTAGTTCCTCTATCCTTGTGCAGGATTTTATCCACCAACTCAACTTTCACTTTGCTCTGAAGAATCTTGGTCACTTGCATTATTTCTTAGGAGTGGAAGTTACTTGGTGTGCCAATGATTCCATTCATCTTTCACAGTCTAAATATATTCATGATCTCTTACGACGCACCAATATGCTTCATGCTAAGCCACAACCTACACCCATGATTTCCTCTCTTCGCCTTATTGTTGATGGTTCTACATCCGTTGAGGACCCAACCTTTTTTCGTTCTATTGTTGGTGCCTTACAATATGTTACTATCACTTGTCCAGAAATATCCTTTCCTATCAATCGAGTTTGTCAATACATGCACCAACCTCAGTTGAGTCAATGGAAAGTTGTTAAACGTATTCTTTGTTTCCTAGCCGGTACCTCCTCTCATGGTCTCCATTCTTCTCCCACGTTCTCCATCACTAGATTTAGCGATTCAGCCTGGGCAACCGACTTGGATGATCACAAATATACCACTGGTTGTTGCATCTTCGTTGGTCATAATCTGATTTCGTGGGTTTCAAAGAAGCAAAAAGTTGTTTCTCAGAGCAGCACAAAAGCAGAATATAGGAGTGTTGCAGCTGCCCTTGCTGACGTGATTTGGATCCAATCTCTCTTGCATGAGCTTCATATCACTCTTCCTACGCCAATACTATATTGTGATAATTTGAGTGTTGTTCAACTTGTTGCAAATCCCATCATGCACTCTCATTCTAAACATTTTGAATTGGACTTGCACTTTGCCAGAGACCATATTCTTGCTAAGTCTCATTTTCATTCACTTACCATCCCAATTTCAAGTTGCAAACATCTTAACCAAGCTTATCTCTAACTCACCTTTTCATTCTTTCAAATTAGGGTGTTTGATAAACCTTCCCCTAAGTTTAAGGGAACTGTTAACAAAAAGTATACTACACCTTTCATATAGGACATACTTTCTCCTTTATAAATACATCTTTTATATATATATATATATATATATATATATATATATATATATATATATATATATATCCAATATATTAGAAATAATATTTCTCTCTTCTTGTGTATTATCTTTTTCTCTTTCTCTCTAACTGCTCTAGTACTCTTTCAAGGAGAAAGAGAAATCGAGAGGAATAAAGTCAGTTTTTTTTTTTCTTTCTATTTTACGGTTTCTTATAAGTATTTTCAATTTGTTTACAATATTTTCATTTTCATATAACTGTCTGTCATCTGATTTTAACTTCAACTTGATGCATATTACAAATTGATGAATTTAATCTTAAAAAAGGAAGAAAAAAAACAAGTTGACTGAAAAAAAAATTAATTGATAGGTGAATTGAAGACGAAAAGTAGCGATCACACCGTCTATTCATATGAAAAAGCACTTAATTTTTTTTTAAACATCTAATATAATAATTTTTTAAATGAAAACAAAATTAAAATACCAAAAATTTATGAAGTAAAATGATTTGGATTATGATTACTGCAAAAAGTAAAATAGCCGTGAGAAGAGAAAAAGTTAGATGAGATACAGAAAGCTACAATAAATTTCTGCTCTGCGAGCTCTTAAAGGCGCGTTATTATTTTAGGTTACAGATCACTCTAAAAACTGCATCTCATGTTGTCTTGTCAGGATACGGTTGTCCTCTGTGTCTTGTTTTTGCCCTCTATGTTTTTCATCCATTCATGCCTGTACTACTTTTTTAAATTTTTAAACTTATCTCCACGTGATACTTTAAGGAAATATGTTTAAAACAATTTTAAAACCTTTTCTATTATAGAAAGAGTTAATGCCATTTTCAGTTAGTATTTTTTTAGAGATAATAAAATTGAGCAGTGATTTTAAAAGACGAAAAAAGTTATCCAGTATTTAATGTTATACAAATTTCAAATTGAATTTGTATAAATTTAATGTGATTATATATATATATATATATATATATATATATTATGGACAATTTTATGTAATAAATATATAAAACTTTTTTATTTTTATTTTGAATTTCTTTTAATATAAGGAGTTGTTCTTACCATGTTTGGAGAATACAATATTTAGGATCTCAAACAAATTCTATAGGTGAATTTTTAGATGGTCTTCATATAAAAGAAGTCAATCTGAAAATGATGTTGAAACGCTTAAGTTAGTAAGAACACAAAAAAATGATAATATATGTACTGAAAATAAGTATATTAGATAAGATAAGACGTAAGAGTTTGTATTTATAAACTCTTTGAATAGTGGCTCATGATAGTCATTATGATTCATAAATAGTCGCTCAGTAATTATAGTTCATTGAATTGACCGTTCAACTCATGATTAACATTGATGGTAATTACAACGGGAGAGTTTGTATTTATAGACTCTTTGAATAATGGTCCATGATAGTTATTATGACTCATAAAGAGTCACTCAGTAATTATATAGCTCATTGAATTTCCAGTTCAACTCATGATTAACATTGATGGTAATTAGAACCCTGATTATAGAATACCGATAGTCACCTTGAACCTTAGGCATTCTCAACTTTATGAGGGATAGATACATGAGTAATAATAATAAAAAAAATTCTTCTCATTCATTCTTATATTTATGTACTTTTTCTCTTTTTATTATTTTGGTTATTACTTTCTATTTTATTATTTCTATTATTATTATTTATTACATTGATAAAAAAATTATAATTATTATTATTTGTAAGGAAAATATGTTGTACATTGAATTGGTATTTAAATTATTTGTATGTGTATGATTAATAAATATAAAAAAAATCTTATAATTCTTGATGCCAGTAATGTAATATAAAAAAACACAAGTGCAACCAAAACAAAATAACATAAAGAAATGAGAAATAAAAGAAAAATTTATTAAGAAAATATTAATATAAATAATTTTATACATTTTACCTTAATCTACATTTTACCTTGAATATTTGACTACAATCACATTTCAATTGTGAAACATGCAATAAATGGAATATGTACACTAATAACTTAAAAACCCATACAAAAATAGTAGAACATCATATAGAAACTTTTTACTTGAAGGCGTCAAACATAAGTGTATAGAAAGTTCGAAACAAAGATATGGAAATGTTAAAGAAGATATATGACATGAAGTGATAGATATTCTATAAAGATTAAAAAGTAAGAGATTATGCCATATTTTTCAACAAATGTCATCAAAGTCAAAACTCTTAGCCAATATTTACGATCAAAAGTAATTTTTTTTTATAGTTATCGAAAGTCAAAGCATTTTCTATCACTACAACAAAAATTATCATTTTTTAAAAACTAAAATAATTAATTATTATTAGATTAAATTAAAAATCATTTTAGAGATTACAAAAATTATTGGTATTTAAAGTAGTTTCTATTATTATAAAAAATTTATATAATAATTTTTAAATTGATATCTAACCATTAGCTACCAAGATTTTATAACTACTAATATTTTAGATTTTAAATTAGTCTCTAAAAGAATAATTAAGACCAATTTAAAATCTAAAATATTAGTAGTTAATTTAAATACCAATTTAGAAATCATTTTATAATTTTTTTATTAATAATAGAAATCACCTTAGATACAAATAAATTTTATAGTCTCTAAATTAATATCTAATTTAGTTAATATAGTGACTAATTATTTTTTGTCTCTAAATTTAATGGTTATTTAATGGATTTCTTATAGGGTATTAAGAATCTAAATAAGTTTGATTTTCATTAATGAAAAAGTTTAACAAAATATAAAGAAAACAACTCTAAACCGTTCTCTTAAGATTTTAAGTTGAAATGTAATATCATAATATTTTATATAGGTTTTGCTCTTGGTTTATTGGTGATTAATCTCTCAAATGTATCCTCCTCAAAAAGACTCAACAATGGTATTAAAATTGATAGTTAAATGTTTCCGTTCAAGGAGAAATATCTCAATACAAAAGAGACATGTAAGGAAAAAAATCCAAGTTTTTTATAAATCCAAGTTTTGAGTTGAAGAACTAGAAAAAAATTAAGTAACATGTAAGGAAAAATACCATAAACTCATTTTCTTAATCTTTTAGACAATATCTCATATTAATTTTATTTATGAACTATTGATGATGAATATCCTCACTATATCCTCTTTAACAAGACCCAACATGTTCGTAATTGATTATTTTTTAAATAAAAATATTCTTATACAAAATTATTTTTTAATAAATATAATTGATTATTGTAACAAAAGAATTACTAATAAAAAAGCCATAATAATTTATAAAAAAAATACTATAAATATAATCTAATAGATTATTTAATTGATAATCAATTATATATAAATGATTGAATCTGAAATATTGATTAAGTCACTTTATTTATTTATATATATATATATATATATATTCAATTATAGTATAAAATAACATATTATCTATTAATCCATCACTTACAATTTACCATAAAATCAATTAAGTTTTAATTTATTTGATTATTATATTGTTAACCTATTTTTTAAAGCTTATTTGAAAAATATTAAAATTCATTGACATAAAAATGCATATATACATAAATTAATGTTAACTACACGTAAAATTCAAGACCTCTCATCAAAGTTAAAATATAAAGAGTTTTCAATTTTTAAATATAAAGAGTTTTCATTTTTTAAAATACTTTGATCAACTTGATTTAACATTATTATACCTAATTGTTAAAAAAAAAACTTTTTTATTTACCTTTAAATTTTGACTTTATCAATTTTTAAATATTTTCCTTTAATTATGTACTGTCGAATTATTGAGAATCCTCAAAATACTAATTGAAAATATTTAAAAATATACCATGTCATGTGATCAAAAGATCAAAATATTGAAAAAGACCGTGAAACTAGAAACGTAAAACAAATCATACAAATGTGACCAGACTAGTTTTCAACAACATGGTTTACATTCATTTATGGTTAATAAATTGATAATTAATATAAATATTAGAATTTTTTTAGAAAAAAAAATAGAAGGAAAAAATTAACAAAAGTAATATTTCTTAATTTTATTTTTATTTTACAAGTAAAAAATTTCAATAAATCCATCAATTCTTTTAATGGCTAAAGGAAGGGTGGAAGAATTCTAGTGTTAGGAAATTTTTATTAGACATTTGAGTAATAATAGCTCAAAATTACCAATAAATATATTAAATGATTTTCTTAATTTCTAAATAAAAAGGTAAAGAATTGGAGTGTTGGAAGTTGGAACATATTACAATGATAAGAAACTTTTTATTAATTATTTATGTGAAAATAATTAAGTTAAATATAAATATAAGTTAAATTATAAAGTGGAGGTAGTACATGGAATTGTAAATAAATGATATACAAGGATAATAAGTAAGAGTCAATTAATTAATTATTATAATTTATATTACTTCTATATTTTAATCCAAACTTTGTTATTTATTTGCTATTTTTTTTAGTCTGATAATTATTTTTTATTCCATCCATACTTTATGTATTTTTATTGGATGCTTAATACTTTTTCTACTTTAAAATAATCTACGACAAATAAAAAATATGTTTGTTATTTTTAATAATGGTGTAGTAGTTTAGAATCAAATATTGTTTGTATATGGATGATTTATCGTAATAACAACACTAAAATATATATTGATTCATCGTAATCTTGCATAGTTAGATAATAACTAAAACACACTTAACTATGAAAAGATAAAATATATACTTGCAATATCATTTTTAAAATGTATAAAATATTTTAAATTTCTTAAATGCTTTGAAATTTTAAATTACAAAATCCTAATGTTTGAAATATTACTATTACATTTAACAATTCTTTTAAATTTTAAAAATTCTTTAGCAGTTTGAATCGAATACATCTGTATCTAAACATATTAAAGTTACATTACCAAATTTTCTATAAAAAAATAACCTTTTTCATTGAATCATATTCATTGTAGTATACCAACTGACAATAAACCCACAACCTGTTATTAACTTCCCATCTCAACCGTGACTCTCATCTCATTCTCTTGCTGGCGCCATTAACGCCCCTTCATCTCCACCACAGGCTAGGTTAGCGTTGGCACATTTATATTTCTGTCACAGCTTTATATATATATATATATATATATATATATATATATTTAAAATTAGTCTTTATTATTTAATTTAATAAATTAAAAAGGAAACACAGTTTTAACCTATAGACACTGACATGGACACTGACACGACACGGATACGAAGATACGTAAAATTTTTAAAATATAATACATGGGGACATAGATCTATATATTATACAATTATGAATTATATAAATCGATAATAAAGGTTTATGTGCACAAGTATGTTTTAAATCATTTTTTGGAGTAGAAATATGTTTTTCATGATTGATTCACAAGGATTTGTTTCTTATTTTTTATAATCATAATAATAATTTATAGAATAAAATTTGATTTTTTAGAAAATTAATATATTTTTTCTTTTTAAAATTGTGTTAGAACCGTACTAGAATTGTCAGAAATCTAACAAATACTTTTTGAATTGGACACTTCACGGATACGTGTCCTACAGGTGTCATATGAGTGACATACGACACATCATTTATGAAGAGTGTCCGAGCTTCATAGGTTTTAACTGATGGATAAAAGAGAATGAGAAATTAGGTTAAGGAAAACGTCAACGAGAAGTCACGTACAATTTGTTTGTACTTAGGCAGAGAGAAAGAAGAAGAAAACAAAACTAGTCCAATGATCAAAAGTGAGGAGGACACATGAGTTATATACGAAAATCCAAGAAGAAAGTAACATGAGTTATATTTCTGATAAGTTACTGTGATGAAATTATACAAGAGAAGGAGGGTGGTGTCAACATCTATGCTGAGTTTGTTTTGCATAAAGGTAAGTGACGAGGAGAGGAGAGGAGAGGGAGAGGGAGAGGAAGAGAAAGAGAAGGGTATGGTAATGAAGAAGGTAGGCTAAACTGCACCAACTGCATATGTTTACACGTGGAGGGCCAGTTCTTCCAGCTGGTGTGACCAATTAGATCTAACATTCATTGTTCACAAGAGAGTAGAGAAACAAGTTGATTGATATAAATGTAACAAAATTTCCCTTTTCATTTTGTTTTTGTTCCTTGCACAAGAGGAAGATAGAAAGAAAGAAAAAGTTAAGAAACAGTAGTGGATACAATGACCCCTCTGGTTTAGGACTGTAACTGAGGCACCCACTTACATTAAATGAAGAAATTAAGGCCGTTGAAAAGTCTCAACTACACAAACATCAATTAGGTGCTGGCATTAACTCTTTTTCACCCACCTTTTCTATGATCAATTTCCTACTATAAATATAAATACATGTACACACAATCACAATCCCACATAAATTGTGAGTATATATCATACATATATATACTCACAATATTGTACCATCTCTCTTAATCATGGCCAGCGAACGTGATCTCTTCTCGGCGGAGATTGTGAACCGTGGGATCGAATCATCTGGACCAAACGCCGGCTCCTTGACCTTCTCCGTTAGGGTTAGGAGGCGTTTGCCGGATTTTCTTCAATCGGTGAACCTCAAATACGTGAAATTAGGTTACCATTATCTGATAAACCATGGCATATACCTGTTGACCATACCCGTTCTTCTGGTGGTGTTCAGTGCTGAGGTTGGAAGCCTGAGCAAAGAGGACCTGTGGAAGAAGCTCTGGGAAGATGCGCGTTACGACCTTGCCACTGTTCTTGCTTCCTTTGGCGTCTTCGTCTTCACCTTGTCTGTTTACTTCATGTCACGCCCACGCCCCATTTACCTCATTGATTTTGCATGCTATAAACCCGATGATGAACTCAAGGTAACTAACACTTTCAACCATCTCTTTGCTTTTCTTTCTTTGGATTCATTATCACCGTGCTTGTTTCATTCATAAATGCTTGATTATACCCAAAAGAATTTTCAGCACCATTGGTCCATTGATTCTACCCTCTCTCTTTTGGTTTATCCAAACACAGTGCTCTCATTGGTTAGCTTAAATTCCTCTGGATCCGTTTTAAATGTTGTCTCCCTAATAATATATACTTAATTTGTATTTCATTATTATAAATTTATTATTTAGTTAGTATATATATTAAAATAATTACAAACAACTTAAGGTAATCTGAATATATATTGGTACCATAGTATTTCATAGGTTAATGCATTTTATGTCTAACCAAAATCACAAGAATTTATTACATTTTTGTGGTAGGTGAAGAAATAATTATCCTCTTTAATTATCTGAGATTTTTAAAAACATGATCATATTTTAAAAAAAAAAAAATTAAATTTTACCCAACATGTTTGTTTTATTTTTTAAAAATATTTATCATTTTAATTAGTTAGATTTATTTGTAAAAGCAAACTCATACATAAGGATGAATAGGATGTCTACATGATTTATTTTTTAGTTTATATGATGTTGTTTTATATTGGATTTGGTTTTGAGATATATAGTCTCTTTTTGTGTATATTGGTTCGAATATTCTTTAAAATATTCTTTTTCATTTAATTTATTTATTTGTCAATAAAAATATATTTTTTTAATAAAAAATAAGGTTAATCTCAATATAAATATTTTTTACCTAATAGTTTGACGTTTCTAAATGAATCTTAGAGATTTATTAGAATTCAAAACTGAAACAACTCAAATAGAAATACTTACACATTATTCATTAACAAAAATATTTATACTAAGAGGAGTTGAACTCACCTTCTTTTGGAATATGAGCTTCTTTCTTTACCAATTGTATCGACCTTTATTACTTATTGTTTTTTCAATTTGTTTTTCTTTTTATAAAAAGTTGTTTTTCAAAGGAAAATATTTACTAGTTTCTCTCTCTCTAGTGTACAAAGACACATTTTAGCTAATAACATCAATTAAAAAGTTAGTTAAATAACATTAAATGTATTAAGAAAGTTTTACTTTCATAACATTACCTTTAATATTATAGGGATTCATCAGATCACTCACTCTTTCCATTTAAAAACTCAGGGTGCTTAATCTTTTCCAGGTAAATTAAAACTTGTTTAATTTATTTCTTTCATACTGTTTCAGTATTTCTAACTACTTGATTTATATTTTCATGAAATAATTTTATATACTACATAAGTACCTCGAAAACAAAGTACCGATACTCCGCTAAAAAAAAGTCTCAATCACTCAACTAAGTACAATTTCAAAAGTCTTTATATTGAAAGTCTAACCAATTATCTTGAAACAAAAATCAAAAGTTTTAAGTGGTAAAAACGATTAATTAACTTTTGTTAGTCATTTTGAAAAATACTTACAAGAAAAAAAATTAAGATTATATTAAGAGTTTATAATATTTAATGCTTATTGACTGTAAAAATTACAAAACAAACAATACTACTTTGCTAAAAAAAAGTAATGTAAGAGATAATATACTTTAAAAAAGAAGACAAAAAAGATTTATGAGAAAGAATCGCGTAGAAGTTGAAGTTAATACTTTAATAATATATGTTGATTTTTAAATCTTTAATAAACTGCATGGTTTTATCAAAATAAAACTCAAATTTTGATGAAAAAAGAATATATTACAGAAAATGAGGAATTGGAGATATTTTAGAAACTTAAAATTTATGGTTTTTTAAATTAGTTTTTATTATTGATAAATAATTTTTTTAATTTATATCTTATTATTAAATTTAGAATTTTAATAATTAGTAACTATTTTTTCTTTAAATTTAGTTTTTATGTAATAATTTTGTTGTAGTGAATGTTATTTGTGTGAAGTGAGTAAGTGTGAAAAACATGAAGTAATATACGTTGCATGGCATGGCAGGTGTCAAGGGAGGAGTTGATGGAAGTAGCAAGAAAATCAGGGAAGTTCGACGAAGGAAGTCTCAACTTCCAAAAGAGGATGTTAATGTCCTCCGGCATCGGAGACGAGACCTACATCCCCAAAGCCGTCGTAGCCTCCACCGAGAACACCGCCACCATGAAGGAGGGTCGTGCAGAGGCCTCCATGGTCATGTTTGGTGCCCTGGACGAGCTCTTCGAGAAAACGCGCGTCCGCCCCAAGGACGTCGGCGTTCTGGTTGTCAACTGCAGCATCTTCAACCCCACTCCGTCGCTCTCTGCCATGATCATCAACCACTACAAGATGCGGGGGAACATCCTCAGCTACAACCTCGGGGGAATGGGGTGCAGTGCTGGAGTCATAGCCGTGGACTTGGCTAAGGACATTCTGCAAGCAAACCCTAATAACTACGCGGTGGTGGTGAGCACTGAGATGGTCGGCTACAACTGGTACCAGGGGAAGGACAGGTCCATGCTCATTCCCAACTGTTTCTTCCGAATGGGTTGCTCCGCCGTCATGCTCTCCAACCGCCGCCGGGACTACAGCCGCGCAAAGTACCGTCTTGAGCATATTGTTCGGACACATAAGGGTGCTGATGACCGTAGCTTCAGGTTCACCTTCTCACTCTTTTAATTTTCACTCTCAATACTTGTTTAAACAAGTTACCTTCACAACACAAAATTAAATTAGATTATAAAAAAAATAAAAAGAAAAATAATCTTTTGATTATATAGGGAAATATGGGTCCATGTAAAAAAATGAAAAATTATTAAAAAATTGTATGTTGATGTATTTGATTTTAGAGTTGTCAAGGGGTGATTTTTTCTTAAACAAAATATTTATAATTATGGGAATGGAATAGTTTTGATCTAGTTGGAAGTGCATAAAATTTTCAGTTTTTTAGGGTATTAGGTTTGGTATGTTGGTTGAGTTTTCTCCATGTCAGATTATGCAGGAATTACTAACTCGTATGTCATGATATTATCTTATTGTTTTTTTGTTGAATCTCATAACATCAATATTTGGTGTGATAGATATTGGTTTGGAAATTTAATAGTATATTCAGAATCATGTTAATTACAGAATCAATTAATAAACACTACATTAAAATATTATTTACTGACTTAAATTTTACTGTTATTAATTATATTATTAAAATGATGTTTTCAATAAGCATATTTTTTCTAATCTAAAATAAGATGTGTTGGTGATTTCATTTAACTAAATAAAATCCTGTGGTAAGAAAAGTAAAATAGCATAAGCCTTCTTTTACATTATCCTTTTTTTTACACATTTCTTTTACAGTTTTTTTTTTTAGCGCAAAGTAAAATATTATTGGAAGGATGTTAAACTTTCCTTGTAGTGATTAACTTCATAGGAATGATAACTTACACTAGTTATATTGACACTAATAAATTATTATTTTATTATAATATAATATTTTATTTTATTTTAAAAAATCCTTGTAAAATAGTTGTTTTTCTTATAAACTTTATTCTTATTTTCAAGTTGCTGAATTGTGTGTTTACCTTTTTTCCAAACCAATCTAGAAGAAGAAAATCTCCTTCTCTTTTTTCACTAAATTATGAAAAAAATAACCTTTTTACTTTTTATTTCCTTTTCTTATTATGATAATCACCCTTTTTCGTCTCAGTTTCTCTCTTATACTTTCTTGAAAAATAAAATAAAATAAATCAATAGCACATAATATTGTTTGTTGGCTTGTGCTATGACACATAATTTTCGCATAATTATAGGTTTTTTTGTTTATTTTTTTACACATACACAATATATATATATATATATAAGATTACTGTGCCATTTTCCAAAAGAATGTTTTCAACTTTTATCTAATCACGACTCTTTAATATAACTTTGTATATTCTTTTCACAAGTCGTTATGTTTTGGCTAACGATAAAAAGATATTTTGCAAGCCTTTTGTGTTTAAAAAATAAATATCATTACAAAAATTTATAAACATATATTCGAATTTAAAAAATTTCTTTAAAAAACAAGCAAAATATGATAATTTATTTGATTAAATTGAATTTTTGGAAAATACACTTACTTTCAATCTGGAGCCATGAATAGAAAATGCCCAGAAGAGATGAACTGAAATTGCCGAGACAGAGGGTTGTTTGGATATATCATTAAGACTCTGCCGTCTAAATTTGGACTCTGAAGAGCTTCTATAGTATTTAATCTTCCTTAGGAGTCACAAATTCCGTTTGTTTGTGTTGACCAATTCTAGATAACTCGTTACACTGGACTTATGAGTAGAAAGTTTCGGGTAATTTGCATCCCATATTAAGTTCAACATCACCATCATCGTACACCAATTCTGACTGAAAATGGAGATTGAAACATGACCAAACTAGTGGCTTGAATAAGGTTGAGCAAAAATATGTCGTAGATCATTAGATGTCGTAGTGTATTTTTAAGAGGGTTGACATTTTAGTTCCATCCTCCAACCGTCTAATAATAACTGAAGGGACACATTGGACCCCTCCTTTAAACAAATTGTCCCACAAGGAAAATCCACTTTAATGAAAATGGAAGACTTGCCAAATTGTTCATCCTAATCAATAATCATCATTCCTCAACTATATCAGCATTGCTTTTTTAATTTAGATTTTGGTGACTTATAATAAATATCTGTCACATAATTAGGTGTGTGTACCAAGAAGAAGATGAGCAAAAGCTAAAGGGACTGAAGATCAGCAAAGACCTGATTGAGATTGGTGGTGATGCTCTAAAAACCAACATCACCACACTAGGACCCTTGGTGCTACCCTTTTCTGAGCAGCTTCTCTTCTTTGGCACCCTTGTGTGGAGGCACCTATTTGGGAGCAAAACTGATGGGAGTTCCCCATCAATGAAGAAGCCATACATTCCTGACTACAAACTGGCTTTTGAGCACTTTTGTGTGCATGCTGCAAGCAAAACCATTCTTGATGAGCTTCAAAGGAACTTGGAGCTGAGTGACAAGAACATTGAGGCCTCAAGAATGACACTGCACCGCTTTGGCAACACCTCTAGCAGCAGCATTTGGTATGAGTTGGCTTACATGGAAGCAAAGGAGAGTGTGAGAAGAGGGGACCGTGTTTGGCAACTTGCTTTTGGGTCTGGATTCAAGTGCAACAGTGTGGTGTGGCGTGCCATGCGTAGAGTCACTAAGCCTTCAAGGAACCCTTGGCTTGACTGCATCAACAGATATCCTGCACCTCTCAACTGAAGCCAAATTTGAGGGCACTGGTATCATGAATCTATCAGTGAGGTCATGCACGGTTAGGATTAATAAGGGTAGTTCTAAGTTGGTCTTTAAATTTTACAACTACTTTCAGTTTCTTTCTCATTTTATTATTCCTCATTAGGCACATGTCTGCCTCCTTGCTTAATTTCTATGTCTCCTCATAGGATGATATGATTGATATCAAAGTTGATGGATGACTTTTACTTATAGTCAATGCAACATTGTTCCATGCTTTTAATTAGTTTCTCTGCCTCAACTTCTGAGGATAATTTGAAAACTGATTGGTAATACCTTTTAAAAGTTCAATGGTTAAGCATAGTTACTGTGAATGACAATTGATTCAAAATCATAGTAAGCATACATATATGTAACTCTTAAAGTAGTCATGATCAAATCAATATGCATACACTATTTTCTATGTATCAAGTTATGCTACACAGATCATGAATTATAGAAGATCCTATCCATTTGTGATGATATATAGATATAGTCTTATTAGTCAATATTTTAATTGGGTGATTGGACAAGGAAGCATTATCAGTTAACTGTCACCATGCAGGCTGAAAGTGAAAGCACCTCTCTTATCTGTTCTAGAAGACTTTGTTGGTGTTGTTATAATAAATGAATGTTTGGACTTTCACCAATTCAACTCTCCAAGCTCAATTCCAATTTGACACAAATCGTAATCAATTAATACCATCCATGTGAGTTGAGTGCAGAATCTGTAACAGGGGAATGGATTTTTTGGTGGATATATCTTCTTGTACTGCAAAGTAGTTGTAATATCTTCTGAATTGAAAGCTGGTTTTGGAAGGAAATAGTTTGTGTTTAGGACTTTAGTGTGTGGAAACTGGATAAGAATAACAAATTTTTTTGTAGGATATGACAAGACATTTTAGTGATGCTGTGAAACATAACTTCAACGAAAATATCTCATTGTATTGATTAATATAACAAAGTATGCAGGGAGAAGTTCTTTGCATATTCTATTTTATTATTAATTGTTGTCAACAACAAATAAACATTTCTAAAACCTAATTAATTCATTGATTAATTTCAACTGACTGATACAACTAAACATAGCTGATTAATATCTTAACTTCGTTTTTATTATTAATTGTTGTTTTGAAGAGAGCTTTGGCACATTGGGGCAACTTGCTTTAGATGCCATTATTATCATAACCATAGGTGAAGTTATTAATGCTAAATTGAGCCTTAATGGGTTTGACCCAAACGAAACATTAAAATGCTTAGGAAATGTGTAAAGGAAGAGCTGGTGAGAAATTTATTCAATTTATGTTTAAAATTTATGTATTCTTTGACAATATTTAAAATTTATTAAGAACTGTCAAATTGTGAATAAAAAATAACATGTAAATGACATTCTAAAATATTTGTATCTCATTGGATTAGGCCCAATTCAGAATTATACGATCCAAAAATATATTATAAATTCTATAATTTGAATTATATTTCTTTATTACAGAATTGAAAGATATATAATGGATTGTACCATCGATAATACGTTTCTAAATTTTAAATTAGAAAATCTAAAATAAATTTCCATCATCCTTGTTTTCTGTCTAAAAAACATTTAAACTTTTCTCATAGGCTGATTCTCCCTTCCACCATATCAATTTAAACTCACACCTAAACATATAAATGGGAAATTTCGGATATTTATATTTGTAAGTTAAATCACAAAGTTTCGGATATACAAATTCGAAACTAATATGTTACTTTCAAATTTCACCATCCGAAAGTTTATTTGGACAGCATAAATGATTTTCGAATATCAAGATCCATAAGCAAACATAAATGAGTTATGAATTTCAATTCTCAGCATCATTTACAGCACATCATTCGGAATATGAAAATCTGAAACTCATAACTCACTTTCGGATATGAAAATTCAGAAGCTTAAATGAAGTACGAAAATGACCTCTGAATATCGAAAGCCAAAGTATATAACAATCACTTCCGAATTTATGCATCCGTAAGCAAAAATGAAGCCAATAGCAATGTTAGGTTTCAAATATTTTGTTGGGTGCATATCTTAAAGGCAATTGCTTCCTGCACCCAATCAATTTTGACTCGTGCCCAACGAAAATTTTAAAACCCTATTCTGCCCTTTTCACACATTTGCTTATGGATTTCAATATCCGGAAGTCATTTTTATACATTCTGGATTTTGAAATCCGGAAGGTCATTTTCATATTTCATTTAAGCTTTCGAATGATCATATCTAGAAGTGAGTAATGAGTTCTGAATTTTCATATCCGGAATGGTGTGTTGTAAATAGTGCTAAAAATTGAGATTCATAACTCATTTATGTTTGCTTACTGATTTTGACATCCGGAAGGTCATTTATGCTCTCCAAATAAGCTTCCAGATGATGAAATCCAAAAGTGACATATTAGTTCTGGATTTGTATATCCGGAATTTTGTAATTTGACTTATGGATATGAATATCTGAAAGGCAAAATTTAAAATCATTAAGAACAAAATGGACATTTCACGTGAGTGTGTTAGGTGCAAATCATAAATGATATGGTGTAGGAAGAATCAGCCCATCTTAAATAATATGGTGCATGGAGAAATTGTCTTCCCATAGCTCTAATAAAAGGCCTGACATATATATCTTAATGGGCCTTATATTTCCGCTACATTGTTTGAGGGTTTATTTTTCCTGCACCCCTACGTTTTTCTTCCTACACCCCCACAATTTTCTAAATTTGAAACTGACCTTGACCATTTATTTGAAAAAGGGCACCGTGATTATCAGAAATCGGGATCTGAGAGTATGCCACAAATTCATCAATCCAGAATTAAATCATTTTTTTTCGGATGAGGGGTGTTTCAGAAGCAAATTTTGCATAAATTATTGATTTTTGGATTGTTGAATCTGCAAGCCTAATTTTGTTACGGATTGGTGGATCCATAATGTTTTTTTTGAATAATGAATTTTTGAATGTGAAATGCATATTTTGAATTACAGATTGGTGGATCTAAAATTTTACTGTAAATGTCAATCCAAAATTTTTCTGGATTCCATAATCCGGAATGCAAAAAAATAAATACAGTTCAAGTAAATTTTAGAGTTTTTAAAAAATAATAGAGACAGTTTAATCTTTGCATAACATTGTGAGAGTCCAGGAATAAACTACCGACCGAAAACGCACAGACAGGAACAAAATATAATATTACTAATTATTTAAGAAATGAAGAGAATAAATAAATTAATTGAAGTTTAAATTCACTTTTAGTTATCAAAGAAGTAAGTTTTATTTTAATTCTTATAAGAAAAAAATGGCACAATGATTCTCTTGATCTTTGAAAATGTAAGGTGATTTCAAGTTAATTCCTTAATGTTAATAAGTTTAAACAAAACTAAAAATATATACATTTATTTATTGTTTTAAATAAATCTCTCCGTACACATGGACCAACTTGCATTTTAAAAATAATATACAATAACTAAATTATATATTAATGATAATATTATAAGAATTAATCTGAAATTAAATACAAATATAAAATTGGAATTTATTTTCAAATATTTTATTTAGATTTATTTAAATTAAAAAAAAAAAACTAACTTGAAACTGCCATGCATTTTTAATGACCAAATATACCCTTCAATGAAAAAAGATTCTTTGAAACTCAGTCACAAAGCCAGATCATTTTTTTCCTAATATGTGAACTTGTTAAACTACTTTATGTGCATATAATATTTCAAAAAAATATTTTTAAACTGTTAAGGTAAATATTATTTATCTATTTAAAAATCAAAAATAATAATTTCAGATTTAATGAGGATAAAAATCAAGGAGTTCTGTATATACACTAAAACTAAGATTTATTTATTTTATAAAAATTAAAAATAGTAATTTTAAATTTGTATTAAAATGAAAAATGAGATGAGACTAAAAAATAGAAAATGAAAAAATTGAGATCTAGTGGAGGGTAGTCATTTGATGAAGAGTTCCCTCATTTAATATGCTAGCCATTACTTCTCCAAGGTCCCCTACCTTGCTCATATTTCAATCATTTTTTGGTTTTTTTTCTTCCATTTAACATTTTTTTTAATTTCGGTAAAACTATGAATATTATTTAAATTTATCATATAACATAAACATTTGTATACCTATTTTAAAAAACTATGAGAATAATATAGGATAAATTTACAAGGTATTTTCTACTTATTTTAATAACTTCTGTGAATTGAAAGGTCTAAGCAATTAATGTTTGACTTTATAAGGTTCGCTTATCAATTTCAGGTCTACATCTCTTTTTTCTCAACCATTAATTTTTCTTGGTTCATTGAGTATTCATGGTGTACTGGTATTCTGCATAAGAACTTTCAGAAAAAAAAAATAGTAAAAAAAAAATTATTTTTCTCAGGTTAAAATTAGATTATATAAAAATTAATTTGTAAATACTCATTCACATAAACTGATTGTAATTTATAAAAAAGGTGAACTTCATTTTTTATATTTTTTCTCCTAAAATTTCTTATGGAAAAACTCATTCAGATACACCTACTAGAAAAGTCTGTTTAAAAGTTTTCTTTAATAAAACCATTTATAAAAGCTAAAAAAACATAATATGTTTAAGTCAATTTGCGCCTTTAAATAAACTAACAAACATATTATCTTATATGTCAAGCTATTAAGTTGGAAAAAAAAAATCTTTCAAATGATTTGACTTTTGTAACAATAGACAACTAGCCTTGTTAGCCTGTATACTGCGTTTGTCTCTGTTCCTATTGCCTCACTTTTTCTTTTTTTTGTTAATACTTTCTTTTCACTTGCTTTTGAAGATGTTGCAGAGTGGTCCCAGGGGTAAGATTAATGCAAATCTGTAACAAACAATTGCACTTTCTAAAGTAGAAAATTAAGAACCAAGTATCTGTTTCACTAAAACATTTCACTTTCTTTTACTTGCAAATTAAATAATAGAAAGAGAATCACACATACTGATACTGTTCAATACTGCAAAATACAGTGATATAAGAGCAATGGGTGTATAAATGTTCTTCACTCAAATTGATGGTACCTGCCTCAACTGATATTTTGGAAGCTTTATTACTACCAAAAGAAAAAGCAGTGAGATGGGGCCAGGAGGGGGGCTATGGAAGAAATATGAAATTGAGAGCATCACATAAATTGACTCAATGAAAACAACTAATCCTTGCAGTGTCACGCTAACCAATCGTCGTCCATACTGTCAAAATCTCCAATATCCATGCTGTTTGTAGCATTGTCAAGAAAGAAAGAAGAAAAAGAAAAACGATCAGTATGAAGCATATATATAGATTGGAAAGTCCAAATCAAAAAAGGTATGCATGCACTATTTGAATTGTCGCCGCCACAATTCACATAAATAAGAACTAGATATACTTCTAGCCAAAATAATTATTGTGGTGGGCAAATCAAACCTGTTCATCATAAAGACTAAAATCAAACTATAATAACAATTTTTTTTAAAAAAAATACCTTTTAACATTAACAATAGTAACATAGTATATAACATGGACTACGACGTGCATCAAGAATCGACTGGACCATGCCTCAGATTGAGAGTTCTACAAGGCCTACCAGAAGCCCAAAAGAAGGGAACATACCATAAACATGATAGCGTTTGCATGACCAAGAAAATGGTACACTAAGATACAGAGAAAATTGCCTTTAAGGGGAACAATTCTATATATCATTTGAAGGTTTCACATAGGGCTGTAAAGCCCTCGAAGCTACTCGAGTTTGGCTAAAGATGAGAAAATAACTGTTTCAAAAGAATCAATAAAAGAATCAAAAATCGAATATGGGGGATTGGCAGAAAAAAAAAGATATAACTATCCGAATTTTGACTGACTCGTGCTCCATAACCAAGTTTAGCACAAAACCGACCAGGATAATTACTATTTAATTGTATTGTAGTGAAATTCAATCAACAGTTCAGTCTGAGCAAGCTAGATCACATCACAATCTAAGTATCAGTTGGAATTAGCATACAAATATCTCTGTAAGATCCAAAAGAAGAAAAAGCATAATGAACTTATATACAAAATTATCCCACCAAGAATAAAAATAACAGTAACATAGATCTCTAATTCTGTAGGAGTAAAGAATGAATCTTTGTGCGCAAAGAAAGGTGAAACCTAATTAAATTTCCCTAAGAAACACTCCACCAAACTGCAAGCTGCCCTGATCCTTTTCCTCAGTAAGAGAGGTGCAGACAAAAAACACTTCACAAACAAAATTCATTTTTTTCAAAAATTAAGAAACTTATCTTCAGCTTACCGAGGCAAGGAAGAATCCTGAAAATAATCCACAGAGCACTGCTCTAAGCAGCTCTCGTTTAACCAAGCTGGAAACTCCAGAAGTTGGTCAAAATTATGGTATGCATCATCTCCGTTCTTGGCTTCAGGTGCCCTATGTTCCATGTTTTTCAAGAACTTGAACCAACAAGCTGATTTGACCAAATTCATGGTGTCATTCCATTCCATTTGGTATTGCTCTCCCAACGATCTGATCTCTGCCATACCCTCATCATCCATGGCTGTGTGTAAGCCTACAGTTACCTGTGTTGCAGCATTGGATTCAACAGTATCCCCCATTGAATAAAACCCCTCTCCCTGTGATATTCCAAGGGAAGGAAGTTCCTCTGGAGGAGAAGACGAGGTTGCAGATGAGTTAGAGGATGATGATGAGTTATTGAGGAGAAAGGTAGCATCTAGGTTGTTGAAATCTTGAAAGTTGAGATTCAATCCCAAAGTCTGATTTGGAAGTATGAAATTGGGGTTTTCAGCCATAAGGTGTGGTGGAGTGATTGGGGAAGCAGAAGGCCAGGTGTAAAATTTTGGAACCGAAGGAGGAGGTTGGGATAAGCATGAATAGGATAAATCATCCTTGTAGCCTGAAAAATTGGACGTGCATGCAGGATAAATTCTTTGATTTCGCCTGGACTTGAATTTTACATCTTGGTCAGGCCGGAGGGATACTGATGCCCTTCTCTGCTGTTCTTGGGTCTGTTTCTGCTGTTGCTGCTTCTGTTCGCTTGCTTCTTTCATAGCTGCCCTGTGAAATTTCAAGGCAGTGACAATCTCCCTCCGAGCCTCTGCCATATTCAAAAGCCTTTCTTGATAAGGCCTACTGGTGTGGAGTCTCCTCCTAACTTGTTTTTTATGTTGTTGAGGTTGTGTGGACTGTGTGGCCCGACAAGCATCTGCAACTTTTCCATGTTTTGAATTATGACCGTGAGAAACCCCACCGTTCACAACAAAATTTTGGTCTTTCGGATTCACGGAGACTTTTGTTCCAGAGGTGGTTAGTTGTTTCACTAGGCTGCGGATGTATGCGCTAGGGAGAGGAGGTTGTTCAAGCTTACTGAGCTTATCTAATTCCATTCCTCTTTTTTCTTTTTTGCTTCTTACTTCAAAGAAGATCGGCCTATCTATGTGTGGCTAGGTATCAACTTCACTAAAAAGATTTCAGAAAGGTAATAAATTGGAAGAATCATATGGGTCTTCTCCTACAATTGTGAGGGACAAACAAAGTACACAATGCAGTGGCAGATAGTGATCAGAAGGAAATCCTGGTCCTCCTGGATGGCTAATGAGCGTTATAAATAGTTGGGAACAGCCTAGTAGGGCCTTTAAAATATTTTGGACTTTATTTACAAAAAAAATGTTGGACTTTTCCTTGTTTTGGCAAACTACGTTTATTACCAATTTATAGCCTGCTTTAAATAAATTTTAAATGAATTCTTCTGAGTGTTGGTCTCATCATGCCATATCTTCAACAATAATTCTAACTCGTTTCACTTCCGTGAATAGCTACATAGCTTTTTTCTTCTAGAATAAATAAAGGTCTTTTTAATAGCTTACAATAGCATATCAGCGTAACGATCAAGTTTTCACATTCCATTGGAAGAAGATATTTAGAAAAATTACCACACGAGAAAGATAAAAACAAAGAAATAACAACCACATATAAAAGGACAAATAAGGGCTCTTAACAATGTATGTTTTCCTTTTAAGCACATGCACTAAAGATGAACATGAACATAATATTACTGTGGTTTGAGCTTCTAAAATATATCATGAAAAACTTTCAAAATGGAACGACACGAGTATTTTCTAAAATCATAAAAATAAAGCAAAGCATGATAAAAATGGAGATTTCAAATGTAACTTTCATTTTTAATCATATAATCAAACAAGGATGATCAAAATTAAAAGTCATATACACACTTTATATGTCATGTCTAGTTTTATTTTAATCTTACCATTCAAATCCAATCTAGTAGTCTATATTTATATTTAACATTACTCCACAATAGGAATTCTTTCTCATTTGTTACACTCCTTTGTTGTAAGTAGGACATGTTAAATATTAATTACTAATTGTGCTAGAGATATGATTCGATTACGTTAAATAGGGAGATATGAATGATTTGATAGGGAAATATCTTACCAAATATTTCCCATTATTGGATATTGATTGTGTTTCTTACTATTGTATTCCTTCATTATAAAAAAAAAAATCTATGTGTCTACACAACACACGAAATTCAATATAATCCTTCTTGGTTTCTATCTTCTCAACATGGTACTAGGGCGGTATCATCTTCTATGACTTGTTTGGTCACCAATCCATAGAGTCTAACGAGAAGGAAATTCCAAATAAGTTCTTTCCCAATGACCCAAAGCTCATAGGAGTAAATGTTAGAAACCGTAAAAGGTTTCTAGATTTTTTTCCCATGTCATCACTACTCACATTGATACACATTGTTCAATGTTACTCTCACAATTCACCGACAATCATATTGTTTACCGCCCACAAATTTATAGATAGCCTTTTCTTAGCATTATTGTTTACCATAGACATTATTCTGACGAGTATCTTTTGTCGTCAACGTCTTTTCAGTGAGTCAATGACATTTTTCTAGCAAGTACTATTAACCACTAATTTTTTCTAGCAAAAACTATTTGCAATCGATGTTTTCTAGTGAGTACTATTTATCATCAACGATTTACTAATGAGTTTCTTTTTCTATTCGGCAAACTATTCACTACCTACGTTTTTTAGTGAGTACTATTCATTGCCGATGAGTTTTTGTTTTCTTTTTTTTGGGCAAGCTTTGCCAGTCAAATACCGCCACCAGTGACATCACCTTATTGTGCAATGACCCTATTTGCTTTTTGACAGTCGTCACACCCTCTAAGCATTTTTGCTTACCAGTGGTTCTTGTCTTATGAGCAATTTTACTTTCCAACAGCTGCCTTGTTCTATAAGCATTTATTTTGTTTTTCGACAATTGTTGTGTTCTCAAAGCATTTTTGCTTTCTAGCAATTGTTATGTCCTCTTATCAATTTTGCTTTCAAGCAACCCCCTTGCTCATTAAACATTTTGTGTTTTCTAGCGGTTGTTGTGTCATGTTATTTACCCATTTGTACTCTTCGATAATTGGCATGCTCTCTGACCATTTTTAACATGCTTGACTCATGATACATTTGTTTCAACTTGGAGGGGGTATTAAAGATATGCTTTGAAAATGAAAAGTCATGTTTAGGAAATATCCACCAACTTTGCCATTATTTACTTTGTCAGCTCCGACAACCAACTGATTAACATGCTCACTAAGTCTCTTAAGGGGTCTTGTGTCAATGACATTTGTAACAAACTGGTCTCATATGATACATATGCTTTGGCTTGAGTTAAATCATTAGAGATATGATTTGATTAAATTAAAATAGGGAAATATGATGTGATTTGATAGGGATACCTCACCAAATATTTCTCTTTTCAACAAATTACATAGAACATTAATATTCTAAAACAAAATGCAATAAATGGATAAATCTACCCCAAATATATGAGAACCTATCTTAGAACAACCCTTACATGAGTAAGAAGCAATAAGTATGCTACATTTGCGAATCAACAATATGTTAATGATAGTAATCTTATGGTGAAACATCATTTTCCAAATGAAAGCTTTTACTATAGTGGCTTCACATTTTCATACATGATCTCAAGAAAGAACATCTCTTAATTTGGAAAATGAGTATGAAACACAAAAAATAACACTAAAACATAGATCAAGACTCAAATGATTAAAGGACATGAGTATATACAGTAAGAGAATAAATTATTCCAATTCATTCTCTCTATATATTATCCTGAGGAGAAGGTTCGATTTGTTTTTTTCCCAATCTAGCAACTCATAAAGAAACTGAAACCTATAAGTAAAAACTCAAACACTTGGTGTAAAAAAATTTAGGACGGTTAGAAATCTCACATCGACTAGGAATTAGGCTAGATTATAATATCTAAGTGGGGTGCAATCCTCACCTTACCGACCGGTTTTGTGAGGTTGAGTTCGACATAAACCCATTTACTAAGATGGTATCAGAGCCTATCCTAGTCAAATTCTTCGGGACTATTATGTTACCGTTATCGGGCTCCAGTTAGACCACCCATAAATATCTAATTCCATGCTTTAGATATTCATTTCTCGGCATGAGGGAGTGCGTTAGAAATCTCATGTTAACTACGAATTAAGCCATATTATGATATATGAGTGAGGTACAATCCTAACCTTACAAGTCGGTTTTGTAAGGTTGAGTTAAGCATAACCTCACTTGCTAAGACAAAATTGATATATTGTTTAAACACCAATTCTTTAAATGCTATGTTAGTAAGTAATATTCTTTTGAAGCACATATCACTTTTACTAATGATGAAATAAATTTTGAAATAATAAGAATGGTAGGGTTAAGATCTCCTACTATAATATTTTATATAGTAAATGATTTATTAAGAACAAATAATTTCATGACACGCACCTTAAGCATACCAAATTTAGCTTCCTTGCGGTTCTACTCTATTGAGCAAAACAATGCAAGAAAAGACTAAACCGATATGGGTAGGTGAATGTTATATAACTTTGTGTGGCCAACCAATAGATCCTTCATAGCATCAAATATCACGTGTTTCTACAACAAAGATCAACCCTCTTACAAGATCAAATCTCTTGATCACATTGTATTAAAGATCAACTCTCTTTATCACATTGTATTAAAGTTCAACTCTCTTGATCACATTTTATTAAAAATCAATCCTCTTAAAAGCTTAAATGGTTTGATGAAGAATCAATAATAACTTCATGATTTACATCTAACTTAATGGTTTGTCGTCTGAACTACAAATTCCATACTTAAGCAGGAAAGAAAAGTCTATACATGAACTAGAATGGAATAAGTAGGATTTGTGAATTATTCATGCAATAGTCATAGGCATGAATTATTCAATGTGTGTACCCTAAAAAATGTCAAGGAATATGAGAGAAATCTCCATGACATGCCACAAGTGAAGTTGAGACGTTATCCAATCCAAAACCTTGAGACATTAGGTTTGCATGTCCTTCTTACTTACAAGGGCTCAACTTGTTTATTTCTTCCCAATATAGGACTTTTTCTTTAACACTTGTCACTTCAATAATTTGTCCAGTGTGTGAGTCTCTTGAGGATATGTTCTCCCTCAAGGAAAAGTTTCATAAACACTAGAGAGATCTCCATTAACAAGTCACAAGCAAAAAAAACACACAAATGAAGTTGACTTTCCATCAAACCCAAAGCCTAAAGGCATTATGATTGTGAAATCCTCTAACTTTATAAGTTCTCAACTTGCTCATTTCTACCCCTCGTAAACTTCTTTGTTCACACTTGTCACTCCAACCATGTTCCCTTTAATTGAGTCTCTTCCACATGGTTCTCCCTCCCAAGTTTCATAATTACAAGGGACATCATCAATAGACTACAAGAAAGCCACACAACTGAATTTAACATCATATTTAACCCAAAATATCTTTACATTATACTCGAGGATCTCTCTCACTTATAAGTTGCTCAACATGCATATTTCTACCTGATGTGAGACTTCTTCACTTACACTTGTCTTTCAAACAAAAAATGTCCACTCACATAATCAAACAAAACAATCCTACCAAAATACTTTTCAAATCAAATGAGAGAATCCTTGTTTTAACTTTAGTAAGAATTTTGTCATCAATCTAATTATTGTGGCATTCCCAACTACATTACTATAAAAGTTTAAAAAATATGAAAATTATCTATACCGTTAGGAGTAATCAAATTATTGTATCCACTATGGATACAAGTTTGACGTATTCGGTTACTGTCTTAAAGCTACCATTTTTCATAAAAGTGAAATGGTAGAGGACAGGCAAAGGCATAGGGGTACTTAAGGCGTTGAACAATTATTGGCATTTCGGTGCCTTGTCCGCAACTGCAAGTATTATGGGACCAAGCTTCTAAAACGTCAGCAAGGCCTAAGCAGAATAAGTGAAGAATCTTCATCACTGCTGCAACCTTGTCTTGTATTTTCTACATATTGCATGGCAAAAGGAGGGAAACTCCAATTTTTCTGTTTAATCAAGTTGAACACCATCTGTTTAAGGGAACAGAGTACAATGACAAACGCATAGGTTAGTAAAGACAAAAACACTCCATCCCCATCTCCCTCTCCTACTTTCACCTGTATCTGTATGTACTCTTCTAGCTATAGTCAGCCTTTTTCCTACAAAGAATTTTCAGTTTCATTATTGTACCTAGAAATTACCAAAAAGTGGCTTCTATATTTTTTTCATAATATCATTTGGCTAATCAAAATAAAGACAACAATTCACTTTAAATGATAAAGTAAATAATCTCATTTTTTAATGAAAAAATCAACTGACATTTCTAGGTATGCTTACATAAATCATACGAGTTAGACTACTATTGGTAAAAAAAAAAAAATCATCGAAAAACAAGATTGCTTATTTTATCCTTGTTCACTTTAACATAGTGTTTGGTTGGAGGGAAATTGAGAAGAGTGGAAGAGCTTTTTAAAATCCTTTTTGTTTGGTTAAATTCTTAAGAGGGATGAAAGGAGAATGGAAGAGAGCAAAATCCCTCCTCATCCAATTTCAGCCCATGTAAAAAATTCTCCAGTCAAAACTTGTTATTCTTGTTAATGTACATAAGCACCAAATTCACATGAAATGGTGCTAGCTAGTCCACATTCCCGGATTAACAGTTAAGAAAGCAGTGATTGTGCAGAGTAAATTAGTTGAAAAATGGTATTGTGATTCCAAATAATGCAACTGCTAAACTCGTCACAAAAAGGGGGCATGACATTTGACATGAAGATATTCAATCATACAAGTTGCACCAATTTTAACGGCGCCATACATCCCTCCCACGCGATAAGCTTCACATTGTTTATAATAATAATAATAATGATGATGATGATGATAATAATAATAGATTGGTGACAGAAGAAACTGTTGCATAGCTAAAATAGCGTATACACAAAAAAATCCCAATTCTAACACTCAATGCATTATGGTGGAATATAAAATAGAATGGTAAGAAATGGATAATGGAAAAGAAAGAGGGGTAGATAAGGGAAAGGGAAAGAGACCTGTTGGTATTTGGATAACAGCAAAATTGGATGGCCGTGGTTGTTGTGTGCGTTCTTCTTTTTCAGTTGTGATCAGAGATAAAACCAAGGGAAAGGCAAGTAGCCAAATTCCGCCAATCCCAGCACACGCACGCAGGTGCAGATAAAAACCCTCTTCGCGAATCATACGCTCCCACTTTACTTCCTTTCTCTCTTCTCTCACAACCCTTCACATTTAATTTCCCCATTCTCCTCCAACTCTCTTTCTCTCCCAACATAAACCCTATTTACTCTTCTCTTCCTCATTTTTTCTCCCTTCTTAAACTCTCCAATCAAACCACACCATTACTATTCTTCTTTCTTTCACCTCTTTTACATTTACTTATATCAATAATGTCTCATGCACGCCCTTTTAATAATTAAATATACTCTAATTTAATAACTTCAAAATATTCAAGAATATAATCTATTTTATTGCAAAAAATATTTTTAAATTATGTATATTAGTCCTGTGAATTTTTTTTTATATTTTTTTAGTTGATTAAACGGAAATAAATGGAAGTAAATAAATACTTAACATTTTAAATTAAAAAAAATTGTTAGGGTTTGTCGCATGAAGTGCTGGTTCTAATGAGACGAGAATAAAAAATTTCAATTTTTTGGGTATCTAAAGCATCAATGTTGTTTTTCCATGCCAAAATTATCTTATGTGGCTCAACTTAAGAAAAAATATATATTTTTATATAATTTTTAAATAATGTTTGTGATATTTCTCTTTCACAATTATTTTCTCTTAAAAAATATTTGATATATTAGATTGATGAAGATGTCTCTCATTTCAAATCTAGAACTAATATAAGTCCTAAATCAATTATTATCAATATTTAGTTTTACATGATTTTTTAATTTAAATAATGTTTTTTTCATTGTCTTCTTGTCTTTTTATTTAATTTTTCATTTTTTTTATTTTAGTCTAATTTTCCATATTATTTTTGTGCTAATTTTCATGGTATGATAGGTAGCATGAGTTTTTTTATAATAAAGTACATTAATTGGACCGTTAAAAACCATATTTCAATATATTCTAGATTTAATTGGAGTGAAAGAAATAAAATAAAAAATACATTAACTCCAAGTTATTAATACTTTTGTTATTTGTTGTTGTTTAATTAAAATTAAATTAGATAAAAAAAAGTTAAATTTGTTTACACGAAAAAATCTTTCGTTAATTTATTAATTAGTTAAGTTCCGAAAGACCAAAGAAAACATCCATATTAAAAGCACCATAATAGTAAATTATAAAAAAAATTACAAGAATAAAAATGTAAACATGTTCTTCTCACGATTTAAATATTAACCTTTTTTTTTTATGGATTCATTTGCCAGCTTTCAACTTAAGTAGTCAACATTTACATCTTTAGTCATCAACATAAAAAAACTAAACAACTGTAAAACTTCATTTGTTTGTTCCAAGCTTGTAACCATAATGACATGTGAAGGAACATCAGACATGTGTGTTTTTAGAATCACAAACAAAATCAGTTTGACCTGCAAACGTTGGAGTGAGTTGTATAATACATAAAACCTGTTTTATCAGTGCTTGATGAACTCTTTAAACTTCTTCTTTTGAATAATATTCTTATGTATAACTAGAAGTGTATGAGAAGTAAAAGGAAGAAGTAGATTTTGTTACCAAATAACAGAGAAGTGGTTGAAAAGTGAAGCTCATAGTTTCTGGTAAATTTGACAGAAAGAGAAGAAAGTAAAAGGGTGTGTTGAAGTCTGATACATAAAAAGTGTGGTCTCCACTTGAGATTAATTACCATGAATGTGTGATAGAAAGATTGTAACAGTGATTCATGAATTATTTGTCTGGTTCAGTTAACCGCCCAAAGGTTGTGTCACTTTCAGCTATAAGTAGGCATGGCGGTGCATGGGACCACTTTCATGATCTGCCACCAACATACCCTCCACCTTTCCCTTAAACCAACCTTCATTCACATTCACACACACACACATATTTCCAACTTTCTTCCACCTTTTCGTTTTCAAATTATTTGGCAACTTGCCATTTGCAACCGATCAAACTCCACAAACACACAAACCCTTCTTCGTGTGAAATTACTATATAAGCATGCATAATCATTCTTCGCATAAGGACATGATCGATCGATAACAACAACTTCTGAATAGCCGACTTGTGTGTTCTGTGTTCTGGTTCCATGCACCCACAAATTCTCTAAAAGAATAACCATATGCTAAAGTTATATATTCTGGAACAAAAAGTGGATACTTCTTCAAACCACACAAAAAGTTGTACACCAGAATATCGTAGTTTTACAATGCATGTATTACAATTGGAACATGATCCATTAACAATCTATTTTTTTCTACCTCCATTATGCAACTCACAATATTATTATATATTTAATTATAAATTTATTTTTTATTAGAACTATCATGTCAGATGTTATATATAACTAGAGTTATCAAAATTATCACTTTTAATAAAAATAATTATATTTAAATTTTGTGATAAGTTTAAAATTTAGAATTTAGAGTCATGGTTTAGAGTTTAAGATAATTTTTTAAACACTATTTTTGATGCAAATAGGTTTCATAAACATTGTGTCTCTTTATAGTGAATTTTATTTAGGAACAAACTTACCTACTATATTTTTCTGGTGAAAATATTTTTAAGAGGAAACTCACATGGAACAAAACACATTTATATCAGACAAGGTTTGCTTTTATCTATGATAAAATATAGTAGATAATTTTTAATTGTTAATTAAGAGATATAATAATCATACAATACAATGTATAGGCTATTTTCAACTTGCACTACTACAAGAAAATAATCAAATAGAACCAATTTTTAGAGACCAGAATAATTAGTTATCATAGTAACTAAATTAAAGACATTTCTAGAAAACTAAAAAAAAATTGGTTTCTAAATTAGTTTTTATTATTCTTAAATAGTTTCTAAACTGGTATCTAATTATCTATCAAGGTTTTAACTACTAATTATTTAGATTTTAAATTTGGTAGCAAAAACTTTAGTTGCTAATTAGATACTAATTTAGAAACCATTTAAAAATAATAAAAACTAATTTAGAAACCAAAACTTTATTTAGTCCCTAAAATGGTCTCTAATTTAGTCACTATACCAACTAATTATTTTTTTGTCTCTAAAATTAGTTTCTATTTCATGATTTTCTTGTAGTGTTGATTGAAGATATTTAAAAATGTATTATTACTTGAATATATAATATAAAAGAATAAAGATATACTTAAGATATTTTAATTTTAAATAAAAAATAGAATTACAAGTTCAAAATTAATTAAAAAAATGATAGTTTTAAAAATAAAATTTATATAAAAATGTGATATAAACCACACTAATGTATGTCATTTTGCATTTATGATCTATTTTAATAAATAATTTTATTAAATACTCATAATTCAATTACCAATATTTAGTCCACATCTTTTTCATGTCAACTAGTTGTTTCAATTTTAAATAACTTTTAGTTTATGAAATATTTGTTAAATATAAGCTTGATCATTTTGCAGATTGTAATTCAAGATTTAAAACTAACAAATGTTTCTGCTTTCGAATTTTTGGTTTCTCGTTTGAAATTTACAAAATTTTCAAATTTACTTCATGACCAAACTCCTATTATTATAATCAATCTCCATTATTTTATTTTATTTTGTGAATTTAAGACATTTCTTAGTTAGCAGCTTATAAATTAATTTTCTTAAATATGTGTTTTCATATATATCATCACTTTGTTGATTACGAGAAATAACTAAATATAAATTAAATCGAACTCTTAGTCCTTTTTTATTCTTTACTATTTGTCTTTATCTTCCGATTATAGTAAAACCTTTCTAATAATATGATTTTGTATGTTTTCATAGATACCACTTATGGATATGTAATGCATCATTCTGAACTTTGCTTTTATTTCCTTGATTTTAAATTTTTTAAACAAGGGTGAAATTTGTCAAGTTATGGGTTTTCTCTCTTCATATTTGATAATGTTAGTGATTATGTCAATTATCAAGTTCAAAATTCAATTTAACTTACAAAGAATTTAACTGAGGATATTGGGAAGGAATTATTTTTTTATTATAAATTATGAGAATATACTGTTAGCATCACGGTTAAAATGTTTTCCTTTTTCAATTAACAAGCATGAGATAATTGTTTAATATATTCTTTTTTTCGCCTTTAAGAAGTTTATTCAAACAGAAAAAAAAATATTTTTATTGTTTTTTGACAGATATTTTGTAAACAGTATAAGTTAATATAGCAATTTATAATAATAAAAAAATACAAGTAAAAACTGCTCTTATCTCTCTTTTAGCTTTTTTTTTTCTATTCCAAGATGACTAACTCTGGTGAATAAGGGCTTCTTCTTCCTGCACCCCCATAATTTTCTAAATCCCAAAACTGGCCCTAACTTTTTATTTGAAAAAGGATACTGTGATTACCGGAAATAGGGATCTGGGAGTGTGTTACGGATTCATCAATCTAGAATTGAATCATTTTTTTTTTCTTCGGGTGAGGGAATGTTTCGGAAGCAAATTTTGTATAAATTATTGATTTTCGGATGGTTAAATCCAGAAGCCTAATTCTGTTACGGATTGGTGGATCCATAATTTTTTTTTTAATTATGAATTTCTAAATCCATAATGCATATTTATGTTACGGATTGGTGGATCTGGAATGTTTTTTTAAATTATGAATTTTTGAATGTGAAATACATATTTTGAATTTAGGATTGGTGGATCTGAAATTTTACCGGAAGTGTCAATCCGAAATTTTTCCAGATTCCATAATCCAGAATGCAAAATAAATAAATATTGTTTAAGTGCATTTTAAGGTTTTTAAAAAATAATAAGGACAGTTTAGTCTTTGCCTAACATTATGAAGGTGTAGGAAGAGAAATGTAGGGTGCAGGAAGAAACTGCCATAAATAAGTTATGCCTTATCCTCGTTGAGGCCCATTGGGCTGAATGTAGGCCTATTAACTAAGTATTACAAAATGCTGCAATGTGTGACAAATTCTCTCATCACCATATCAATTCCAATATGAACCCAATTTGTTATTAAAAATGACGAAAATGCTCTTAAAAATAACAAAAATAACCTTAAATAAAAAGAGAGTATGGATAAAAACTGAACCCTTTTTCCAAAAATATTCTGAATTTAAATTTCTGAAACATATTTTTATTCCATAAATTCTTATCCTGCATTTTCAATTTTGTGTTCCGGACTTTTCTTCTGAAATGTATTTTTTTTATATTTTAAAATATATTTATTAAATTCTGGATTTTCAAATATGAAATAAAGATAATTTTAAAAGATGATAGGTACATAATATTAAAATTGATATGACCCAGAAAGAAATTTTCCAAATATTTTTAGGAGAAGTCTTAAAGAATTTGGATGTTAATCTACATAGAGTTTAGTACAGCCGAATGTTTATTAAGATAAGATTTTTAAAACTTTCGAGTTTAAAGTAATTTTATAAAATTAATAATTTATTAGCTGTACCGGTAGGTACCGGACGAACGTGGCCGACCAACCGAACGCATAATAAATGTGAGGCATGTGTGACAAAGCTAAAGTGGTTAAGATACACCTCCGAAGAATAAGGAATACGCGTTTAAAGAAGATATGTTACCCGGGTATTTCGGAGCACGATTGGTAAGACCTATCCATAACCACCCTGAGTCTAAGGGGTAGAAAGCCCATTAGGCAATCCTATAAATACGGTGCTCAAGCCAGAGAAAGGTACGTTTTCATTCACTTACTAAACCACACTTAGAATCTCATACTTACTTGAGCGTCGGAGTGCCT
>Ga0123342_1001806_pt1 | contig 36106 bp, 8 predicted proteins | sample Turbeawhitnodule_FD_89960 | JGI IMG/M metagenome (GOLD analysis project Ga0123342, IMG submission 89960) | Root nodule microbial communities of legume samples collected from Mexico - Turtle bean Mexico white nodule | ecosystem: Host-associated > Plants > Roots > Nodule | place: Mexico: Nepantla... | reverse complement strand
ACACGATATATATATATATATATATATATATATATATATATATATATATATATATATATATATATATATATATATATAAAGTTATTTAATATTTTTCTACTTACATAACAAATATTCAATACAACAAACGCAATTCATAGACAAAGTTTTTTAAATAAATCTTAATAATATAATGCGTAAACAGTTGTATATTTTACTAAAACTTAAATAACTACATAAAAAAAATTAACTATAAAAAAGTTGTTAATCCTAAAATGTTCATTTCTAATAAATAATTGATGCTCTTTAAATTCTTGTAACAGTTCATTCTTGAAGGAGACGCGTTACTAAATATTTTTATAATCAAATATTTAATTGATCAATAAGAGGTAAAACTTGTTTAAATAAGAAAATTAAAGTAAATGATATATATAATTGCTTTGAAAAGAGGGAGCTAAATGCAATGAAATACTTTCATATAATTGCTAAATTCTATTTATAGTGTGCTAAAGGCAATGAATTAATTTAATGCAAATGTAGTGTATAGAAAACTATAAATAATTCTATAATAGATTTTTATTTCATAAGAAGCTAAGGTGTGCAAAAAAATCAAGGTATATTTTACAAATATACTATATCAACATTTTCCAAGTTTCTAACATTTTGTAGCACTTTAATTTATATTGCCTAATTTTTATTTTATTAGCAAAAAATAGTTATATATATATATATATAAAGAAACACTATATGTACACCAAATCATAAAATCATATGGGATTCATCTTTTTAAAGAAATAATGCATTATCCATTACAAGAAAATCATTAAATAGAAACAAATCTTAGACTAAAAAAATTATTGCTATCTAAAATAATTTCTATTAATAAATGATTTTTAAATTGGTATCTGATTAAATACTAAGATTTTAAATACCAACTTTAGAATCTAAATAATTGGTAACTAAAACTTAGGTAGCTAATTAAATACCAATCTAGAAACTATTTATCAATAATATAAACTAATTTGAAAATCAATAATTTTTTTAGTCTCTAAAATAGTATCTAATTTAGTCAATATAGAAACTAATAATTTTTTATCTCTAAAATTGGTTTCTAATTAATGATTTTTTTAGTAGTATATATGCATTCATGTTAAAAATTAAATATAGATAATAGTTACCAAACTCATCCCAAAACCCCTATTATATGTTATTCCACTCATTATTCATTCTACTTATTAACCATGAGATAGGTAGAATAATAACCAAACACATAAATTATTTAATTTTTTTCGTTACTTACTAATTAGGATTTAACTCTTTTATTTGGATGCTAAATGTAACATTCAAAAAAATATAATATATTACTTTACTACTATGATTAACATTATCAATTATCATTCGATGATCTAAATAATTTAAAACTTTTTCGAAGTAATGACAAACATAAAAAGGTTTTGTCTAAATTAATATTGCTTATGATATAATGATTAAAATTTTTAAAGTTTCACTCAGTGCCTTCCTTATAAAGAGTCCCGCAATTGAATCTTCGTCTGATGCAGATAAGGAACAGATGAACATAAAGCCTCTCAAGAAATACTACAGGATTTCATTCTGATGCTCATGGTCCAACAAATTCTATAGTGAAACACTTTGCTTGACATGAGCTTGAGAGATGTTAGTAAAAAAAATAGACATGATGAAATAACTCTTGCATGACCGATTCACGAAAAGATAGACAATTTGTATCAAAGGAAAGAAACTTGCATGTAAAGAGTAATCATGTGAACCAAATAAGTTGTCTTCTCTAAGTATTAGAACATAATAACATCATTTATCATCTTGATTAATTATTTTGACAAGAATTTCATATCATAAGACAAATCGAAGAATGATCAAAGGAATAACAATGTTAACTTATGAGGCTACTTATTCAGATAAGAACAAAGAGATTCTTAATTTCTATTCATGATATGATAACTTTAATGAATAAGGTTATACTGAAATTCTTTTACTCCATTAAAACCTTATAGGTGTAATTTACTGAATTATAGTTTTACCAATTAATAGGAAGATTTATCTTTTATGAACTAACCATGGAAAACTTAATTCAAATGGAACCAAAAAGCAGAACTAGAATTCAATCTAAGAGAAATGTAATTATTACAAGTTTCACTATAAGTAAGAATATTGATGTAAGATGGATACACACACTCTTGAAAAAGAAACAACAAAAAATAGAAGAGAGAAAACATGATAAAACAATATGTCGATATTCAAAAGTATTCAAGTAAGGGATGAGAATTATTATATGTAAACTATTCAATTTATATTCTTCTTATCAAGTGAGGTGTCCCTAACCTCATTATTTTGTGTAATTTGTGTATATTGACATGAATAAGGAACTCTTCTTTTACCTTATGTCAAATGTCAAAGTGAGGTGTCCCTAACTTTATTATTCACTTGATTGATATTCATTTAACTTAACAAGGGTATTCTCACTTTACTTTATGTCTGACGTCAGAGAAACTAGACATTTAAATTATATGTAGTTGGAGGTTTGACATTGGAAGATTAAATGAGTGATCTTTGAATTAGATTAGATGATCATTTACATTGAACCTCATTTATATGTCTAGTCATAATGATTAAAGTAATGCACATAAATAAAATAGTGAATTTGATTGTATATTCATATATGTACATAAATGTGTCATACAAATAATTATATAATAATTATTCTCACTTCTTTATTTCCTTTTGTGTGTACTGTTTACTTTTTTTTAAAAAAAACATAGAGAAATTTACTCATAAAATTATATACATATATTTCCTTGTAATCATAGCATGCAATAAATTGAAAAGTGTGTATAAATATAAAGTCTGCTGATTGTTAAAGTGTAACAAGTAAACAATTTCGCAAATTTTGTTGAGGGAGGAGTGGAGGTTTAGGATTTTCTGAAGCTAAGATGAGTCAAAAGAAGGAAAATAAGTGGACAGTGCAATTTTCTTTGAAGATAAGTATAGCTAGAAATGAAGATTTGCGAGTGGAGGAGAAGGCTGGGAAGGGTGAAGTTAATGCTACTTCACTTATTTTACAAGTTCTTCATTACAATATTCTTGTTGCATCAATATGCTTACTACAATTTTAAGCTATTTTTTGTAGCTACCAAATAGCTTTTTGGACAATAAATGGCAAACTTATTTTTGGCCTAATTTCTTCTTTGGATTTATATGACATCTTACAATGTGTACAATAAAATAAAAATTCTTGAAAGATTTCGATTCTTTTTTAATTTAAATGAGTTTTAGGGCAACGATAACTTCATTTCTTACACTTTACACCTAAAAATATTATTATTTTATTTTAAAAATATCGTAAAATAGTTATTTTTTTAAGTAATAGATTATGAAATAAACTTTATTCATAATTTAACCTTCATATCAATTTAAAGAAATTTTGTGCACAATTATTTATCTGTCTTAAAAGTTTTTTTTTTCTCCCAAAAACTAACAAGATGACCTAAAATTTCATAAGAGGTGATGAAATAGCTCTTCACTTTCCAGCTTAACAATCTAAACCTAATCTGCAACAACCAACCCACGAAGGAGAGTCCAGCACTCCAAACCCTCACCCAAAACTCCAACCACCCCTCATCTCAAAAAGTAGCTTTGATAAGGTTAATAGTACTTTTTTAAGTTGAGTTCTCCTTTAATGTTTGGTGTTTTCATTGAAGATTATTCCACAGCAAATACTACTTTAATAACTTGGATGGCAATGTTTTTGTGGCTCTCTAATTTCATCCGTTCGTGGCCTCTGCTAATGTCTGCTCTGAGTTGGGTGGCGCTAATGACGTTTACGGTGGCAGTTGCTTCACTCTCCACCGAGGTGGCTTTTGTCTCCACCATCGCTTCCTCTCGTACGTGCAAAACTAACGATGGATCCCTTGTTAGAGTTCCGTTGGAGGAAACACCGTGTTTCCCTGCTCGTCTTCTCACCAAAACCAGCATCGATGTCATCGTTCCACCAATTTTTGCAGCGTTAATTGTAGCTGCTTCTGCTTGCGTAGTAAGAGCTGTGGGCCTGTGGGAGCATCATCAAACCACACACTCTTCTATTCCCACCTAGTTTTTCCCTATTCTCCTTTTTTTCTTTCTCTTCCTAAATTTACTTATGTCTCTTTTACACTACACATAAACAAGTTTTTGTTGTTAACTACAGTGTCTCATTTGTACTCTAGCTTTGTCTTTTGCATATATGATGCAAAGGAAATGTAAAGTATTTGTAATCTTTAAAGTTTTCGATTAAATTATTTACAATTTTTCGAAGTTATGAAAAAAAACTCTTATTTTTATACCTGTTTTTTTTTTATCAAAATTAAATTTTAAATATTAATACTTTTTAAGTGTGAAATTACTTTGTAATATTGTACTAAGCTTTAAACAATTATTATTTTACAATAAATCAAAATACTTAAAATTCAGAGTTTGTTACTTTGGCCTTTGTAAATCCAATTAACACGTCGAATTCTCTAGTGTATCCATTGTGATTACGATTTCAGAAGTTAAGTGCGTGTATAGCTTAAAGTCAAAATCTGATTAAACTAATCGTTTGATTGGACTAAATCATCATTAATATGTTTATAAAATCCTTAAAAACATCATTTGAATCAACCAGACTGCACAATCAACCGAAGCTGAATCTAAATTTTATTTTACAGTCCAATTTTAACAACGCATTGCTATCTTAGTTTCAGTTTAATTTAATAATATGTTTGATACAACAAAAGAAGACACTATATAACGCGTACAACGTACAAATTAAGTCAAGTGTAAGCACTAATCATATAGATATCTTTGGGAAATATCTTCCCTCATATTTAAAACTTATTATTATATCTGCTCTGTAGGTAAGCATAGAGAGTTTTGTTACATCGATTATGAATTAACCGTTTGGATACAGATTAAAAGAATTTTTAGAAGTTCTTTTAATTTAATATCCAAACATAGTTGGGTTTATTGGTGAAATTATTTAAGCTTTAGAAAGTGAGTTAAGCAATTTGTTGCTGAAATCCCACAGATTTCTTCCTAAGAGTTGGTTTAAGGCATGTGCACTTGGTTGATACTCGTTACAATCCAGAAAGTACTTCCCAGACACCCCTTTCAAACTTGGGTGCAGAGCAACAAAGCACGTTGTGGCTGCTCCCTGTTTGGACAAAATTAGAAAAACAGAGAGAATTATGATTGGTGATTCCACATTTTGAGTACTCTCGAAAGCAACATTTTGCATCTGTATTAAAATCCAAGCTAGAAGGACAACAATACCTGCGGGACGCTCTTCCACATGAAGAAGGTAAAAGTCTTCAAAAAATCTGTTTGATATTATAATATTGTCTCAGTCTAGTATGAACGATGAAAAGAACATTAAATGTTTTGTGTTTTGTTACTGTTGTTGTCATTTTTACGTACTCATAAGTAAAGAAGAGTGTCTCATGAGAGGAGTCATTATCACCCCTGGGTGGACTGAGTTGGCCGTGATGTTCACACCCTCTTCCTGTATAAATTAATAAATGGTCAATAAATGAAGGAATAATAAATGCTTGAGATAAAGTTATTTTTTTTTAACCTTTTTAGTAAACATATTTTATTCTTTTTCTCTTACCATTATCATCAATACATCTTAGTTTTAAAATTTTGTTTTTCTTAATCAGTAACCAAAATTGAGCAAAAGAAAGGTTCACCTGTAAGCGACGAGAAAGCTCGTTTGCGTGTAATATGTTGGCTAACTTGGACTGTCCATATGCCTTCTTGTCAGAGTATCTGAAAAGTTATACCAATAATATGTATAGTTATCTCCATTGATACAATTTTTATCTCTGATTATACTAATTATTTATCACAGAGTTGCATAACCCTTAATTAAACTCTCATATGCATTGCATACCCATCTTCTTCATTGATGTTATCAAAGCGAATCCCTTCTTCGTAAGTGTATAAGTGAGCAATTGATGACAGATTAACGATCCTGCCCTCTATTCCAGTTTCTTTTGCTGTTTGTTTCATCTTGTCAAGAAGAAGGTTCGTCAAGAGAAAATGACCTGAAAGGTGAGAATACTGCAAATCAGACTTTCCAGAATATATACAAAGTTATTATTTATTTCCAATGTAATAATGAAAAACATGTTACAAAATGTATAATTAACATTTATTCTATACAGTAAACAGTGATATTAACCAAGATGATTTGTTGCAAACTGCATCTCGATCCCATCTTCTGTTTTCTGATAAGGGCAGAACATGACCCCTGCGTTGTTTCTGAAACCAAATCACAAAAATGGCATTAGATCTACATATTGTACGGGGAAACGGCAAATGGGGCCAAGTAATTTAATTCGCTCTTAAATGAAAGGAGTTTGGTTTTATGTCAAACTATTTTGTTTTGAATGACTTTTAGATTTTATCTGAGATCCAAAACTCTGAATGTTAAATCCAACACAGAGGTATTGAGAGAGAGAAAGTGGGTGAAAGAAAGCACATTAAGATGTTGAGAGGAAGAGCAAGGGCGATGAAGTTGTCAACAAATGTTCTGACAGAGTTGACTGAGCAAAGGTCGAGTTTCAATATGTCCACTCGAGCTGACTCCTTCTCATGCAGTATGAGTTGTTTGGCTTCCTTTGCAGACTCCATGTTCCTTGCAGCAATAATGACATGGGCCTTTCGAAGAGCCAAGACACGTGCTGTCTCCAACCCTATTCCACTTGCTCCTCCTGCATTTTCATTCCCAATGTTTTATACTGCACAATAATTTATTAACACCTCACCTCATCCAAAATCATAACTTGGACAAAACTTCCATCTCATTCTTTATCTGTGGCTTGCAATTTTTCCATTATTCTACAAATTACATGTGAAATGCTTTGTAAATTGTACCAAAAATTTATTATCTTCTTCATGCTATTGGCAAAAAATGAAAGCTTAATCAAGACTCAACCAGACAACATAACGAAAAAAATAATCACAAGTATCTGCAATCTTAAAAATGTTGCAACAAATGGAGAAACAAGATGCAGAGGTAGGAAATTCATATAAAGAACAACATCATCAAACATTCTGTACCACAAAAATATGTCTCCTTTTCGTGATTTCAGAGCAATACTTCAACAGGGTACACAATCATAGACTCAAGCAGCGACTGTCACTCAAACTCACATGTTGATGCCCTCAACATTTCAATTTTTTCACTCAACTAAAAATGAAAAAAAAAAAAGATACAAAACAAAACCATGTGAAGAGAAGACCCTGTCTCCTGCGGTTACATAAATCTATTCACAAACAAATGTCTAAAAAACGACAAACATGAAGGTAGTAAAATCATGAAAATTATTTACACCATGTGAGAGTCAGAACCATAACCAACGGTGGGTTTTATCTCCAGTTTTTATATTGTAAAAAATGATACTCATGCAGACATAATCAGGGGATCACACTGAATTCGAAAACTTAATTTTGTCAAGAAAACAACAGCCTGTTTTTAAAATATTGATAATTAACATTAAGATTCTTCGAAAATTAGCTAGAATAAGATTATAAAATATATGGAGTGAACATTTGTGTGTCCTGTGAAACATTGTGAAAAACTAGGAATTGATGTTATATTCTGACCTGTGATGATTGCAGTGAGGTTGCTGGCATCAATTCCTTCCGTAACCTGTTCAGCAGTGGAGGAAGATCCAAATCCACTGGCTCCAGGCCTCCCTGTGACCAACGAAAAGATACCCACCATGGTGAATTCTCTGCTAGCACGCACGCAAATAGAGAATATGAGAATCTGTTCCAAAAGCTTAAACTAAGCTCAAATTCCTATTTTTAGCAGAAATGGATGACAATACACACAAACACGATTGGTGGGGTATCAACTGTTACTTCTACTATATCGATTAATATGGTGAATGTGGGGACAAAGGGTTGGCAAAGAGATGAGGGAAGAAAAGCATGAGTGAATGTAGTTATATATAAAAATAGGGTTGGGAGGTAGCAGGTTGCAAATTTCCTTGATTTGAACCATAGATTGGGAGTATTAAATTCTCACCGGTGAAGAGCTGTTGATAATTAAATTCCCTCAACGACCAAACTAATACTCAACTAGTATTTTTCGATCATGCACACGAAATTTTATGGGGCCATGCCTTTGTATCAAATTTGGAATGGAATGGAACCCGCGTGAACCACCTCAACCTTTTTAAGAACCTCAAAGCACTGCATCATGTCCTCTTTCTTCTACTTCTCTCTTTGTGTCCTTTATCCTTAGCAGTAAGGTAACTCAACCCTCCATTATATGCAAACAAAAACACAACTCCTCTACAATTTACCTTTCTTTAATCCCTTATATAAAATCTCAAATTCTTACAAAAAAAAATGGAGACCCCTTTAGTTAATTAGTGATAAAGAACTACTCTTTCCTAATTAACTGCCACAATTAGTAGTTGAAAAATCGTTTTTAAGTGAGCGATGAGCCACAAATTGTACCATGGTTTTGTCTCAGCATGTTCTGGTTAGTGTCCACATAGATGGACCACCAAATTATCTAATTAATCCACCCCTGGAGAGTCATAAAAGTATCACAACACAAACTGATTTCGGTTCACAATTGCTTTTAATTTCAACCAACACAACATGTAGTTGAGATATCAACTCAATAGCATAACATGACTGATACATATCAACTCAGGTGCACTTAATAGCATGGTATGATATAACTTATACATGACAACTCAAGTTCACTCAATTCTCTATCCAAGAGTCAGGGAAAAAGATCATTTTAAAAATATAATAAGGATTTTGTTCTTACCCGAGATGAATTTGAGTAGTTCGATATGAATATCAGAGCTAAACGAGCAAAGTTTTCACATTCAACTTCGTAGGAGTTACAAAATAATTGAATACAAGTGAAAGAGAAAGTAATTAGATGTCGAAAATGATATTTATAGATCTATATAATATCTAGTTAACTGATTTGATTTCACATATTTAGTCAAATTCCACCAAAATGAGTGCAGTTAATTTCTGTTGTTTACTAGAGATATCCGTTAATTGTAAGTGGTTAAGATATGTAACAAAATATGCGATAACTATAAGTGGTTAATATGAGAATATATTATAAAGTGGACTTTAAGTATAATTCAATCCTATAAAATCAATTCATGAGGTTGAGGTTTGCATCCACTTATATACTATACCCACTTATATATAATAAAAGGTTCTAATATCTAATGATCTACAGGAGAATAGTTAATAGAGGCGTGAGTTTTGATACTCGCTAGCACAGTTTTGTTTTGGGTTAAGAATGCTATTGATAATAAAACAAGATTTAGTTAGGATCTTTGAAATATATTTTTGTTATGATTCTTCCATTAGTTGGTGACATGATATATAGCTGTTGAGTAAAGTAACTTGGTGCAGTTTAATGCAGTGGAAGCATAGGCAGAAAGTAATATAGACACAGGTGGTAGTGCAAGTGTAATGACAAATACTGAAATTACATTGATCGGTGGGTCACATGGCTATAGCAAATATTTATCAAAGTGCAGCTTTTTCAGAAAGTTGAACCCTATTATATAAACTGGCCACGGCATTTTTTATTTTTTTATTTATATATAATTATGTTTAATATTAAAATTAAATAAATAATATATTATTCACACACTTATATTATATTATTAGTATAAATTTAAATTTATTTTAATAAATATGAACACATGTAAAAAATACATAAATTTTAAAACATAACTAACATAGTAGTAATACATGTAAATTTATCGATTATTTAATTTTATTTTATTTTAATTAAATATAAATTTTAATTCAATTAAATAAATTTTTAAAATGTATATTATTACCAATAAAAAAAATCATAGTATGGAGCACTAATAACATTTTTGTTAACAACATTTTTCTATTGATTGAGTCATATGTCAAATAGATGTGAATCTTGTATATGAATAATGTTTAGTGTTGTTTATCCTTTTTCTATAAGTTTTTTTTTCGTGTATTTATTTCTCTTTTCTATTTTCAACATTTAGTCTTCAAATTTGTGTTTGTTAGGTAATTTATTAAAATCTGAAAAAATAATAAATATTTAAAAAATTATAAAAATTAAATATTTATATTTAGTTTTACTTAGAAAATTTTAAAATTGTAAATATTTTTTTAAATAAAATTATATAAATTTTTAATACTATTTTTTGATAAAACTAATGAAAGAAAAGAAAAGTAAGTTAATAAATAATAAGATAAACAAGGGTATTGATATATTAATTTCAAGTAAATTTTATATTTGTTAAAAATATTAATTTATCTGCAAATGAACTTATGTGATATTTCTTTATTATAAAATTTAAGAAAAAAAATAGAAAATATCCAAAATATGAAATTGATCAATTTTAAATACAAATAATAACATTATAAAAGACTTTTTTTTAACTTTCATAAGGTTGTTCTTGTCTTTAAAAATTAACATATTACAACACAATAAAAATTAAAAATTTATAACTATTAATAAAATAATAAAACATGAAAAACATATTATCAATTTATTCCTAATCTTTATTCCTCTATCCAGTTTTCTCTTTTTTTCTTATTCATTTTATTATATTTTTTTTATAATATATAAGTTTTTTCACAAAATGTGGGAAGTATGGTAAAAAAAAGAATGTATAGAGTAGGTGCGTGGGAAGGAAAGCGAGAAAGTGGGAAGTAGCGCAAGTGGTTTATGTGTACTGGAGAATCATAAAAACTATTTCTTAAATAAATTTTAAAACTGCTACAATAGTGTAGAGTAATTAGGAATAATAAATGTAGTGCACGGTTCTTTCACATTTAATATTAACTATTTTTTTTAGTTTTAAATTTAAGTAATTATAAAATGATAAAATAACCAAAATAAAATAATAAAATTAAATATTGATATAAATATAAAATAGAAAAATAAATTTATACAACCAAAAATAGTTATAATGGGGAATCCCTCTATATATAGGTATAGAGGTATAGATAACCAAAAATAAATTAATAAAATACAATATGAAGTAAGGAAAAAATAGGAAAAGAATTTAGAGAATATCTTGAATTTTGTATTTAATAGAAAAGGAGATCACTTTAAAACATAAAAGTATACAAATCTTTCCACTCTCATGTCAGTTAAGTGACAACAAATAAAATAAAATTAAAAAAATTATTTTATTAACTTCTGAAATAATAATCAAAATAAATTAATAAAATAAAATATGAGATAAGAATAAAATAAGAAAAGAATTTAGAAAATATCTTGAATTTTTTTATTTAATAGAAAAGGAGATCGTTTTAAAACAGAAAACTAACATATCAATCTCTCTACTCTCATGTCAGTTAAATGACAACAAATAAAATAAAAATTAAAAATTAAAAAACTGTTTTATTAACTTATGAAATTATAAAATGTCCAAATAGCTAAAATAAAATATAAAGTAAGGATAAAATAGAAAAATAATTTAGAACAGTTAAAGTGGGAAATCTCCTTTATATATAGGTATAATTTTTTTATTTAATTATATTAAAATGTGAAAAAAAATTAAATACAAAATTTAATCAAATTAAATAATATATTAATATTTTTGTTAATCTTTTATTACTTATATTTATATTTATTTTTAATTAAATATGTTTAAAATAGTTAAATAATTATTTTTTTTATCACAATAAATCGAAAACTTAATATTTTAACAATGTGATTCTTAATGAGTTGAAGTTATTAATTTATAAAATAAACTAAACATCTCTATTGAAAACAATAAAATAAAATATAAACATTAAAGAAATAGGAAAAGCAAAATAAGATAAATAAAAGAGATGAAATATGAAGAAAATTAGCAATATACGGTCTCATAATCTCAAAATTACGGTTGTTGAAGCATTGAGGAGGCAGAAGACATGGTGAAGTGGCGGTGATGAAATGTGAAGAGAAACAACAATACACAGTTTCAAAATCTCAAAATTAGGATTTTGGAGGCATAGAGGAGGCGGAAGACAGTACTGACAGCTAAGGAAGACGGTGTGCGCTTGCATTTAGATGTTGGAATGGTCAACATTAAGGCGTTGTGTTCACGCAGTGGTGCATCACATCTTGGAACTTCTCGATTTCTTCATCTCCTGTTTTCACTCACTTTGCTTTTTGATTCATTGTTAGTGAAAGAATATCAAATAACACCAGACAACAATTTTTAACATGTTTTTATATTCTTTCTCTCTCACAGTTTTCTTGTATATCACTCTTTTGCCTAAAAAAGGTAATAGTTTCATAAATCCACATTTCACCCCTCTTTCCACTCTTTTCTAATAAAACTATCAATCTTTCTAATTTTCTCTTAGTTAAGTGAGAACAAATAAAATAAAATTTTAAAATTAAAAACTACTTATTTAATAAAGAAAAATATTAGTTTAAAATTGAAAAGTAATCAATCTCTTAACTCTCCTACCAATTAAGTGAAAACAAAAATAAGATTAATGTATCAATCTCTCCACTCTCCTACAGTTAAGATAAAATTTTAAAATTAAAAATAACTTTATTAACTTTTAAAATTATAAAAATATTCAAATTACTAAAACAAATTAATAAAACAAAATATTAAGCAAGATAAAATAAAAAAATAATTTAAAGCGAGAAATCCCCTTCTATAGATTATATAAATAACATTTAGCTCATCATCCACTTCCTTCCTCACTAGTAATATAAGAAGAAATCAACCCTTACTTTATATATATATATATATATATATATATATAAAGGCTCTAATCTCTAGTCGATGTGGGATCTAAATATATATATATATATATAAATAAAGATTAATTATTATATAAAATATAATATAAGAATTGAACACTAAAATTAAAAAGAGTAGTTTAACAAAACAAAGTAGTGTCTCTTCCTTTTGCAAAAATACACAAAAATTTCACTATCTGATGAATTCACTTTTTTTTCCACATAAATATGATTGTATACTTGATTTCTAGAGATGTCGGTTTTAGAAATAACTAACTGTGATAATCATAATATGTTGTCCTGGATAACTAACTTTGATGGTAAAGGTTTTGTAAGAAAAAAAAAATTATATTTTGCAATTTTTGAAGGTTAAAGTTTTTCTAGAAAAATGGGATGAAAAAACTATATTTATCTCCAATTACTATTAGTTTTTAAATATTTTTTTTGCATTTAGATTTTAAAGTATCTATTCTTGTGTCTAATGTTATAACTTTATCATTAGCTCTTTTTTATTTAAAGAAAAAAGTCTTTTTTCTCACAAGAGTAAATTACTTATATTTAATTTATCAATTATGCAAGTAAATTTTCTTACAAATTGATTTTTTTTATTAATATTTCTAATTTGATATACAATAAAAATACCCATGCCTTGTAAGAACTATTTGTTGGCGTTTATTATAGTTGAAGAAAGAGTTTGATTACTTTAAATGAGATTTAAATATGTTTTTGTTTTTGTAATTAATTCAAATTTTATATTTTTTAAATATTTGTAATAATAAAAATTTCAGAATAATTTCTTATCAGCTTTTTTTTATATGGTAAATAAATAAAATATTAAATATTTTATGAGTCACTGATATAATATTATAATATAATTAATATTAAAAATTTGTCAATAATTCTCTTGCTATTACAAGTATATAAGTTTAAAATTTGAATTAAAAACAAAACCTAAATTTTGTTATTATAATTAAAGGGAAAAATATATTTAACTCATTTTATTTTAAATCTTGTAAGTATTCAAAATAATTTTAGATTATTCTTTTATAGTTTATTGGGAGTAATCATGCATTTTGCAAATGACTGACTTTTATTGCGACCTACTTTGTCATAGTGGAAACTATCCATTTAATGACAATTTTTTCTCGTCCACAATATTTAAACGTGAAATATTGATTAAAAAGACCAAGTCCCATACTAATAACGATACCAATGACATGACATGTTGGAATATTTCTAATTGAACATGATCCACTAATAAAAAAATTTATTAAAAATTTGAAATTATATAAATTATGTAGGTTGTAATGTATTTGAAAGAAATAGTGTAATATATTGACTTATTACATTTCTATAATTGTGTATAAATTTATATATTGAGTTTATATTTGTGGTGAGAAGATTTAGATGGGATGGTTGGATTTATGGCCAAGTGTACTGTATTCAGATTTTTCCGTTTTTTCTGCCATTGCTTTTGCAAGCTGCACTTGTCTCACCCTCAAGTTAATCTTCCAAACCACTTTTAATTAACACAGAAACAAGGTCAACATCAAGCCACTGAATGCTAAAAGAAAAAGAAAAAGAAAAGTAGCTTGTTATTATAAGAAACAACAATGTCGATATTAGGGAACTTTAAACATAACTCAATCTCATAAAATCGGTTTATGGAGTGAAACTTGCACTCACTCATATACAATAAAATGTCATAATCTCTAATCGATGTGGGATCTTCAACACACACCCACACGCCGAGAGTGACAGCTCGTGCATGGGATAACATATTATGGGTGATTCGATAACGGTCCGATAGCGGATGACCTGATAAGCACAATTAACACTCGTTAGGATAAACTCGAAATGGCTATGATAGCATATTACGAAGTGGACTTTGAGCCTAACTCAATCCCATAAAACCGGCTCAGAGGGTGAGGACTCAACCCCATAAAACCGGCTCACAGGGTGAGGACTCAACCCCATAAAACCGGCTCATAGGGTGAGGTTTGCACCCACTTATATACAATGAAATGTCATAATCTCTAATCGATCTGTTATTTCCAACACAAAATTTTGTTTAAAATGGATATTTTCTAAGTTTTCAGTTTTTGTGACTTCCTTTTATGACAAAGTTGGGCTAAGTGATGAAGACTAAAAGAGAGGTTCATTTGTAAAATTGTAATTTGATCTTTTAAGTTAATAAAAGTTTTAAGTGGAAAATTATAAAAAAATTTATAAAATGAGTATTTTATTTAATATTAATGAGTATAGATTTTTGGGTTTTTGATAATAAGTTAGATAATATAAAATATGCTTGATTATATATAAGCATTTGAATATGAATTTTTCTTTTTAATTGTTTCACCATTTCAAATCGTTAAATAATTAAGAATGTATTCAGTTTTAATATTTATTATAATTATAATATATATAATTCAAATATATGAGGTGGTAGGTAAATAAGTATTTCAAACTTGGAATTTAAGTAATTATTTTAATAAGTATTTTAGTTTTTATTTCTGAAGATCAACGAGTTTAATATGTTGACTTATTATAATTAGATTGATAAAGATTGAATTTTTATAGACTATTGAATGATATTGAATATGTATTTTATTGTTTATATTTATGAATAATAATTTTTTTATTTTTAAAGTTTATATTTATGAATAATTATTCAAAGAAATATTTTTTAATGTTTCACTTTTAATATATCAAATTGTCAATACTTATAATAGTCCAGTAGTAATGTATGTAATTTACCATTGGTTAATTGACTAAAAATTTGTTATGTAAATTTGTCACAGAAAGTTATTAAATTTTTGTGCAATGAACAATACCATTATATTATTGGATATAGGGTTGCTAATGTAATTTGTTTGAAAAAAAATTATATAATGTATGACGAAGTAATTAGAGAATAATTTTATTTAAGTTAAGTAAGTCTTCAAATGCACATGTGATTAAATGATCCATTATATTTCTACATGTTATGACGCTTTCACTTAGGTGAAAGAGTGATAACCATGATTTTATGGGTGAGCGGATGGTATCTGATTATACTTTTCTTTGTAAAGTCATATAATTGAGGGGTTGAAACAACTTTGAATTAGTCCTCCTTTTGGACGAGCACTTGTGAAGATTGATTGGAGTGTTCGGTGTTTTGCCTCTAAGTGCGTAGTTTGATATTCTATTTTTGTGTACAAGTTTCAATATTTTTGTCTCTAAGTACAAGTTACTTGGATCCAAGATTCTTCAACTTATTCAATCGATTTGGGAGTCATAACCATTTTCAGACATCTTACAATGTGCCAATTTTTTTAAAAAAAACAGAATCAATTAGCCAAAATTTTAAAACCCCAACCCATTTTTAAAAGCCTCAATCTAATTTAAAAAACCCTAACCCTAAACACAATCTGTCATATAACCCTAAAATCCACCGCAGCAACAGCAACACGACGTACCTCACTAAAGAGCTTCACGAACAGCCGCGGCGAGCAGTGCAACAAGGATGTGCGAAGAGGTGCGACGAGCAGCGGTGCGGTGCGACAAGATTCTAGTGCAATGACGACAATGAAGAAGACGACATCGTGAGTGTGAAGGATGAACCAGGTAAAAAACCCTAAAATCTAACCTAATCACAGTGGAACACACCGTTTTGAGCTTTTTTTCGCAAATCAATGACTCGATCTTAGACTCGCAAGTTTGGCCAAGTTTGACCGAGTCAACTCTGAGTCTACTCAGAAACAAGTTTGCTCCGAGTCGACTCGTCAACCTTCACTTGACTCTTAAACTCGTAAGGGTTTACGAGTTAACCCTAGAGTTTGATAACCTTACTGGTGAGTCCTGCATAAAATAAAATGAAAAAGGTAAAAAATATGATTCTTGGTCTTAACACATACCATGGATAATGTATCAGCCAATCAAAATTATTATATCAGTTTTATATAATTAAACTTATACATGTAAAACTTCCAAACAACAGACACATTCTTTATAATTATACATAATTATACAGGGACTGTACAATTTTTAGGATAACTTGTTCTTTATAATGTGCTTTTTATTGCATAATTTACATTAATGTTATCTCTGCACAAAAGCTTATCAATTTCTTGAATTGTCAGATTCTATTATCACACAAAAATTTCCAAATACAAAATACGATTATGCACCTTGAAGACGGTTGTACAAGTTGACCTTTTTTATGGTCCTTATCAAGTGGTAGGAAACAAGAGTCTTGACACAAACAAATATACAAAAGTGAACACCATTTTCGTTCATAAAGTACAAACCATGGATATATGGCATTACAAACTAAGATACCACTCGAATAAGATTCCTAAACATATTTGTAAAAAAAATTGTAATATATACTATGATGATAAAAGAATATGTGACTCATGATATCTAGCTAAACAACGTACACTTTTGTTTTTCAGAGTAATATCTCATCCTTTATTGTTTTTTATCATTCACATTGACATATAGGTTCCTTTTAACATTGCATCAATACATTAACATAGGAAATTTCACTACAAGAAAATTTGGTATTACATACAACCAAAATCCATATGTAAGACAATAAATTTGTATGTAAAACATAGTTACATATTGTTTCAGGAAGATCCCACTCATTCGGAACCTTCATAAACCTGTCAAAGTCATCAAACATGCTCACACAAAATATATGTGCATGATCCAATTTTTACCCATGAGTCATCTCTTTAGCAACTAAAAAAAAAAGAACCCAATTCAACCTTACAGAATAAAAAAGATACAATCCAATATCCACTGAAATTGTCAAAAACACAATAAACATTGGTATTGATTGGCAATAACAAACGACTTAGGCCAACAAATCTTTTAAATTTCACTGGGTTTAGGTACATTGAAAAAATAATGAATATACCTCAGGAGTATTGTACTTAATGAAGTAGTAGCCTAGGGGTTTATCAGTTTCAGGATCAACCGGCGTCTTTCTTTCAATTATACATTTCCACCAATGTGATCATGGCGATGGTGAGTGTTGAGTATGAATGTTAAATTTTGATTCTTCTTGCTCATGATATCTATGACAGACACAACTTCAGAAGGATCAACAACACCAATGATAAGTGTCAATGTGTAGTATTTATAATTGAGAAAATTGAACACTTTGGAACTTAATTGTTGCTTAATGTCAGAAAATTACCCTAATCATAGAATTATTAAATCTAATTATATATTTTGAACCAGGAAACAAATGAAGAAATTTAATCCCAATTTTTGTGTAAATTTCAAATGAATATGAAGCATTAAAAGAAAGAAAGCAAAGACTTAATTGGATCACAAGAAGGAGTAAAGAAGGAAAATATAAAGGAAGCATCTCGCTCAAGCTAGAAGATTTAGCTTAGGCTCAAATTATGCAGATTAAATTAATGGTGCAGTACTAATCTAGCTCATGCTAGAATTGCTCGCCCAAGCTAAAACAACACCGAATGATTTAGTCTAAACTAGATTGGCTCGCTTAAGCTAAACTTCATTAAATAAATTCTGGAACAAAGTTAAAACAGGGGCGGTGGAAAAGAAGTGAGTGAAATTGAGAGAGGTTAGTGAGAGAAAGAGAAGAAGACTCTACTCAGGAGAAGAATCTACTCAGATCAGCCCTTCTTATGCAAATCAGATCAAGAATGAACATTGGAGGAGCTATCATGAGTGGCTAAGTGCTTTCTAACTTGGGATTGAATGTAATCTACTCTGATCAAATGTATTCTTGGTGATATATATATATATATATATATATAAAATATATTCTTTTTTACTTATTCTTGGTATTTTCGTTTCATGCTTATTGCTTGATTATATCTTATCAATGGAGTCTTGATTTTGATCCTTAAATTTAACTGGAAAGTATTTTTAAGGATCTGAAATAGACAAAAATGTTTGATAACTTATAATGCTAGGAATAGATTTCGGGTTATTAATTGCATCATAATTTTGTTCATAAAGTTGGATGATTTGTTAGATATCTGAGGAATCAGTGTTTGAGAAATTATCTTATGAATTTCATCTGTGAGGAATCAAGGTGAATGACTTTAAATTAAGCATAAAAAATAAGTAGTTTTGAGTATTATATATTGTATTATTCTGAAATACAGATGATTGAGATAGAAGCAATTCAATTCCAAGTATTTTTATTTATATTTGATAAGTTAGTTTCGTTACTTGTTGAATCACATCTTAAACTTTGAGTTATTTCTAGTAAAAGTGTTAATTTGGTTATGAAAAAGTTCTCAAAGTTATTTTCTATACTTGATGAGTTTTATAACAGAACTTCTTAATTAGAATTGTTCCATGTGGATTCGACATTCGTACTTTAAATAATACTATATTACAGTTCAAGATGATTGTTCCAATCGTACCCATATCCACATTTGGCCACACGCATAACCCACTTCTTGTTGAAGATGGTTGTTGCCCCTTCAAGACATATGTTTGATGAAGACTTTTATGTACAATTCATGTATATTTCCTTTTGCTTTAAGAATGTCTTAGGTAGTGTTTAGAGGTTGTTTAAGAGTATGCTTTTTGCTGAGTAACTCACATCTTAACCACTGACCATGTGATAAGAGCAAGCACAAAATTTCTTAAACTGTTTTTAGCATGTTTTGCAAAAAACACCTTTACTGCATAAAAATAAATCTGTTCTTTTCTAAATAAACAGATTCTTTTTTAAACTGATGCTTTGGCTAAGTCTTGTGAAAATTAGATTTTGTGCATCAAGTATTTTGACTAAGTCTTCTACCTTTCAAAACGTCTGTGTTTTAATAGTTAAGCTTTTTCTATTATCGTTTTGAAAAATAAATCTGTTCATCTGTAAATGAATGGATTCTTTTTTAATCTGGTGCAATGCTTATCTTAAACGGTTTTCAGTTTTGTCCCTGCACCAGAATGGTTGACCAAGTCTCCTTCACATAACAAATTCTCTAACTACTTTTGAAAATAATCTGTTCATTTTATTTTCAATCTGTTCTTTTTATAACAGCTTTAACTGTTTTTTGAAAATCTGTTATAAGTTGTGTTTCTATAAAAAGGAAACTTGTTCCTGCGTTAAAATATCGATCATACAATTGAGAAAACAAGTTTTGCATCATAGAATTAAGGATTTACAAAGAATTAGCATTTGTTCTTGAAAGATTTCCAAAATCAAAAGTGTGCTTATTCTTGTTTGGTTCAAAAGCTTGGTGAGAGGTGTTGCTACTGTTTAAGCGATCTGTTCTACTTGTTTAAGGCAGATTTCTGCATCCTCTATCAGGTGTATTCGTTTCACATTTCATTTTCTGTAAAAGTGTGGTTGTAAACTCTTCTTGATAGGGTTTCTTGAGGAGTGTGTATGCTGAAATAGGGTTTTTCAGCAAGTGTAGCAAAAGTTCTTGTAGGGTTCAAGAACAGTGGTGTTTGTGTTTGTTTGGATTGTGATTTAGTGAATTTCACCTTGGATTAGGTGAAGACTGGATGTAGCTCATTGGAGTGAACCAATATAATTGTCTTGTGTTCATTCTCCCTTAATCTCTGCACTTGAATTACTGCATATCTGTTAAACTGTCAAGAAATAAATCTGTTCAATTAATAATAAATCTGTTCTTTCCGGGCTTGTTTCATACTGTTCTTAATTTCTGGAAAAAACTGTTTGATTCTGAAAAGAACATATATAATCTGTTAAAAGCCACTGGACCAGATTGATTGTGATAGGCTACTCAATTAATTGTCAAGCTATCAATTGAACCTTAATTACTTGCTTAGAATTTAAGCTTGTTGTTTTGTGATTCACTATTTTTCTTCCTAATATCAGTGTGTATCTGGAAATCAATCTGCATAATCTCGTGATTAACTTGGTTGTATAAACGTTTTTCAAACACAAACAGTGCCAAAATAAATCTGTTCATTTCCAAATAAATCGATTTTTTTTCTATAAATTGTGATAAATACTGATTCTGCGAGAAACTGTTAAAAGGTCAATTCACCCCCTCTTGAACTTTGGCACTATTAAACCCAACACTTCTCACCTAAGAAACACATAATAACGAAAGCATTAAAAAGAAGAAAAAAAAGAAAAGGGTTGTAGGAATTAGAGAGAATGGCGGAAGGCTTGAGTGGAGTGAGAGGAAAGTGATTTGGAATAAGTTGTAGATTAAGGGAAAATGAATTAGGGAAGATAAAAGAGAAATAGATTAGGAGAAAGGAAAAGGGATAAGCCTTGAGAGATAAAGAGCGAGAAGGTTGAACGAGGAAGGGCGATTAGTGAGAAGGAAAATGCCGAGAGAGGCATATCGAGTCTGTTAGTCGAATGCGTGCGCATACACCGTTGCTCTCCATTTTCTTTTCTTCTATGTTTCTCTTTCTCCTTCTCTACATCCTAACCCAACCGAATAGCAAAACCAACACTTAGTTTTAAAATCCGTATGTAACACATTATATATGGATATAATTTGTATGTAAATATTTCAGTTATTTTAATTAAATATGTAATACCTTACATACAAATAGAATTTGTATGTAACTATTTTCGTTGTTTTAATTAAATAGGTAATACGTTATATACGGATAAAATCCGTATGTAATAATTTCCACTTTTTTAATTAAAAAAGTAATGTTGTATATATGGTTATAATTTGTATGTAATTATTTCTGTTTCATAGCACCAAAATTACATACGAATTATGTCTGTGAGTAACTATTTTTTGTTTACATATGAAAAAATTTATATGTAATGTGTATTTACATACTAAATTAAATCTGTATTATATACGAATTTGTATTTATATGTAGTAATTGATGATTTTAAAGATACACCTTTATTTACTTAATGAAAAATAAAGAAAATAAAAAAGAAATAAAGTATTTTTTTTCCTTCTGATTCCATCATACAACTAAAAGGTTTTAATTATTGGGCTTTGTGCCCCAACACATGAAGATCGTATCAAGTCTTATGAATTACAGTGGTCCATTTACCTTTCTCGTGAGGTACATATTGTGGCTTATTTTTTCACAAACCTATACTATAACAACTAAGTTCTTATACCCATTGCCTTGAATTCAAGTTTTCAGGAAAGAAAGAACCATATTGACATGTTATTCATGAAAAACTTCAAGTCCAACTATTCCACCTTCTTCCAATAAGCATTGTCAAGCAACCCTTCCACATTTTTACATCTTGGTCAAGAAAATGTATTTTGAGATTATTCATAATCTTATATGATCTTATGTATTTTTGTCTTATTGTATTTTATAATGTTTCAATATAAATCTTTTTTTAAGTTTCCAATAATAATAGATAAGAAATATCTTAAAAATCAATTTTCACTTGGTTGATTTATTGAATAAGGATATTAAATATATATAAATCCACGTATTTAGGAGATTGCTTGCACGTTAAAGATGGCGGTGGAACATAAATTGAGGAGGTTGAGTGACTTTTAAGAAAGAAAGTATAAATTATTTTAATATGAAAGTAAGGCCGAAAGTGAGAGCTGCATTGAAAGAGGACTATTTATTGTGTTTAATACAATTGAATTTATTTGAGTATAAAATGTGTGACAAATATTAACTTTGGTATATTTATAGTTGCTTAATTACAGTTGTACTTCAAGGTGAAACATGGGAAGTTATTAAATGTCTTTATTATGGGTTCATGAGTGGTTAGAATTTAGTTTGCACCCCTTTGAAAAGGTATTTGGTGTGATGAACTACAACTAATAACATGATGGAATAATGCAACACTTGTGAGGTTTAACAAGCTATATGAAGTCCTTCACTTAGAAAACACTATATGCTCTTAGATTATTTTTTTTTATTTAGATTTACGAATCTAAATTATTTTTAAAACTCAAACTTTATATTGCAACTTATTTAAATTTATTTTTAGAAAAACTTCTTTGAATTGTTTTCAGAAAAATAAATTATTTATATAATATTTTATTTTGATTGTAGTTTAATATTAAATTTTAAAAAATTATTTTATTTAAGTTTTAAAAAATATATCTACAAGTATTCACAAATACTTGCATATATATATAAAAAAAAATCCTACATGTATATTTTTATGCAGAAACAGTGACGAAGTACAGTATTACATGTAGGAGTATTACCTGCCTGATACCTCCTTTGTTCTGAAAAAGTTTGTTCTATTTGTTACCAAAAAAAACGTGTGACTTTTTTTATATCCTAAGTTTTTTTTTCTTTTTTTTAAATCAACTTATTTTTTAAAAATTTATAATAGAAGTTCATGAAACATTGATTTTAAAGTATAATTTAAATAAAATTACTTAATAAAATATTAAATAAATATAACTTTCCTAAAAACAAATTTAAATAAATGACACAATAAAGTATAATTTTAAAAAATTAATATTTTAAAAATAATCTTGATTTTATAAATTTAGATAAAATAAAAATATATAAAATCAAGCTATAAAACATTTTTCTATAATTAACATCTCTTTCATCAATAAATTTATTTTAATTCTTTAATTTCTTTTTTAAATATTTTGTAAGGAATGAAAAAAATTGTTTTAGAGTGATATAATTAAAATGACACATAAATATTTTATTATTAAATTTAAAAGAACATATAAATAGAAATTCATTTATTCAGAAACAACCATCATCTCTCTAAAACTCTATTTTCTTTTCCTTAACCTTCTCTCTAAGATTTTGAACTCCTTGCTTATAAGTTTGACGATTGGAGTACGTCATTAGACTCCTGGCAGCGAAGACTACGAGACTGAGACTACCGATCAAAATATCTGATAGAGTAAGTTCGTTTTTGTTCCATTTTTCCTTTTCTCTCAATTTTCTCTAAGATTCTAATTTCATCGCTGCTTATCAGTTTGACGATCAGAGTCTATCATTAGACTTCTGGCAGTGAACTCTACAAGATTTCCCGATCAAAATCTCAGATAAAGTAAGTTCATTCTTGACCCCTTTTCCTTTGAGTTAGTTTTGATTTGCTTAGGTGTGTCTTTAGTTTAAGCTTGCATCACAAGCTTGCAAGTGATGCTTTTATCTTTAGAAATAATATTTGTTAGAGGGTCCTGGTGGTATGGTTAGATTTTTTATCAGGACTTTGTGGTGCAGGTTAGGCTACCCTTGAACTTTTGGTAGTTTGGATCTCTTAAGGAGCATCTGCTCAAGTTCAAGTAAGGGAAGCTAGTCTTATTCTTTTCAATAGAACTCTATATTAGAAGATCTGGATGTGGGGGTGATATGGTCACCAATTCCAATTTATGCTTGCAGGTCTCTTTTGAAGAGTAAAGTAATATATTGACTGAAATGTTGATTTTGAATATTTTATTTTGATTTTAAGGTGAATTTTGAAGAGTAAAGTAATATATTGACTGAAATGGTTGATTTTGAATATTTTATATTGATTTTAAGGTGAATAAGTTGTTGAGAGTGTTTGTGATTGATGATTGAAAGTGTTTGAATGATAATATAAATGAGTTGAACTGTTTTGGAATATTTTGTTGAATTACTTAAATGAGATGTTTGATGAGAAGTGATTGTTTGATTTTAGATGATGATTGATCTAGAGAGCATATATTTGGAACTTAGTTGTGAGTTTAAGTGAATTTTGAGATATATTTGGATTGTTTAGAAAGTTTAAAATATGATGTGATTGAATGGTGCATTGATGTGTTAAATGATGTATGTAATGAGGTGAAAGTGTGATCAAGACATAGTATTTTCAGCAAGAGGAAATACCGTGTTGAGATTGTTATTAGAGTGTATTGATTTGTGAGTGTCCTGTGAATGAGATGACTCTACTGATATAATGGAATTACATAGATGAAGTTATTCACTTGGTGAAATTCGAAGGAGGTTCATTTGACTGAGTTTGAGGTTTAAAAGAACTGATCAGAGCAGATCTAATGGATTTACCCTGTCATATGAGATGATGGAGATATTGAGATTGATTATGTGCATGACTATGTGTATTTACAGTGAGTAGTATGACAAGTACAGGTCTCTGAATGCTAATTTCAATACACGAGTGTTAGAGTCGAGTGTCTGAGTATGTGAGTTAGTAGAAATCTTAGTATGTGAGTTAGTAGAAATCGAACCGGAATAATGTGGATGATAAATGTGATAGACACTTGATGACTTTGTGCAAATTATGAGAATTTGATTAATTATGTGTGTTTTTAAAAATGAAATTCATATTAGAATTATCAAAAATAGTTAACTTACCATGTGCTTTGTTTTGTGTTTGTTTTCTTTAAATCTGTGATAACCGTGTTAATTTACACGGGAGCAGATGAAGTTGCAGGTGATAAAACTCCTTAGTGAGCAGCCACATGAACAAATGTTTTATTTTTATTTTGAATGTTTTATTTGTAGACTTTTGTGTATATATTAAATTTCTATGAAGAGGGATATTTTTTGAGATACATGTCTGAAAAATTAGTATATGTTTATATGTTAATTAGATGTTGCATGCATAATATATTAGTAAATATGAATAAAAATAGAAATATTACATATTCAAATAAAAAATATTAACAATAAATAAAAATATCCATATATTGAATACCATCACACCCATATCTATTTCATTGACGAACAAACTAAAATATACATTCTTGTTATTCTCTTATATTTAGTAATATTAAATATCCATTTAATGTGTATTATAAATTTTACCCAATATATCTCTTTATTATTATTTATAAAACAAACAAAATTCAATCTACCTCCTTATAACACCTTTTATAGCATAATGGTGCATAACTTTTTTTTCTCTCACTCAATTATTCTAACTTTAAATACAATGCATGTGTTTTTGGAACGAAATTATTAATAAATTTATTACTTTTAACTAATTCCCTCAAAAGATGTGAATTAGTTAGAAGATATTTTACGAGGAACAATAGATGGAGTAACATCATATTTACATGACTAACAAAATTCAGAAAACTACAATATGTGTTGTCTAATGGAACAGATTAGGAAATATATTATGTGAGGATAGGGATTTCTCACTGGATATCAATTTAATTGCCCAATTCATCACTCCTATAAAAAACAAAACTCCAGATAACGTCTATCAAATAATTAGATGTTATAATAATAATAATAAATTTTATCCTAACGAATATATTAGCAATTAAAAATAATTTTTATATTATTTAATAATCATAATCCAAAATTCGGATTAATTAAATATTTTTTTAAAACTCGTGTTAAATGAAACTTGACATATATAGACTCACCCCAAAGTTCATTGCATAAAATATTATATATAAAAGATGAAAACAAATACAAAAAATATTCGGAATGAAATCAAACTGACTTGATATTTATTGTGGAAAACTATAAACTAATTATAGGGTAGAAGGTTAAATTACTTAAAATTCAGTTTATTATTAACCCAAAAATTGTTAGATTGTTACTAGAGTGATTATTTTACTATGTGAGAAATCTTAAATTTCATACATAATTTTTAATTCATTTAATCCATTTACCTCTCTAAAAGCCCAATTAGCATTGTAAGGAAAAGAAAAAACTTAGCAGATCAATAGGGGGTGTTTCAACCTGCACCCCAATAAATTTCTCCCTCAACCTCATCAATTTCAAAAAAGACTATTTTACTCCTTTTAAAGATACTACTGAATTATTTTTTAAAATGTTTCAGTTTATTATTAACTTAAAATTTGTTAGATTGTTACTAGAGTGAGTATTTTTACTATGTGAGATATCTTAAATTTCATACATCATAATTTTTAATTCATTTCATCCATTTACCTCTCTAAAAGCCCAATTAGCACTGTAAGGAAAAGAAAAAACTTAACAGAGATCAAACCGTGGGTGTTTCTACCTGCACCCCAATAGAGTTCTCTCTCCACCTCATTAATTTTTAAAAAGAGCATTTTACTCCTTTTAAAAATGATTTTTGAATTATTTTTTTTAAATGTTTCTGGAATATACTTCCCAGAATTCATAAAATATATTTCATGAAAATTTTTTCTAGAACAGAATTTTCAGAATAAAATTTCAATAATATCATATTATATATGTTTGAAGATATGTTTTCTAAGTATTTTCTGGAAAGAGTTTTCTAAACATGATGACGAATTAAATGAAACATTATGATTATTTTATCTAATTGATGTGGTGGAAAAAGAAACACCCTCAAATAAGAATCAGATTCTAACCATACATATAATTATAAATTGAGAAGATCTTAATAATCAAATATTACTTATAAGTACTGCATAAAAATATTTTTTAACACAAGTAAGTAAGAAGATAATTTTTTTTCTTTTAAAGTGTCATCACAAACAACACGAGTTCCACATTTTCTACCAATTCCATCAATATTAATTTTAACCTATCTCACGTATCACTGTAATATTTATTTTTTTATCACGAAGAGTAATTCATGCATCCTTACATTCAACTCATTATCCATTGATCATGTGGCTCCCCAAAGGGGCTTTTAGTTTTTCACCTTCATCATTATTTTATTACCTTTATGTTACTAACTCTTGTTAAATTGGTGACGCGGTTGTTTTATTCCTATGTAAGGTAGCCACACTATTGTATTTTTCCTTACTTCTGTTCTCTTTGCGACGACCATCTCCAAAGTAACGTGCATGTGTTTTACCAATATGTAAATAGATAAATGGTTGTTATTTGGTGGAGCCAAAAAAATTCTACATTGTTTGATTTAACACGTGCTAGCATCATTAATTAGTCTTGCTTTTAGTTTTCTTCCTCTTCCCCCTTTCACCCACTTTTGTTAAATTTTATTTATAAAACATGTTTTATGAGTTTTCGTTTTAGCTTTTTTCCCCTCTCCTTTCATAGTTCATTAGTGCAAAATAGACAATTTATCTAATTCATTTTATATTAGTTGGCAAAAAAATCAACACTAAAAATGTGTGATAATATTTTTATCAATAAGATAATTTTTTCTATATCTCTTGTCATATATTTGACATAAGACTGCTTTTTACATCAACTAATGTCACATAACATAAGTTCAACACAATTGATGTATTAAGTATCTTAATAGGTCTTGTCTGAAAAAAAAATCACTTTCTTGGTTCTCTAGGTGTGTTTGGATTGAAGTGTGAAAATTTGAGGGAGTGAATGTGTGAAATTTAAGAGGAAAATGTGAAGCAAGTGAGTGTGTTTAGAGTGGAACACGTTAAAATGAATTTGTGAGAAAAATTTACTCAAGTTTGTGAGTGATGTAATGATTATGAAAGTATTTTATTTTCTTTAAGGTGTAAAATATGAGATTACAAATTTAATATTATCTTTAAAAAAATAGAATAATCAAATATTAGGTATTTTTTGTAAATTTAGATAAATTAAAATTATGTAAATTATTTTCGATATAGATAAATAATTAATTTTGAAAAAAAAAAACAAATTACTTGAAGAGAGAAATAATTTACACGTAAAAATATTATGAATATATGTAAAAATTGTAAATTGTTATATAAAAATAAATAATTTAAAAATTATAATTAGAAAAATAATTTTGTATTAAATGTAAATAATAATATTATATTTATAATAATAATAAATATTATTATATAATTTGTTTATTATAAATAATTAAATATTTTTTATTAAAATTTTATTCTATTATTAATTTTTTAATTATTATTTATTTTATTAAAATATTTGTGTTAGTTAAATTTATGTAATAAAATATAATTTTTATTAATAAAAAAACGTAAAAATAAATTAAAAGGAATATGAAATCATGTATGGTTATGAAAGAAGCACTCTGCCATACATGAAAAGAAAATGACAAAATTGAAAAAACTATAGTGGTAAAGTGACTTTTCTTTAGGTTCTCTTCATTTCAATGAAAGATAATACATTGATATATCTATTTCTTTCTTATGCGCAAAACCATGTATATTCTTTCAAATCCTTACCCATAAACACATACATAGAAACAATCAGAACTTAATATTGTAGTAATTCATTTCTATTTTCAACTTCATTGTGCTTTGAATATTTCTATCTAAACACATTGGTGTGTCTCCATTTACAAGTATTTAATTGTGAGTATTGAGGTATTGCAATATTCATATATTAAATTCATAGTTAATTTTAAGGTTTTAACATTGAGAATCCTATTGAGTTAAATTGGTTTTTCATTATTGATTTTGATTTTCTTTAAATTAAAGTAAATTGTTTTATTTGTTTCTTAAATTTAAAAGTGTTAAAATTGTATAAACTAAATTATTTTATTTATGAGAGTGAATATTTTAAATTTGTTAAAATCATAGTTTTGACTGTAAGAATAAATCTTTAAAATTGTTTAAAATATATAAACTGAATTAGTTCCTTATGAATTATTTAAAATATAAAAGATAAATGATTTTAGTCTTTTAAATTGTTTAAAATTATAAGAATTAAATTATAAAAATTTGTAAAGACTTATAAAAACAATAGCAAATAAATTATACATTTATTTATAAAAATTAATTTACGAGATCTTAAAAATTAAGAATTTGCTAAAATTATAGTTAATTATTTTATAAAATAATAATCCTAGTTAAAACGATACAATATCAGGGTATTTTAAATTTATATTTACATTTTCGAAAAAAAAAGATAAAAGGAAAATGGGGTTTGTTACAAGTGATTAAGAATACTAAAAAGACTCACATAGATTATAGGCTTTCATAGCAAACTGTGCAGGTAAATCCTAACATCCTCTCCCAAAGAGAAATATAAGTAATAAAATAAAAATAAATTAGAACAAGAGAATTTAACCAAATGCCTTCTTAATCCCTATATGAATATGCAGATTAAAATAATTATATTCTATAAGAGTATTTTTAGCTGTATAAAAAAGTAGTATTTAAAATTAAGTAAACCTTGATTCCCTAATCCCGTTTAGGAGGATAAACATCTATTGGGGCTGTTACCAGTCACCGAGTCAAATCAGCAACACCACGCTTTACTTTACCGGTGCGATTCACTTTATTCATCCGTTCTCTCTAACCCTAAATCCTCTCGGCGTTAGGTTTTGCTCTTCTCCAGATCCAATTTCGATGGCGGCGGCGTCGCGGCGGCTCCGGGACCTCCAATCTCAGGCGGCGAACAAGATCTGCGTTGACTGCTCCCAGAAGAACCCGCAGTGGGCATCCGTCTCGTACGGCGTCTTCATGTGTCTGGAGTGCTCCGGCAAGCACCGTGGCTTGGGCGTCCACATCTCCTTCGTCCGATCTGTCACCATGGACTCCTGGTCCGAAGTCCAGATCAAGAAAATGGAAGCCGGCGGCAACGATAAGCTCAACGCCTTCCTCGCTCAGTACTCCATCCCCAAGGAGACAGACATCGTCACTAAATACAACACCAACGCCGCCGCCGTCTACCGCGACCGGATCCAGGCCATTGCCGACGGCCGTCCCTGGCGAGATCCGCCGGTAGTGAAGGAAAACCTCGCAGCAGGCAAGGGGAAACCGCCGCTGACGCAGACGCGAAGAGCTAGCGGGGGAGGATGGGACGATTGGGACAACGAGGGGAGTTCAGCGGACTTCCGGAGCAGGTCAACCGGGGACTTCAGTAGCTTGAACGGCGCGGGCGCACCGGCGAGGTCGAGGTCGACGGAGGACATCACGCGGTCGCAGCTGGAGGCGTCGGCGGCGAACAAGGAAAGCTTCTTCGCGAGGAAGATAGCGGAGAACGAGTCGCGGCCTGAGGGGCTTCCGCCGTCTCAGGGAGGGAAGTTCGTAGGGTTCGGGTCCAGTCCGCCGCCTCTGCGAAGGAACGATGCTCAACACGATTATTTATCTGTCGTTTCGCAGGTGAACTGAATTGATTGAACGCTCCGGTTTTTGTTTATTTTGAAGAATTAGTTCGTGTTTTTTAACGAGGTAGTATCTGATTGCAGGGGATTGGGAAATTGTCTTTGGTTGCTGCCTCTGCTGCTCAGTCTGCGGCTAATGTTGTTCAGGCTGGCACGAAGGAGATCACTTCTAAGGTATTCTGCATCGTCTCTCTGCATTGCACTGAATGATTGTTGCCAATGAAAATTTTGTTTTTCTTTCACGAAATAAAGTTTTTAAATTGCGGTTGTAGTTTGCTTGTTGTTACCATGCAATCCTTGATATTGCAGGAATTGTGGCAAATGCTGCCACAATTACGGCCTCGGAAACTCTAAAACCCTTCCAACAAACATGTTTTTTTTTTGGAATGTATGTTGAAGATGATCCAACCATATGCATTTTTTCAATGTGGTACTTACAAAGTTAACGTAGTGCATTTTAAACGAAAGGCACCCCCTTTATCCCCTTGACCAGTACAAATAAATAAACGAAGAAATGATTTTCTTTTCTTTGTATATATAATTGGTATTGTTCTTGTGAATTGAAAAGTTTATATGTATAAGCAGCATGAATAACAAAATTATTTTTATGTAATTTTGGTGCTTTCATTGAGTTTTGCCCTATGAGACTCAAACACTCCTCTTAAATGGCGTGTTCATGTCGGACACATATTGGACACCCACCGACACTCGTAGAACACATCGGTGAAGTGTCAAATTCAAAAAATATTTGTTGGATTACTTACAATTCTACTACGGATCTAACACAATTTTAAAAAAGAGAAATACATTAATTTTTTAAAAAGTCAAATTTATTATATAAATTTTTATTATGATTATAAAAATAAGGAACAAATCCTTTTGAATCGGTCATGAAAAACATCTTTCAGCTTCAAAAAAATTGGAAACATACTTGTGTACATAAATTTTTATTGTCAATTTATATAATATATAGATCTGTATCCCCTGACTTATATTTTAGAAATTTTGCGTACCTCTGTGTCGGTGTCGTATCAGTGTTAGTGTCTGTGCTACATAGGTTTTGCATTGTTTCTGAGGATTGCAAATAATATTTGGTCAGCTGAGATTGCCAAATGCAGTTGATAGTATTATATAAGATGGATGAAAACTGGCACTCTGATGATAGCGTAAAACAATTTCCAAAATGAATTTTATTTAAATAGATATGTAAGCACGTTTGTGGCAAATTAGTAAATTCTCCCTTCATGTTGTCATGTTCATCATCACATGTCTAGTCTCTGAGAAGGTATTATGTTGTTCTACCCTCTCGCCCTGTTAAAGAGTTTTATTTCCTTGGGGCATATAAATATGATTCAAGTATCGGCAGTGAATTTTGTGCTCCAGTCACATAAGTGTCTTTTACAATGATCCCCCAGCATGCTTTTAGAAATACTCGTCAAAAGGCATTAAACATTTTTTTGTACTAGTTACTGGGATGTAACTGCTCAAAACATCATTTTACCACCTTATACGGAAATTGTTGGCAATAGGCTACATATGACGTACTCAGACGCATAATTTCACTTGGCAAGTTTTGTGCATCAGTTAACTGCTAGCATATCTGACTGTGTCTTGTTGACAACTGGGGTCTCGAGGATGTGAGCTATCAATTTTCCTACTTTCAAACAAAAAAATTGTTCCAACGAGAATATGTGGTTTAGGTTAATTTATGCACGTGTCTCTTTTTCAGCTCAAAGTTAATTTCATATATTCTACTCAATATTTAGCCAAATAGGCATGTAGTAACCTTGGTTGTGGATCCATTTACTGTTTGAAGTGTATGTTGGTTTTTTTATTATCAGATTTGCTATATGATATGTGGATGTGTAAGTTGTTGGAAATAGTAGAATGACAAATTAATTCCATTGCTGGTTCGAGAAACTAGAAATCGCTAATGCAAATGCATACAGCTGTGTTAAGGAATTTCTTGAACTCCTATTTCTGGAAGTTTTAGACATTTCTGTTAGGCCAAGGAATTGTGGACATCCATATCAGCTCATTTTATAGTTTCTTTACCCTTATGAAAATGTGTAAACTATAAAATATCGATGTGTTGTGCTTTTTATAGTAGCATGCAATTTTTTCCCCATTTTTTGTTAGCCCGAATAAGACTAGAGTATTTTGTTTCAGGTCAAGGAAGGTGGTTATGATCACAAGGTCAATGAAACTGTCACTGTTGTCACTCAAAAGACGTCAGAGATAGGACAGAGGACTTGGGGCATAATGAAAGGAGTTATGGCCATGGCCTCCCAGAAGATCGAGGAGTACACTAGAGATGATCCGAACTGGAAGACTGATAACTGGCAACGAAATGACAGTGATAGAAATGGTTATTATCAGGATTTTAACCAACAGAACAAAGGCTTGGATTCTTCTCCTGGAAGAGACCAATCTTCATCAGGGCAATATAAAACTCATAGCTCAAGCTCTTTGGATGATTGGGACCACCGTGATAGCAGGAAGGAAGTACCAGCTAAAGGAACAGCTCCCTATTCATCAGGTGGACAGTCTAGTACCTACAACTCAAGCTCTTGGGATGATTGGGAACACACAGATTCTAGAAAGCAAGAACCAGCTAAAGCAGCAGCTCCTCATAATAATGATGATTGGGCTGGCTGGGATAATGCCAAAGATGATGGATTTGATCATTTTTACCAAGATGCGTCTAACAAGAAAGGTGTTGGCCATAATGGAAAATCGGATGGCACTTGGACAGAGGGAGGCTTTCTCTAAGGTCCGTGCATTAGGCTTCATTATATCTCTCTCAATGGACACATGGGAAATTTTCACTTCCTTTTTTTTATTTTAATGGCTTATAGTTACCTAGAAATATATTGACTAAATCCTAACCTTTTGCTCAAACTGATTCCTAATACCCCTCACAAAAGTCTATGTGAACCATTTTTTAGTACTTGAGATTTCTCTGAATTGCTCAGATTCTACAATCTCCTTAACTTCTAACGAATGCTACTTGTTTATGTGAATTGTGGAGAGGAGGGGATAGGTTGAGCATGCTTACATTGAAATTATAATTAGCAGTTTTATCGTGTTATTATTGTTATTTTTATTTTATGTATATTTCAAGTATATAATTTGAAACAAATTATAATTTGTTATCCTTCTGGACCAGGGTTATAATTGGACTTCTACCAGTTTTATGATTGTTCCATCCGTGAGAAAAGATTGTAGTTTCGTACTGATCGCAGGCACAGGCCAAACAGGGGTGCCGCACATGATAATCAACTGTGAAGGTTATTATTATATTTTTAGCGTCTCTTTTCGCCTTTCTTTCATATACCCTTCCCCCTTCGTAATTTTTTTTCATATATAATTTTTTGGGAGACTAAGTTGGAGATTTAGTATCCAAAAGAAAGGGCTAATCGCCTAAATGTCAATTCTTAAAGAGCACTATTTTACCTGCGAAGTGTGATTAAACATGATTGTGACAAGGACATTTCAGAAATCTTATGATTTATATAGCCTCTGAATTTGACTGCTTATAATTTTATTTCCTCCATATTTAATTCTAAATTGACGTATTCTTTTGTTTTCTGTTATTCTCTTTAACCTGAATCCTTTTACCTAAACAGTATTTGGTGGAGGAGATTTATCATTGAGAGTGAGGCTGTATTGTTTATTTATTCAATGGTAAAACAAATTATTAATGAGAAAAATAATTTGCTTTTAAAAGAATTATCTAGATCAAACCAATTTCTTTTTATCTATTAACCTAAAGCTCGAATGAAAAGGTTATGGTGGGTCTGATAATTAAATTTATTACAATGTCAAGATATATATAGATGATATATTATAGATTGAATTATATATAAATAATACAGAATAATATTATATATATATATTATAAATTCTTGAAACATTAAACTTTTTTAATAACGTGAAGTCTGCATCTTTATTTATATTGAAATTATTTTTTATTATCAACTTTAATATTTGGCATGTAACTTTGATATTTGATATGTTGGTAACTTTGATATTATATATATTATCCTGTTTATAATATTTCATAACAAATTAGATTAAAATTATAAGAAACTTTTTCATTACTATAATGTCTATTGAGATAATAATTCTAAAATTATAATTAAGGATTTTATCAAAATAAATATAATAAAAAATATATTATTATAAAACTAAAATTGATTAGTGACTGATCGGATTTTAAACATACGTTTATTTATGACAACTTCCTCAATTATGCTCAACCCTAATAGAATTTGGTGGTGTTATTTATGAAAAATAAAGTTTACGTCATTAATGTAGAATGATATTTAATGTAAAAAGCTTTATTATGCACATTGTCAAAGAAAAACTGCATTGCTAACGAAAGAATAATAACAAAAATACCTAAGAAACTACATCTAACTTTTATCCTCCCCCTATCACATCTGTCATCTCATCTTGTTTTATTAAAATATTGGTTAGATATACGACCTAATATATTTATATATGAGCCCAATTTTATTAAATGATTCAATTTGGACATTGGTCATCATGTGCATGTTTTTACTGGGTCGGATTAAAAAAAAGTGCAAGGTTTGTGTTATACCAAATAAATGTTTATGATGGATGAATATTAATTAAGTTGAGACGATTTAAAGAACAAAACATCTATTTAATTCTAATATTTTCTAGTTTAGACTTTAGAAAGTATTCAAGAATATTAAAAATTAACTAGCCAAAAATGTTTTTGGAACTTTCTAGAATAATTACTTAATCATGATATTTATGTGAATTACAGACTCAGAAATATAAAACCATAACTTTAAATAAGTGTCTTCTAATATGTAATGCGGAGTACTTCTAATAAAAACATGCATGTGTACTTGATTAAAGCATTTTTAAGTCAAAGATTTAGATTGTGTATATGAAACAACAAAATAAAAAAGAATAGATATTTAGTCTTGTACTTATCGAGATGTACACTTGTCTCTTGTTATATTGCCATGTGGATTCAAGTTATATTGTCTTTATGGAAGAAAGAGAATGTCCTTGTAAGAAATATTTTTATATTTAAGTTAGTAATGGAAAATATAATCTAAGTAATCAATGTTAAGGGAATATATATATATATATATATATATGCGTGTATGAATGCATGTGTACCTGAATTTTATATATTACGTTTTATTATGAGTAACATATTGTTATTTGGAACCAATTCTGGATAAAGTTGATAATTTAGATTGTAACATATGATAGTTTGAAAACAAGAATATGATATTCTTGGAAACCAAGTATTGCAAACATGTATGTCCTACTAATTAATGGAGACATTAATAATAATTGTTTTTACCTTTATAAATAGGTCTAGGTTATCACATAGTTGATATATATATATATATATATATATATATATATATATATATATATATATAAATAAAAATTTTTATATAAAAGTTTTTTTTTAATCACAACAACAATAAAAATTATTGATAAATATTTTTTTATATTTTTTATTT
>Ga0123342_1001805_pt1 | contig 36112 bp, 29 predicted proteins | sample Turbeawhitnodule_FD_89960 | JGI IMG/M metagenome (GOLD analysis project Ga0123342, IMG submission 89960) | Root nodule microbial communities of legume samples collected from Mexico - Turtle bean Mexico white nodule | ecosystem: Host-associated > Plants > Roots > Nodule | place: Mexico: Nepantla... | reverse complement strand
TTTTTTTTTTTTTCCCTTGATTTATTTTCCTACTCCTTTCCCCCCCCCCCAAACTCCCCCCCCTCCAAAAAATTTTTAAAAAAAACTCCCCCCCCCCCCCCCCCCTCTTGTTTTAGCTCTATAATTCTAACATTCCTAACACTCAAATTTGTTAAGTATTGTTGATTAGGTCAGAATCCTAAAAATACTTTTCTATCAGATTTAAGATTCTCAAACATGTCACAACTATTTAGAAGCAAAAAACAATACCAATAATCAATCAAGAACATAATATTATATCATATTTAAATATCATCTCAATACATAAGAGTTCAAACAGATTACTCCAAATCTCAAAGGGTAGAATTAACCACACATACTTCTAGCACCTTCCATTCTCCCAATTGGTTACAAATCACTCAATGGTGTTTTCCTTTCAATCTGGCACACTAGGGTTGTGCCTCTAGCCCCCCATTTAACCTAATTTTCTAGGGTTAAGTGGCTTCATGTGTCGCGCTGATGGGCTAAATGATAAAACATAAAATAGGTCCAATTTGCCTGATGCATTCTCGCTCAAGTGAGAATATCTCACTCAAGCAAGAAAGGTGTCGCTTTTTGAAAACGCCCTTGGAGCATTCTCGCTCAAGCGAGAATGAACTCACTTGAGTGAGAATTCATGTTGTTGAGTTGGACTTTTTGTTTTTTTTTTTTGTGCGTTTCTAACCTTACAACTTTCTCTTTTTAGCTTATATCATTCCTCTTTAGTCAAAATTTCCATTCTTTCCTAGAAACATGAAATTAACACCAAATTTGGGATAAAATGCTCTAATTCAAATAAAGATCAATAAAAAATGTAAAAATTCATAAATTAGGGATTATTTTATATATATTTTAGCAATTAATACTCATAATTGCCTATATTTTAATATGAAATATTACTGAAATTAGGAACTTATCAGTTTGACACAAGCCTAAATTACTAAGCACACCCTATTGAAATTACTAAGCACACCCTACTCGAATTACTAAGCACACCCTTCTCAAATTACTAAGCACACCCTACTCTAGCTTATTCTTCTATTTGCATCCCCAAAGTGAGCCCAATTTATTTACATAACTTCTCTTGTGGAAAGACAAGAAGGAAGAACTTTTGATATTCTGGTTTATATCTGGTTCTTCTTCTGTTGATGCTCTCTCAAGGTTTGGTGGGGCCTGACTTTGTATACTGAGATGACTGACCTTTTTGTGAAGTGTTTGATGTGTCCTTACTCATCTGCTGGTTGATGTGGTTTGTATCATTAACAAAGCCAAAATATTTAGATTTCATCACACTAAATATTGATAAGTCTGCTTTAGTTTCCATTGTGTAACCAATATCATTGGAGCAGGAGTAGAAGCTACAAGTCATCCATGTAGACAATGAAAACATAAATGAAGAGGTCAATGTTTTGAATGCCTTGACTAGATTTTCCAGTAGACATCTTCCTTTTACCCCCCACTATAGGAATGTCCTTAGTTTATACTGTAGAGGGGATGACTGATCATATGAAAATCTTCATTTCCCTCAAGCTTGACAAGGGAGTCCTTCTTTTCTTACATTTATCATGCATGTTTGTTTGATTGTTTTTACATAGAGGACAATGTGTGATTTAAGTGTGAGGGAGGATAATTTTAGTTTAGGATTTATCTTTTGTTTCATTTTTTTTGTGTCTTTTGTTTTTTGTTTGATTTGGTTGCATATTTGATTTAGTTTAGTCCTGTGTGAGAATTCAAGGAGGATAATTTTTAGATAACCTATGAAGAATTTATTGGTGAAAAAACTTGGGAGTCACTTGCTTTTCATTCATCTTACAACGTCTATTATATTTTCTTGCTAAACAAACACAAACACCCCTTTACTTTATTATTATTAATTTTTATTGCTTGTAAATAAGTTTTGAATTTTGTTCACTAAACTCGCTATTGAATTTGTTAAAAAATAACTTGGGTTCATTTAACCTTATTTATATTATCATTTCTCTAACATTGACCGTTTATGTTGGAATCTTTTAGTTTTGATCGTACATCAACAATATTCAGTATGTTTTAAACATAATTTATAATATTGATTTTTTTTGTTAGTTTACCGTATTTTAAAGTTTATATTGATTATACCATTATTATTAATAATACATACTAATACAAATACTTATTTTATATTGTATTTTATTTTATTATTATTATTTTTTCGTGAACGAATATAAAGTAGTTAACAAATAAATTAATTAATGTTAAGATAGTTTTAAAACTATCTATATATGGAAGGTTGTGGAGTAATTGTTCCACTTGGATCTTACTTTTATTTTTGTTAACTATTTTTATATTTATAATTTATAATTTATGATAAATTATATTATTATTAAATAAGTTTTCTTAGAGTTAAGCCTCTCATTATATTTTGTATATTTTATTCCTAACTTTTCAGGAAAATTATGTCTCCAATGATTTCTTGTACACGTTGGGATTTTTTTCAATTAAATGATTAATAATATTAAAACTAAAATATGTATAAATAAAAAAATACTTCCTTTAGATCTTAAAATGTCTAAATTCATCCCTGTTAAAATAAAAAACTTATATGAAGTTCGGTGTTTATGTTGGTTGTCACATGAGATGAGTATAAGGAAGAGAATAAAAAGGATATAAAGAATTCGGTGATCAGAATGTTATGTAAAGGTATTATGAGTATGATTCCTACTACTTGTCACGGAGACTTTTAAAAAAAAAATCAACTTTTTACAAGTTAAAAATAACAATAGAATAAATGATATAACACAATATTTATAAAATAATTTATATAATTTAATTTTAATTTATGAAATTTTCCCCGTAGAAGTCTTCAAAAAGGAGTTAATCTAAAATTTCTAATGTAAAATATGTGATGAGTATTGGACTCCAATGTCACTTAATAGCCAACTCCAACTTGCAACAAATTCAAAATTATTTATTATAATTTTTAAAAGTATTATAATTTTTTAAATACTTAATATTATAAAATAATTCAAAATAGCTATCTTTTTAACACATTACAACTTTATTCTTTACATTTTAAAAATATTCTATAATTTTTCATTCTAGAGTAAATATGAGAAATAAAAGTTTTAAGAGATAAAAATAAAAAAAAAGTGAATTTTTATATAAGTTAAAATTAATTTATACATAAATTAAAAAATGGAAAACTTCTAAAATTAGTTTATAACAAACTTGATTTAACTTATAATTTTTTAAATGTTATTGAGAATTTTACTAAAATAATTAGTGTTCTTAGCTATGAAAATTGAGTGGGTACTTAGATTGGTCTCAACTTTCTCTATTAAAAGATTTTGAATTTTTTGTTCTAATTCTTTTTAGTTTGATTAAGCATTCGGTTGTTGTCCCCTTCCAATTGTGGATAATGACCACGCACATTGCTATTATGATCTTAATAGAGTCTAGATAGTTGATCGATCCCATCGCCTTCGAGATTTCAACATCTGATAACTATTTTACGGTAAGTATATTGTGTCAGAAGTAATAATTTATCTCTAACGACAGATATCGAACCCACAAGGAATAATTGAATTATCAAGTATAAGATTTACTAAATAGAAAAAAAAAAGTAATGAAGTTTGTTATGTGTGATTGCAAGAATTATAAAGAAAGCAAGTTAAAGAATTTGTTGGTTCAATTGGGGAAAATGGGATTGAAGTTCATCCTTCTTACTCTTTTGTATTTTGAAAAACATAATAATAATTTATCCTTTGATTGATGTTGATGCCTATATAAAATTCATTTATATTGATTCACCACATGAAATTATTAACAGAGTTACCTATATATCGATTTCTCGTATATTTATAAAAATTCTTTATCATTATGATTAGATGTTGATAACAATTAACATTTAAATTTATTCCTAGCATTCAAATATGTTAAACATTGTCATTTGGGTAAAAAACTTAGAGATACTTTTCAGTCAAATCTAAGGATCTAAATCATGATAAAAAAAACATTACAAATAAAATGACAATGCCAATCATCAATTAAGAACAAAATATTATATTTAAATACCACTTCAATACATAAGAGTTTGAACATATTACTCCTAATCCCAAAGGGTAGAATCAACCACTCATGTTGGCCATTACAAGCATGGAAAGTAAGAAAAGAAGATCCAAGATATTTCTCCTTGACAACTGCCTCCTCTAGCGTTTTCTATCACCTTCTATTCTCCCAATTGATGTCTAGGGTTATGCCTCACGCCTCATATTTAACATAGTTGGGCTTGGACTAAGTGACTTCTCGTCTGGGCGTGATTGGACTTGCCTGGGCGAGTTGGATGAAAACAGGTATGTTCCCGTCGGTTGACCGGGATCGTCTTTGCGCGTGGCCTGTCCTCACGAGCTAGGGCACCTTCGTTCTGCTCCGTCTGTGAGTACCTGAAAAGAAGTGGACAAAGGGGCGCCCTCACGGCCGTTTGCACTCCGACGATCAAGTCAGCTAGCGAGAAACATCAAAGGTGACTCACCTCCATATCAAAACACCGTGACTGGATGCTTTGAAGGTGGTCGAAAATACTGAGTAACTAATATTGTGTTGCCCTAATTGTCTGTGCGTACAGTGGGTGCGCAGCGAAAAAACTAGGGTTTTTGGCTCTGTGTAAACTGTGAGAATTAGGTTAAAAAAAACTCTCTTTCTCAAACGTCCCCAGCCCCTTTTTATACACCTCCCGCATTTAAAGCGCGTTAAAGCGCATTGAAAGTGTATAAAAATGTGCCTTGAAACATTTGATACGTAAACTAAATTGACGCGTACCTTAGCGAACTTTCAGGAAAATATTGATATTCCAGTGCTTATTGCCACGCGTTCTTCTGACTTGATCGTTATTCTACGCTGAGAGCCTCACAACGCCGTAACCCAACTTAGGGTTATTCCATTGTGCGAGTCCTCTTTCCTCGAAGTGCATCTGGCGCGTGGAGTGACTTTCTGGGTGCCAACTCATGTGCCCTAGCCTCTAGTCAGTCCCCTGGGAGCGCACCTACTTTACTCTCGCACCACGCCCCTGGTTCACCCCTGGGTTTGGCCCTCTCCTGGGCCTTATCTACCCCAGGGGTCTCCCTAAGGTGGCGTGGTACTTCACGAGTCAGGATACTCCCTACTGATACTAGAACTATGGCTTTGGAGCCACCTTTCTCTTCTCTTTGTTACTATTCTGGGCTACATCTTAACCTGGCGATGCTCCAACCTGGCGACACCCTCTCCTGGCGACGCCTTACTTTGGCAACGTTCCATCTCTTGGCGACACCTCATCCTGGCGACGCCTCCTCCTGGCGACGCCTCCTCCTGGCGACGCCTAATCTTGGCGGCGCCTCATCTTGGCGACGCCTCAAGCGGTCAGTCTGTTGACTTCCTTCCTCGGACTCCTCGAGTGGTCCCACTATATGTTGACTTTGACTTAATCTTTGACTTTGGTCAACGCCCGGGGACGGGATGATACAAGGTCCAACGTTTCTAAAGTATCCTGCCTAGGTGTGACTGAGGCAATATCCTTTGGAGGCTTCTAGCTTAGGTGAGTTTGGGCAAGTATTTAGAGCGTTCTACTTTTCCCTTTTTATCTTGTATATTCTCTTTTTGCCCTTTCATCTCCATTTTTCCTAGAATCCTGAAATTAACACAAATTTGAGAATAAATCGTTCTTATTCATATTATAATCACAAAATATGTAAAAAGGTTTAAATTCATAAATTATGGGTTATATTATATTTATTTTATCAATTAATGTCCATAAGTGCTTGTATTTTAATATGAAATATTACTAAAATATGACACTTATCACCTCCCCCAACTTAGAATCTTGTTTGACCTCAAGTAACGTAAATGAATATAACTAAATCATATTTGAATATAAATATCAAAACAACTTTATTCACTAAACAACAGATTAAATTAGAAACGTATGTTGCTTCCAAATTCAAATATAACAAAATTTAGATATAGTCAACTTCCACGATCAAACTAAAACAATAAAATGACAATTCATCAAAGAATTTCTTCTCATATGCTCACAATTAAATGTTTCTCTATTTTTGTTGAATCATAACAAATCACATTTGTTTTTCATTTCATCTTCATATCACAAACATATTAAAAGCATGAATCTCAAGGTCTCTTACAAAGTTATAATGAGGCTGGGCTTCCAAAAATTATTTTTTTTTCAGATAACAAAATGCACATTTTAAAGAAGAAGAACATACCTACAATCCAATTATAGTACATATGCCTTATCTAATCACCATTTTCTTTGACTTCACGTTTTTCTTCATTTTCTTTTTACTTATTCATAATTTTATGAATTTTTCTTTTTTTTTCTCTTTTTTTTTCCTTTTTTTTTTCTCAATAGGAATAAATTATTCCTATTTCCAACAACTAACTTATTTGAATTATAAACAACTAAAACCAACCATTATTTTTCTGTATATATTGCATCGGTGTTCTCATTCCTTAAACATGTCAATGTGTAGGAAGATATATGATTCAAGGTTTACGGTGCAATAATAACACAAATTCTTGGCTCAAAAGGGATATATATAAAAAATGAATTCTATTTACATAAAGGTTGACTATTTGGCCATGGTTTCCTAATTAACACAATTGCCTCAATCATCTTCATGCTCTTTTATGATGTAACAAAAATAAAATAAAATTAAGCAACCATAATTTTCAATTCATCAGTAAAACTCTTTGAGATTCACACACTTACTTGGTTTAATCGGTATCATTCCTTATTGTTTTGTCATTTTCTAATCACCCATCCTGTTAAGTTTTCATGTATCACAATTTCGACTACATTTGAATAGGAATTCAATCATATTCTCTTTTCCAACCCCTATCTAATTCATTTCACTGTTTAATATTTATAAATAAAGTATTTTTTTTCCACAATTGAAATTTAATATTGCAGTTCTTATTTATTTAAGAAAAATAAAACTAGAATACCACTCAATAATTAAATTAAAACTAAAATTGATTCAAGAAAATAATTCAAGCATAGCAATACAAGCCATAAAAATAACAAAATAAGATATAAGCAAAAAAAAAAATTATTCAAGAAATGAAATCATATTTACCAAAACACGTTTAAAAATGTCATATGCTCTGTTTTACAAACGCTCTAACAACGTGTTTCAAAAACCTTCTATATTGAGATAAGTTTGATTGTTTAAGCTTATTGATACATTAAATGATTTATCTTGTATTTAGAAAATATATTTCTTAACGATAGAATTGAGTTTTTCTGATTTCAAAATACTATGTTCTTTATTCCGAAGACGAAAACTTTTGTATATTAGATTAAACAACACATTTTGATTAAAACCATGATTTGCATGAATTAATAATATCAAAACGAGTTTTGAAAACATTTAAATTTCATTGGAAATTAATTCCATATCAAGAATATAGGGTTTAGAGACTCCTTGACGCGATAGCCTGTCTGTCGCGAAAATGAACACAATTAATGTCTAATGCTAAGATGAATATTATATCGTTTGATATGTTCAAGGTGACAATTTATTTTGAAACATCTTGTCCTTTAGAATCGTCTGTCATGTTGAGTACTGAAAACCTCTAACAAGATCATCTAGAGTGACCATGTGTTATAGGACTAGCTGATGAGATCATCTAGTGTGACCTTCCACTATTGAAATGTCTAACATGTTTAAATTAGTGAGTCAGTCTATCAAATTTGATATTGAACATCGTTTAGCATGTTGATTCTTCAAAAAAAGTCTTGATAGACCATATAGTGTGTTTATGTGCCATGGGATCGTCTGACACTTTCAACATTTCTTGATCATCTAATAGGTTTAATCAATATAGAACAACTAATAAGTCATTATTTGGATATGCACACTCGATATCTTTGTTAGAAGTCTTAACATACCTTATAATGTTTATTATCATCAAAACTTATATATTCTCGTATCATGAGACTGTCTAATGGGTATTAGATCATCTAGTTGGTTATAGACCGTCTAGCGACTTAACATATTTATGCATGAATAAATGTTATGATAACACAAATTTATCGACAAATTCATATCCATGGTAAAAGGTATGTACATAATTTCTTGTAGTGGCTAATGTCATTAAATCAAATACCATGACATCTAGTTATACTTTTATACAAGAACCCTTTTAGTTGTTCTAGATTTTGTATGAAGAGAACCCGTTTCTTAGTCATTATCCTTTTTGGCCTTTATATTTATAATCCACACTCATTCTTTTACTCATAACCTACATTGCATTAAATTTATGAGTATGTTATGTTTATATGGAGATTAATATGATATTAATTTTATTTTTATAAGGCTTGTCGAGATCAATTGAATTCATTTATAAGTTGTCTATAAACCTACTTTACTTGTTAAGAAAATGATAGATCAATTTAAAAGAGTGTATTTTAAATGTATCAGTGTTTGATAGAACAAAGTTCAATAATTCTTTTAGTTTTGATTGAATGTTTCACAACAAAGTGTAAAAATATGAAGATGCTTATGTGTTTAAAAAACAAGAAAATAAAGAAAGATGCAAGTGCTTCATCTAACAAACTTCATTAGAAAATAAGCTCATATAGTTTAAGCTTACCTTGCATCTAACAAAGATATTCTTGAAACTTATTTTTGGATTGTCATGAATGTTTTCATCTTTTGTCTATCCATATGACCCGCACAAGCACACATCTACATCAAGAACTCTTGGGATACAATGTTTCAATAACCATCCTGACATAAGCTTATATCAACTTTGGTCTAGCTATTTTCAACATACGATCTTTGATTTTACTTTGTTTTGAGTAAAAAGCTATCTGACCTAAGGTTGATAAGCATTGCTAAAAATTGGGATGTTGCATAAAGAGGAGATCAACATTCAATGATGCATGGAGCACGTTTAATGCATCTACGTCCATACTTGTTAGACATTAAAAGATGTTAAGGTAAACTGGAAGAAAGTTCATATCTTTGTATACATCTTAAGAAGTAAATTCTCTATAGTGAACGAACCCTATGATATTTTTTTATCACATATTTATACAAATCTTGCTTATTTATCTGAGTGGTTGCATTATAAACAATACCCATTATTTTAGTCGGGAGTGATTGTTGCCAAATAATATTCTTATCTTAACAAGGAGTGGTTGCATTCCAAACAATACTCAATGAGTTAGATAAGAGTGGCTAAATATAGTATCATTTGACTTGATATTTTAAACTTTTCCTTAGTTATCTTGTTGAGGTATTTTAGTGATTGACTTTTATCATATAAATTTTATTTTTTGAATGGTGTCATTTTGTAAATAGGTAATTACTATTTAGTAATATACTTTTGCAAATTTATATATTTTAGTAATATGTATTTTTTATTTAGTATATATATAAGTAATTTAATCTCTCATTGTGCTTTAGGAATTGTAGGGATACAACAAGATCAACATACCTTTGGACCAATAGGGATACAAGAAGATTAACATTATTGGGACTATACAACAAGATGAAGGATTTTAAATAGTCTTAGTAACACTAAGAAACATATAAATATAAATATGCAATGAATCATAATGATAATAAAATTTGATGACTTGATTAGAATTTATCAACAAATTTGTATTGATAATTGAGATGAACCTACATCCATCGATAATTATATGAGATATCCAATGATAATTACCGTTAGAAAGTATATAATTTGTTGATAGTTTTTACCAATAGCAAAAATTACTGATCGATTTAGTATAGTTAAAAATTCATAAAAAAAGTATAATACAAATATAATTTGGCATTTATCAATAGATTTTTTAGTCAAAATTTTGTATTTTTCTTATAAATTTATTTGGAAAGGAATGTTGGGTCTTCGTAGCAGTATTCTCATAAGTGAAGTTTTCATCTTTTGATAATAAAATTATATTCTTTATAATTGTGTTGCATTTAGGTATATTTGAAGATAACAAATATTGTATACATCCTGAAAATATAATTTGTTCTAATTAAGTGGTATTACACAGTTCAAAAAAATCTTAGAAACATATAAAATCAATTATGTATAAAGTATCTATATCAATTCTTCTCATGATTAATCTATGTTAGATAATATATATCCCATTAATATTCGTTAGAAAATCAGTATAGATAACTTTTTGGTATATAAAATCAACTATTTAAATTTAACGAAAGAAATTCAATTTGCAATAATTTACTTATGATGATAAAAATATATGACCTACATATAAAAGATTTAAAAGATCGGAGTCAAATAATAAAAAATAAAATGAGATTAAGAATTTCTTTATTATATTAGTTATGCATTACAGTATAGAAGATAAAATGAGATTGGACTTCATATTTTTCTACTTGCATATTTAATATATGATTTTGATGGTTACATTTCCTCTTATGTAGGTCATACGTTTCGGAGATTTCAGAATGAAACACAGATCGTTAATTTGACTTTACTTTTTTTTATTCTTCTCTTTCACACCTTTCAATAGTTTCCTCATGATGGACACACTTCTCTTCTTCTCTCACTAACTCTTCACATTTAAAATCCTCAAACCTGTTTTTCATTGGTTGTTACATACTCATGTCGACATTTTCATGACATGCTTTTTATAGCATTTCCTTTTCCTTTTTCTTTCTTTATCTGTATATTATACAAATTATAATCAATTATTTATTATATCAGGCTACTGCTTTAAACTTACAGAGTTTCCTATTTATATCATTCTCCATCACTTTTTCTCTTCACTGTACTTTTCTTTTCCTTATTTCTATCCGGACTTATCTACCATGGGTAGATTCAGAAATCAATTCTTGTTTTCTTCCTTTATTTTAATCATTCTGGTTGTACTTCCGACCTTAGTTAGAGCAGAATGCACGTGTGATGCAGAAGATGAAAATCGTGACAGAGAAAAAGCTATGAGATACAAAATAGCAGCTCTGGTATCTATTCTAATTGCTAGTGCAATTGGGGTGTGTATTCCTCTTCTGGGCAAAGTGATACCTGCTTTGAGTCCAGAGAAGGATATTTTCTTTATCATAAAAGCTTTTGCTGCGGGTGTAATTCTGGCTACGGGTTTCATCCACGTGCTACCAGATGCTTTTGAGAATCTGACCTCACCTTGTTTGAAGGAGCATCCATGGGGAGATTTTCCTTTCACTGGGTTTGTGGCAATGTGCACTGCCATGGGGACTCTCATGGTGGATACTTATGCCACTGCTTATTTTCAGAAACACCATTCCCAAGAAATACAGAGTGAGAATAGGGATGTGGAGAAAGAGGCAGGGCACGAAGGGCACGTGCATCTTCACACGCATGCAACGCATGGCCATGCTCCTGGCCCTGTTCACTCCGATGATCACTCCTCCCAGCTTCTTCGCCATCGAGTCATATCACAGGTATTCATCACTTCTTCGTTTTGTCAATTGATAGAGACCTAATTTGAAAGGTTTTGAATTGTTTAATGGGGTTTCTTAAATATGGTTGATAATGGTTTGGGATTGAGGGTTTTGATATTGTTGCAGGTGTTGGAGTTGGGAACTGTTGTTCACTCTGTTATCATTGGAATTTCCCTGGGAGCTTCTGAGAGTCCGAACACAATAAGACCATTGGTAGCTGCCTTGACTTTTCATCAATTCTTTGAAGGCATGGGACTTGGAAGCTGTATATCTCAGGTATTCTATCCATTCATGAACTTTCTTGATTGACTTAAAGATGTGAGTGGGACTTGTTGGGTTGGTATGGAACAAATAAATATGATTAAGATGATTGGTACTAATTAATCAATGACGTTTGAAATGTACTGTTGCAGGCAAATTTCAAGAGAGTATCTGTTATAGTGATGGGGTTGTTCTTTGCGTTGACGACTCCAGTGGGGATTGGAATTGGCATAGGAATAACAAATGTTTATGATGAGAATAGTCCAACTGCTCTTATTGTGGAAGGAGTGTTCAATGCAGCTTCGGCTGGGATCTTAATTTACATGTCACTTGTTGATCTTCTTGCCACTGATTTCATGAATCCTAGGATGCAACAGAGTGGCAGACTCCGTTTAGGGGCCAATGTTTCTCTTCTGTTAGGAGCTGGTTTTATGTCTCTCATAGCTAAATGGGCTTAAGAAGATTGTGTTCGTTTTAGTTTAGGTTAGGAGGAATTATAAATTACACTTACAGTTGAGATTCTGTGCTCTTTCTCATAAACCTTTTTTTACCTGGTATATGGTCAAAATGTTTATTTCTGCATACAGATTTAGGAGTATTTTAGGATTCGAATTTTGAAGTAGAACTAGATGTGTTCATGGTTTCAATTAGCATTGCTTATGTGTTGATAAAACATCATATACTGTGAATGCAGCACCCATGAATATAATGCTCACTGTTAATGTTAATCATGTCTTCTGCTTTGGATGAGTCAGTCTGAAACAAGATCTTAGTTATTCTTTATCTCCCTTGAAGTAAAGATTTGTGTTACACATGATCTTTTATAATTATTTTAGTAAGTTTCTCTACAACATTTATAAAAATCATATGTTAATTAGTTTGTTATAAATTAATATTAAAAGTTTTTTCCATTTTTTTTAATTTATATATAAATTAATTCTAACTTATATAAAAATTAACTTTTTTTTTAGTTTTATCTCTTAAAACTTTTATTAATTCATATTTACTCTTTGAAAGGATTTATATGAATTTTGTAAATAAGTTATGTAAAACTTTAAAGAAATCAGAGGTATATACTTTTATAGTATTTAGAATGAAAAATTATATAATATTTTTAAAATGAAAAAGAAAAATAAAAAATTTGTAATGGGTAAAAGTTAGCTATTTTGAATTATTTTATAATATTACTTATTATAATACTTTTTATAATTATTTTAGTAAGCTCCTCTATAACATTTATAAAAATTATAATATAATTAGTTTGTTATAAATTAATTTTAGAATTTTTTCCATTTTTTAATTTATATATAAATTAATTTTAACTTATATAAACATTAATTTTTCTATTTATTTTTATCTCTTAAAAAATTTATTTCTTCATATTTACTCTTTGACAGGATTTATATGAATTTTGTAAATAAGTTATGTAAAACTTTAAAGAAATCAGAGGTATATACTTTTATAATATTTAGAATGAAAAATTATAGAATATTTTTAAAATGAAAAAGAAAAAAGTTGTAATGTGTAAGAGTTAGCTAATTTGAATTATTTTATATATTAGGTATTATAATACTTTTTATAATTATTTTAGTAAGTTTCTCTATAACATTTATAAAAATTATAAGCTAATTAGTTTGTTCTAAATTAATTTTAGAAGTTTTTCCATTTTTTAATTTCTATATAAATTAATTTTAACTTATATAAAAATTAACTGGTTTTTATTTTTATCTCTTAAAACTTTTATTTCTTCATATTTACTCTTTGAAAGGATTTATATGAATTTTGTAATAAGTTATGTAAAACTTTAAAGAAATCAGAGGTATATATGAATTTTGTAAATAAGTTATGTAATACTTTAAAGAAATCAGTGGTATATACTTTTATAGTATTTAGAATGAAAAATTATAGAATATTTTTAAAATGAAAAAGAAAAAGCTTGTAACGTGTAAAAGTTAGCTATTTTGAATTACTTTATAATATTACGTATTATAATACTTTCTATAACTATTTTCTCTATAACATTTATACAAATTATAAGCTAATTAGTTTGCTATAATGTAATTTTAGAAGTTTTTCCATTTTTTTAATTTATGTATGTACTGCTAGGTCGAAAGGTCAATCGAAAGGTTAGACCGAAAAGTTAAACCGAAAGGTTGGACTGAAAGGTCGACCCGAAAGGTTAAATGTAAAAATTATAAATAAATAACATTATAAATGGTTATTGTAGCAAAATCCATAATGATAAGGCCCAAATTAATAGGTGTGTATTTAAAAATATATTAGGTACAAAAAGAAAAGTCCAAATAAGTTTTGGGTCCAATAAGAGAACATTATAAATAGGTAATCAATCTAAGAGGTATGTGGAGTGATTTTATATGATAAATATATCAAACTGATTCTGACTTTGGCATCGGAGCGCCTTGCAGGTACACACGCCCAATTGTGAGTGGAGACTGAGAGGAGAAGTCGAGAGGTCTAGTTGATCTAGCCCAGTAAACTTGTCAGCCATACGCCCAACTTCAAGCAGGAGTGAATCGAGAGCCCAACCCGAGAAGTTCAGAAGATCCGAGAAGTCAACACATTTTGCTGAAGGAAGAGTAGTTTTTGGACCCTTTGTAAGAACATTTTGGCGCCCACTGGGGACCGAGAAACATGATAGCTAAGAGAGTAAGCAGATATGAGTGGAAGAGAGGAACAATTTGGAGAGCAGGGAGACTACCAGAATATGATGTCGATGGCAATGGTGATGCAGTTGCAAAAGGAATTTGAAACATTAAAAAAAAATATTGAAGAAGAATTAAGCATGTCGGCATTAGAAGTTCCTAGTGGAGCCGACGCGACTTCTTGGCCACTCAGTATCTGATCAATTGGCACAAGTTGACCCTGGTAGAAGTCTTTATCGACATCAAACTTGACCTTGCTGAAGAGCCTTTTGGAACCTGAGCTCGTCTTAATCCAAAACATTACCTCCAGGTCCTTCAACAACTTTTCTACCTTCTCCTCGAACCGTTACTTCGAGAGGGTCATATATGAAAGGCTCTCTTTGAGCCCGGATCTCCTCATTCGCCTTTACGGCCACCTCTTTCCCCATTCTCTTGGCTTCGACACACAAGTTTTTCCAATTATTCACCTCGACCTCAAGGTGTTGGTTCTTAGTAAGAAGATTGTTGTTTTTATTTAAGGTCGTCTGGAGGTTAGCAGCTGACTCCTCCAGTTGTGCACATAGGTTGTCCAACTTGGCCACATTTTTATCTCACTTCATCAAGTCCGAAGCTATCCGCTTACCGAGAACTAGGGTACGTGAACACAACCCCATCAAGGCATCATGGACCTGGGAAGGATGAGCCAAGAGGTAGGCATCTTGCTCGTAGGGGTTGAGTTTGATCGTGACCTTCTCGGCCACTTGCAAGTCGTGATCCAAGAATTTGGGGTCAGTGGAACTCGATCCCCCGGCCGCACGACCTCTCTTTGGAGACTTTCCCAAAGAAGAGCGTTCCCTGTGATGCCGAGAGGAACGGCCACGATCTTCCTTTCTCTTCTTTGGATTGATGGGAGGACGATTACCCTCTGCAACCGGCATGGCGGATTTGACACCCAACTCAACACTCCCTGCCCTTTGAGCCTGCCTCTTCAGACGAAGTTCCCGGAAGTAATCGTTGTTGCTGCCTGCCATTGTCATACTCGCCATTATCCCTACACATGACAAGAGGATTAAGTCAATGTTAGGATACAAATAAGACGAGATGAGTAGAATAACATACCATCAACATCAATGTTTCATTGAGGAGACAGGTAGGCACGAACAAGAGGCCGGGTTGGAATCTTGTGGGGAAGCCCGTCCAAGACTGACAATACCTCCAGGTCGTCCTCGGTCATCAGGGATCTCGATCACATATGAAAACGTGTCAGATCCTTTGTTCAATATAATGGAAACCTGGGAGTCTCGCCCTCGAAGAAAAACTGTCGTCCTTCCTCCTCAATCACAACTTTAAAGAAACTCCCTTTGAAATTCTTATAAGATGTGGTGAAAGGAGCAAGAAGGCTATTCTTCGATTAGCCGACTAAAGATACCCAACTAATCCGGTCTCCCGGCCTTGTACCGAAAAAATGTAAGAAAGACCTAGGGGTGGGCTTAAGACATAGCACTTCACATAGCAACCAAAAGGCCTAGAGCGCAGCCCATTTATTTGGGTGCAACTGAGTAGGAGACATGTTTAAGATATGCAACACCTCCATGGTAAACAAATTAAAAGGAAAACATACATGAATGTCTGAGATCAAACAAGAATAACAATAAAAAAAAGTCTTTAGCTTCTCTCCCCCTACCCAGACACACGGTCTTGTACTCTCTACATCTACATAAAACTAAGGCACCATTCGACAAACCTTCTAAAACAATATCTACACTCTCAACAAAGGTTTGAAGCATATATGTTTCGATACATTTGGAAAAAAAGTGTCGGACCTTATTGTCTACCCACAAGTAATCGCCTCTCGGGTTTCCTCTCCGTCGTATGCACTCTGGGAAGAGGAAGACGACACTGTAGGCTCTGGGTCATTCATACTTACAGGACTGACAACCCGAGAGGACTCCTCAGTGTTCTTGGCATCACTAAAATTGACATCTATGGCCAATGGCCTTTCCCTACTAGGACCCTCCGACACTAATGAAAATAAAGTGGTAATGGAAAGGGAGGACATGGTTACCTTAGAAGACTCTTCAACTGGTGCACACAAATTATAAGAAAGACTCACTCGGCACTCAGATTCTCGGAGCAAGTTCACGGGTGACACGTCAAAAATGGAACCCACCACCACTCCTATTTATAGTGGAGAGAAAGGCGAATATGAACTGTCACACTCAGTCTTCACCGTTGGATTAACTTAACATCAACAACCCAGATCACGCGAATCTGCGATTTCTGACAGACCATCACATTGCATGCCTCAAACACACCAAAGAGCTTCCCCAACCCGGCTTCCCGAGCATACACACAAATACTCGGCATGACAATTATGAAAACTGACGCTTATAAGGTACATCGGCTACCCAGTCTTTTGGCCATATAAGACCCTACGTAGAGTACCTCTACTACGACCTGAGGGGCATATGACCCATGATTCGGGATCAATATCTAAGCTAAAGATAAGACAATTTCTCTTTATAGACTCTACGTTAACACTCAAATCGCTCCACTTGAACCTGGGGGGCAAATGTATTACCGATTGTCGAGAAGACGACATGGCCGAATAACCGAGAAGGCCGAATCACTCCCCTAATCCGAACGCAACCCATAAACCTACAATTAACTGTAATTAAACCGTACTTAATGGTAAACCATGACTAAGGCACAATTGGGCCCTTAGTTGGACCCACAAGCAAGCTCACAACAATTGAGGCCCACCAAAAAATATAAATATTAGAGGGGACCCCAACACCAAAGATAATTTTTCACTCTCAACTCACCTTAACATTGTACTCAGACTGACTTGATTGTCGGAGTGCCTTCGCAAGTACCCACATTCAGCTTGGAGAAAGGAAGAACAAACAGGAGACCACCACACTTGAAAGTCAAGAAGACTAGAAGACGAAGACCGAAGGAGACACTCAGTTAGAATCTCAACCTTGTAAGAACACTTCAATTTCTCTTTATTCACTTTTAGTACCCAAACATAAGATAATTATGATATTTAAAATATAATTAAATACATGAAATATATATATATACAAAATGAGCAAATGCTCATTATATATTATTTAAATAAATTATAATTTAATAAATTATATCATTTGAATAATATAAGAAATTTTTATTTTACTAAAAAATAAATTACCGACAAATTTTGAAGACAAATATGATTTATGAGTAATTTTTCAACAAGGATTTGTTTCACTCATTTTTCAGTAATTTTCCAACGATTTATCAGTAATTTTTCACTAAATTACCGAAAAAATGAGAATTTGTTTCTGATAGTAATTATGAAATTTGAAAAAATTATTATATGTTTTAATATTCATGAATAAAATTTATCGTATAGTGTGCAAATATTCATCGATAATTGTACGTTAAAATTGATTGATAAATTTAATAATATTAATATAATAATAATAATAATAAAAGTTAATAATAGTAATAATAATAATATTAATAGCAATAATAAAAATAAGTATGATAATAATAATAATTGTCTTAAAATTAATAATAATGTTTTATAATAATAATACTGATAATTTTATTTTATATAGATTTATACAAAATATTAATTTAATAAATTGATATAATAACAATAAAGATAATAATAATAGTTAATAATAACAATATAGTAATAATATTTTTATTAAATAAAATTAAAATAATAATTATAATAGTAATATTACAAATAATTTATGATAATTGTAATGTTTATAATAATTTTAAATAAATAATAATAATAATAATATTATTATTATTATTAATTTTAATATTAATAATAAATGATAATTTTAAAAATATTAATAAGAATATTATTATTTATATTTTATTTTTTTAATAATTTTTTTTATGTAATAGGAGATGAATGTTGAAATTTGATATGCCAATTTAGCAATGTCAAATTTTAGAATAATGTCTTAACATGATAATTTTTTAGAAAATAAAAATAAAAATATTATTATATAGTGGTGACTTTGTCATATTTACGATTTTCGGTAAAATCCATTTTTTCAGTGATTTATGGAGTGTTGGTATAACAGATTACTTTTCATTTATTAAATTTTTTCTTGTGAAAAAATGATTTGATTAGAAAAAAAATAAATCAAAGTGATTAGAGTGAAATATTATATGCAGTTATACAAGTAATACATTTTTCATGTGAAAAAAAATAAAATTAAGGATTGTTTATAATGCATGAAGTGAGAGTTTCGAGATAAAAAAATAATGACTTTTTTTAAGTCGACCTCTTTAATACTGTCGATTATAAAAAGAGAAAAGGGAGGTATATCTCTAAACAACTTTTCGATGTGTTAAGTATGTAAAAGAATATAAAAAGTTAAATAGGTATTTTTTTAGAGTTATTTTTTTTAATTTAAATTGTTAAAAAGACATTAAATAATTATTTTAAATATAAATAGATTTTATATTAATAATTTATATATATAAATTATGTTCAAAGTTATGTGTCTTACATACTATAATAAAAAATAGTTATTAGTCTGAAATCTATCTCATTGTAATTGAATGTGTTTAAGGATAATTTCAAACAGAAGATGTGTACATAATATAATAATAATAATAATAATAATAATAATAATAATAATAATAATAATAATAATAATAATAATAATAATAATAATAGAGAGGAGAGAAACTTGTACTTATTAATATAAAATAAGTTATGGAAAGTAATTCATTTCACTTAACATACTGGATGGATCTCTCTCTCTCTCCATATATTAGCTCTTTCTATTTTTAATTTGTTAATGAATATAAAATTAAATTACGTAAAATATGCATTGAAGGTATATTTATCAAACCATATTTTGTATATTTTAAAAAATATTTATTTAAACAAATAATATTAACTTACATTAATCATTACAAGAAAATCATTAAATAAAAATTAAATTTAGAGATAAAAAATAATTAGTTATTATATTGACTACATTATATATTATTTTAGACACTCAAAGAATTATTAATTTCTAAATTAGTTTCTATTATTGATAAATTAATATATAAATTGGTATCTAATTAACTATCAATTTTTTTTTACCAAATTTAGAATCTAAATAATTTTTAATTAAAACATTGGATACCAATTTAGAAACTATTTATTAATAATAGAGACTAATTTAAAAATCAATAATCTCTATAATTCGTAAAATAATATCTAGTTTAGACAATATAATAACTAATTATTTTTAATTTTTAAAATTAGTTTATATATTCTAATTCTAATAATAGACAAGGCCAATGCTTCCGCGTTTTTTTTTAGATTCTTCTTCTGCTTCGATATGGGCTACGGCTCTATGGCGGATCTCGTTTAACGTCTTTGGGCAACACCTTATCAGATAATCACGGAAGGGTCCTGGCAACACCCCCCGTCTGAAGGCGTGTACCGTCATGTCTTCGTCTTTGGTGTGCAGCTTCACCACCAGTGCCCCGAACCTGTTTATGAAGTCTTTCAAAGTCTCTCCCTGGTATTGCTTTACATCAAAGAGATCGTAAGAGACAGGAGGGGGAGCCTGGTTGACGATGTACTGCTCTCTGAATAACGTTGAGAATTGGTCGAATGAGGTAATGTGTCCATCAGGAAGACTGATGAACCAGTCCAACGCTGTGCCTGAGAAAGTACTCATAAACAACTTACAGTGCATGGCGTCGGTGCCTCCTGAGATCATCATCTGGGTGTGGAAAGCCGTGATATGGGCTTCTGGGTCCTCTACGCCTGTGAAGGCGATATTTGGTCCCATGAAGTTGGCTGGTATCACAGTGTCCATGATTGCTTGCGAAAATGGCATGGGGCGAGCCCTAACCGGTATGGGCGGCTTTCGCTCATCAGTTGTACGCTTACCCATGCATTGCAAATCTCTACATAGTTCTACGTTGGCTCTGCGCAGTTCCTCATTGTTTGCATGCAACGCTGCCAAAATCCTGTCCTGGTCAACCTTGAATGCCGCTACAGCCAGCTGGAGAGCGCAAATGCTCTCCATGAGTTGTTGCATGGAGACGTTGTCTCCTTCCTCTAGTGCAGATGTACCTTGCCTCGTATTCCTCATGTTGTTGGATGACTCTCAACACGATTGTGAATGAGACCTAGTTTTATCGGGTCCCACGGTGGACGCCAAATGTTCTCGCCGGTTGACTCAGCCGTCGTTGACTTCAAAGGCAGATGGTGACTTCTTCTATTTGTTGGTGGTTTCTACTCTCTCATTGGGTGGTCGAGAGTGGCTCCGTTGAAACAGAGGGGACCTGTTAATTCCACTTCGACAATCAAGTTAGTACTAGGCTAAGAAACAATAAGTATGTAAAGCAGTTTCAGTCTTAGAAATAGTGTACCTTTCTAGGGTTCTTACCACCCTTTATATAGACTGTATCTAGGTCAACTCCCTGTCCCACGAGGATCTTTCCTTAAGGGAATTAGGGTTACTGGCGAGGCATCCTGTGACGCATTGCACAATCTTAGCGCAGCCGTTGCACGAGACTTTCCTCTTCTGGAATGCAAAATCTTAACAATATGGCCGCCAGGGTACAACTCATGCACCAGCGCTTCGGGGCCATATGTTCTATGAGTGCCCTAAGTATTCATGTGTCATGCATGCAGTTAATCCTTGGAAACCCTAACCCTTACGGGCCTTAGTGCCTCCAAGGATTACTTACTTGTGCTAGACTTGAATGTACTATACACACCACATGCATGAACCCTCCCGTGACTTAGGTCCTCCTTACGTTTGGATGATAACTCATTATTATTTTTGGTACCCACTTACGTGACCCATTGATGCGACCAGACCATCAGGATCCGATGTCAATGTCTTGACGCCAATGTCTGAGGTCTGGCCAGTACAATTACCTATATCAAGATTTTTCTACCAAATTTAGAATCTAAATAATTGTTAATTAAAATTTTAACGGTTAATTAGATACTAATTTAAAAATTATTTATTAATAATAAAAACTAATTTAATATTTAATAGTTTCTTTAATTCGTAAAATAATATCTAATTTAAACAATATAATAACTTATTATTTTTAATTTTTAAAATTAGTTTATGTTTAATAATTTTCTTGTTAAGATGAGTTTTAAGTAATACTGTTCCATTATAAACATATTTCTTTTAATCATATCATACAATTTCTAGTTTTGTTAATTAGAGTTTGAAGTGAATTAAACTTTTTTTTTAATTTTGTATGTGTAAGATCCAATATTTTTCATTTTTTTTATTTTTAATTATATTAGATTTAAAATTGATTTTAAAAATATATTAGTTTTAAAATCTGTATAGACCTATTTAAAAACATTAAAACTATTTTTTAGAATTAAAAATTAAATTCAATCCATATATTTAGATTTAGATTTACCACTATAAGAAGATCATCAAATAGAAACCAATTTTTAGACACTAAAATAATTAGTTGCAATAGTAACTAAATTAGAGACCATTTTTTAAACTAAAAAAAAATTGTTTCTAAATTAGTTTATATTATTTTTAAATAGTTTCTAAATTGGTATCTAATTAGATTCTAAATTTGGTAGCAAAAACATTGGTTGCTAATTAGATACCAATTTAGAAACCATCTAACAAAAATATAAACTAATTTAGAAACAAAAAATTTATTTAGTCCCTAAAATGGTATCTAATTTAGTAACTATAGCAACTAATTATTTTTTGTTTCTAAAATTGGTTTCTATTTTATGATTTTCTTGTAGTGTACAAAACTTTAAAATAGTATAAATTTAATTTAATTTCAATGCAATTATTTAAATCTATAAATAATTTAAAATTTGTATTATTCAGATTTTAAATAATTTAAATATTTATTTATTTAATGTATTTTTAAGTAGGACATTAAATAAATTAATATTTATATTTATTTATAATTTTAAATATTTTAGTAATTTTATATATTTTAGATTTTTATTTAAATAAGAAATTAAATAATTTAGGAATTGTATTTATTTAGAATTTTGAATATTTTAAAATTTTTATATATTTTAGATTTTTATTTAAACAAGACATTAAATGATATGTATTTAAAATTTTGAATAATTTAAGAATTTTATATATTTTAGAGTTTTATTTAATAAGATTCTAAATAATTTAGGAATAACATTTATTTAGGATTTTGAATATTTTAAGAATTTTACATATTTCAGATTTTATTTAAATAAGGCTTAAATAATTTAGGAATCATATTTATTTAAAATTTTAAATATTTTAAGAATTGAATATAGTTCAGATTTTTATTTAAATAAAACTTTAAATAATTTAGGGAATTTTGAATATTTTAAGAATTTTATTTATTCAGATTTTTATTTAATAAGACATTAACTAATTTAGAAATTATATTTAGAATTTTGAATATCTTAAGAATGTTATATATTTCAGATTTTTACTTAAATAAGACATTAAATAATTTAGGAAACATATTTATATTTAGAATTTTGAATATTTTAAGAATTTTATATATTTTATATTTTTATTTAAATAAGAGATAAAATAATTAGAAATTATATATTTATGATTTTAAATATTTAAGAATTTTATATGTTTCATGTTTTTATTTAAATAAAACATTCAATATTTTTATTTATTTATTATTTTTTTAAAATTGAAAATTTTATATCTTTCAGATTTTTATTTAAATAACACATTAAACAATTTAATATTTATATTTATTTGTGAATTTAAATATTTTAAATATTTCATATTTATATTTAAATAAAATATTATAGATTTTTTTCTGATAATAACAAATATTTTCCATCATTTCACATATTGTTTTCCGAAATTAATTCTTAGACCCTACCGAAAATAATAATTTAGTTAAAAACAATTTTATTCCAAAACTGTAAAAGAAATCCTTCAACACATTTAACTGAAATGAAATCTCTCCAACGTATACGAAATTTATGTTTCTAAACGAATTGATTGTTGAAAATAAGTTAAATTTGAGCATAAAAGATTATGTTACAGCCATCTATTAATCTTTGTCTTTAGACTACAAAAGCCTATAAAACGCCATCAGTTTTGTTAATTACCAAAGTATGAGAAAAAACCAGACATTGGCAATGGCTAACACAGTAGTGAGCTTGGTTTCAATAGCCCTCCTTTGCGTTACAATAGCACAAGGGAGACCAAATTTTGAAGCAACACCCTCTTCAGTTAATGATCATGGTTTTCAAATTGATGGTATCTGCCAAACAGCGGTAGTGACACAAGGTTACAAATGTGAAGAACATCAGGTACATACATATTACTATATATTTTCTCATCATGTTGAATCCACATGCCTGTGTTTATCAAGTCATTTTACTGATGAACTTCTTGGTGGAATCAGGTTCAGACAGACGATGGCTACATCCTCAGTCTGCAGAGGTTGCCAGCGGGGCGCTCCGGTAAGAAAGCCGACAAGCCACCGGTGCTTTTACAACATGGTCTCTTCTGTGTAAGTTGTTTTCAAGGCCTAGAAAGATACATATACAAGTTTTTCATAAAATAGTGAGTGATGAACTGAGATAATGAAGTTGTTGTGTTGTGTTGTGTGGTTTCAGGATGCCCTAACATGGCTGATAAATGGTCCAGATGAAGCATTGGCTTTTATCTTAGCAGATAATGGTTATGATGTGTGGATTTCCAATACTCGTGGAACAAAATATAGCCGCGGCCACACATCACTGTCTTCTAATGACAAGGTTCTTTTCCTTAATAAGATCACATGCATTCATTTTTACTTTGATTAAACCAGTTAAAAATAGCTAATTGTTTTGTTGATTATTTTTGTGTAGGCTTTTTGGAATTGGTCATGGGATGAGTTGGCTAGTTATGATCTTCCTGCTTTTGTGAACTATGTGCACAAAAACACTGCTCAGAACATTCATTACGTTGGTCATTCTTTGGTATGAGTGTCTCTAATTTCTTTCTTATAAACCTTATTTTATAAGCTATTCATAGGAAATAATTAAGAAATAATGCAAATCCTAGTATATACAATGTACAGATATGTATATGTTATGTTACAGTTTTGATATTGCTCTCAAATGTATATGATGATAAGGTTATTTTTGTTTGAAATTCAGGGAACCTTAATGGCTTTTACTGCTTTCTCTGGAGGAAAAGTGTTCAACATGTTGAGATCAGCTGCAATGCTTTCCCCAATTGCTCATATGCGTCAAGTTAATTCACCAATAGCAAGAATATTTGCTGACCAATTTGTAGCTGAGGTGAGACACAAGCAACATCATTTAAATTTCAATTCATTTATTGAATACAATTTGAGTTTGATGTTTTTTTTTTTTAATTTTCTCAATGTGACAGCATCTTGGCTTAATAGGCCTCCATGAATTCATTCCAAACGGGTAATCAACCTTGAAATTTTACAAGTTCTTTATGCAGAAAGTTATGATTTTGATTCTAACAGTAGTATCTAACCACAGGGAAGCTGCTGCCAAATTAGTGGAAGGCTTGTGCACTACTTTAAAAATTGACTGCTCAAACCCGTTGGCATTTTTCACAGGTACCATGAATGTTGTTGGCAATATCATATTAAAGAACTCCTTATTTGACATTACTTTTTACCTTGTAATTCCAGGTCCAAATTGCTGCTTAAATTCCACCAAACTAAATTCCTTTCTTGATCATGGACTACAGTCAACAGCAACACAGAACTTGATCCATCTTAGTCAAAGTGAGTATCCACTTTTCTTGTTTCTCACCCATTTTATATGTTGAACATAAAATTCATTTCTTATTGACCCCATTTGTTTCTTCTTGTGGTTTCTTCGTAGTGATCAGAACAGGAAGTATAGCAAAATATGATTATCGTAATCCATTACAGAACGGCCAGCACTATGGTGGAGTATTGCCTCCTCCTTATGACTTCACAGCAATGCCAAAGGAATTTCCTCTTTTTCTGAGCTATGGAGGATCAGATATGCTATCTGACGTAAATGATGTGCAGCTTTTGCTGAATGACCTCAAAAATCATGTTGCAAAGAAGCTCGTGGTGTTGTTTAGGAAAGAATATGCTCACGTTGATTTTTTCATGGCTACCAATGTTAAACAAGTTCTTTATGATCCTATTCTATCTTTCTTCCTGGTTAATTGATTCTGTAGATGATTTCCCTTCAAATACCTTCATTTTTTTCCCCATCTAGTTAGTTCAATAGAATATGTTGCATTTTCCTTTGATCAATATATATATTACATTTTTTCTTCTGTTCTCACTCCTACTTATTAACTCCATAACTCACTGTTCTGATACTTGTACCATATTCAAACTCTTCACAAAATGATAAATTTCACATATATATATTGCAAATAAATCAAGTAAATATTATTTGTTAAGAATCTATTTTACATTTACACTTTATATATTTTTACCTTTAACGTGAAATAAACATCTCATCAATGACTTTATATTTTACAACTCTCTTTTAATTTTATTTTAGAAAACATCAAGAGAAATAAAGTGTGAAGATATATACTTTAACTTTCTGTCAAGTGTTATGCCAATATACCTCTTGGGTTAAGATATATACTTTTATCTTCTTTTTATCAGCAAAGAATAATTGTGGTGAGATGACCCCAAGTCGTCTTCCAACGAATCTAATAGTGAAATTAGTAGATCGGTGTTTAGAATCTATCTGCAATAATAAGAGTTAGTAATAACAATCATAATAAAAAGAAAATTGAGATAGTTATGCAAGAAATATAGAAGAGATTTGAAACAACAAATAAAAAGCGGTTGATCCCAAGTTCTTCTACCATTGAATTCTTCACAGGTTCTCTAAATATTAATCTTTTCTCAATCCTCCAACAGAGTTAAACCAGATTGAATAAGTGTCAATCTAATTCAACTGAAACTCACCAGTAAAACATGCGTCTACTGGTTTAATCAATACCCACTTTGTTTCATGCGTATACTCCATGTGAATGCTTACCTCCTTTTTCTTGAATCATGCGCCCAAGAAATTAATTAGAACAATGCGAACTAACTAAGAAACTAAAGTTTAAGATAAGAAAGACTCTCAATCATGCGTTCAAGTACAACCTCTCACAAAAAACCAGTTTTCCAAGAAATTAGACTATTAAAACATTTGTTGTAGAGAATTAAAAATCAAAACTTTGATCGAACAAAACCTCAGAACTCATTGGAGAATTACAAAAGAATCAACCAAATAGGTTTAGCCTTCCATGCGGAGGTAAAACAAAAGAATTACAAAGAAGAAAAGAAACTAAGAAAACCCTATGAAGCTCTCCCTTTTCTCCTTGATGCTTGTTTCCTTTTATAGGCTTTTATGCTCCAAGGATCTTGGGAAAATATTGTAGTTTATATTTTTTTAACAGTTTCCAAGTTTCTAACTTTCTAGAATTCTTGTATTTTGCAGAAGATTTGCTTCCAATTCTGTTTAAGATATTGTAGATTTCATTTTCTCTTTCTTCTCATCAGAATTTGTTTCTTGTTTTGGTTCAAGAAGCAACTTGGACTTTTGCATATTTGGCCCATTCACAAAGGTAGATGTTTCATCCGGATAATTTACTCTAAAAACACAAAATGAACAATAATAAGATTTAAGGCCCAAATAAACCCAATTATATGAATCTAAATTAAAACAATGGATTTATTTATTATTATAGTCCAATAATCCATGATTAAAGCTATTGAGTGTGAATAAATATATGCTCATCAAGCTGGCATACAAAATACGGAGACATAGAATAACGGTAAGGATGTAAGCACCGATTTGATAAGACATACTCTGCCAGCCAAAGAGAGGGATTTCTCTTTCCAAGAACACAACCTACTCCGTAACTTATTGAGCACCCCTTCCCAAAAAGCACACCTCTTATGATTCCCGGCCACCGTCACCCCCAAATAACTAAAAGGTGTCTTCATAATATCACAGTTAAGAATAGAGGCAAAAATCATAGTCTGACCGATGTTCACACCCACTCCGCTAACCTTACTCTTGGAATAATTAACCTTAAGACCAAAGGCAAGTTCAAAGCACTTCAGAATTTCTTTTAATGTCCAAACACTTTTGAATTGAGGCTTTACAAAATAATAGGGTGTCGTCTGCATATTGCAACATACTCACCTTTACTTGCCCTTCCCCGACCTCAATACTCTCTACTGACATATTTTCTTCCGCCTGTCTAACTACCCCTGCAAGTCCCTCAACCACAATGAGAAAAAGAAAAGGTGCTATCGGGTCCCCTTATCTTAGACCCTTCATTGGTTTGAACTTAGTTGTTGGACTTCCATTTACCAGCACAAATATCGAGGAAGATTCTAGACAATTTTTTATCCATTCAATGCACTTTCCACAAAATCCCAATCTTCCTAGCATGTAGTAAATAAACTCACATCTTATTGAGTCATAAGCCTTTTCATAATCCACCTTAAACACCACACATTCCTTCTTATTCCTCTTAACCTCCTCAAGGGTCTCATTAGCAACTAACACACTATCCAACAAACCCTTTCCTTCCAGAAAAGCAGACTACCTAGGATCAATAACTTTATCCAACACCCTTTTCAACCTTGAAGAGAGAATTTTAGATACAATTTTATACACAAATCCCACCAATGAAATCGGTCTAAAGTTATTCAAAAGTTATGGATTTACAACCTTTGGGACAAGAGTAATAAAGGAAGCATTAGTACCTTTCGACCAACTTCCACCCTCTACAAAAACTTTGTACCGCATTCATCACATCTACTTTTAAAATATCCCAACAAAATTTTAAAAAACCAAAATTAAACCCATCCGGACCAGGACTTTTAGAGCTGTCACAGTTCCAAACCGCCTCCTTTACTTCAGCTTTAGATATAACTCCAACCAACATTTCATTATCCTCTCTAGTGATACCCTTAAATCGAACATTATACAAACTAACTTGTTGTCTCCCCCCCCTCCCGCTGAATCTACCCTCAAAGAATTCCTTCACTCCAGCTTTTACTTCAATCGGGTCATCGCACCACTAATCCCCGACCTTGATACCATTAATTCCATTTTGCATCCTTCTCCACTTAATACTTGAATGATAAAAATTTCTATTCAAGTCACCCTGACTTACCCTACTCATCCTTGCTTTTTGCTGTAAGATCGATTCTTGTTTAACTCTAGCTTGCCCCAAGTCAACTAAAAGTTGTCTTCTTTCTTCTTTGTCTTCCACACTCAACTCCCCTTCATCATCTTTTTCATCTAGAACTTGAATTCTGTTTTCTAACTCCATTGTTTGTTTATTAACATCTCCAAATACATATTTGTTCCAACTCCTTATGTCAAACTTTAACCTTTTCAATTTCTCCTTCAAAACGTACAAATGTTTCCCCTAATTACATAACTTTCCCACTTAGTCCTTACAAGCTCCTTAAACCGAACATCTTTTTGCCATACATCTAGACATCTAAACAGTTTTTGGCCCCAGTCAATATTTATATCCTTTAAAATTAAAGCACAATGGTCCGAAACCGATCTCCCTTCTGCATACTGTTTACTTCCCGGCCACTTCTCTAACCATTCCAGGGAAACTAAAATTCTATCTATTCTGCTCTTAACTGTCCCATTAGGTTTATACCAAGTAAACTTTCTTCCCACTAACGGAATATCAATCAGACTAGAAGCTTCAATAAAATTATTAAAGCTTTGTATTTCGCTACTATAGTTGACATTAGAGCTTTGACCTCTTCTATCCCGAACACTTTTAATAGAATTAAAATCTCTAGCTACGCACCACATTTTTATTGGGTGACTCTTTTTTACCTCACATAACTCATCCCAAAAAATTCTCTTTTCTCTTAAGGTTCCACCACAATATACATTAACTATCGTTATTTCTATTGGCGTTCCTATCTTCCGTACTCCTTCAATGATTGAGAAGTTGTTCCCGTTTCTGTACCTTTTCATTTCAAAGCAATATTTCTTCCACATAGTGATTATCCCTCCACCATTATTAACTGCCCCAATCTCAATCCAATCAATTTCATTTGACCCCCACATTTGATAACAGCTCTCCTTACTACTTTGTTCACATTTTGTTTCCTGAAGACAGATAAAACCTACTTGTTCTTTTCTAATAAGATCATTAATATACTTCATTTTTATCCATCCTCCCAAACCCCTAATATTCATACTAATCAGTTTCATCATCTAAAGCATTTTTCCCACCCTTACTTAGGCCCTCCTTCTTATTGTCCCTTTCTTCCATACTTCTTAAATTGTCTAAGACTTCTTCCTTGTTTCCTAAAGGAAAAAACCCTAAATCCTTACTTGCATTCCAAATTCTCATTATTTAACCAAACCAGACGATTGCAATTTAAAACACCATTATCATCAATATCAGTAAAATTATAGACTAACCTTACATCCTTCTTGCGAGGCAGTTCATTGATTCCATCAGGGCGTGCATACCCCACCTCTTGTGAGTTCTTACTGCTACACTCCCCAACTTCCAACAACCTCTGTCCACCACCAGAAAATGATGCAGCACCGCGGGAAAGACACATGTGCGCGATAGGACTCACGGAGAAGCCCCTACAATGTATTGCGACGACGCTTAAGGGCCTACGAACCACCAATAAGTATGTTGAGTCGCTTCCATATTTCGAAGGGGTTTCCGCCACCACCAAACCACCATCTCCGATAGGCATAGCAGGCGCGGCAGAGCGGCATGTTGAGGACGATGTTGCGTCATGTGCGACGGTGGATGATGCATCCTCGCCCACCGAGCCTCCCTTGCTGCAGGCAATTTAATTAAGACTCTTGCATATTCTAGTTCTTCCATCTCCAAAGTCCACTTGTCAATTTCTACAAGCGTTCTAACCATTGACACTATGCTTTCCAAGCTTTGCTTACTCCACAGATTCAGGGGAAGCCCTCTAATACGAGCCCAAACATATTTTTCTGTCACCATAAAGTTATGCTCCCAGGGGATAATAGATTCAAAATTGATTCAAACCATTCTTTATTTTCAACTATTGGTTTTTTAATCAGGTTCGCATCTTCTCCAGACAGTAGAACACAATTGCCTCCCAGATAACGCACACGAATAAAATTAAAGTCTCCCAAGATAAAGCTTTCCTTTAGATCCTTAGCCTTACTTGGTTCCACAGTTCTACCTATGAAACTGTTATCTAGCCACTCCAGTGGTTTCACCTCTTCCTTGAACGCTATAGGGTAAATATTCTTCTTTTCCCCCTTATATCCTTTCTCCACGACGGAAGCATACGACATATTTTCCTTCCAAACTGTATGGCTTTGAATCACATTGGATTCAGTGTTCCCCTCCTTCCTTAGCTCTCTGTCTCTGCTAATTTTTTTTTTTGGGTTCTACATACCTCCCATGCCTTGGCTCTTTGTCTCTATTATATTTCGGTATGTTTACCCTTACCTTCCATTAACCAATCCAGACGGAGTCTAGTTTCCTTTCCAACTCTACCACATCTTGAAACTTAACAAATCCAAATCTCTGATTTTTGTTATTCAATCTTTTAGAGATAAACACATCAACAACCCTTCCCCATCTCTGGAACACTCTCCACATATCCTTCTCTTCATATTCCATAGGAAAACTTGTGAAGAAAAAATTAACACTTGTTTCTTCAACCCATGCCCTCTCTTCACATTGTGCCTCTCTCTCTCCATCTCTATTAAGATCTTCGCCTTAATGGCTAATGAATATCCCCTATTGAATAACATCGATATCACTTTTTATCTTTTAACATATATATATATATATATATATTTTTATCTTTTAACATATATATATATATTACGTTTTATCCTATATTTAAAATTTTGGTTATCAGTAATTGGGTAATTTCTGCATTTATCTATATTTTTTTTTTAATTTTATTCCATAAAGTTAATATTTTACTTTGAACCCTGAACTGTCTCTGTTAAATCAAATTTACTATTTTTATCATTCAGTTTATCTTGTGGATTTGATAAATTATTAAGAGACAATAAGCGCTATTCAGATTTTAGTACAAAATTAAAAATCGTGCAACTAAAATGATTTTAGGTTTTGTAGGAACAGCTGAACAATAAATTAGTTAATTAGGATTAATTTTCAGAATTTGGTGTGTTGTATATAGCCTCTTCTATTTAAAAGTTAAATTCAAGCACTTCTCTTTTTCTACTTTTGTTTCTTAATGGTTTCCAGAACTTCCTATATTCAGATATATAATCCTCTTCCAAAATTACAGCCAGACCCACTATTGCAACCAAAGCTCGAGACGGTGATGGCAAACAATTTTTATTTTGAAAAATAGAGAAAAATTGTCACAATAGTTTATTATAAAAAAATTCGAAAAAAAAATCTGCACAAAAATATTTAGGATATGAGAGTTGGTTATATGTAGACAATGTATTAACACTTACTAAACATGATACCTTTAATCAAATAGGTAAAAAGAGTGAGTTTTTAGAATAATTATTTTTTTTCTTGAAGGTAGAGATAAAAATCATGTTTATTTTTCCTAGGATAAATATATTGAAAATAAAGAAAATATATTTCCTAGGATCAAAGATGTTTTTGAAGTTTATGTTACTAGGAGTTGGACTTTGCTAGTTGGAAGTGAACTTTATCAAGTGAATTCGACAAAGATTAATCTTGTTCCTACATATTTTTATATTTCCATTCGTGATGAAAAATCAAGGATAATGTAGTTATGAGGTCAAAATGTTTTTTTTTTAAAGGAAGTTTGTGCTACCGTGAACTGACTTTGAAAGTTGAAACTTAATAGAGTGTCCATAACAAAAATCAATATATTTCGTTAGTCAAGCCCTACAGAATGCCAAAACTAGATACCAACTTGTTGAGAAGATAACCCTTACCTTGGTGAATGTAGCAAGATGTCTCTGACCATATTGTTAGAATCATCAGATAATAGTGAGAATCGATTGTACAAAAGCAAAAGTTTTGAGAAAACCAGAGCTTGCAGGAAGAATAGCAGCGTGGTCAATAAAGCTTTCAGAATTTGAAATCAAATGTGAGTCGAGAGGAACAGTCAAAGCACAATCTCTTGCAAATTTCATTATCGAATTGCCGACAACAACATCTAAAGGACAAACATGGATTTTATATGTAGATGAGTCATCAAATAAGAAAGGAAGCGAAGCAAAAATAGTACTGGAAGGACTGGGACATTTTCAACTTGAAGTGTCTTTGAGATTTGACTTCAAGAGTTCCAATAATCAAGCCGAATACGAAACTTTAATTGCAAGTTTAATTCTCGCCAGAGACATGAGATCTATGAAGATTATTTGCAGAAGTGATTCTCAATTAACAATGGGACATATAAAAAGTGAGTATCAGGTAAAAGATCCTTTGTTGTTACAATATTATCATAAAGTCTTAAATATTATGCAAAAGTTCAATAAGGCCGAGATTGAGCACATTCTTCAAGAGCAAATTCATTGTCCAAGTTAGCTAGTCAACGAAAACAAACTCAAAACAATTCAATCATACAATAAATGATGAACAGTTTGATAGTTGGAGTAGAACAATGTTTGACAATTACAACAACAAAAGATGACTGGATCAAATTTTACAAAGAGGTGATCAATAATCAAGAGCAAGGTGTTGAGAACGATGTTAATATTACAAGAAAAGCGGCCAAATTCATTATGATAGGAGATGAGTTATACAAAAGAGGACATTCAACTCCATTGTTAAAATGTTTTTTGCAAGAAAAAGTTGAATACAATATCCTAGAGCTTCATGAAGGGCTTTGTGAACTACATTGTGGTGCACGAACGATGACAACACGAGTTTTACGTGTTGATACTTTTGGCCAACAGTATGAGAAGATTGTAACAAATTCGTTAGGTCTTGCAAAAATGTCAAGAGTTTGACAATCTTAATCACATACCATCTCAGGAGTTGCAAAGCAAGAGCCCAAGAGACCGAGAAGAGGAGAAGAAGGTTAATTGTTTCACAGGTCTTGTAAGAACATAAAGTATTTTATGTTACTACAAATGTTACTATGAGTGATCCTTCAAACTGGGTCAATCATTATACGGTCTATCAACCGCAAAATATAATCCTTTAAATAGTATTTTACAAAAGTATTAAGCCACCTATACAACTTGTTAGAATATTTTTAACCTATTAGACGGTTTATCAATATAGAATATTTTATGGAGTTTTTGATCTTATGTTTTCATAATAACAAAAAATTTACTGGAACATATTTATATTTATTTTTTAATATTCTAACCTATGTTTCATGCCTTGAATCAATTTATCCCTTGAATTTGTTTTCTGAAATCCCATTAATGTTTATTTTATAAAAGTTGTATGTATAGTAATGGGCAGGTGGACATATTCTTGTTGAGATTGAAATCCTTTATTTAGTTTTCTAAATATGTTCTCTCACCTTGAATATGTTAACTTTAGTTTTTTTTTTATTTTCATATATTTATCCTTTTTGTGTCAATCAAGAAAGAATGTTTGGATTTGCAATACAAAAAATATAAATCAATATCAATATAAATAACCTTCTATTTGATTTTGGATATAATATATCTTTGAAACATAATATTTTATTTTGAATATAGTGAAATAGTTACTGTGATGCAGATGTTATTACATGAGCATTATCAATGAAAAATAAGTTTAACAATTAATATGTACAATCTTATAAAAGGGATGATTTGTTTTTCTTCACTACCATGTGTAGGCTTATTGGGATTGGTAATGAATGAGTTGATAGTTATGAATAAATAGTTGCAGTAATCTCATATCACACCACAGGCACTTGGGTTCCGTTTTCTTTTTTCCTTTTTCGAAAGTGCTCAAGATTTCTTTTGTAAAATAAAGAAAAAAAAATAGTTTTGTAATTTATAATAGCCCAAGCTTCAGTGTATGATAATGCATAAAAAAATGCTAAAAAAATCTACACCTAATGTATCTTAGGTGATACGGTTTTCTTGATTATTGTATAAGAATTATAATATCTCTTTTTTAATTTATTTATTTATTGGTGATAAAACATTATGATCTTCTCGAAACAGGTCAGCAAGTGTACTATGCTAGTCATTCCTTGGTAAGTTTTCAATTCCATTCGGTTTTCCTTTTCAGTTTTCAAAAGTTAATGGGAACTATGAATATAGACACTTCAAAAACTACAAAATGGTTTAATCCTCTGTTTTTTTTTGTTCTTTAATGTTTTACAAGGGTTAAAACACCCTAATGTTTCTTTATTCATAGAAAATCAACTGACCATTACTTTTGGGTTAATTATGACTTTGATATTTGAATATGAAATCACACACATTGCTTCATATAAAGGAAATAAAACCTCCAAAAAGTTCGAATCTTGCATTAGAAAGACATGTTTGAGTTTATCTCTCTCTTTTTATAAATACTAGTTTTTTTTTATCAGCAAAGAATTAAATAAATTAAAGGGGATACTTCAGGGGTATCCCAACCCTTATACAAACTACCACAATCTAACCTACAAAAGCTTTAGAAAAGCAGGGTAGAGAAAAAACACATAAGACCCTATAAAACAACTACCCAAGCATAAGCTTCTATGTGAAAAAAAAAGGGGGACACAACACGTATTAAAGAGCAGAAACATATGCCCACTTTCTCACCACAGCAGCATGGAATACAATCCCACTTCTCCACAACTACCATACGGGGTCGACTCTTCTCATACCTTGGCACCTTGAACCATCCCGTATTATATGAGATAGTCTCATCCTACCCCGGACATCACACCAAACCACCACCTTCAAATCATCAAGGACCAGCTGCTGCACTGCTGGTATCAAGTTTGGTACAGCTCCAAACTTCAAATACAATTCTCTCCTTTCCAATTCACTCCTTCAAGACTTCCCTGCTTCGGCACTTACCTCTTAGGATTTCACAGCTTTAAGTAGCACACAAGAATTGAAATCAGCTCCACGTACAAGCTCACTTTTCACGATAGAACCAAGGTTCAAACCAACAATTATTGAACCCAGCTTTGGCACCTCAGCAGCAAAAAATAACCAACACCGGCGACTACCGATTACACATATAGTGGACGCCGCTTCATCGATCGGCGGTCATGTTGACCTAAGGAGATCGCCGCTTCATCAACCGGCGATCATGTTGATCTTTGCGTACCTCCGGCGACCACCGACCACGCACATGGAGATCGCCCGTTGATCGACCGGCGATCATGTTGTCCTTGTAAAACTTCAGCACCCTCCGACTAGGCGATCATGTTGATCTTTACATACCTACGGCGACCACCGACTACGCATGGAGATCGCCGGTTGATCGACCGGCGATCATGTTGTCCTTGTAAGACTTCAGCACCCTCCGACTACACACATATGGAGAACGCCGCTTCTTCGATCGGCGATCATGTTGACAGAACGCCGCTTCATTAACCGGCGATTATGTTGGCCTTTGCATGCCTTCGGCGACCACCGACTACGCACGCATGGATATCGCCTTTTTCGACGACCACTGACTCCGCACACATGGAGATCGCCATTTCATGTTGACCCTTGCAGACCTTCGACGACCACCGCCTACGCCCGCGTGGAGATCGCCGGTTCATCGACCTTGTATAACTTCGGCGATCATGGCGGAATTTGCCTCATACAAACCACACCTTTCACCCCTTAGGAGTACTTCAGCATTAACCTCACCCTCATATAGATAATACATCCTTCCAGCTCTGATTTCGCAA
>Ga0123342_1001804_pt1 | contig 36146 bp, 32 predicted proteins | sample Turbeawhitnodule_FD_89960 | JGI IMG/M metagenome (GOLD analysis project Ga0123342, IMG submission 89960) | Root nodule microbial communities of legume samples collected from Mexico - Turtle bean Mexico white nodule | ecosystem: Host-associated > Plants > Roots > Nodule | place: Mexico: Nepantla... | reverse complement strand
GTTGGGTTTTGTGTTGTGTTGGTGGTGGGGGTGGGGGGGGGGTGGGGGGGGGGGGGGGGGGGTGGTGGTGTGGGGGTGGCTCCTGATAAGGTTGTTGGGTGTCCTATGTTTATTTTGCACCATAAGTTAAAAAGGTTGAAAACTGAGCTTCGTGATTGGAATAAAAAAATATTTTTGCTAATGTTCACAATGTAGTTATTCTTAAGCAGGGTCTCCTCCTTGGTATTCAATAAAATTTAGAGACTGCTAGTATGTCTGATATTGATGGGCTTCTCTGTCAAGAAAATATAGCTAAGGAGAAGCTTGATCATGCTTTTCACTGTTAACATTTGTTTTGGAAAGAAATAGCTAAGATGCTTTGGCTTAAAGATGGGGATAAAAATATTGCTTTTTTCCATGTTGTGGTTAAAAGGTGAAATAATTGTGGTGGGATTCATTGTTTACGGATTGACAATGTGGTTATTGAGGATCCTAAAATCGTTGAGGAACATATTTTGAACTTTTATAAAACTCTTTATGTTGAGTCTACTTCTCATGATCAGGATACATGTAATATGGAAGATTTTATTGGTACTTATGTTCCTAATTTGGTTTCCTTTGAGGAAAATATGATGTTGATGAAATGTCTTGATTTTTTGGAAATCGAGAATGTTGTTTTTAACCTTAATGGTAATAGTGCTTTTGGTCTTGATGGTTTTGGTGGTGTTTTCTATCTTTCTTGTTGGGATATTATTGGGCCAGATGTTTGTAATGTTGTCCAACAGTTTTTTAAGCAAAACTGGGTTCTCCCTGGAATGAATAGTAATGTGGTAGTCCAATAGTCGTTTCTAATTTTAAGTTTAAGATGATTTCCAAGATTTTGGCAGATCAGCTTGCCCTTGTGGCTGCCAAAATAATTTCTCCTAATTAGTATGGGGTTGTGCAGGGGAGACAGATTCAAGATTGTATTGGTATTGCTTTAGAGGCTATTAGCATGCTCTCTAAAAAGGTTTGAGAAGGTAATGTGGCATACGAAGTTGATATTCATATAGCCTTTGATACTGTGAGTTGGAAGTTTTTATTATTAGTTTTGACACGCTTTGGTTTTCACCCCTCATTTGTCGGTTGGATTAGTACTATTCTCCGGTCTACTATGCTTTCTATCAGAATAAATGGCAAACTGGTGGGTTTTTTTCCTTGTAGTAAAGGGGTTAGACAAGGTGATCCTTTGTTTCCTCTACTTTTTTGTCTTACAGAGGAAGTTCTCAGTAGAGGTCTTTCTAAGTTTGTGAATGATAAGAAGATTCTACATATGGCTGGTCTGCATGGTTTTCTCACTCCCTCCTATGTTTTGTATGTTGATGACATTTTTGTTTTCTGTAGGGCGAATAATAAGTCTCTTAGAAATTTGAGTACTTTTCTTAAAACATATGGTAATTTCTCGGGTCAATATGTTAACAATTCTAAGAGTAATTTTTTCACCATGGATAATTCTGCAAGATTTGTCACCAAAATTCAATGTATTCTTTCTTGCAGACATGGTTGTTTGCCTTTCAATTATTTAAGAGTGTCTATCTTTGTTGGTGCTCCAAAGAGTCGTTTTCTACAACCTTTGGCGGATAAAGTCAAATTAAAGCTAGCATCTTGGAAAGGTAAATATGTTAGCATGATGGGTCAGATTCAGTTGGTAAATACAGTGATTACGGGAATTCTAGTACATAGCTTTAATTTGTATAAATGACATGTTTCTCTTCTTAAGCATGTTAAGCAGTGGTGTTGAAATTTTATATGGACTGAAGGTATTCTGAAGAAAGGCATAGTTACTGTTAATTGGGCTACAATTTGTTCTCCTCTTGAGAATGGAGGTTTGAAGATTATTAACCTTCACCATGAAAATAATCCATATCTTCAAAAGCTTGCTTGGAACTTTGCTTATAGCAACAGGTCTTTGCTCTTGAAAACCAAGGTTCTTAAATCAAAATACGAGTTTAAAATGGTTTATAGATCCTCATCTCTTTGGCTTGGAATTAAACAGTTTTATTCTAGTACAAGTTCTTTTATTAATTTCTGATATGATAAATGGTGTTCTACTACTCCTTTAGCACATATTGCAGGGTTATCTAACGGTATTAGCATTCCGGATACAGTTTCTCAATTTTGGATAAGTCGTGATTGGAATATTTTGTTGTCTTTATAGCAGATGCCTCATCTTTTTAGTCATATCATGGTTAGGGTGGATCGGGATGTTCCTAATTGGATTCTAGACGAGTCTGGTCGGTTCACTCTTAAATCGGCTATGACTTTTTCTTGGAAGCTATTTATCAATAATAGAAACTTATTTAGAAATCAATAATTTTTTTAGTCTCTAAAATAGTATCAAATTTAGTCATTATAACAACTAATTATTTTTTATCTCTAAAAATTAGTTTCTATTCAATGATTTTCTAGTAGTGACTAATTTCAAAATATTTGCATAATCATATTTACAGATTTTTTTTAACTTAAATTCATATAAATTTTAATCTCTATAAATTGCAATCTCATATATATAAATGTTTATGTGAATTAACCTGTTTTCCATTTAGAATGAATAATCATTGGTATATATGTTATTTGATAAAAAAAATAAATTCAAAGACATTTAAAAACAACATATTCCATTGAAACCATAATTGATTATATTTTTTTACATGACTATAACAATAGATTATTTATAGAAAAATATGTACATAAGAATTATTTTTAAGAAAAGTGAAAATATATTTTCTAGATTAAAAAGACAACTTTAAATTCTATAAAAATGTCATATCATATTTATTGGTTTACTTAATACAATTATCTAAACTCTCTATATTTGAATGCAATTTTTTAGTTATAAAAAAATCATATATGTACCTGTATAGGCAAAGAGGGGCTAAATAGTACTTAGATATGGTTGTACAATTGTTGATGTGTCGGTGATCTCCTCGCTCCTTCCTTCAAGTCTTCTTCCTCAATTGTTGGTGTTGCTCGGTCGGGGTTGACCTGAAAAAGGTACTTCGACAATCAAGTAAATACTCTATGTGTAAAGAGTATATACTTGTAAACTGATAAAAGCGTACCTTACACCTCTGCAAAGGGTTTATTTATAGTGTTGGTCATGGGACCTTATTGTGATGGCTAAATATCAGTTGCACGCTGATGTATATCGTGATTCCTGACTTATAGGGAAATATATTGATATATATATATATATATATATATATATATGTTTGTATACCTGAAGAATATCTTTAATATCTTTCAGTTAATTAGTATTTAGCTGACTTCTCGGAGATATTTCCCACATAATCTGGGATGTGATTATGACTCATAAAATACTTTGGTAACTATCGTTGTTGTCATTTATTAAGTGCCTTGAAATGTGCTTTGACATGGTCGGTCAGCCACCGAAACCGAGTGACTGACTCGTCCGATACCGACCAACACAATATAATTCTTACTAACTTAATCAAATAAAATTTATTTATTTTAATGATCATAATTTGTAGACTTCAAAGTTTATTGTCTTCTTGGATTAAATGTCACCGATAATTTATAATATAAGAATTATTTATTATTTTATTAATTTGACCTACAATGATGACATATTTTTCTGGTATATTAATGAGAAATGGATTTAAGATGAAATCGATTAGAGTGTGTGTAACAAACTAAACTATGACTACTTGATCTTTATGCAAATCACCACTCCGATTTTAGTTTTCTAGATTTGAAGGTTCCATTGCAATCATTTTCAAGTCAAGAAAATTGTCACGCCAAGAAATGGAATAAATAAAAAATAAAACATTTCATAATCAATTATAGGTCATATGTATGCTAAACAAGAGGTGTCCCTATTACCACTATCAACCATATAAAGTGCAAATAAACAAATTATGACCATGTTACCATTATCAATCATAAAATGTTCAAAGTTAGCACATTTCAACCATGGATAATTCAAATTAAAAACATGTATGAAATTAAAAGTACTTAAGAGTTTACTTGTTGATATTTATACCAATATAAAAAGAATGGATTCTTAAAAGGCAAGGGTATATTTGTAATGTCATCTCCTCCAAATGGCTTTTTGTAAGTTTCTTCATACAATGCAAGGATAGCCAAATATATCCAGTCTCAAATTTTTGTCTCCATTTATTCACACAATCACTGGTTTAGGGTTTAGGGTTTAGGGTGAAGGAATGTACAAACATATCCAATAATATCTCCAACTCATCAAAACATAAACTAGATCTTTGGTCAAAAAAACACAAGAAGACCTAGTTTCTACTAACTAGTCAACATTATTTTTGGATCAAGCTTTAGCTTAAATAAATTGTATAAATTTGTTTAGGATTTCATGGGCCATGTATTGGGTCTAGTAGCATAAAATAATTGGACCAAATATTTGGGCCAAGTAGCATAGGTTTTTGGGCTTTATTTGGATCAATAGTAAAATAGGTCTAGTTAGGGTTAAAAGTGACTAGTTATGGTAACAATTGGACTTCTTTGAGCCCATTGTAACCTTAAAAATTCTAGGGTATATTGGAGAATGAAAATTACTTTGTCATGGAGCACATGGACATCCACATGAGAGCCTAGGAGTGGAGAGGATTTAGCATGCAAGGTGTGAGCTAAACATGGAAAGCATGACTCCACGTGGTAACTTCTCATTTTAGAGTTTTATTTTGAATTTTCAAATTTTGGCTCGAAAATGTTCAGCCTTTTCTCCTATAAATTAAGGTGCTTGACTCTCATTTTTCTAAGATTAATATATGAGTGAATTGTTGCCCAAGTTTGCTAGCTTTCTCACTCCCTTGTCTAGACTCTCTAGAATAGACACCTTGATCTTCTTCTTCACCTCTCCAAGTGATATGGCCCAACCAATCACTCCCCTACTCTTCATGCACCTTCAAGAAACTCATAGCTCCACTGAAGCCCTCCTTGTTCCATCTCCTTCATCTAGCTTCCTCCAACTCCAACAAAAGTCCAAGGAAATTCAATCGGTCATGAAGGCAACACCATCATTTGGTATCATGAGCTTTCGTTCTTCAAGAGATAAGTGTCTTCTCTTCAATTAATTTTTGTGTTTTCTTCATTTCCGTGTTGTTCATATACTATTTTGGTTGTCTTGTGTTTTAAATTCAAGTTACAAATCATTTTATGATGTTTTTGGCAATTTTAATCGATTCAAACTCTTCCAATTCTCGAACTGTCCATTTCAATGTGTTTTAGGTTTTCATCGAGTGAGGTGTGCTATTTTTATTTTAATTGAGTTGTTCTTTCTGTTTTAATCGGTGCATTCACATTTTATTTTAGTCATTTCGATTTTTGAATCCATTCAAGTAATGCCTAGTCATGTTCATCCTATAATGTCATCAATTCTAAGTGGTGCTTATTGTTTTTTATTTGGTTGTTTGTTTTTAATTTGAGTACAATTTTAATTTTGAATTTGAGCTTTGGTGCATTTTTATTTTTTAATATTTGAGTTCATACTTGTTGTTAGTTCCATACAAGTTCAATTTCCATTCAATTCCATTATGTTTTTTAAGTTTCCAATTTGTTTTTAATTCCAGTTTAGGATTTCTCTGTTTTACAGTTTCTGTGCTGGTTGAAAACGTTTATCAAAATTAATTTTGTTGGTTAAAAATTCTGAAATTCTGGATTTGAATAGTTTGATGTATTAAGAAAGAATGAAAAAAAGTACATCAAAATTCAAAATAGAAAAAAAATGATAAATGAAAAATAGATAGTGTAAAAAAATCTGACTCTGGAAAATTTGAATCAGCAGTGAATTTGAAAAACTTATTACAATTATTTGGCGCACTGTTTTTGTGAAATTTTACACCAATATTGAGCTTACACATTGAAGTTTTTGTGGTTTAAATTTCAAATTCAAATATGAAGTAATCTTTCCATCATAAATTTGGCAAGTTGAGAAAAAATTTGACACAAAAAGTCTGTAGTGCCATTTTGGTTTTATTAATCTATTCTAGTTCCATTCTCTAGGAATCAATTTGTGTGCTACCTTTTCTTATGAACCTGAATGTTTTGCTTGTCAATTTCTTGATCACTCTTTCAAGTCATGTCAATTATCAACTCCATTTGCAGTAGTCCTTATTTTTAAATTTGAGTTTTGTTGTTTTAAACTTGTTTGACCTCTCTAAAATATACACAAAATACCAAAAGGAGTACAAGTGGTGGAGTGCATAGAATAGGCATATAATTTTTGTGCATAAAAATTGTTGGCCTTAATTTTCTTTGTATTTCTTTGAGTTGTAATTTGCAAAACTTTTGATTAATTAGTGGATTAAATTCGTTTTAGTCGGTGAGTGTGTCTTCAAGGTTCAAAGTGCCAAGAAGCCTCACCTTAGGAAACGCCTAGCTTAAAAGCTTTCTAGATAGCAATTTTCATTTGTGTCTTTTATTGCTTTGCATATTTCTTGCATTAAAATTTTGTTTTCATCTTTGATTGTGCTCTAAGTAAATTGCTTACAGAAAGGTTTGGGAAAGTGTTGTGGGATAGTACCTAGCAAGGAAAGACTTGGTACTTAAGAGATCCTACCGATCCACCTCCCTTTCCTGGAAATTACCTACTTCACTCCATTTATCTTTCTCTTTGGAAATTACTTTTATCACATAACTCTAAACATGTCTACTCATTCTTCTAGTCACACTGAAAGTGATAAGAAATCTACAAAATCTCTTTTGAAACAATTGGCTAGAGATTTTCAATCACTATCATTTAGACAATTGCAACATGAAGCTCAAATTTTGGATGAAAAGAAATAAAGAGATGCCCATCTTGAAATCTTAGAAGAAGAGTTGAAAATTTTTAAAGAAAAATATGGATACATTAGAAAATTAAAAAAATCACATGCATTTAGTTCTAGGTCGAGTGACTCAGATGCTGAGGGGAGTATGAGAGTAAATGAATATTATCAACCTCCGCCTAGAAGAACTAGAAGAGAAAGCCAACGTAAAGAAACTAGGGTAGACCTACCTTATTTTTATGGGAAGGAAAATGTTGAGACTTACTTAGATTGGTAAATAAAAGTATAACAACTTTTTTCTTGTCATTATGTTAGTGAGGAGAGGAAGGTACCCTTAGCCACTTTAAGCTTTCAAGGAAATGCTATGTATTGGTGGACAACCCTAGAGAGAAATAGACGCCTCCACAATGACCCTCCCATTGAATATTGGAATAACCTTAGAGGAGCCTTGAGAGGCCGTCATATTCCTTCTTACTACAATAGGGAGTTGATGGACAATCTCCAAAGACTCCAACAAAAGAACATGAGTGTAGAGGAGTATAGGCAAAAGATTGAGCTTTACATGATGAAAGCCTTTATTAGGGAGGAAGAATCCACCACCATAGCAAGGTTCCTTAGTGGTCTCAATCTTGAGATAAGAGATAAAGTAGAACTCTTGTCATACATGGACTTGAATGACTTGATCCAACTTTGTATAAAAGTTGAACAACAAATTTTGAGAAAATGGTCAAGTCGCAAGGAGAGCTCTTACTCTAACTCTTATCCCAAGAAAGAGTACAAAAAGGAAAGAGAGGATAGTTTTTTCAAAAGATAAATCCAAAGTAGAAACTCCCAAGATCCTAGGAAAGGATGTATCTACCCCACAAGCCCACACTAGAGGCATACAATGTTTTAAATGTTTTGGTAGAGGCCATATAGCATCCCAATGCCCAAATAGGAGAACCATGACCTTAAGAGGTAAGGATGAATATATTAGCCAAGAGAATAAGTCTAGCAGGGAAGAGGAAAAAAAAGAAAAGTAAGGGAGCATATCCATGTGAGGGAGAATTATTGATGATCAAAAGAACCCTCAACAATCAACCTAGCATGAAACATGAAACTCAAAGAGAGAACATCTTTCACACAAGATGTAAAATTTTAAAAAACACTTGTTCTCTCATTGTGGATAATGGATCTTGTTGCAACTGTTGTAGCACTAGGTTGGTTGAAAAGCTTGATCTACAAGTTATACCCCACCCAAAACCTTATAAACTTCAATGGCTTAATGAAGATGGGGACTTAACTATAGATAAGCATGTAAAAGTCAATCTTTCTATGGGGAATTACAAAGATGATGTTTTATGTGATGTAGTACCCATGGAAGCTTGTCATATCTTATTGGGAATACCGTGGCAATTTGAAAAGAAAACTACCCATGATGATCTTACCAACGAGATAACTTTTATCCACAGGGAAAAAAAGTTTGTACTTTATCCTTTAATACCTTCACAGGTGGTAAATGACCAAGTACAAATGAAATTAAAAAGAGAAAACGAGGACAAAATAAGTAAGAAAACCTATCCTTGTGAGGGTGGATTGCTCATGATTCAGCGTAACCTTGACAATCAGTCTAGTCCTCTATCTGATTCACAAAGAGAGAATGTATTTCATACACGTAAAATTTTAGAAAATATTTATTCTCTCATTGTGGATAATAGGTCATGTTGTATGTCATTCCCCATTCCATACTTTATAAGCTTAAGTGGCTAACAGGGGAATTGACAGTTAACCTACAAGTGAAAGTCGAGTTATTTGTAGGCATCTATAAAGATAAAATTTTATGTGATGTAGGTCCTATGGAAACTTGTCATGTCTTATTGAAACGACCATAGCAATTTGCTAAAAACTCCGTGAATAATGGTTGTACCAACGAGATTACCTTCACACATGAAAAAATAAATATCTTTTTTATCCTTTAACACCTTCTCAGGTGTTAGATGATCAAATAAGATTAAAACAAAAAGTAAAAACTGAAAAATCACTAGTTCTTCTAGAACAAAAGGTAGTGTCTAAAGAGTCTAGTAATAAAATTCTAGAACAAGAGAGGAAAAATATAGTAAAGAAAATTATGTACTCCTCTCTAATGAAATCTTGTGAAAAGTTGACAAAAACAATAGAAAAACAAGAGGAATGGCAACTTAATAAGACTGATTTTTATACAACTGCTGAAACTAACTCATTTGATTTGTTTGATGACTCCAACAAATGGTCACTTGATCCAGGAGGACGAGCTTAGTTTTCAAAGCAGGAATAAGGCTGTTGTTCAATATCAACCTTGTAGATCTAAGGACAAATCCTCTCAAGAAGGAGGGGATGACGGCAGAGTCCTCAACCACACACAACCACATAATAAGGAGGATGAAGACCTAGAGGTTGTTTATGGATTTATTTGCACATATGGGTTTAATTGGGCTTTTGTTTATTTTTGTAGGCCCAATCAAGAGGGCAGTTCTAGGGTGAATGAGTGTACAAACATATCCAAGAAGATCTCCAAGTCATCAAAACATAAACTAGAGTTTTGGCCAGAAGAACACAAGAAGATTGAGTTTCTACTGACTAGTCAACATTATTTTTGGGTCAAGCTTTAGCTTAAATAAATTGTATAAAGTTGTTGAGGATTTCATAGGCCATGTATTGGGCCTAATAACATAAAATAATTGGACCAAATATTTGGGCCAAGTAGTATAGGTTTTTAGCGCTTGTATTTGGGCCAATAGTAAAATAGGTCTAATTAGGGTTAAAAGTGATTAGTTAGGGTAACAATTGGATTTCGTTGAGCCCAATGTAACCCTAAAACATCTAGAGTATATTGGAGGACGAAAATTACCTTGGCATGGAGCACATGGACATCCACATGGCAGCCTAAGAGTGGAGAGGATTTAGCATGAAAGGTGTGAGCTAAACATGGAAAGCATGACTCCACATGGCACCTTCTCTTTAGAGAGTTTTATTTTGAATTTTCAAATTTTGGCTAAAAAATGTTCAGCCTTCTCTCCTATAAATTGAGGTGCTTTGCTCTCATTTTTCTAAGATCAATATATGAGTGAATTGTTACCCAAGTTTGCAAGCTTTCTCACTCCTTTGACTATACTCTTTAGGATAGACACCTTGATCTTCTTTTTCACCTTTCCAAGTGATATGGCCCAACCAATCACTCTGCCTACTCTTCATGCACCTTCAAGGAACTCATAGTTCCATTGCAACCGTCCTTGTTTCATCTCCTTCATCAAGCTTCCGCCAACTTCAACAAAAATCCATGGAAATTCAATCGGTCATGAAGGCAACACCATCACAAAAACAAACAAACAAATATGCATTAAAAGAGATCCTAAGAAAAAAAAGTTATATAGATATAGTTATAGACTAATAATTGTCTGTACTAATCACAATTAAAATGAAATTTTTTAACTTAAATTTAACAAATTAATATGAAAAACTTAAAATTTAAATTTTCATAATAATTTTTTAAAGTGGACGAGTAAATAAATTAGTTTATTTTGTCATGTGAGTGATCCATTTATCTTGGTCCAATAAGTCCAATTTACTTTTTCACCTCTAGTTACAAAATCACCATCTTATTATCTTATTATTATCATTGTTATGATTATTGTCATCATCATCACTATTTTCACTATGTTCTTATTACTATTGTCTATACTAATCACAATTAAAATGAAATTTTTTAACTTAAATTTAACAAATTAAAATAAAAAATTTAAAATTTAAATTTTCATAATAATTTGTTAAAGTGGACGAGTAAATAAATTAGTCTATTTTGTCATGTGAGTGATCAATTTATCTTGGTCCAATAAGTTCAATTTACTTTTTCACCTCTAGTTACAAAATCACCATCTTATTATCTTATTGTGATTATTTTCATCATCATCACTATTTTCACTATGTTCTTATTATTGTGGACACATTTAAATCCTGAATTCCAAACACAATTGTTATCACAACTATCACTATCTATTATTTTTATTGTTCAATGTGCTTAGATTGTTACGGAGAATTTTATTGTCTTCATCATTGTTACTACCATGAACAATACATAATCACTATCATACCATAACTATTGTTATTGCTATTATTATTTAATTGTATCATATCATATGTTTTCTCCTTAAATTATACTATAAAAACTTTAAAAAAATAAATAGGTTGATTTCTTTAATTTATCAACTTGATTGATTGTTGATAAACATAATGGGTTTATTCGTATAGTTATTATATTTTTTAAAATAAAACATATAAATTTTATCAAACCTCTAAATTTAACGTTTTAGAATAGTTAAAAAAATTAAAGATTTAATTAATTTGTAAGTATATTGTAAATTTAGATATTTTTAACTAATCTTCATTAAAAAAAATCGTTTTATATTAAGTGTATACTGTATTTATTACTTTTGTCTAAATACCTTGTCATTTGATCTTGTTGTGAATAGAATTACACTACTAGCTCTCTCTTACGTCCGATTTGCTTTCAGTGATGGACTGTAGACGAAGATGGAAAAGCAGGTTGAAGAGCCGCCGTTTGGATCTAATGATGTGAAGGAAAATGAAGGCGAGAAAATGCGTCGATTGCTCCCTTTCACTGCCTCACTCACATGCAAAGGGAGAGGAGGAAAACCACAGGTGAAACTACTATTTAAACCTCGCTTTATCTACCATGCACGTCAAGTTTTTCACGATTGGAGCATGCAGAGATTCTCATAAAAGATGTAGTTATTCCTTGACTATTGGTAGATGGAGTTTAAAAAACTGAAATAAATAGGCGTGTAAGTGTATGGTCATTCTCATGCTTACTTGGTTGGTGCTGAGAATACATTCGGTGTTTGATAGAATTCGTGAGAGTTGTTTGTGTGTGAGGCTCTTGTTGAAAGAGGGTGGTGGGGAGTGTCATTTGATCCCTGTGTGGTCGCGGAGCTATTGCAGTGGTGGTCAGTGGAGAGGAGAAAATATAGGTAAGCATAAGTCAATCGATTATGTATGCATGATGATCGATTATGTGTTGGTTTTGTATGGATATCGTAATTTCTGTATATGGAAAAACATTTATGTATGTGAATAAAATTCAATATCACAAAATATTGGTCTCTATTTCTTTTTAGCTTTGGAATATCTGATTGGCTCAAACAAAAGGCATGACAATGTGTGACTATAATACATATAATAGGAAGCCCTGATGCTCCTCCAATGTCGTTACAGTTACATAGTTACATAGGAACTGATGAACAAGAAACTGAATAAAATAGCAAGGGATAATAAGCAAACAACAATGAAAAGCACATCTTTTAAGAGCCTCAAAACTGGTTATCGACTATATTTAATAGAACATGATCTCATACAGACTCCGCTGCTTATCTTTTCCCCCTCGCTCATCCTTTATTTCGTCTTTTATTATGTAAGATTAAGTGATCAAAATTATTGTACGCCGGGGAGATGGCACACATACCTCATTCTTCTATACGAGGCAAGAGCATGTTGCAAAGCAACATTGATACTAGCACCTTCCCTGAACAATGAATCATACAAGTGGCAAACAAAATGTGACAGTTCCTCTTCATCATCGTCCCAAAAAGACAAAGTGCGGTCCCCATTTCTCTCAGGGTCACTATCTTCCCAGTCACTTACTGGACTGCTGGGTATGTTCTCATCATCTGCTTCATCCTCTCCAATTTCAAATTTTCCATTTTCCACCCCATTCAACTCTTTGTAACCGTCAACATTGGTCGTCTGAGACTCTGGAGGTTCATTTGAAGGACAAACAATAGCCTTGGCACCGGAGTCCAGAAAGGCCTTTATAAGAGCAGCAGTAGGTCCATGTGTCCCTGTGCATATTATGATCCTGTCTCTCCAAGCTCCAACCTAGGTAATTCAAGATACCAGTAAAAGGAGAAAGCAACAATGAGTCAACAAATCCACGAATATGACACGGGTCCTCTATATCCCTACTACACCAGGGAAATTAGTGGTGTAGTAGATAACAAAGATGTCATACAACACCGTAACATCCACATATTTCCCCATAACCCCGGGCCCTCCTCTCTCCCTTCATCTATCCAACCAAACACTATATACATCTTACTTTGAAACAATCAACGAGGGAAAGCATGGCTCTGATTTATATTAAGAACCTATACCAAATGATTATAATGGGATTTGACAACTATGAAGTGTACCCTAGAGACAGACTTTATAGCGTGCCATAATATGTATTATTTTATTAGAATATCACACCATTGACTTTTGTATCATACGTTATAACTCTGCACTTCACCTCCAAAAAAATTAATCACTCACTCTAGAGAAGTAAAATTCATAATTGTGAACTTGTCAATCTTATTTGAACCAAAGGGCGTTTTTTATTCTATTGATATGATAAAACATACTAAAATGCTTTATCCCTTCTTTCACTAATAAAATCAGACACCCTAACTAGCAAAATAATGGCTGTAGATGATCTTTAAATTTACACTGCCTACACAATTCAGATGCTTCAAAAATCAGCCAAAGCTAGTGTCGTGTCACAGTAAAGATCTAATTCAAATAGTGAAATTGCTCAAAATTCTTCAAGAAAAAAAAAATTGAAATAGACTCTTGCTCTGTCCACATGTTCATATTCTCCAAAATAAGGCATCCATGTACAAAACCAGATTGAAGAATCACCCACGAATGAAAGTTAGCAACAGAAACAAATTAAGCCATATAAACCAAGAGCAATACAAGGTGGTGATTAGTATTAGGATATGTACTACTTCTTTCACTATATAAAAGTGAATCATGTATAATCAAGTGACCAACACCCAAATACCATTCCATATCTTAAAACTCCAGTTCAGATGATGATAGTGAACATTGGGTAACAGCCAATATGAAAGTTCTTAGCAGTTTGATTGAGTGAAGCTATAAAATTTACTTCCAAAGGACAGTAAAGTGGAAGCAAAGAACACATACCATCCATCTTACATCCTCAGGTGATAGGTGCATAGAAGGGACAGTTCTGCGAAACATATATGAAGCAATTTCTTGATCATCTTCCATAACCTATATAAAAAAAACTTAAGTTTCTAATAGATAGATTAATCTGATTTAAAAAATGTATAAAGAAGCACAAGGGAAAGAAGATATACTAGGGTTTGACGGCCTAGGTATCGGTGGACAATGCCTCCAATTTGAAAATAAGGTTTAAAGGCAACTAAATCAGAAATAGTAGAAATATTTGCCAGGAGAGTTGCGCCCTTTCTGCGATTGCTCCTCATTGTTGACAACAAACTGAATTTAACATTTTGTAGAAATTTCTCGGCAAGCTCTCCAGGTTCAGCCACAACAAACACATCATTGTGCCAACTAAATAAAAGGACAACAGCATCAAGATTCTATGCGCACAGACAAAATAACTAGTGACAGTGAACAGAAATTCATGAAAGCAATTAATCATACTAGCAAATACCTCACAATTAAGCCATTAGAATCGTTTTGAAGAGACAAATGTATAACACCCACTTGTGGTGAATTCTGCAATTTCTCATGCAATGATTTAACAGGAAAAGAGAGCTGTCGAAGTCCTCGAGGAGACATCGGGGGTGATGCAACTGTTTTTCCCAATTGACCATCCAAACTTAACGGTGGGACCAAATCAATTCGTCCAATCCTCTGACCAAGATCAGGACTATACATGAGGGGACTTGAAGGGAAGCTTCCTGTAAACAAAGGTGATGCAAATGGCGTTGGGAATGTTGTTGATGGCACTGTCTTCACAATCCCAGACAAACCCTGTATGAAGGACAGACGTATGCCATTACGAGCACAAAATGACTCAAGTTCCCGGGCATGGTGGATCACTTTTCCAGAATCTGGATTATGTGAAGCTTCAACAAGTAGTACATTACGCCTCCACCCTAAGGTTGGGCCATTGGTTCCTGATAAAATAAAACAGAAGAATCATAATGTCTAAGGGGATCGATGAAAGAGAAATTTTACAGTACAGACAACATATAATCCACAATACCCTCAAGTGATTCCTTTGTCTTGGGTAATTTATGTCTAAGATTTTCTGACCACTTCTCCTCATGATGGAAAGGAAGGAGCAATCTCTCACACACATTTTCAAATGCTTGATGATTCTTTTGTATATACTCTTCAATTGCAGATTCCAACTTTAGCCAGTTCGTTGGATCTGTCTCATCAAGTTCCATATCACAGCGTTCATCAACTGCAAGTAAAAATACCAAGAACACTTAATGAGAATTAAAGTTCTTTCCAAGAATGTCTACCCTGGAAATAGACTTCTTTATCAAACAAAGAAAATAAATGGAGCTAAAATTGAGAGAAAATAGGAAACTACTGAAAATTGAATCTGTTAAGAATGAAGAAAATAAATATAGGATTCATATCCCTGGTGTAAAATCCAGACATAGGGGTGATTATTTATAGATGAAAACAATAACAGAATAATATAAACTATGGGCTAAGCCCGTTACATTCAACAGAATTTAAAGGCAAGGAAAGATTCTTCATTCCCAAAATCAAAAGGCATAAATATTATACCTGGATTGAAACGAAAATATTGTATCTCAGGAAGCATAGGTAGCAATGTACTTAAAGCTTCCTCCACTCGATCAACAGAACATGAACTTTCAATCAATACCTGCCCCGTATCCAGATACCGCCAACCTCCTTTTCGTGCCTACAGAAGTATTAATGTAGAACAGTAAAAAAACAAACTTACAAACTTCAGTAGTCAGTGAGACATCTTCAAAAAATCAAAAATTACTAATCACATTTATTAGAATATATGGATTATGGAAATATCCAAAAATATCTTGTCATAACTTAGACTCTCGTCTAGGATTAGTTTTCCTATTTCTTCACTATTGCTTAAGTTACCACATTTCCTTATCATGATTTATTTTTCTAATTAGTCAGGATTATGATTAGTATAAATACGGGTTAGTGCTTTAAATTTTATAAACACGTCAAAACATTGTAAAACATCTTAGTTAATATCAATAAAGTATTTCATTCTCTTATATCTCTCTACCTCCTTCTATACCTAAAATCCCATAATTTCAATATCATTTTTTTTAATTTCATGTTTACAGACCTATGAAACAAGGGTTACAATGAATAACTATCCAAACCCTTGATCTTCTTTTCGGAACACAGAATATTATTGTAGAGCAGAATTAAAACCGAGAAGATTACCTACCCTAGTTCGAACAGAACCACATCCCACTGAAACCAGACAGTCAATTTTTGTGTCAGGCCACAGAAGTTGTGCTTCCCTTATGGCAAAAATTGTAGGATTGTTTGCCACTATTGCACCATCTTGCCAGCGATTGACATCTTAAGGTACATTGGAGAATGAAAGAAAATACATGTCAAAACAGTACAGAAATAGAAATAACTAAGACTAAAATACAGGAAATTTGCTGCAAACAACAACAGAGTAATCAGTACCATCCGAGAAATCATCTAGATAATATGGAGCAGCAGATGATGCTCTGATGGCCTTCCATACTTGTTGCTTACAGCTTCCAATGAAAGCACTGCGCCTATAGCCAACCTGTTCATCTATAGTTGATTGTAATACATTGATACCTAAACTATCTGATACTGTCAGAGCAACCTCAGGTGTTCCAGCAGGGTACTGCATTATAGATAGTAACAACATAGACAGAGAGGGACAGAGAATTAAATATTATAAATAAACAACACATTAACAACAATGAAAAAATGTATTTTAACAGCATTTATAAACAACAATAAAAAATATGAACCTGATAATTGCGGAATATGAAGGGCTGTGCAGGCATCATGCTCACCAAGGTTGATACAACAAAAACTTTGGGCACATTTTTCACAGCAGAATCTATCATTAGATCTCCATCCTCATCAGCACACATTTCCTTCAATAACCTCTCGAACTGCTCTGCACTGTGCTGCAAGTTAATAAGTCATAACACTCATTTTAGGGCATAGAAAATTCACGTACCTAGATCATATCTTAGTCAAAATAACTAAAAGTTCACCTAAAAGAATGAGTTATGCATTAACAAATGTAAAATAAAATTGGCCAACATGAACATTGATATTGTGAAGTATCTCATTTCCATTAAGATTTTCTATAACACATGCTTCAAATATGTGTGTGTGTGTGTGTTTGAAGAAGAGCATTAGCAAATTATATGTGTATTAGCAAGTGTTGGCAGGGTTTGCTAACAAACACCCACTTGTTTTTCAAAAGGAATATGTTAGCAAACTAAGTACAGTTTATCTTAAAATATGCCTGGGTGTACAGTTTATCTTAAAATAAGTGGGTGTACTTTTAGCAAGTCCCTATATATGTCTGGGCAGGGAGGAGGATTTACTAACTTACACCCTCTTGATTTTTAGAATGAATAAATTAGCAAACTACACCTTGGATATATTTTAAGAAATTTAAGTTATACTTTGCTAACTTACTTCTTCTAAAAACTAAGCAGGCGTAAGCTAGCAAATCTCATATGTATTTAGTAGAAAGAGTAAATTAAAAAGTTGCACATAGGGGGTAGTAGAAGAAATTTGTAGATATAATTAATTAACTTACTCCTAAAATTTGGTGGGGGGAGGGTGTATGTTGTCAAATCCCTATTACATACAGATAGACAAACATGTACATATGACAAGTAAATGTCAATGCGCACCAACATAAAGGAAAGAAATACATACTTTTGATCCATGAACAACAACCCTAAAGCTCTGTGATGAACTTTTATAAAGTTGATCCAATTTTTCTCTCCAAGTAGCAGCTTCGTTGTCCTTGGGAACAGAGTCCGCAAAAACAAGCTTCCCTGATGCCAATTGTTTTGAATCAGTTTATCTAGAATTGTAGACCAAATAAACAGATTGATAAAAAATAAATGACATATATCATTCCTAAGCAACATCCTTACCAAGATTTTTGTATACATCTTCACATTCTTCCAAAGTCATTAACTTAATCCCAAGCGCAACAGCTAGCATTCCTCCTGTTGACGTGCCGCATATTAAATCAAACAACTCATGTATTCGTTTTCCTGATCCCTTTTCAATTTCCTTTAGCATTTGTACAGTTGCTAGACCTTTCATTCCACCTCCATCCATTGAGAGTATGCGTAGTCCCTGTTTTGCCACTTGTCTCCCTTTAATTGCACGCCTAAGGTTTTCATTTTCTCCTACAAAAGCAAAAAATTAAGAACCCCATTCAATGATCAGGACAAAACATCGTAAGAAACAAATGAATTTTATATATGCAAAGACAAACCAAGAATTGCCAAAGCACGAGCAGCAGATTTACAAACACGTGGCTCAGTTGCAACAGTCAGGCGCAAGAGAAGTTCCCGTAGGCTTTCAGAAGTAACAAGTATGCGACGATTTTCCAGACAGAAGGCTAAATTCCCAACAGCTAACAGGGCTAGCCTTTGTACCTAATAGAAGGACAAACCTAAAACTTAAATGACTGTGCAATATAAGGAATCAATTTAATCATTGTCGATGAAAAGAAACTAACTTGCCTCTGGATCTTTATGGGCACATAAGTTTTTCAATGATTTTAAAATATCCTTGGTCAACATCTTCTGAGCCACACAATCAGAAGTGAAAGCCAACTTGACCACAACTTGCAGTACAGATATTACCTCTTCCAGACCTGCAGATTTCAGAACTGTTCTAATCGGTTGCATGATGTCTGCTTTCATCAGATGCAATGCTACGGAATCACCAGAGGCAAGGGATGAAAGAGCAGAGCAGGCTTGTTCAACCTGTAAAATATTAAGGACAATCACCAAATAGCAGCAGATAAGGTTTTAAGAAATTGTGATATCTAGACCCAGTAAAACATACCACATGACTGTTGTCACTACTTATCATGCTAATAAGTTGTCGCACTGCATTCTCATCTTTACCTATAAACACTCTATTTCCTTGGTCTTGCATTATCTTTCCCAGTGCAGATGCTAGTAAAGGGTGATGACAAGAAGAAAAGCGGAATATAAGAGAGAAGAAGGCACTGAGTCTATGCCTAGAAGCACCAAAATAAGAACTGTTTTCCATCTGTACTGACAAGAAAAAACATGTTTAATTGTATGTGATGTTTTAAAAGGATAATGTCAGGAGTAGTCTAGTTAGTTTGCAAAGTCCTACCTCTATTTGCACATTCACCGATCTCAAATTTTCATCTGCCACAATCCTAATATTTGCAAGGGAAAGGTGGCGAAGTTTGTGGAGGGGCAAAATTTCAGGAAGAAACTCAAGAGGATTTCCAAATAGCCTAAGAACCCGTAATTCAGCCATAGCCCTGCCATAAGTGGTATCAATAAGACCAGAGCAATACGAGGAGTCTAGACTAGTTTATACAAAATCCTCTAAACCAAAAACCTGAAGTCAAGAAGTGGCCTAACAAGCTTGTTATGTTCCAATGACAACTCCACCAATTGCATACACTGTCTCAGTTCTGCTGCTCAAAGAAATAAAAATCAGAAACAAGGACTTATTTTATAAGCAACACTAATATTAGTACATCAGTTACTTAAGGAAATATCACGTGTAGATACTGCAGGATTGAACATTGGGTGTGCTCCCCAACTCCACAAGGTTAATCAAGTACATTAGTGCAGTAAGTGGGGCTAGGACTTCCCGTACCCAATGCAATCATGCTTTCTATGTTTGTGTAAAGTTGGAAGCTGCATGTAATCTAACATTACTCATTACTTTCAAGTAGATCTGTCGGAAAATGTTTACTCAGTATACTTATTAGAGGACGTACAAATATTTCCATCACTGCTAGGCACACTTGAACACACTAGTTTACCACTATCCTCAATGGTAGTAGTCAAACAATGAAAGCTTACCAGGCACCGAGACAACCATGTTGCTGTCAACCCTGAGCACTTTTAAGCTTCTTAGCTCACTAAGCTCAGGCGGCAAAACACTTAGCCTGTTGTTATCAAGATAGAGTTTCTCAAGGTGTGGCAATTGTGTAAGCTCTACTGGAAATACCTGTACATAGTGATAACGTGTTTAAAACATCCCCGGTCCAACTCAATAACATTTGACTTCAACTTCGCCACAATTATAAAATACAAAGCACTTCCTGAGCGCCAGGGAGAAAAAAAGTAAGGCAAGAAAACATAATAATATAATACAAGTGTATTTTTAGATGCTACTTGAGTTCAGAAGTACTTGTATTTCTAAAGAAACAAATTATCCCTTCTTTATTTTATACCGTGAAATTCCGGATCATGCATTAGAATTTAGAAATGCATGTTCCTAACATTATCCAAACATAACCTAAATCTTTCATATGTTATCGAAGAATATAGAAGATAACTCTTCCAATTTCGGAAACTACACATATCACACAAACCACACGTAGCTTCAAATTATTCACATGGCAGCAGCTATAAAGCACAGGAGCAAGAGTTCCATCAAAGAGTAAGCCACACTCACCGACAAGCCACAGCCACAGAGGCTGAGCACAGAGAGACTGGTCCAGTGGTTGCCGGAACCGACAACGGCGGCATCTCCAACGTTTGGCGGCGGCGGCGGGGTGGAGGACGGCAAATCGGAGCGCAACAAGCGTATCAAAACGCCAGTTCCGTCGCTCTGCTGACCGGAGGCAACAACCTTGGTCATTGTTACCGCTCTGAGAGGCTCCCGTCGCTTAACAACCTTCATTCCCAAATCCACCAGGCTCTCGTCATCGTCCCGAGGCGTAAGCTCAACCACCACCGTGTCCTGCGGCATCGGCAGCGCCACCATGAGCTGCGATTGAAGCTTCAACGCCACCTGATCTTCGTCCTCCGACGCCGACCAATCCAATTCAATGCGAAACCCGAGGTCCTGATCCTGCGAGATGATTGACGAAGTGGAAGCGGAGGAAGACAAGGAAGAAGTAGAGGAGGAAGAGGAGCGGGAAGAGGATGAGGTGCGGGCGAGATTCTCCGGCGGATCATCGGTGCCATAGCTTAGAGTGAGGTGGAAGATCTCCGAAGGTCTCTTCCAACCCAAACCCCAAGACATTGTCGATTTGGGATCGAGAATTCACGATTCAGTTACGTACTGACATTGAATTATTGAGAATTGACCTCTACGTTACGGTCCCGCATTCGGATCCGAATCGGATCATGCGGTTGAATGCTGAATGCTGATCGATGTTTCAACAAATATCGGAAAATAACAGAACACGCATGTAGATACGTAATCAGCTTCAGCGCACACTAACTCAGAAAACGAACCCAAGCTGTGTTACCCGTCAACCCACATACACATACCTACACATCCCATCAAATCCAGTGTTCTTTCTTTCTTTCCTTATTCCTTTTCTTTTAAGAAAAGGGAAAAGAAAGAAAGGCACTGGTTTGGACAAATTAATTAATTAATGTTTGATTTTCAAGGATGTTCGCTATTTATTATTATTTATTTTTTTATTTATTTTATAATACTGCAATTACCATATTTCGTAGATGTCAAGTTTGAAAAATATACTAGTTTATAAAATATTAGATTATTGAAGGAAGGCTATTGAATTTTAATTTGGATTTAGTTTGTATTTTTTTTCAGTACATTTAAAGGAAGAAACATGACCAGATTGTTGGTAGAAAACTGGAGAAGAAGAACTCAACTAACTGGCCTTACGTTTAAGGGATTGGACTCCCATGTAAAAGAATAATTTTATTATTTGCTTTTTAATAGTCTATTGCATATTAATGAATTCCTGCATATTATCAATGCATTCAAAACTTCAAAATCGAATTATTGATTTTAAAACTTTATTTTTACCGAACCATGTGAGAAAATACGAAACTGCAAGCAGTTATTTTTTCAAATAAGTTCAACACGATATGTGACTTTGACCGTAGTTATGTATTCTTCCGCTAATGAAGGATTAGCCGTCTGAATATGAATTAATCACAATTTATGGGTCGTTGTTTGGTATACAGTGTTAGATATTTAATTATTTATATCAATGATCATTTGTGTTTGTGAGAGAAAGTGTGCGGAAGGAAAAGGGAGTGAGTATACATATTATATCTTCTCTCGACAGCGAAGATTTACCAAACAATGCGAGTAAAGTCATGTAGGTTAGGATTATTTTACTTCATTGCCCTTAGCTACAACATGCACAAGAACTGTATGTGAAATACAATTTTCTGCACGCAGTGTTCGCATGTGAGTCATGCAGAAGAATCCAGAGAGCATGTTTAACTGCTTTTTGAACATTTTTTGTTTCAAAACCTTGTGCCCGTGAACATGTTGTGCACCATTTGAGTTTTCATATTTGCAGATTGTTAGTGTTCCCTTGACAACATTTAAGTGTCATTGTCCACTTCCCTTGAGAGCATTTGAGAGATTTGTGTGATGCAAATATACTATTTAATCAATTATTATTTATAAAATATACTACTTAATCGATTATATTATACTTTAAACTAAGTCATAATCGATTAGTCATTATTTTTAGATCTTTAATCGATTATGTTGTGCGTTTATTCTTAGGTATAACTAATTATGTTATTTGTTTTCTAAGTCTATTGCATTGTTTTTATTTTCCATTACGTTTTAATTTTTGCAGATTTATATACTGCTCGTGTGTTTTTTTTTTCTTGTGTATATCTTTTTCTGTTGCGGAGTTGTGAGAAAAAAAAATTGTATTTAAAATATTTACAATAGAAATTTGTAGTTATGTTTTAAAAAAACTTAAATATTTAATTAATGCCTCTTAAATAATTTATTTTAAATAAAATTTATTTAAATTTAAAATTAGAAATTATGAAGATTTATGTTTTGTATACAATTGGTTCTATAATCGATTTAATTTGTTGATAAGTGCTCTTTAACTCTAAATTCTAAATTTTTTTCTATATTATAATTAGTTATAAATTAATTTTTATGTACTATAATTAGTTATAAATTTATTTTTGTGTATTATAATTAGTTATAAATTAATTTGTGTCTATTGTAATTTGTTATAATTTTATTAGTTTGACATAATCTACATTTTGTTTAAAGTTGATTTCAACATAGTTCGAAAATAATACTTTAATTACAAACAACGGCTAAATTTTGTAAATAAATAAATTATATTTTTTAAATTATATTTATTCGAATATAATTTTGTGTATTATTTTTTTAACAACTTTTCGATAATGATAATTAATTCGTATTTTTTTCAAAAATATTAATTAGCAGTACATGAAATAATTGAGAGAAAAATTAATTAACTCAAATATCCTCATAATCATCACATTCGTCATAAATTCGAATAAACTTTCTTCACACACTCACTTTAACATATCTCAATCCAAACATATTGACTTTCTTCGCACTCTCATCTCAAATCCTCACACATCCACTTCCTCAAATTCTCCACACATCTCCTCCTCAATCCAAACACTGAAAAATCATTATAGTCAATTTATGTCATGGGTGATAGTATAGATCGAATCCACATCGAAAGATAGTCTATATTAAATCTGCATAGGGTGAAAGTCTAGATCAATCCACATAAAATAAAAAATATTGGATATACACTTCATGTCTATTTTAATTAGAGCAAATTCATTTAAATATTTTTAATTCAATTTAAATTGGATTAAATTTAAATTAAATCTATTTTATCAGTTATATTAAATTTGATGTGGGGTCAACTTGATCGACCTGTTGACTTCACTTGACCTAATCTGTCTTGATCCGAACTGAACCTAACTTGTCCTGGACTCGAACGAATTCGACTTGGTTTGGGCATGGCCTAATCTAATTCTAATTAGACTTGGGCTAACTTGGGTCAACACAACTCAATTGAACATAGGGTCAGGCTAACTCGACTGAACTTGGACCCTAGCCTCTTAACTCAACCTAACGTGAGATTGACTCAACTTAGCTTAGCATGACCCTAACTCAATGTGTACTTGATGTCTAAACTCAACACAAACACAAATCGACTTGGCTCGACCTGGCCCAGTCTTTCTCAGTTCTACCTAGGCTCGCCTCAACTTGGGCCAAGCCGATTGAACCCAAACTGACCTAGGCCTAGCCCAACTTGATTAAGCGTCGGGACACCCTGACTTGGATTGACCTGGACCAAGTTCGACTTGATGTGGATCAACCTAACTTAATTTGACATGGTCCAAACCTAATTTAAAGGTGATATCTCAATCCAACACGAACCCAACTCGACTTGGTCAAACTTGACCTAGTCTATCTCAATCCCACTTGAACTCAACCAAACTAAACTTGACTTGACATGGGCTTAGTCCAACCCACTAGACTTGGGCATGAGTCAAGTCGACTCAAGATGGGCCTGAGTTGACTCAACTTGCTCTGGTTTGGGTTGGCTTGAGCCTAGGCTAACACCACTCGACCTGGGTCGACTCGACTAGACCTAGTTCGGCCTTACTTGGGTTGACTTATGTCTGGGCTAACTTAGCTCAACTCTAGCCCGAGTCGACTTGACACAACCTGGGCTTAGGTCAACATGACTCAACCTAGGCATGTGCCTACTCAACTCAACCTAGGTCCATGCTAACTTTGCTCGACCTAAGTTAAGGCTAACTTAGGCCCCGACTAACTCAACTCAAGTAGGGGCCGTGTCAACTCAATTGGACCTAGGCTCGGGCCAATTCTGCTTGATCTAGGTTTAGACCGACTCTACTCGACCTAGGTTCAAGTCAACTATAACCTAGGTCTAGCCTGACTTGGCTTGACTTGGGCGCGACTCAACTGAGTCTTTATCGAGTTAGGCTCAATCTAGTCTTTGATCAGACTAAGACCAACTTGGGCCTAGCCCAACTTAGCTAAATGTTGATTTGTCCTAACTCGTCTTGATTCTCACTCGAGCTAACTTGACTCAACATACTTTGTCTCTGACCCAGGTCAACTTGGGTAGACCTTGCATGAACACAACTCGGCATTACCTAGTTTGGCCCTACCTAACAATTCATAACTTGAAATGACCTAAACACACATTGATTTTGGTTTTCAAAATCCAAAAAGTTATCTAATGTATATTTGTTCTGGTTTAGAAACTTTGTGAATTCCGACGAGAATGTTCTTTTTTTCTCACCTCCCCCACTACCTAGGATCTCTCGTTAGGGACTTTCCCAATGTCCCTAGGATCAAATAGGTACCGAAAAACTAAATGAGAGATAAAAGATATTTTTCCACCTACAATCATGTCCTGAGATTCCAGGTTTATTCAGATACATTTTAAATCCCTAAAATTTCAACAAAATATAAATCCTCTCCACTTATCTCGCTATCAAGTCTCAATCTAAATGTTGTCTCCCTATGATCGATGTCCAATTTGTTGAAGAGGCAACCTAATTTTAATTAAGATGTTCCATAAAGGACAACACTCCTTATCCTAGCTCTTAAGCTTTAGCTAAGCATTCTTGGAACACACCTAGCCAACCAGCTATGGATATCACCAAATACCTGGGACGGTACAATTTTCAATCCAAATCCATTTATGGATATCACCAAATACTTGGGACAGTACAATTTTCAATCCAAATCCATCTAAATGGATTGGACTTAAAATCTAAAAATTTGAATTTAGATTTCATATAGATCCATTTAAATAAACTTAAAAATAATATGGAAATTCTTCCTTAGACCATATCAATTTGAACTTGCACCCAATTTAACACTGAAATAACCAAAACATCCTTGCAAAATGACAAAAATGCCTCTACAAAATGACGAAAATAACCTTAAATAAAAAAGGATACGAATAAAAAATACTTCCATAATCAATTTTCCAGATTTGGATTTCCAAAACACATTTCTGAATTCCGAAAATCCTTTTCCAGAATGCATTTTCAGATTTTGTATTCCAAATTTTCTTTTCCAAAATGTAATTTTTGCATTCCAAATTTAATTTTCCAAAATGAAATTTTGATTTTCAAAATTATATTTTTTAAATTCCGGATTTTCAAATTCGAAATAGTGAATAATTTTTAAAATTTTAAAAAGTGATAGGGTGCAAGTTCAAATTGGTACGATACAAGGAGAATTTACCAAATATTATAAGTTTGGATAATTATGAATTGGATTTGACAATTTAGATTTTTTCTCACTCTTAATTTAATTTATGTTAACTTTCACATATGTCTATGAACTTAAAAGATACTGTGGATTACTGCCTAAGCTGTTTGGCGTACTGAATTGGGATGTTTGGATTGAAGCCTCCAAAAAAGAATTTTGTCCAGTTGTATGGCACAGTGGACGAGTTCATAGCCGCCCACTCAAATTGGTCAAATATAAAGTTGTCTCATTGGAGAGTCACTTCTGGAATGAATGCCAGGTCTGTCTGATATACAGGGACCAATCCAATCCCAGCCACCCCTGTTAACTCATTCTCTAATATAATATGAAAAACCACAAGTTGTTTCCATTGTAGTAGCCGCTATAACTTTAAAGTCAAAACAATCCAAATACATACCACCAGTGTGAAAAACTCTACCTACAATTCCAGACTCTTTGCTGCTGAATCAAAAGTTTTTCTTAAAATCTCCTTTACTACATTATCTCCAAATATAAACTCGATGGAGTTCTTTGATAGCTCAAACATTTCGTTCTGTCCAAGGCCTAGATATTAGCCAAACCAACAAGCAGTCAGCAGAGTTTAGCTATTAGTTTGAATTCCACTGGCTGCAAGAGAAAACTGAAACCTTACCAAATGTGGAAGCAGCAATGTTGTATTCGTTGGAGAGACTGGTAGAAAATACGCCTGAGTCATCAGTACACAGAACTAAAGGATGTCTTGCATTGTATAAATCAACTGCATCAACAAACGCATGATGTCAAGAGAGGCTGCCTAAAGTTGATTCCCTGATCAAAGCCCTAATATATCATGGAATGCTTCGGAAAAGAGGGAATCAGCTTCTCTTGAAAAGAAGGGGCACTTTTTCTCAGGCTCTATCGGGAAAAATAGCTTCAAGTGGGGGAAAAGAAAAGCTGAAAGTAAGTATAGTTGTTTTGTATGTTTCAAAATCAAAACTTGTAGGCTTGTAGCCAGCCCAAAACTTCTCTCCTTTATCAACCAAAAGTAAAATTAAAAAAAAATTGTCTTCCCCAGAAACCAATGGTAATCAAATTAAAATTACTTTAAAGCCTATTAATAAAGTTGGACAAACACTAAGTTTCTTTTATTTGTCATCATCAATTTCAAAAATAAACAAGAGATCCTACCAAAATGATGTGCATCTATCGTTGGAACAGACAATGTTCTAATGTTTGATGTCAAACAAATTTCAACCTGAAAATGAAGATGAAAAACACGATATCTAAGTCATCTGTTTATAAATTGTAAAAAGACTGTACAATACAAAGAATTCAAACTTAGCAACAATCAGAAGCCCTGGAGGGAATAATCAGTGAAAGGAAGAGATTGTGGTCTCCTCCACTTATTCCAGATCAAATCAAACATTAAATTTGACAAAAAAGAAATTGAACGAGTATAAACTTTTAATTGACTGAATACTAACAAAAGCATGTGCTTGTAAGTTGTAACCACATAAATCATGACACACTACCATTTTTGTTGCTTTAACATTAGTATAACTAAAGTAACGGTCTAACCGGAATGTTAGACGACTTCAGCCTTCTCCAATGTTCTTCCTCGAAGAAACAAGCATGCCCAATCCTCTGTGGAAGAAAGTCAAGCATATTGTGTATCTCCTTTGAATTTGATACCTGAACACACAGTCAGAAAGAAAAAAAACTGCCAGACAAACACCAGGATAAAAGGTACAAAGAAAAGATCAATCACCTCTCCACAATGAAGAGTCACATAAAGACCTTGCTGTCGAGCAAATATCAATGCTGGCAGATATGTAATCCTACAAAAGATAAAACTGGGCTCTAGCATGAATTTTTAAAACTTAAAATAAATCACTTCGGTAGAGTCCAAGATCACTCTGATATACCATTCACCAACAGCTGGATTCCCAGAGAGGTCAATCCCAACAACCCCAAAACGCCTCATTTCCAGTGCAAGCATTACCTGTAGCAGATGAGTATAGCGCTCCAAGTCAGTAACAAACAGACTTAACTTTGCCCAAAATACTTCTGCATAGAATATTACCGTTTCCATTGCCGCTTCCGTTGTCTCCCTACGGTCAATGCTCAAGAGAAGCCTAACAAATATTTTTTTTCTAATGTTTCCATTACATTTATCACTCGCATCTGAGAGTAATGGGCTTGAAAGATTTGTAGGTTCCTCGCTGGAAGGAATGAAAGCCACATCTACTGAACTGACAGCTCTTAGACCTTCCACTACAGCATCCACGTAAGAACGTTTGCTCATTCCTAGGGAATCATTTTTCTACACATAATTAAGAAAACACTTTCCTCATCCAGCCCATGGAAACAAGAACAAACAAAATAACCAACTGAGCTCCACATATTACCTTTGGTGTGGTTCTCAGCTCCAGATATACAACATTCTCAGATGCAAAATCTTCAACAACCTGCTTGTACAAGTTGCTTGCATAAATGCAAAAGCAAAAAAAACTGAAATAATACAATAACATACCTCTTTGGTAATTCTGGTAATACTCGAGTGATCAGTAGTAACAATGTGGATTAAGTCAAACAACTTGAATACCTCACTTAATGAACGATCATCTGTATTAAAATAGCCGTAATCAAACTCAAACTTTAAAACACAAATATGGGGTATATATGGGGCCATGTCCTGCTTGCATCAGATTAAAAAAAAATCAGGAACAGTCCATAAATTCAAAAAATTTGAATTTCAGGTTCCACCCCTTTTGCGTTTTTCGTTGTCATATTCTGTTTTCTCTTTTACTGTCATGAATCTCCTACCCTTTTTTGCAAACAAAATGAGCAAAGCAACAAAACACAACTCATATCCAAACTCAAGCACAACAAGGATGTAGGAGAAAAAGGGGCATACTTTTAAGAATAACATGCTCGACCTGGGAGAAATCTATGACACCCTTGTCCCCCAAAGCTCTAGCGAGGTCTCTGCAAGAAAAAATGCAAAATTTCAGAATGTTGGAGAATGGGAAAAGGCATAAAGAGTAAATGAAAAGAACTTACAGAAGTGTATTGTCTCTGATAGATCCATTGAGGTGAGCATGTAGTTCTATCTTTGGCATTGACACGCACCACTCCATCCTTACTGGGTAGGAGACTCTTGCGTCTCAACTTTGACCAGAAACCTCCCTGCACTGGTAGTACCCTAGTAAATTCAACTCTCTCACAACTCTACCTTCTTTGAACCATCTATCTAATTGACTTCAATTCCTCTCTCACATCTTCAAATATTAAATCATCCATTTCATCTCTCAAATCGAATATTCAATTAAGTTGTTTAATTTTTTTAAATAATTACTAATTTAATAAACGGATTATTACAGTTAAATAAATGAAAAATAATTACTTTTTAAATAACTAAATTAGACCAACACACACTTAGTTTATTAAAACAATTACTTATTTTAAAAGGTAAAGACAAAACACTAATCCTTTGATATATTTTATTAAGTTTGGAGAATAATTCAAAGGGTTTTTCAATATTTGAGAAATTACTTACTATGTTTAATAATGCTTGAGATTATTTATATGTTTTTTTTATTTTAGAAATTATGTAGGAGAGAAAAATAATACTTTAAGAATAAATTTTATTGTTTTTAAATATGATAAAAAAAATATAAGAGATAATATTGTATGAATTTGATATAGTTTATGTAGAGAGAAAGCTCTTTGAACAAGAAGTGTAATAAAAAATGAAAAAAAAAAAGCAAGACAATATTTTAAATGACTTGTTAATTCTTTTATGTTTTTTTTTTGTTTAGATTAATAAGTGAATTTGAAAGATTGGATTTAAAATTATTTGAAAGAAAAGCTCGAAGAAAATTAGATTCTTTGGATTAAAATAAATAAAGTAGAAGAAGTGAAGAAAAAAGTTATAAAAATTTGTAAATAATGTAATGAATGTGATTGAAATTATATTTTGTTAATAAATAAAAATGTATGAATACAAATTCATTGTTGTATATAAAAAAAATGAAAAATGAATATGATATAATAGATTTTTTTTTTCAAATTTGTGTAAGAAATGTACACATATTTAAAAAAAATACAAATTATTAACATTATCCAAATATAATAATTATTATGAATAAAATAATTTATTTCATTTGAAAATAAAATTTAGGGTTTGAGTTAGTGTAGGATTATGTGTATGGTATGAGTAGGATTATGACTCTCGTTAGTTAAGGTAAGAATTATGATTAACATTATGATTGAGATTATGATTATGCTTAGAATCAGAATTAGGATAGGACAAGGTTAGTGTCATGGTTAGAGTTTGGATTATGATTAGAGTTATGTGTTATGATTAGGATTATAATTAAGGTTAAGGTTAGAATTAGAATTATGATTAGGACTAAAATTAAAATTAGAATTGAAGTTAAGATTATAATTTGAGTTAGGTTGAAGATAAATTTACAAAGTTATAGGTTAAGATTAGAGTTAGGATTATAATTAACATAAAAAAATAAGAAATAACATTTAAATATTACTATTATTTTTATATTTATTTTTGTAATTAATATTATTATATAATTTTATTTTTTATTATAAATAATATATTTATTTTTATTATATTATAATCATATTTTTATTATTAATAATATTATTAAACATTTATAAATTTAATTAATATTTAATACTTTTAATTTTATTATATTATATAATTAATTATAGACAGTTATAAGTTAACATATAATCAATTATATTATATATTATATATATAATAATATTATAAAATTTAAATTAATAATATAAATAATTTATTTTATATATTTATAAATAATTAATTTATTTCATATCCAACTATTATATTCGTTTTTCTTCATAGAATAGTGATTAATCAAATTTTGACTTTTGTCGTCTTTCTGCACTCGTTAATCCATACAAATTATTGAAAACAAACACATCTAATCATCACAAATCCATCTAAGTTCAGATTGACTCACTTGAATGTAAATAGAGTGTAAATATGAAAACACATTTTGGAAATTCCACCACCTAGAATCTCCTTTTTTATACTTTCTATTACAAATATTAAGTGAGTTTCCTTATTGCACATAACTTATACATTTCTACAACTTAAAAGTAATTATTCCCTCCAGTCCAATCACTTCAAAGTTTTATTAAAGATTAAGGAGGTCTAATAAATAACTTTACGCATTTATTTATAGGGTAATTTCCTATCTAACACCATTTAAACTTTTATTTTCAATCTAGCATTTTTTTTTATTTCCTATCTAACACCCTTTTGTTTTTATTTCCCTATCTAACACCCTTTTAATTTCAAGTAAAAAATACATGACCTAATTATAAAAAAAAAAAAAACAAGTTGAATAAGGACTCATATGGACATAAGAGAACAATATGATCGAGAAAAAAAATGTTCATATTGTCAAACACTAGGGCACACATAAAGAACATGTTCCAACATTACTGGATTGTGCACTTCTCGTCATTAAATATGTTTCATTTCGCACAAACTATTTAATGTACCACTGAAGAAAATATGAAATGAATGATCATCTTTCATTTATTTTCCTTTTTATGATCAACATATACTTATTTAGTATCGTTTTATACATCTTATATTTATCTTATTTGGATTTTTTTTTATATTTTTTATCTTTATCTTATTTTGTTTTGCCTTTATTTTATATCTTTTATGTTTTTAGTTATTATTTTTTTTATGCCATTCTTTATTTATTTATGTTTTTTGTTTTTATTTTATTGTTGTTGTTTTTATTTTCTAGACTTATTTATTTTTGCATTTTTTTTCTCATTTTTAAGCATTAAATGTAACATTTGCTTTAATCTTTTTTTTAGGATTTTGAATTTAGGCTAGACACTTCAATATTATTTAATTGACTTTGATTTTTTTTATAATTATGTCCTGTATTTTTTACTTAAAATTAACATGATGACATCATCAATAATAATAAAAATAAATATTAATTTATGTTTATAGATTCAACTTTTATGTTGTTGTAGGGTTTAATTTTTTATTTTCTTCATTCTTAAAAAAAATAATTTTAATCTAAACATTTTAAATTTATTACTTTTTTTATTTTATAAAAAATCATTTCTTTATTAATTAATTATATTTCTAACTATTTTAAACATTAAAAAAATTATTTTTTAATGCATTCAAAATTAAAATTATAAAAAAAATTTATTATTATTTTTATTTATTTTTTAAATGGTGCTAGTTAGGGAAATAAAAAATAAAAGAGTGCTAGATGGGGAAATAAAAACAAAAGTGTGCTATATAGGGAAATAAAAACAAAAGGGTGTTAGATAGGGAATAAAAGTGTAAATGGTGTTAGATAGAGAATTTACCCTCATATATCATAAACATTAATGTTTATTGGCTTTTTTTTAATATAACTCCCAAAAATAAACATCGGTAGTTAAAATAATAGTTATGTATAAGAGTAAATATGTGGTGAAGAAGTTAATATTTATTATGGTGAAGATATTATTATATAGTTTTTTAATTTATTTTAAAAGATAAAAATATATGAATAATAATACAATTGTCTTTTAAGTTTATTATTATTAGTATAATATATAAAAATAAAGTAGTTTAGTAACTAAATTATCAAATTATATTTTTTAATAAGTTCAGCAATTGATTTAGTTGATAATAATTAATTTATAATTATTATCCAACTATTTTGGAGGCAAAAAGGTATACAGTTTTTCAATTTCGAAATTTGAATAAATATTTTGGATGTTAGATTTTGGATGTTAAATGTACTCTGGTCAAGCGAAGCTGAAAGGTTGAACGCTAATCTTTGTGTGTGGGATTGCAGCTACTGGTGTAGGTTTAACCTTCTCTAGTTTGAAGCTAGTAGAGACGACCTAACCCTCACTGTTAGAGTAAGGTTTAAGGCAATTTTCTTCGTTGCTAAGAGCAAGCCTCCTCTTAAAATAGAGAGGGACAAACCCTCACTTAGTCTAACATAGAGAGGGTTAGACCCTTGTTAAATTGTAACTCATTATGAACATGCATGGGCTAAGTCCTAGCTAGCTCATTATGACTTAGAGAGGGATAAACCCTAGCTATGGTAAAAGTGGACTTGGTGAGGAATTAACCCTCACTCTCGTGCATAACATAAAAAAAGAGTTGATGGTCTTATTTAGAATCTCATTCTCACATTCATAATAACATGTATAATTCTATTATCAGATCCAGAATAACCTATCCAAATTTCATCCACATTTAAACATCACTTATCCAGCCATTTACAAATTTACAAATATCAAACATTATGCATTTTAAATCATTCAGTCACTGTTTTCAATCATCCAATCACTCTGGATGTAAGAAGTACTTTTGTCAAGTGAATGTACTAACTGAAAGAAGTACGAATATTATGTCAATATTACATAGTTAAAAAAAGTCTTCAATTTAATACATATGATGTTTCCCAAAGCATAAGACTGAGTGAGCAATGAAAATAATGGAAAGTACGTGTAAAAAATAACAATAATTAAAATGAAATAAAAATGTATTTACTAATATAAAATATAGAACATAATGAGCAAGTAATTTAACTTACAGTAGAAGTGGTAATCAAGGAACATGGTGATCATCAAAGTTTTCGGCATAGTGGGGGTGGACCTGACTAGTACTTGTTGAAGTGTCTGCAACATATTTTTCCATCATCATAGCTAATTGTTGTTGCATTAACCTCACTGTGTCCTCTAATTGTGCACTCCTCTTATCAGCCATGTCTGCTTTTGCATTTGCTTATAATATTTGTTGTTTAAGTTGTGCATTCTCAACTAGTTGATCATCATGATCAATACTAGAAGCTAATACAGAGGGTTGAGTGAGGGATGGGGCACCATGGCGGAAGTTAGCAACCAAATCCCCAGTGCCATAAACTTTATCTCTACTCTTCCCTCCAGCAACATCTTTCCAGCACTGAAGCTTTATTTTTCATCAATGGGAGAGATACCAGGAGTTGATCGTTCTGAACTCCCTGATCACATCCTCAACCGCTCATGATAGGTTTCCTAGGAGTAAAGGAAATAAAAAATGTTAGTAATTTACATTTAAAAATTTAGTGAAGTATTAAATTTAAAACAAAATAATTGCTTACATAAGTCTCTCGGGAACGACCATCTACCCAATCACCCTTCTTGTTTGTGTGAGTGACGAGGAATAATTCATCTGGTTCAATAAGTCGTTCATATTTACATTCCTGAGAAAGGTCTTATGGTTACAAAGAATTTATGTCTTATACATCTGAATTGAATTACATATAATTTCTTACACATAAGGAATGAGTAATATTTACCAGGCCTAGTGCAATATCCAAGTGTCATCCTCTTTTGAACTAACTCGAGGCTCATTTCTCAAAGTTGTGTTTGACAACAAACTATCTGATTTAAAAATAATGTGAGCAAAAATATGTGACCTCCCTGTGTAAGTAGAATGCATAAATTGAACTTTCGACCCTTGCTAAATTACCAACTGATCGCTTTGCATCTCTAATCATCCTAGAACAAAGAAGAATTACATGTTTAGCATGGAATGGTTAACATTGAAAAATAATTACATGTTTGTACCTTTCAAAAGAATTATTGAACTGGACCTCCAAGGATTGTTTCCTGTTAGATATTATTATATATAATTAAATATTATGAGATATTATAGATATTACTATATATCTCTATTTATGTAATGGGCTTAGCCCATATGTTTCTTTTCCTATATAAACATAACCCTATGTGTTCAATATACACAAATGATTTATCCTATTATTTCTTTTCCCTTTAATATGGTATCTAGAGCATAGGGTTAAGGTTCAATTTTTTTGGTGAACCCACTATTCATTGGAATTTTCCAGCCACCGCCCCACCGTCTCATCGGAGTCGTCACCACCGCACCATCGTCGGAATCTCGCCGAAACCGCCGCCGAAGATGCCGTCAGAATCGCTGCCAGAGCCTTCATCTTTCCTGTTGCCACTATGGCTTCTTTCGCTTCCATTGCCACTATGCCTTCAGATATTAAGTTATGCCTTAAGAGTCAATGTTATGTTTATCATCTTACCCATCCTAATGTTGCTGAAAATGAGGTTTCTCGTTGGTTAAAAGTTGATGCTCAATTATGCATTGTTATCAAATCTACTATTCACTCATCTTTGAAACAAATTTTTCGTACCTATGAGACATCTTTAGAAGTTTGGGAACAAGCAAAATTATTATACACCAATGATACTCAACGTCTTTATGGTGTATGTCAAAATCTCCTCACAATTGTTGCTCCCAAACGTCTTGATGGTACAATGGCGGAATATCTAGGTAAGCTTCATGCTCTTCTTCATGATTTTAATGAGTTATTACCTCCTGTCCTCACTCCTTCTCAAGAACTAGAACAAGGATCCAAGTTCTTCATGTTATTGGGTTTACATGGCCTTCCTGATGATTATTCTCATGTTCGTGACCAAATTTTGGGATCTCCTATCGTGCCCAATTTTACTTCCACTTGTTCTACCCTTCTGTGTGTGTTAGGTAAACACACCACTGATATAACATCTCATGTTGATGACTCTTCTACTTTAGTCTCTCAGCATAATGATCGTACTCGCCCTCACAAGTCGGGCAAAGGGCGTCACAAGTGTGACCATTGTGGCAAACTTGGCCACAAAATTGACAGATGTTATGCCTTACATGGTCGTCCTCCTAAATCTGTTGTTGTTGCTCAAACTGCTCCTGTGCAACCTTCTACTGTGGACCATACTTCAATTGATACCCTAGGTCAACCTGCTATTTTCAATGAATTTCTTAAATGGTATGAGGATCGTCAGAACTCTAGTTCCACGGCTTCTGTTGCACATTCAGGTACATCTTTTGTTGGTCTCACTCACTCTACTTCCCTTGGCCCTTGGGTTCTAGATTCAGGTGCCACAGATCACATTACTGGTAATCAATATTTTTTCTCTTCCCTATCTACTATGGGTTATTTGTTAGAATATATGGCCTTAAACGAGAGGGGGGGTGAATTGTTTAAGAAAGATTTTCGTAAACTTTTAAGCCTAGAATAAAAATACTTCAATAAAACCTTGATTAAGAAATCAGTTTTTCAAAACATAAAGCAAATGCACAATACTGGAAAAACAATCGGTTGTTTATACCAGTTATCAAATGACAAAACTGAATTTAAAGAGATAGGGATAGAGAGATTGTACACAGTTGTTTATACTGGTTCACTCCAAATCCAGAGCTACATCCAGTCT